>Ga0307373_10005049_pt1 | contig 21839 bp, 17 predicted proteins | sample OX2MG_FD_202534 | JGI IMG/M metagenome (GOLD analysis project Ga0307373, IMG submission 202534) | Soil microbial communities from Risofladan, Vaasa, Finland - OX-2 | ecosystem: Environmental > Terrestrial > Soil > Coastal area > Acid sulfate soil | place: Finland: Risofladan, Vaasa | collected...
CAATTCCAGATTCTTAAATTAAGGACCATGGCGCACCAGGCTGAAAGCCACGGGCCGAAGCTTACGGCTTCAGGCGATTCGCGGATAACGACCGTCGGAAGATGGCTGCGCCGGGCAAAAATTGACGAGTTGCCGCAACTTCTTAATGTCCTGAGGGGAGAGATGAGCTTTGTGGGACCTCGCCCCGAAGTCCCCGATTACGTTGCCACCTATAGCAGCCACCAATCGCAAGTTCTTAACACCCGGCCGGGCCTGACGGGGCCTGCGTCTCTGGCCTTCATCGACGAAGAAAGAATTCTTGCGAGCTACCTCAACAAAGAAGAATTTTACATGCGGACATTAATGCCCCTGAAGCTCGATCTGGATCTTGATTATTGCAGGAAGACCGCCCTCCTGCTTGATGCGAAGCTGATTCTGCTTACCTTGGCAAGAATCTTCTATTCCCCCAAGGTTTTTTTCACGGATGAGTTCCCCATCGCCCGGCCGGGAACGGCTCTCCATATCGAGGAATTGACCCCGCTGCCACAACCCGAGGCAGCTGTTTCAGACGTCAAGGCCCAGGCAAGAACCGCGCTCCCCTTCCTCAAGCGGTGGAGCTTGCATCCTTTCTACCGCGATATCACCTTAACGGCGGCAACCGAATTCATCATCCTGGTCACAGGCATGATCCTGGTTTCGTTGTTCGGCAAACTGCTGGGCCCGGTCGCCCTGGCCGAGTATTTGTTAGTTCGTAGAGTGGCAAGTGGACTTCAACCTACGGCACAATTGGGCTTGGGTGTTGCTCTCCCTCGCTACGTCGCTCAATCCACAGTCAAATCCGCGGGAGAGTCCGAAACTTATTTTCTCGCCGCCCTGGCTTGCCTGCTCGCTTCTGCGGCTGGGCTGGGCGCCCTTTTCTGCGTTAACCGTGACCTGTTTGCGCGATGGCTCTTTGGCAGCGAGCACATGGCGCAACTGATGATCGCGCTTTCCCTGCTACTTTTGGGTTGGGCGATGCAAGTGGCGGTTTATGGGTACTATCGCGGCCGCCTGCAAATGGGCCCCGCGAACCTCCTGCAATTCTGCGCGATGTCGCTGGTTCCCCTGGCGGTGGTCTTCAGTCTCTTTCGAACTCATTCGGTGGCTTTCCTCGTTGGCGCGATCGGACTCTGCACGATGTTATGTGCAGCTTTGTTTGCGATGCCGATTATCGTCCGAGCGATAAAATCGAGGTCAGGACAGTTCATCGCGTACTGCACAAACCTCTTACGGTACGGAGTTGTGCGAGTTCCCGGAACCCTTGCCATGTCCGGTTTCTTTGCTCTCGGACCCATTATCGCTGCTCATTATGTGCCCATGACCGAGGTTTCATATTTCCTAATCGGCATGAGCATTTTATCAGCCGTGGGCTACTGCGGGGCCCCTTTGGGGATCGTCATTCTCTCCAAAGCAACCATGATGCTGGTCCAGAACCGACAAGCGGAGATCCGCAAGAACCTGGGTTACTTGGTTTCAGCCGTTACTGAGATTTCCTTCTTCGTCTGCCTGCAGCTCCTGGTATTTGCCGATGTTGTGATCCGCGCCTGGGTCGGCGAGCGCTTCCTGGAGGGAACGCTGGTCATTCGGCTTCTCATCGCGGGAATTCCCTTTTATCTGTTTATTATCGCGCTGCGGAGCGTGGTGGATGCGATGACTTGGAAGCCCTATAACACTCGCAACGTGCTGTTCGCGCTGGCCCTTTTCCTGGCCCTTGTCGTAACAGCAACTCGGCTCACGTCGGGTATGCTTCTGCTCCAAAGCATTGCGGGAGCGTTGGTTGTTTCCCTCGCACTCTTCGCCTTCCTGACAGGGCGCATCGTGGAGCGCCTCTACGATTTCCGCCTTTGCTGGAGGCAGTCCCTCATCCCCATGATTCTTAATCTGCTCCTGGGAGGCGCGGCCGTTTTAAGCCGCGTGCTGTGGGGAACCGGGATTGGACTGGAACAGGTGATTTTGCTGGAGATGTGCTTTGCTCTTCTCTTTGTAGGTGTATTGGCCAAGCGGGGCTCCCCGTGGTTGATTCGTCTCTGGAATACCGCCCTGCCAAACCGGCTGCCGATGAAAGCCTGAGCGGACTAATTTCCCAAGCCGATTACAGGCACGAACCCTGATTTCGTCTCAAGGGTTGACCCATGAACGAGCTCCATCAAACAATCCGTCGCAGCCAGGAAGCCAGGTACTATGCCATAAGAGAGCTGGCGCGCCGGGCGGGAGTTACTTCTGAATTCTTTCGGACATGGAAAGTTGATATCGGTCCCGAAGAAACCGTCATTTATGTCCAACCGGGAACACGCAAGCACATACACTTCAAAAACGTTTCAGAACAATTCTGGGAGGAGCTTGAAAAGGGAACTTTCCGCACTACCCGGGCCTCCTGGATGTACCCGCCGGCCACGCCGTTACAAACTCTGATTCCGGACTTTGTCGTTCCATTCGCTGAACCCTCGCAAAGCGAGCTCCGTCCGTTGTTCAATCGAATCGACAGAGAATGCGTGGAATGCCCGGTGGACCTGCCAACCTCCGCTTTACTGACATTGTCCCGGTACGAGGAACTGCTTCCGGGCGAGCGCGATGCCCACGGACGCTTCCCGGCTTTCATGAGCATCGCCGTTCGTCATGACTTTCTGCACCGGCCCGTGGTCGATGAATACGGGCTTGCCTTCGAGCAGGCATTGGCATACCTGCTGCCCCAGTGGCGCCCCGCCGATCGGAAGCTGCGGGTCAAACTGAGCCATGACATTGACGACGTAGGGCTGCCGTTCAAGCTAATATCCGCTCTCAAACACACGGTGCGGCATGGCAAACCATTCTTCACCGCACGTGATCTGTTCAGCCAGGTGTCTGACACAGAACCAACGGATCTTGAGCTTGTTCGCCGGGTAGCGCTGATGTCGCTTCGACGCAAGCTCGATTCCGCGGTGTATTGGAAGGCAAGCCTTCAGACCCAGTGGGACAATGGATACGATCCTCGCCACCCCAAAGTGCGCGGGGTGGTTCAATGGCTGGACGACCATGGAGTCGAAACAGGCGTCCACCCAAGCTATGCAAGTTATCTCTCGCCGGCGCGTCTTCTTGAAGAGGTGCAGATTCTGAAGGAGGTCCTTGGGAAAAAGCAACTCGGGGGACGCCAGCATTACTTGCGGTGGTCTCCGGAAACCTGGAGACACTGGGAAATGTGTGGCCTCGCTTATGACAGCACCGTCGGGTACGCGGACCGAATCGGATTTAGGGCTGGAACCTGCTTTCCCTATCGCCCCTGGCTGCTTCAGCAGAACCGCGAGGCTCAGCTGACCGAGATTCCCCTGATTGTGATGGAAAAGACTCTGATGGAATACATGGGGTTGACGCCTCAGAAAAGTATCGAGGCCATCCTTGGCTGTGTCGCTCATTGCAGGGCAGTAGGCGGAGTTTTCACGCTGCTGTGGCATAACTCCAGTTTGTCGAAGGCTAAATACTCCGCGGCGTATAGCGAAGTACTCGATCATCTGGGGCCCGCAGGAACGTTCGACTGGAAATCGGGTCAACTGGGTTTTGATGACATCCGCCGCGACCCGCCACGACCCGATGTGGCTTCAGGGGATATTGCTCCAGGCAGACAATTAGAAGCGTCGAGGGATGCGACCACCTCCTTTCATAGAGGATAAAGATAATGCCTGCTCCGCGAAATGGAAGCCCAGGTGCCAGCGACGAACACCCAATGACATTGGCAACCCCGATTCGTTTGCCGAGACCCATGGTGCTCGCATTCCATGAGATTGTTGGCGAACGCTTCTCCGGCCTATACAAACTGAGCACAGCACAGTTCGAAGATTACCTTCACGTCGTTCAAGAATTGTGCAAGGAAACGAGCCCGAACAGTCCTTCCATTCGAATCACCTTTGACGACGGACATATTTCGAATTATCACCTCGCCTTACCCCTTCTTGAGCGGCATCGCGTCCGCGCAATGTTTTTTGTGACGGCAGGTTCGATCGGGGGCAGCACCCAACACATGCGCGGGAGTCCTTTGAAGCAGTTGGCCGCCTCAGGACATGAAGTGCAGTCGAACGCCTGGGCGCACCGCGGTTTAACAGACTGCTCACAACATCCACTGGAAGAAGAACTTTTGCGCGCAAGAGAAACGCTGGAGGAAAACCTTGCCTTCCCGGCTCGCAAGATCGCAATCCCGTACGGAAGGTATAATGTCCGAGTTCTTAAGGCATGTACCGCGGCGGGATATGAGCAAGTCTACACGTCAGACCCCTGGATGGGTTTCCATCTTCGATGGGGAGTCCGTGTTTGCCGCCGCCTTTCGGTGCGAAGCACACTCGGCCCTGTCGAATTACGAAGGCTTCTGACCCTCAAGGCCTTTCCGTATCTCTATCAACGAACAAAATCGCGGGGCAAAGAGGTGATCAAGACGCTTCTCGGAGATAATTTCTATAAATGCCTCTAGCTTCGGAGGATTCGCCAAGTCTTGGCAGTGTTTGTGGCCGCTCAAGTCCTGTCCTGTACTAATTTGTGGCAAAGCCTCGATTTCTTTCTCGGCTCTTGAACGATTAGTCCGCATCGTCGCACAACAGGGGACACCGCACATCGCAATCCTTGAACTCTGCGGAAGCAAATCCTGAAGTGATTCGGAGCGGCCCCCACGGCCGTCATTCTCGGCCGCACCGTCGTACAAAATGAGAACAAGCGATCAAGCTCTTACAAGTCCCTGCATGCTGACGCCGTCAAGACGGCCAGAGGATCGAGAGAATGAGAATTCCGGCTACTCTTCCGGCCATCACCGCTATGATTTCTATTGGAGCCAGATCAGGCGGCTGGCGCCCCACGCCGTCCTATTACGGGGTCCTTCCCGTCTCAATCCGCGTCAAGAGGGCGGCGACGGCGATCTCGATATTCTGCTGGCAACCAAGCGCACCGAGGTAGAGACTTTTCTTGCAGAACAAGGCTTCCATCGTTCCTATAAACCCCAAGCCTATCTCAAAAGATTTCAGCTCTTTCTGGAGGATGCTTCGACCCCGTATACCATCGAGCTTTACTGTACCGAACAGTGGGGGCTAGGTTTTCGACTGGCCGGAAGTAACGGTTGCCCCGCCGATCCGAACTTAGCGCGCTTGTTGCATGCCACGGTGGACGGAAAGGGAACCAGCCTTTTCCCGGACGACCCGGAGGGCAACGTCCTCCCTAACCCCAATAGCCCCTGGCCCGGGAAAACCTTTACCGGCCGTATCGGGCGGGCCCTGTGGAGAAGAGGAAATACCAAGTTCCTGACCGCATACCTCATCCTGACGGGCTTGATTCATCCGGATTTCAATATGATTAGCAAAAGTCTGCTTCGGAAAATGGGTTACAGGTTATGGCAGATAAGTCATAAGGCCGGCCTGGAAATTGGTTTAATAGGGCCGGACGGTGCGGGTAAGAGCAGCCTGGCAAGAACCCTTCTCGGCCTTCCGGTGCCGGTTCGGGTTATCTACATGGGGTATAACGAATGCCAAACAAAAGTCATGGCGTTTGCCTTGAGGCGAAACTTGCCGACGCCCTTAAAGAAGTTGGCAGCAGGATATGACTTCTTCATGCGGCGTCTGAGAGGGTGGATCCTCTCCCGGAGAGGTTGGGTGATTATTTACGACCGTCATCCCGCGGAGCGCCTTATTGTGCGGCCAACCGGCCTTAAGCAAAACCTCGCGAATTCCCTCAAGAGGCTTTACGCATGGCCGTTAGACCTGACGTTCTGGCTCACGGGCGACTACGAGAAAATATATGAGCGAAAGAAAGAACAACCCACGTCCGAGATCGAGATGATGGACCGTCAATTTGGTGAAATACTGCGCGGCTATCGGATTCCATTCGAAAGGATCGACGTGACTCATGAGGATGCAAGCGCGGTCTTCAAGATAGCGGCGGAGCATATTCTCGCCATGTACCGGAAGCATCATTCGATTGACCACCTACGCGGCCTGACGGGAGCGATTCTAAAATCGTGACGGGCAAGCTTGCAGAATTCCGCAATCCTAGGTGTGAAGTAACTCTGACTCCAACGTGAAAAAGAATCTGGTAGTCCACCTCACCTCTGTCCATCGAAGCTCCGACCTACGGATCTTCCATCGCGAGTGCCGATCGCTGGCACAAGACAACTATGACGTGCTGCTGATCGCGCCTCACGACCGCAACGAGGTGATCGAGGGTGTCCGGATCCGGGCTCTTCCTAAGCCCAAGAACCGTCTCGATCGCATGACACGCGTGGCCTGGGCCGCTTACCGGGAAGCGACGCGTCAACCCGCTGACATTTACCACTTTCACGATCCTGAGTTATTGGGAGCGGGGCTGCTCTTAAGAGCACGGGGCAAGAAGGTGATTTATGACATTCATGAAAACGTCCCCAAATCCATTATGAACAAGCACTATCTCCCCAAGTGGCTTCGACGCCCGGTCGCATGGATCGTGGAACGCGTGGAATGCTTTGCCTGCCGCAGGTTTTCCGCGCTGGTCCCGGCGGCGCCTTCCATTGAGCAGCGCGTCAGAACCCTTAACCCTCGCGTCGTGACGATCCATAACTTCCCGATTGCTCAAGATATGCGGCCGGCTTCGAATATCCCCTGGAGCGGGCGCAGTCCATCGGTTGCGTATGTGGGAGGAATCGATATCCGGCGAGGCATTCGGGAAATGATAGAGGCGATGAACCTGCTGCCCGAGGAACTGCATGCCAAACTGAAACTGGCAGGTCCCTTCTTCCCTCCGCGACTTCAAGACGAGGTCCGCCGCATCCCAGGCTGGAAACGAGTGGATGCGTTGGGCGTGTTAGAACTGCCGGCGGTAATGAATCTGCTGAGCCGCGTAAGAGCCGGACTGGTCCTGATTCACCACCCGCTGAGCCGTTTCCAGGCCGGCCAGCCCGTTAAAATGTTTGAGTATATGGCCATGGGACTTCCGGTGATCGCCTCCGACTGCCCGCAGTGGCGTGAAATCATCGAGGGTTTTGGTTGCGGATTGCTGGTAGACCCTGCGAAGCCGCAGGCCATCGCGGAAGCCATCGAGTACGTACTTTCCCGCCCGGAGGAAGCAGAGAGCATGGGACGCCGGGGGAGACAAGCGGTGGAGAGCGCCTTCAACTGGGAGGCGGAACAGCATAAGCTCCTGCAGCTTTATGCAAATCTCCTGAAGCCGGGGAATATTCCCGCTCACAGCCGGCCAGAACAGGTGGAAGACGCTTCAACGGCCCGGGATATGACAACATTCCAGACGCAACACAAGTGAACGCCACCCCTGAAGGCCGGAACAACCTTTCCGGAGAAAACGCTCATGATCTTTAGAAAGTGGAAAGACAAATAAGCGGACGAAGGATCTTCGAAAAGGCTTAATCCCTATGAATTTCAAACGGCTCCTGGCCCTAACTCCCCACACCGATGACGCCGAACTGGGCAGCGGCGGCACGATTGCGCGGTGTCTCGAAAACGGAACCGAGATTTTCGTGACGGTTTTCTCGACCGCCAAGGAGTCACTTCCCCCCGGGTCAGACCCCTGCCTGCTGCGCGATGAGTTCCGCAAAGCCATGAAGGTGCTGGGCGTTCCCCAAGACAACCTCATTATTTATGACTACCCAGTGCGGCTCCTCTCCTACCATCGCCAGGAAGTGCTCGAAGAGCTGGTTAAGCTGCGGCGGGAAATCAATCCGGACGCCATCGTGATGCCCTCCGGCAACGACTTCCATCAGGATCATCAAGTGCTTTATGCGGAAGGGCTGCGGGCTTTCAAGGATATAACCGTCTTGGGCTGCGACCTGCCTTGGAACCAGCTGACCTTTTCAGCCCAGGCTTACGTCACGCTCGAGTTGCGCCACCTACAGAGGAAATGGGACGCGCTGAAGGAATACAAGTCCCAATTTCAACTCGGGCGCCAGTACTTCAGCTGGGAGTTCCTCGAGGGGCTGGCGCGCGTTCGCGGCACCCAGGTCCGGACTCAGTTCGCCGAAGCCTTTGAGGTGGTGAGGGTAAAGTGGTAGGAGCAGGAGAAACATCGGTTCAGAGGGCCGCTACGTTATTAGTGACAGGAGCCGGGGCTCCGGGCATCCGCGGGACCCTTTATGCCTTGCGAAAGAACCCTGACCGTATGCCTCTGCGCATCATCGGCATCGACCTTAAATCAGATGTCGTAGGACGATTCCTGGTCGATCGCTTCTATCAGGTCCCGTCCCCTGAAGATTCAAGATATGTTGAGGCGCTCCTGGACATTTGTGAGAAGGAAAAGGTTGAAATCGTCGTTCCCCAGACGACCCGCGAGATCAACGTTTTATCGCGATGGGCGGATATCTTCGCCCGGGCAGGCTTTCAAATTATGGTTTCTCCCTGGCCCGCCATTAAAGTAGCCAATGACAAGGGGCGGCTCCTCCAGAAATTCAAAGACATGGCTTTGCCTGTTCCGGATTGTTCGCTGGCACACTCGGAGGAGGAGTTGAGGGCGGTGGCCCGGCGTTTGGGCTATCCGGCCCGGCCGGTGGTTGTAAAACCCCCGTCCTCCAACGGGATGAGAGGCGTTCGAATCCTCACAGAAGACGCCTGGGATGTTCAGCGATTCATCAGCGAGAAACCAAGCGGCCTGGAAATTTCCCTCGAAGATGTGATTCGCATTCTCCGGCGCGGCGCAGCCTGGCCGGAACTCCTGGTCATGGAACATCTGCCCGGTCCGGAATACTCCGTGGACGCATTTATCGGTGAAAAGACGGAGGTTGCCATTCCGAGATTGCGCAAATCGATCCGCTCCGGCATCACCTTTGAGGCCGTTTTGGAACTGCGAAAGGATTTGTCGGATTGTGCCCTGCGGGCAGCTCGGGAAATCGGCTTGCGCTATGCCGTCGGCTTCCAGTTCAAGCTCGATGAAGACAATGTCGCCAAAGTGCTGGAATGCAACCCGCGCGTTCAGGGCACGATGGTGGCCAGTCTGTTCAGCGGCGTCAATGTGATCTGGATGGGTGTGAAAGAACTGTTAGGAGAGCCGCCTGCCGAAGCAGTGATGGCTTCCGGAGACGCACTCTTTTATCGTTTTTGGGGAGGCGTGGGGATTCGGGGCACTGAGGTTTTCGAGATTTGATCAGCTTTGGATGCGCTGGAGTTGGTGAGGTTAACGGGAAATGACACAAAAAACTGAAGCCGTTTTGCAGGGATCGGACATCCGCCGGGAAATGAGCACCGGGGATAACCGTGACGAGAGGGGCCTGGGGCGGACCGGAGACGACGCCACGCAGCAGAAGTTGGTAACTGCCCTCTTTGGATCCACGGCGAAGCGCTGGAAGACGCTTTACGACAGCAAAGATATTTATGCCAGGATCTTTCAACACCGGCTTGCTGCTACCCTTGCCTTCATTGATAAACTCGCCATGGAAGACAACTCAGAAATTCTGGACGTGGGTTGTGGAGCGGGGTTGGCGTCAGTGGCGCTTGCCGACCGCGGTCACTTTGTCGAAGCTCTAGATATTGCGCCTGCCATGCTGCAATCGACTCGAGAACACGCATTGCAAGCGGGAGTCGCGCACCGCGTGAAAGCCAGGCTTGGAGACGTTCACCAGCTTGCCTTCCCAAACGACACATTCAACGTGGTCATCGCAATCGGCCTCACAGCCTGGCTGGACTCCCTGCAAGGGCCCCTACAGGAGATTGCCCGGGTGCTTCAGCCGGGAGGATATCTCATCATCAGCGCCGCGAACCGTTGGAGCCTTCATCGGCTTCTTGATCCGCGATTGAACCCTGGGTTGGCACCCGCAAGAAGAGCAGCGCGGCGCCTCTTGAACCTTCAACCCCGCCGAGGCACGCCCAAGGCAGCTCACTATAGCTTTTATTCCCCGCAGGAATTCGACTCGATCCTGGCGTTGGCTGGTTTCAAGAAATTGGAAAGCACGATGGTGGGATTCGGGCCTTTCTCGATTCTCGGCCGCAAGCTATTGCCCGATTCGGCTGGGGTGTTCGTCGATCGCCGTTTGCAGCAACTCGCCGATGATAAGGCTCCCTTCATAAGATCAGCCGGTCGCATCTATCTGGTTCTTGCCCGGAAGCTCGAACCTGGGTAGAAGTGAATCCCAAACCAGGATTCGCCGCGCGAGGACCCGGTCAGCACGCTCTTTAAACGAGGTCAAGAGTGTTAACGGTTGAAGCGCAAAAACAGATAGTCAACGAGTACTTCCAGTCAACGGCGCTGTTCTGGAGCGAAATTTACACGCTTCCCAGTCTAATGGGAAGAATCCATCAGCTTCGTCAGGCAAGCGTCCTGAACCTGGTGCACAAACTTGGGCTATTGTTGGGGGCGCACGCTCTCATCGTTGGTTGCGGCGCAGGGCTTGAGGCTGTGGCTCTTGGACGAAGCGGATATGATGTGCAAGCGATCGATGCGGTCTCGAAGATGGTCAACCTGACGCGCCGCCGTGCGGCTGAGGCGGGTGTTCAAGACCATGTTGCTGCGAGTGTCGGTGATGTGGACTGCCTTGCTTTTCGGAACGACCTTTTTGAATTGGTTCTCGCTGTGGGTGTCACGCCATATCTTCTCTCCGCGAACGCGGCCGTTCGTGAGGTTGCCCGGGTATTGAGGCCCGGAGGCCATTTAATCATCACCGCAGAGAATCGTTGGAGTGCTCGTCAGGTGCTCGATCCCTGGCTTAATCCGGTGCTGGCGCCCGTAAGAAATGCAATGCGCCACTTCCTCTTGGAATGCGGCCTGCGTAAGCAGCCACTGCGCAGGCTGCGTGCCTCACTGTATTCCATCCGACAGTTCGATACTTGCCTTCGGACTGCCGGCCTAAGCAAGATCGAGGGCATGACGATCGGGTTCGGACCGTTCTCCTTCTTTGGGCACCGACTGTTGCCGGACCCGGCTGGAGTGGTCGTCCATAACAGGCTGCAAGGCCTCTCAACTCAAGGGTTTCCCGTGCTTCGGTCCGCGGGAAGCCAATACATTGTCCTTGCCAAGAAAGAAGCTAATATCGCGGCCTGATGCAACCGCACAGTGAGCGCATTCCTGACACCCCCTCAGGCATGAGGCGAATTCCGGAGACATAAATCATATCGATAGGAGGAATGATGCGTTCCACGGAAAGCAGCGTGAAAGAGCTTGGAGAGCACCTTCCTGGCGCCAGCTTCGGAGATGCCGTCAACTCACAAAAGGTCATGAGTCCTCTCATGGACGACAAGACCTGCAGCAAAATACGGCAAATTAAGAAGTCTGTTCTCCAAATGCTCGAAGAGCGATCCCCGGGGGATACGAGCAACATGTGGAGTTTTGCCTGTGAGAAGTTTCAATACATGCTTGGCCTGGAAGAGAAATATTACGCGCAGTTAAGAATCCATACCTACCATCTTGATACCGACAGCTATATCCGCTACAAGTCGGATACTTTTTACAGGCAAGCCGATGAGATGCAATGGCGTCGCATTGTCAGCAAGCTTCCCAAGAGCTACGTTGAGGGCGATCCAAGATGTGCTGGAGAATACGGGCATGAGATCGATGAATCCTTGGTCAATAAGAACACCATTCGATATTACGCAATAATTAAGATACTTCATGAGAAAGGGATTATTCCAGCCCTCCGCTCCTCCGATGCCCCTTTAGTTTTAGAAATCGGGGCCGGCTATGGAGGGCTCGCATATCACCTGAGCAAAATCGTTCCTAAAGCTAAGTACGTCATCGTGGATTTGCCCGAAACGCTCCTTTTTGCGGCCTCCTATCTCACAATCGCTTGCCCGGAGAGGTCTCTTTATCTTTACGATTCCAAGAATATTAGGGCTGCCTGCTCAACAGACTTCGCTGGATATGACTTCGTCCTCCTCCCGACTTATGCGCTGCGTTACTTGAACAACTTGCGGTTTCACCTTGCGCTGAATGTTGGGTCATTCCAGGAAATGAATTGTGAACAGCTTGACACTTACTTAGATTTCTTAAAACCGCGTTTGAGCGGGGTGCTATATTCTCAAAACCAGGATTCACACATCCGGAATACCTCGCCTATAAACGTGACCCAGGCGCTTGGAAAGAGGTTTGCGACCGAGGAGGTTCGAGGAGTTAAAGCGTTCTCGCCTGCGGCCATTCTCCTGTCCGACCCCTCGCGTCTTCTGGATGTTACCCCGCGTACTTTGCTCAGTTATCTCCACAAAAAACTGGGCCCGCAGAAGAGACATACGATTAACTACGAATACATATGCAGACCCCTATCGTAAATGGCGGTCTGGAAGAAGAATCCCTAAGCTTCTCAAATTCCGGTTCGAAAAAAGCGCCTCCCGCATCGGCAACTACGAAATCCAACGCAAATTCAATGGCAACATCCAGACACCCAGTATTTTCTGAAGAAAGCATCCGGACGGCCGCATGGTACGGCGACCACCTGGTCAGGCTCGAGTTTCCCGCGGAATGGGATGTCACGGTGCTGCGGCCGCACACACCTCCACCAATTACGGATGCACAAGTTCTGGAGGCGCTCGAACATCCGATCGGACAACCTCCACTTCGAGAACTCTGCCGTGGCAAGTCCAGGCCTCTCATCCTTGTGGATGACCTGAACCGGCCGACTCCAGCCAGCATTGTCATCCCGTCCGTGCTTAGGCAATTCCAGGAAGCCGGCATACCCGCCGCCCAGGTGAGGATCCTGGTGGCAAGCGGAACGCATCGGCCACCCGAACGCGACGCGATCCTCAAGAAAGTGGGGCCGTCCTGCCCCTGCCAGCTCCTTGTTCATAACACCACTCAGAACCTTGTCAGAATGGGGACAACCTCTTTCGGAACACCGATTCTTGTTAACAAGGAGGTCGCGGCTAGCGATTTCGTAATGGGAATCGGCGGCGTATACCCGAACAATATGGCCGGTTTTGGAGGAGGGTCGAAGCTGGCGCTGGGCGTTCTGGGTTTCCGCTCCATCGCCCATCTGCATTATCGTCACAAGACCGCGGGGTGGGGTTCCGGCAAGATTGAGTGCGACTTCAGAAGAGACCTCGACGAGATCGCGGCGCTGATCGGGTTGCGCACGATCATCTCCCTGTGCGTGAACGCGGATCGGGAGGCCGTTCACGTGACTTCGGGCGACCCCACCCGTTATCACCGGGAAGAAGTCGCTTTCGCGATTCGAACATTCTACGTTCCGCCCCCTCGCGATGCGGACGTCGTCATCTCCAACGCCTACCCTAACGATGTGTCATTGACCTTTGTCCACATGAAAGGGACAAGTCCGCTCCGCCAATGCCCGGCTGGGGTATCTCGCATTGCAATCGCCTCCTGCAGCGAAGGAGTGGGTTACCACGGGATCTTTCCCCTGGCGGCCGCGTCCAGGTTCACCCGCTATCGACGGTTGGTTCGACGCATCTTGGCGTGGGGCCCGCGTGAAATTCCCAGAAGCATTAAGACGGAAATCCTGGACCCACTGCGGGCGAAATGGCCGGGATATTGGCAACGCCAAACGCCCCGTTTTTCGGCTGTTCAGAATCCCATTTGGGTTTACCAACCAGATGGACCGGTTAAGGGACTCCCGTCGCAAGTTTATGGGTATCAAATCAGGCGTTCGTGGTCCGACATCCTGGAAGCTGTGCGCCGGGAACACGCCGGCAAAAAAGGCCTTCGAGTGCTCATCTACGCGTGTGCGCCGCTGCAGTGCTTCGGTTCGGCTCAGATCTCCCAGAAATCCGGCTCCATCGAATCGGACTTTGCGGGGAGCCCCCCGGAAAACGGAGTGGCGGTTTCAGGGCCTTCCGCCCGCTGCTAGGCCGCTTAAATCTAGTTTGCCAAAACGAACAGAATTGGAGGAGCGCCATGGAAGAAAACGAACGGTTCCTTCCTGAGGGAAGGATCCATACAAGCGATTACCTCAAAAGGATTGGAGTCCCGGAGATCGCGCCGGCGACCAGTCCCTTCGACCCTGGATATGATCCGGCGACCCTCGAAAGCCATCTGGATCAAAGTTCCCATCTGATGTCCATCCTGAAGATCTCCATGGCGTGCTGGATGGTGGCCAATGAGAAAGCCACGCGCCGCAAGATCGCCGCCGCCAAGCGCTATGGCGTCCCGACCGTTACCGGTGGGGGCCCGTTCGAAGTCGCGGTGGCCCAGGGGGAGCTTCCGGCATATCTCGACCTGTGCGCGGATGTGGGCGTGACCAGAATCGAGTGCGGCGAAGGCTTCACGGAGATGCCTCTCGAAGCGGCCAGCGTCGTCAAGATGGCCGCAAAGCGCGGGCTCGACGTGCAGTTCGAACTGGGCAAGAAGCACACAGGCGCTTTCACGGAGAAAGCGGTGGAGGAGTTAATCGAACAGGGAAAGAGATGGCTGGATGCGGGCGCCCTTCAACTGGTCGTGGAAGCTCGCGAGAGTGCTCAAGGGGTGGGACTCTTTGACACCGCGGGAAATTTCAATCGGGATTTTGCCGACCGATTCGCCCAGGCCTTTGGCTTAAAGATCGTCACGTTTGAGGCCCCCAACAAACCCAGCCAATTCGCCCTTCTGGACCACTTCGGACGCGAAGTCCATCTCTGCAACGTCCGGTTAGAAGAGGTCTTGAGGGTCGAAATCTACCGCCGCGGCCTGCATTCAGATGCCTTTGCTAAAGAAAACCTCCGGCCTCGTCGGCCCGAAGGGATTGCAGCAACGAGCAGGCGGCAGGAGGTACATGCCGATGCATGACTCAGTGACGATTGGTTGCTATAACGACGGTCTCGGAAAGTTCCGGGAAGGCTACGCGATCGTGGCCATCGACGTCATCCGCGCAACGACCTCCGCGGTTACGGCGGTGGCCCGCGGGCGCAGCTGCTATGTTGTTCCCTCCCTCGAAAAAGCGCTGCTGCGCGCGCAAAGTCTTAACAACCCTCTGTTAGCCGGAGAATTGGGCGGCCTGATGCCCTCTGGCTTTGACATGAACAACAGTCCCGCTGAGTTTGATCACGATGGCAGGGATCTTTCTCGTCCGATCGTTCTGCTTTCCTCTTCGGGAACCCGGCTAATGTGCGAGGCCAGCGAATGCCAGGCCGCTTATGTGGGCTGCTTCCGCAATTACACCGCCCTCGCGGACCATCTCGCGGGCATACATTCAGCCGTAGCCATCCTGGGGGCCGCCACCCGGGGAGAGTTCCGGGAGGAAGACCAAATGTGCTCTGCCTGGATCGCCGCGGCGCTGCTGCATGCCGGGTATCAGCCAGGAGACTCCCAGACCCTGGAGATCGTCGAGCGCTGGAGAGGCGCCTCGCCAGACGCTTGCTTGAACGGCAACAGCGCCGCTTATCTCCGCCGGAGCAGACAGCTCAACGATCTGGACTTTATTCTCAGCCACATCAACGATCTGGACACGGTGTTCAGGATCGTGAATAACGAAGTCCTCATGATGCCCCAGCGCAGCTTCTCGGCGCAGTCGCTCTTTAAAGAAGCGGCTTCCAAAACCAGCCCGTCGGTTTCCGCATGATGCGTATTCAAGATACGACGACCCCGGTAGTCGTCATCCAGTTTGCTCGCGGTCTTGCCCACGGAGGCCTTGGGGTCATGCGGAGCATGGGACGGCTTGGGATTCCCGTGTATGCCGTCAATGGGGACTCTGGAGCCGCCGCCTTCACATCCCGGTACTGCCGGAGAGGGTATTTTTGGGATCTCGATGTCGCGTGCCCGGGAAAAACCGCAGAGCGTTTGTCCGTCGTGGGCCGCATGGCCGGACAGCGGCCCATTCTGATTCCTACCACCGAGGATGCGGCGGTTTTTGTTGCTGAAAACGCTCCCGCCCTCAAGGAAACGTTTATCTTTCCTGATCAATCACCGGCGCTCGTTCGCTCGCTGGCCAGCAAAAAGGAAATGTATCACTTGGTGAGGCGGCTTGGGATTCCAACCCCGGAAACGTCCTTTCCTCAAACCCGAAGCGATGTCATCGATTTCCTCGAGCGCGCAACCTTTCCCATCGTGCTTAAGGGCATTGACGGGGTGCGGCTTCTGAAACGGACAGGACACAAAATGGCCATCGTCCGCAGCAAAAGAGAACTCGTGGAGATGTACGATGCCATGGAAGACCCTGAAAATCCCAACTTGATGCTTCAGGAATATATTCCCGGCGGCGACGACACGATCTGGATGTTCAACGGTTACTTCAACGAAAATTCGGATTGCCTGGTCGGATTCACCGGCAAGAAAATTCGCCAGTTTCCCGTCTACACCGGCGCCACCAGTTTGGGGGTTTGCCTCCCCAATGAAACGGTTGCAAAAACCACCAAGGAATTCATGAAAACGGTCGGCTATCGAGGAATCCTCGATATCGGCTATCGCTACGACGCTCGCGACGGGCTTTACAAAGTCCTGGACGTCAACCCCCGCCTGGGGGGCACGTTCCGGCTTTTTGTGGGCGAAAACGGCTTGGATGTCGTACGGGCCCTTTACCTCGACCTGACGGGGCAGCCCGTTCCGGAAACGGTGGCTCCCTCCGGCCGCAAATGGATTGTTGAGGACTCGGATCTGGTCTCCTGCGTTCGATACTACAGAGACGGAAAACTGACTTTCAGGCAGTGGGTGAAATCCCTGCGTGGGATCCGGGAAGGGGCATTCTGGGCGTTCGACGACCCTCGTCCTTTCCTGAGGCTGTTTGCGAAAGACCTCCGGGTGGCGCTCCACCGAATCTTCGTGAAAGCCGCCAGCCCCGCGGGCTCGCCACAATATCCGGAGGGCAGGCCGGACGTGCAGGCAAGTTCGCTGGCCTCTGCTTCCATCGTGCCAGCCGAAGCCGACAGAAAACTGTGACCTTGTTCGAGGAACGAATGCCTGGCTCCTGTGTTCGCAAACACCGGAGCGCTGCGTACTCGCCCATCGCCTGGGGATCGAGCGGCGGGTTCCAGGCTTGGCTTGAAAGTCGTTGTGATCCCGGTTCCCTATGGAGGTCGAAATGAAGCGCTCGTTCAACGTGTATACGCGAACCAATCAAGTCATTATTGACGGCAGCATCTTTGGCCTTTCGTTCCTGGCCGCCTATCTCATCCGGTTTGATGGCGCCTTGGACGGTTCCATCGCCTCCCAGATGCTCCTTTGGCTCCCGCTGCTGATTGCCGCGCGCCTCCTCGCGCACTGGAGACTGGGCGTCTACCGATTCCTCTGGAGGTTTGTTTCCCTTCCGGACGTTCTCGTGATCGCCCGCTCGCTGCTCGCTGTCACCAGCATCCTGTTATTGCTCCGTTTTGCCTATCCGGGCGGCACGGCCTTCTCCGCGTGGGTTCACCTTCCCTTGAGTGTGATCGCCCTGGAATTTTTGCTGTCGCTCACCGGCTCGCTCGGCGCCCGAATGTTGCGCCGGATCCAGTACGAAAGAAACCGGAAGAAGGGGCTGCGGCCGGGCCAGAAAGTTAAGCGGGTGATCCTCTACGGAGCAGGGCGGGCCGGAGTTCTGCTGCTCCGGGAACTCCGCACTCGCGCCGAGGCCGAGGTGATCGGGTTCATCGATGACGACCCCAGCAAAATCGGGACCATGGTGGCCGGAATCGACGTTTTGTGTGGCGGCGATGCGATGGGCAAACTCGTGCGCCAGGTTCGCGCCGACGAGGTCATCATCAGCATGGCCACGGCCACGCGCCACACGCTCATGCAGATCCTCGCGCGTTGCAAACAGGTTCCCGTTCCCGCAAAGATTATCCCCAGCTTGCGGGAAATCATTGACGGGCGGCTCGAAATCAGCCGGGTTCGCGACGTTCAAATTGAAGATCTGCTGGGTCGTGACGCGATTCGCGCCGCGGAGTTCAGTCCGGAGGTTCGGCAGGCCTACGAGGGCAAGCGGATTCTTGTGACCGGGGCGGGAGGCTCGATCGGCAGCGAACTGGTTCGCCAACTGCTCCTGTTCAACCCTTCGATGGTGGGGATTCTGGACAAGGATGAAAACTCCACCTACGAACTGGAACAGGAAGTGAAGTTCAGAGATCCGAAGGCGCCGATTTATCCCTACATCGCGGATATTCGGCATCGGCAAAGGCTCCAAGCCATATTCGCAGATCTCAAGCCGCAGGTCGTTTTCCACGCCGCGGCCCATAAACATGTTCCCCTGATGGAACTGCATCCCTGTGAGGCGGTTCTGAACAATGCCCTTGGAACCAATACCTTGCTCCAAACTTCTTCGGAAAAGGGAGTGGAACGTTTCATTTTCATTTCCACGGACAAGGCCGTTAATCCGACCAACGTGATGGGGGCCACCAAGCGGGTGGGAGAAGTACTGGTTCAAATCAGCACCAACGGCGCGCCCATGAAGTCGGCCTGCGTGCGCTTTGGAAACGTCATGGGCAGCCGCGGAAGCGTCATCCCGCTCTTCCAAAAGCAGATTGCCGAAGGGGGGCCCATTACCGTGACGCATCCGGACGTCGTTCGATTTTTTATGACGATCTCGGAAGCAGTCCAGTTAGTCTTGCGCGCCGGCACCCTGGCCAATCATGGTGAAGTCTACGTTTTGGACATGGGCAGTCCGCGCAAGATCCTCGATCTGGCAAACGAAATGGTCATCCTTTCGGGGCTGCAGCCTGGGAAGGACATTGAAATCTCGATCACCGGACTGCGACCCGGTGAAAAGCTTCGGGAGGAGCTAACCTGCGCATCCGAACATATCCGCTCAACGAAGTTCGAAAAACTCTCACTGGTGATTCCAGAAATCCTTGACCAGGAGGCGTTCTTGAGAGGATTTTCGCTTTTGGCGAAAGCCGCCCAGCAAAACGACCCTGAAACCATCTATGAGACCCTTTCCAAGATGGGCTTCGGGTTCCGGTCACAAATCCAACCGCGCGAAGCATTTCCGCGTCGTTCCAGCGTCAACAGCTCCCGCCCGCTGTCACGTCCGATGCCCGCCACGCTTCCGCAATAACGGATGCCGTGCGCCTGGCCTTGCGGGGAATTCCGGCTACGGCGAGATTCCTTACTGCCCAACCCTCTCTCGCTGGCATCGCTCGGTGCTTGAACCCCGGATCGTGCGCGCCCTATCCCCGGCGGTTCGCAAATTCTAGCAAGTATCCGACAGGCTGGACGCGCTCAAAGCCAGCCGGAAGGGAACCAGTAAATTGAAACTTGAATCCAGCTCCTAAGGCTCGCAATCCTTCGCATAGGAGGGCGATGTAATGTTAACGAAAGGCGGTGACAGCCATGATTAAAATCGGGATAGGGGCCGCTCTGTTTTTTTGGGTGTCGTTCACGTTGGCGACCCACCCGCTATATCTGAAGTCGTTTATCGTGGATTTGGCGGTGGTGGGTCCGGTGATCTTTCTGACCATATATCTGCGAACTCTTGGATTGTTAGTTACAGACCTCCGACGGTACCTTCGGATAAGGCTTTTCGTTTGGCAGGCGAAGAAGAATGAGAATCAACAGCAAGGCATGCCTTCTCCGTCGTAGAGGGGGTCAGGCCTGAGCCGCGACCCACACCTTTTTATGCGAACGCAAAAACATCCCATTGCCGTTAACGGATTTCGTGCATCCGTGGTTGTAGTTGTTCTCTCCCTGCTGCTGGCACTGGGAGGTAGCAGTTGCTCAAATTCGCCGCGTACAAACCACACTCTGGCCGTCCTTAAGTCTCGGGAACGCCATGTTTTCGTAATTTCTGTGGATGGGCTAGGCGCGGAGTTGCTGGCGCGGGAGTTGCAAAAGGGCCATCTCCCAAACTTGGCCCGGCTGAGGTCTGAAGGGAGCTATGCCGAGGGTGTGACGGGAACATACCCATCGCTGACCGCTCCTGGTCACGCCACCATCGTGACAGGCAAGCTGCCCGCCCAGCATGGAATTTACGCAAATTGCAGATGTCCGGTATCGGGCGAGAAAACGAGGGTTTGGTCTTCGGAGGATATTCGCGTCCCGACAATGTGGGATGCGGCTCGTCAAGCCCACCTCACCTCAGCGGCAATCTCCTGGCCGCTCGCGGGGGGCGCTCCCATCAATTGGAACCTCACAGGCCTGCTGAGCTCCGCCAATGGGGATGAAGTTGAGTTGCGACGCCTGGCAAAGTGGGCGACACCCGGAATGATCGAGGAAGTCGTCTACGGTCTCGGCCAAGTCGTGCTGGGCGGTGGCGATGACGCCATTCGAACACGCGTGGCAATCTATGTGATCAAGAAATACAGACCCAATCTGCTGCTCCTTCACCTCGATGACCTCGACCACGCCGGACACCGTTACGGGCCGGCCAGCCCCGAAACTGCCGACACCCTCGAGCGGATTGACGCCTACATCGGCGACCTTCTGGCAACGATCCGGGAATCCGGGCTGGAAAACACCACAGACGTTTTCGTTGTGTCAGACCACGGCATGATGTCCTACAATATTGAAATCCAGCCCAATGTGTTGCTGGCCCAAGCTGGATTGATAACCGTCAATGAGCACGGGAAGATCATTGGAGGAAAAATTAGAACCGTCGCCAACGACGGCTCCTTCTTTCTCTGTTGGCCAGAATCAGAAAACCTCAAAGCCAGCGTTGACGCTGCATTGCATCCCCTCCGCGAGCAGGGTCTGGTCCAGGCTGTTCTGGAACGCGATGATCTGGCAAAGCTAGGCGCTGATCCCGATGCACAGATGGCTTTGGAAGCCCCTCCCGGAGCAATCTTTGAGAGTCACGCAAGAGGAGCGCTGATCCATCGGCTGAAGGCTACTCGCGGCGCCCATGGCTATTTGCCCTCCCGACCGGGCGTCCAAGCTGTGTTCATCGCCGCCGGCCCGGGGATCACGGCCGGAGTGAACCTGCATCAAATTCAAATGACGGCAATCTGCCCAACGGTTCTGAAAGCCCTGGGAATCGACGACTCGCAATTCGGTGTGCGTCTCGCGATATTTGTTCCGGGCTGCTGTTCCGACAACCGTCGGATTTGGTCAGGAATGGGAACGGGCGGCGTCAACCCGCGGAGCACTCAAGCGAAGAATTGACCATGACCTCTGGAATCTCTGCCTTTGCGGGATGCACCACGAAGCGTGCGCTCGCAGCGAATGGCCGCCGGCCGCTTCGACATCGTCAGCCAAAGATGGATTCTGTGCAAAGCCAGAGGCGTCCACCCTTCAGAATGGAGAGGCCATCTGAAGGGTAGACCCGTTCGTGCCCAGGGGTATCGCGCCAACCTGCTGTTAAGGAGCAACGTAGAATTGCAGGTCGAAGTCGGTTCGGCCGCTACTGTAGTCTTGCCAAGTGCTTCCGTTGGTCGTGTACTGGAAGTACCCGTCGGAGAAAACGTTTGGCGGGTCGAATCCGTAGGCCGTCCCGGCTTGCAGCGGCCAGGTTGAGTAATAGTTTGAGCTGTCAGCATCCGCCGAAACAACGAAGTTGTAGCTTTGGCCGGCCGTCAACGTGAAATTCGATCCGAAGTCAACCGAACCCCACCCTTTCGAATCAAGGGAGGCAATGCTGCCAGATGCTACGGTCGATCCGGAAGAGGTCTCAACCGTTACGGTTGCCGCGCCAGGACTGCCGACCGTCTGTAGGCGGACGTAAGCCTTGGAGAAAGTCACGCTGTTGCCACTGACCGTAAAGGTTTCTCGAACCTTACTGCTGCCTTGGATCGAGAAATTATTACCCTTATACATGAACCCTTGGCCGAAATGCGTTCCATCGGAGTACTCCAGGTCCATGATCGGGGTGGTCGAGTAGTTGACCGCCCAGGCGCCCGTATCCTTGATGAGTTCTGCGAAGTCGGCATCACTCATCGCAGGCTGCATGTCGGGACTATTCGCTGGGAGATACAGGTTGTCGACGGAAGTCCAGTTGCACGTTTGATTGGAATCGGTATTGGAAAACACCAAGTGATACAGCGTTCCGGCGGATAGGGTGGCCGGCGCGTCAAAAGTGAATAGCCGCTGGGAGTTCGTGCAACTTGAGGTGCCCGGATTGCAGGCCAACGGATTTGTAATCA
>Ga0307373_10005050_pt1 | contig 21838 bp, 25 predicted proteins | sample OX2MG_FD_202534 | JGI IMG/M metagenome (GOLD analysis project Ga0307373, IMG submission 202534) | Soil microbial communities from Risofladan, Vaasa, Finland - OX-2 | ecosystem: Environmental > Terrestrial > Soil > Coastal area > Acid sulfate soil | place: Finland: Risofladan, Vaasa | collected...
ATATCCTCGTCGCCGTGACCGGACTCCAGCAGACGCCGGTAGTGCAGCAGGGTCATCTCCACCACCGGCAGCTGCACACCACGCGCAGCCGCCATCTGTTGCACGATCTTCAGATCTTTCTCGTGCAGCGCCACTTTGAAGCCCAACGGATAATGACCCGCTGCCATATTGGGCCCGCGGTGACTCATGAACCAGGATCCGGCCGCACCACTGCCGACCACGTCGATGACTTTATCCAGCGGCAGGCCCTCGGCCTCGGCGAACGCCAGCGCCTCGCTCACTGCCTGGGCGATGCCGGCTACAGCGATCTGATTCACGGCTTTGGTGGCCTGACCGGCGCCCACCGGCCCCATCAACACGACGCGTTTGCCGAGGGCGCTGAGAATCGGCTGTGCGCTTGCGAACATCTTGGCATCGCCGCCGCACATGATGGCGAGCGTGCCTTGCCTCGCGCCTTCCGTGCCGCCGGATACCGGGCAATCGAGAAAATCGATCTTGTTTTTGGCCAATCGCTGCGCCGCAGCGCGCGCGGTGCCAGCACTCACCGTCGAGCAATCGATCACGAGTGCAGCCTGCCTGAGATTCGATGCCAGCTGATCCACAACATCCAATACATCCTGATCAGCGGATACACATACGACGACCGCGTCGCAATCTTTTGTTAGAGTGGTGATGTCGTTCGCCGCTAAGCAGCCAGTTTCATTCGCCAGTGTTTCGGCCTTGGAATGGGTGCGATTGAAAACCGCGGTCAGCAACCCGGCTTTATGCAGATTGAGCGCCATGGGATAACCCATAGCGCCGAGACCGATGAAACCCACTTTGGAGTAAGTATTCATAGTTGTTCCGTAAAACTTTGTAGTCAAAACATAATGTGCGTGAGTAAATTACGCACCATCTGCTATCAGCCTTAAGTTCCGGATGCTACTTGTGGTTTGCTGATGCCGATATTGCGCAACTGCCTGCTGTTGAGACAGGCGAGCGCGATCGCCGTCAATGTCAGTCCGGCGCCGGCGAATAATGCCGTCAATGAAATTACCTTGAGCAGAGCGCCGGCGAGAGCCGCGGATACCGGTCCCAGGCCCATGAAGGTGAACAGCAGCACGCTCATAGTGCGCCCCATCATCTCTTGAGTTACCCGCTGTTGTATCCATGTAAACAGGGCAATCTGCATGATGCCCGAGAGCACGCCTACGCACGCCAGCAGTGCGGCGCCGGTGAGTGTCGTATGCACCAGCGTGAGCGCTACCAACGCCAGTCCGGCGATACTGTCGATACCCAACACCATCAGGCCGAGGCGGCCGCGCATCAGCCGTGTGCCGATCCCGGAAAGGAAACTGCCGATGAGGATGCCGCCGCCATTGGCGGTCATCAGGATTCCCAGGGATGCGGCCCCCAGATCAAGACGCGTATTCGCGAGTACCGGCAGGCCCACCTGGATTGGCCCGCCCACGAATACCGAGACCACTGCGGCATACAGGATGAAGGCCCGCAGCGGCAGGTCTGACCAGATGTAGCGTATCCCGGCCGCCACGTTGGCAAACACACTGCCGATGGGTTGCGGGGGGTGTCGATCACTGTGGATACGAACCATGGCGAGGGAAGCCAGTGAAAACAGAAAACTAATCGCATCGATGCTGAAAGCCAGGCCCATACCGCGGGCATCGGCGAGTGCGTGCCGCTGACTGTTGGCACCCACACTGATGATGACGCCGGCGAGCACCGGGCCCACGAACATGCTGAGCATGCGCATGCCCATGAACAGAGCATTTGCACCTCGCAGCTGTAGCGGTTGCAGCAACTGGGGCAGGATCGCCGAACCCGCTGGATAGGCGAACGCGGTGGATAAGCCGACACCCAGCGACAACAGATACACCATCCACATGTGCACGGCACCCGTGAGTACCAGCACCGCCAGGATGGCGATGCACGCGGCGTTGATGGCGCGCGCGATCAGCAGCACGCGCCTGGGCGACATGCGGTCTACCACCGCGCCACCGATGAGCATGAAAGCCGCGCGTGGCAGCGCCATGACCGCCAACACCAGGCCGAGCGCTGCCGGATCGCCGGTGAGTTTTAACACCAGCCACGGCAAAGCCACCAGCGTGAATTGGTCGCCCAATGCCGAGATCGAGCTGCCGCCGAACAGCAGATTGAAATTACGGTTGGAAAATACGGATGCGGGTTTCTGCTCTGGCATCTGGATGTTATTTCAAGTCAGATTGGGATGAATGCTTTGCTATCACTTATTTTTCGAGATACGTATAACCCTTCAAACCTTCTTCAAGTTCCTTCAGATATTGTGCTCGTTGTTGGAGATCGAGAGTGGTGGCCGCATTGATCTTGCTGTGATAGCAGGCTACGAGATCATTGGGTTCGAAGTGCACATAGCGCAATACCACCTCGGCAGTATCACCCTGTTCAGGTTTCACCAGTCTGTAACCATTGTCCTTGTCCAGTTCCACGTTCACCGAGTCGGTGTCGCCGAATAGATTGTGCATGTCGCCGAGGATTTCCTGGTAAGCACCCACCATGAAGAAGCCCAGATAATAGGGTTCGCCGTTGTGCATGGCGTGCACCGGCATTGTGGCTTCCAGTTCCTCCTCGTCCACGTATTGTTCGATGCGGCCGTCGGAGTCGCAGGTCAGATCCTGCAAGACCGCGCGGCGTGTGAGTGCTTCGCCCAGACGATGTACCGGCATGATTGGGAATACCTGGTCAATAGCCCACACGTCCGGCACCGACTGGAATACGCTCATGTTGAGGAAGAACTTGTCGGCGAGTTTTTCGTCGATTTCGAAGATGGCTTCGGAATGCGCACGCGTGGTAGGTTTCAGACCGTCGCGCACCTTGCGGCAGATGGCGTGATAGATCTGCTCGGCGCGCGCGCGCTGCTCCAGGGCCAGCACACCGTGGATGTACATGGCCTGGGCTTCGCCGTTCCAGTAGAGCGCGTCCTGATAGACCTCCAGCAGCGAACGGTTATCGGCGTTCTCGTAGTCCTCCCATAGGTCGGTAAGGATCTGCGGATCCTCGGGATCCGGCGGTGCCAGTTGCTTGTCGGGGATGGCTTCCCGGTCCACTACTTCCGTGATCAGCACCGCGTGGTGCGCAGTGATGGCGCGACCCGACTCGGTGATGATGCTCGGGTGTGGCAGTTCGTAATCGGCGCAAATTTCCCACAGAGAACGTACGATGGTATTGGCGTATTGTTCCATGCTGTAGTTCATGGAGCAGGAACTGCGCGAGCGCGTGCCCTCGTAGTCCACGCCCAGACCGCCGCCCACATCCATGACGCGCACGTTGACGCCGAGTTCCGCGAGTTCTGCGAAACAGCGGCAGGCTTCCAGCATGCCGCGCTGCACATCGCGGATATTGGCGATCTGCGATCCCAGGTGGAAGTGCAGCAGTTGCAGGCAGTTGAGCATGCCGGCGGCACGCAGCCGTTCCACCGCCTCCAGGATCTGCACCGCCGACAGGCCGAACTTGGATTTCTCGCCGCCGGTATGCTCCCATTTGCCGCGGCCGGTGCTGGTTAAGCGCACGCGCACGCCGATAGTCGGTTTCACGGCCATCTCCGCCGCTTCCTTGAGTAACAGGTCCAACTCGTTGGGTTTCTCGATGACCACGTAGACCTTATGGCCCAGTTGCTGGCCGATGAGCGCCAGCCGCAGGTATTCCCGATCCTTATAGCCGTTGCAGACGATGCTGGCGCCAGCCGGGGCCAGGGCCAGCACCGCCATGAGCTCCGGTTTGCTGCCGGCCTCGAGCCCCACCCGGCCCTCGCCATGCTTGAGGATGTCTTCCACCACCGCACGCTGCTGGTTCACCTTGATGGGATATACCGCGGTGTAGCTGCCCTGGTATTCGTGATAACTCATGGCGGCCGCGAAAGCGCCGCACAGCCGGTCAACCCGGTCGCGCAGGATGTCGCCGAAACGGAACAGCACCGGCAAGTTGAGTCCGGACTTGCTGACCTCAGTGGCCAAGCGGTACATGTCCACGTAGCCGTCTTCACGGCGGCGCGTGGGGAACACCACCAGATGTCCTTCGTCGCTGATGTCAAAGTAACCGTCGCCCCAGCGCAGCACATTGAAGATCTCGCGGGCGTCCTGGATAGTTTTATTGCTCATGCTTGCGGGACTCCGCGGACGGGTGAAGAAAACCGCGCAAGCGTACGGCAAGTGTCCTCAATATAAAAGGGTATCCGCTCGGATTGTGCTTGAGTTTCCATGTAATCGGATATTTAAAGATTCATGTCAGGGTAATTGCGTCCGGAGAATGGGCGCCAAGACTTATTATGGAGTTTAGACACAGCTTCAAGCAGCCCCATGTACGACAGCAGCTTATTAATAGCTGCCTTGGTGTCAGCCTTTATCCAAAAATATATCGGCAAGTGCCTAGAGGCCAGCGCACAATTTGTCTACTTGTTCCTGGGCTTGTTGGCGGAATTTGACCAGATCATCGCCGGTGTAATAGGTGGGATTGGCGCTGTTGGCGTTGGTGATGACCTTATGCGCCTGCATATAGCCCTGCAAACGTTTGCGTGCCGCATCACAAGTCTGCTGTTTCTCGGCCTTTTGCTGCGCTTGTTGCTGTGCGGCTGCAGCCGTCTTCTGCTTCGCTTCTTTGGCGGCGTCCATGGATTTCACCAGCTGCTGCTGTTGTTCGGCACCGGCTGCATTCATGGGCTGCGGCACTATGTCCACCAGCTTGGCTTTAGTGACTGCGTCCGGCGGCGGCGTCTGGGAGTAATGCACGTTGCCCTGGGCATCCACCCAGCGGTATGCCTGGTCGGCGTGTGCCGCCAGGCATGTCAGCGCAACCGTCGTCAGCAATGCCACGCACAGTGTTTGCTTGTTCATGGCGGTGAACCTGGCGGCGAACAGGCCACGGTCATCTGATTACGGGCCTGTTGGATAAGCTGAGCCTGCTTGTCTTTGGAGAGCAAGGTCTTGTTGCCATTGGCATCCACCGAATACAGTGCCTCGGCTGTCAGGTACTTGCCGAGCTCCTGTTTGGCAGACTTGCAGGCGGGTGGATCGTCCGGCGAGACTGACGGCACCTGATTTGCGCTGCTGGCAGTGGGGGCGCTGCCGGATGCCGGTGCCTGGTCGCGGGATGTATTGATGATGTCGGTCGGTTGCGCATTTGGGTTTTGGGGCACGGTGCTGTAATGCACGTTGCCATTCTTGTCAACCCACTTGTAGACCACGGTATCTGCCAGCGCAACGCTCATGACCAGTGCGGCCAGCAATAATACGATGATGCGTAATTTCATAGCGATCACTCCTTACAGCGCCTGTGCATCCGTCTCGCCGGTGCGGATGCGGATCGCCTGTTCAAGTTCATAGACGAATATCTTGCCATCACCGATCTTGCCGGTCTTGGCTGCATGCGCGATGGCCTCGACCACCCGATCCACAAGATCGTCCGGAACCGCCAACTCAAGCTTTACCTTGGGCAGGAAATCCACCACATATTCAGCGCCACGGTACAGTTCCGTATGGCCCTTCTGGCGGCCGAAACCCTTGACTTCTGTAACCGTGATGCCCTGCACGCCGATATCCGAAAGGGCCTCGCGCACGTCATCCAGTTTGAACGGTTTGATGACCGCGGCCACCATCTTCATGCACATGCCCCTGGGAAAGCTACTTTATAAGGTGAATAACAGTCTAGCACCGGCCCCGGATGCTTGGGTGGGGAGCGCCCGCACATATATACTGATGCCAGTTCAACGATACGGCAACGGCCATGGCACTGGATCCCAAAGTTCTCGATGACCTGGCGAAGAAACTCGCCGACGCGGTACCAGCGGGTCTGCGCGACCTGCAAGCCGATGCCGAGCGCAACTTCAAAGCCGTACTGCAGAGTGCTTTCGCCAAGCTCGAGCTGGTTACCCGCGAGGAGTTCGACGTACAGTCGGCAGTCTTGGGCCGCACCCGCGAGCGCCTGGAGGAACTAGCCGCGCGTCTCATGGAACTGGAAACCGCCTTGCGAGGCGCGGGCGCCGGCATAAAGAAATAACAGCCACCGGTATCTGGGCTACACCGCCGCCAGGGAAGGAGAGCGGAACATGCTTGCCAAGGTCATCAGCCGCGCACAAGTCGGCATCGACGCGCCTGAAGTCATCGTCGAAGCGCATCTTTCTAACGGCCTGCCGAGTTTTGCCATCGTCGGGCTGCCGGAGGCGGCAGTACGCGAGAGCCGCGACCGGGTACGCAGTGCGCTGCTCAACTCACGTTTCGATTTCCCGCCGCGCCGCATCACCGTGAACCTGGCACCCGCCGATCTGCCCAAGGAAGGCGGGCGTTTCGATCTGCCCATCGCGCTCGGAATACTCGCCGCTTCCGCACAATTACCTATAGATACGTGCCGTGACGTGGAATTTTTGGGTGAACTGTCGCTGTCCGGCGAATTGAAAACGGTGCGTGGCGCTTTGCCGGCGGCCATCAAGACGCGTGCTGCCGGCCGCAGCCTGCTGCTGCCGTGCGACAACGCCGATGAGGCGGCCCTGGCGTCCGGCGTCACGGTCCTGGGCGCACGTCATCTACTGGATGTGTGTGCGCATCTGAAAGGCGCGCAACGTTTGATGCCACACGTCTCGATGCTTGCGGACCAGGCGCCGCAGTACGACGATCTGGCCGAGGTGCGCGGTCAACATCAGGCCAAGCGCGCTCTGGAGATCGCCGCAGCCGGCGGACATTCGCTGTTGTTCATCGGACCGCCGGGCACCGGCAAATCCATGCTGGCCTCGCGCCTGCCGGGCATCCTGCCGCCCATGACCGAAGAGGAAGCGTTACAGGCTGCGGCCGTGGCCTCCATCAGCGAAGCGGGCTTCCACGCCTCCCGCTGGCGGCAGCGGAATTTTCGCGCTCCGCATCACACCGCTTCCGGGGTGGCCTTGGTGGGCGGCGGTTCCTACCCACGTCCCGGCGAGATCTCACTCGCGCATCACGGCGTGCTGTTTCTGGACGAGCAGGAATTCGACCGGCATGTACTGGAAGTGCTGCGTGAGCCGTTGGAGACCGGCCAGATCGTAGTCTCGCGGGCCACGCGTCAGGCGGAATTTCCAGCGCGTTTCCAGTTGATAGCCGCCATGAACCCGTGTCCTTGCGGATCTGGGCGACGCTTCCGGCCGTTGCCGCTGCACCCTCGAACAGGTACCCCTTATTGTGCGCGCATCTCCGGACCCTTGCTGGATCGCATCGATCTGCATGTGGAAGTGCCGCGTTCGCCACGCGAAGTGTTGCGGCCGGACAGTCCGTCAGACGGCGAATCCAGTCCGGTAATTGCCGCGCGCGTGGCCGCCGCACGTCTGCGACAGCTGGCACGCAGCGGCAAGTGCAATGCGCGCCTCACTACTCGTGAGGTCAATCGTTACTGCGTCCCCGAGATCGCCGGCCGACAATTACTGGAGCGTGCCATGGAGCGCCTGGGATTGTCGGCGCGCGGCTATCACCGGGTACTCAAAGTAGCGCGCAGCATCGCCGATCTGGCGGACAACGACACCATCCTGAATGCGCATATCGCCGAAGCCATCGGATATCGGGTCCTGGGCCGGCAGAAAGCCGTCGCCTGACAGTCTCAGTTATCAGCGTGCACCCAAGACGCTGCGCTGTATCACCCTTGAATTAGTTCATGACAGCCGGCGGCCTAATTTGGGCCGTTCATTTTTTTTCCACTCATCCAGATTTTTCTACCGTCCATCCGAATACAGCCTATATTTTTCATACCTGTAGCCGAATAACCAGCATGCATTCACCATAAACTAGCGCAGAGCCGACAGCATATGAAGCGGCGGGCGGGGTGGGAACCGGCCAGCGACACGTGATTGGGGTAATCGATAACGCTTGTTGGGCGCAGGTTCAATTTACCTGCAGGCGTCGAGATGTGGCTGCACTGCATCCTGGATTTCGCAACATGTTGGGGGAACCTATGTTGTTCAACAAAGCATTGATTTGCTCTGTAATGTTCTGCTGTCAATTTTTATTCATCGGCAACAGCTGGGCAGACCCATCCTCTCAGAGCCTGTGTGACATGCCGCAGAGCACACCGCATTGGCATGAGTACTGCGGAAATGGGGGTTCCAATAACTCAAATTACGATAATGCGGCGGCCCAGCAGGCCGCTGAGGCAGCCGCTGCGGCAGCGGCTGCCGCCGCAGTCCAACGTCAGCATGAAGCCGAGCTCCAGCAGCAGCGTATCGAAGCTGAAAACAATAAGCGCATGGAAGACATCGCGAACCAGGCCAAATTCATCGATGACCGTAATGCTGCCGCCAGCACCTTGCGCGGTGCTGCTGGCGGTGCAGATTCCGAGGGCGTGGATGCAAGCGGGTTGCGCGGCAGCAGCGGAACATCGGATGGGCTGAAAGGAACTGGACTGCGTGGCAGCGGCACGACCACCGAACTGCGGGGCGCGAATACTGTCCCTAAGGAAACGTCCAACCAGGATCCCATGGTAGTGGATGCACGCCATGTGCCGAGCGGCTTGCCGAAATCTATCGCTGCCGAGATCCCGGAGACACCGGCAGGCGACCGGGTGCGCAAGGGTTTCGAGGCGATCATGGATCACGACTGGAATGTCGCGCATGCCTGGTTCCAGGACGCGCTCAATCATGATCCCGGAAACGCCGGCATCCAGCGCCTGGTTGATCTGGCGGACTACACCCTGAAATACAACAAACGCACGCAGACACAGGCAAGGCAAGGTGAAACGGCCGCCATGGTGAAACCTGTACCGCCGTCCGGGAACCCGAAGAATGCGCAAGGCATGAGTGTGGATCTGGCCAAGGCGCTCAATAATTACAACCAGAAGTTCACTCAACGCCCACCCGAAAAAATAAAGCCGAACTGGAAAGCCTTCTTCGATGCGCTTTTCGTACCAGGCAAGCGCTATAGCGAGGTCGCTGCTGTCAGGGGCTGAGACAGGCCGGTGGGCATCAAGCACCGAAAATAAAAATTTATATAAAGGGCAGCTATGTCGTTCATTCATTTCCTGATGGAGTCACCGGTGGTGGCCTTCATGCTGCTGCTGGTGCTGCTAGTAACCGTCGTACCCATCCTCGCGCCGATCGCTGCGGCAGTGTTGTTCCGCAAAAAGAAAGCGGCGATTGACGATGCCAGCGAACCGGTGAAAGCACCGTCAAATACGCGGTTTCTGGGTACCCAGATGGACATCGCCATCCTGCTCTTCGTGCTTTTCCTGTTATTGGGCCTGGTGAGCTGGGTGTACAAGACATTTTTTCACTGACACAACGAAAACACAGGGGACTGCCATGTTGAAACAGATCGCTTGGGGAATCGTGCTATTTACGACTTTACTGATCGGAACAGCCTGGGCTGATGACGCCTTGAATCAGAAATTGTTTACCGCTGTCGAGGCAGGAGACAAAGCGACTACTGAGGCCTTACTCGCGCAGGGCGCAGATATTAATTCCACAGACACGGCTGGCTTCACACCACTGTTTCGTGCTACCAGCAAAAACATAGAAGAATTGTTGATTGCCAAGGGCGCGAATGTGAATGCCAAGAACCAAGATAGCTGGACGCCATTACACTGGTATGTCCGCTCAGCTTCAGCAGATAACAAAAACGCAGTGGAGATGACGGAACTGCTGATCTTAAAGGGTGCAAACGTGAATGCCAAGGATGAAGATGGCTTGGCTCCATTCAATTATGCAGTTGGTCAAGGAAATAAAGATATTGCAGCACTATTGATCTCCAAGGGTGCGGATGTGAACGTCAAAGACAAGGATGGTGATACACCATTGTTTTCGGCTGCGTATCAAGGAAATTCAGACATGGTGAAGTTGCTTATCGCGCATGGTGCTGATGTAAACGCCAAAAACAAGGAGGGTGATACTGCTCTGCTTAATGCGGCTCGAGCCAAGCAGGGGGGTAAAGATGTAGCAAAGCTACTCATCGCCAAGGGCGCTGATGTGAATGCTAAAAAGGTCTCCGGCCTGGAGACTGGTTGGACACCACTGCATCTGGCAGTTATAAATGAAAATACAGAGCTAGCGGAACTGCTTATCGCCAAGGGTGCAGATATAAATGCCGGAAAGGCATCGGAGACAACGCCATTCGAGACACCGCTTGTAATGGCGATTGAAAATCGGAAGCCAGACATGGCAAAGCTGTTGATTGCTAAGGGCGCGGATGTCAATGCTAAGGATACGGATGGCGATACGCCAACGCCGCTATTTAATGCGGTCATTGAGGGAAATAAAGAAATAGTGGAACTGTTGATTGCGAAGGGCGCCGATGTAAATATCAAGACTCAAAATAACCATACATTGGTGGAAATAGCTGGGTACAGGATTCAAGATGCAAAGAACAAGCGGGAGATAGTAGCTATTTTGCAGGCTGCCATGGCGAAGAGCATGGACAAGCAGGCTGGTAATGATCTCCCGACACTGTTGGCGCAATTCAAGGGACATACCGACAACGAGGTGTTGCGCGCAGCTATTATCAATCTGGCACTGAAACAGCGCCCCGCTCCTGCCATTCCCGCCGAGGCCGAAGATGCCGCCGGTCGGGGCGCCTATATTTTCAAGAATGCCAAATCCATGGACGATACTCTGAGCGCTGCCAAGGAGTATCTGGAGGCGATCGAGCTGGCGCCCTGGGTTGCGAATTATTACTACAACCTGTGCACCGTGCTGGAGAAGACACCTTACACGCAGCAGGCGCTGCATGCCTGCAAGCTCTATTTGGAGGCCGCCCCGAATGCCCCCGATGCCAGCGACATGCGCCAGCGTATCGCCGGTCTGCAATATGCTTCTGACAAGAACAAGGCGCAGATGCAGCAGCGCACCGCGTACATCAAACCCAGCGGCATGGACGATATGTACCGGTTTGGTGGCATCACCGGCAGCGTATCCGGTAACGATGTCACGCTGAAGTTGTTTGTGGACTGGGACTCGGCACCACCCAAGTATCAAGTCTATGTGGGTTGTTTTAGCAGCGACGGTGATGTGTATGGCCGCCCGCACGATCTGGTCAGCACGGATGACTGGATTCAGACTTGTCATCCAACGATCAGCCTGCACCTGGTTATCAAACCCGAAGGGGCCGGCTTCGTGGAACTGAGCGATGCCAGTGGCAACGGCGTGCGTGCAACGCTTGATGACTTGTTCGCCGCCAAGCAAAAGACCATGGGCATGGCACCAGTGTTCAGTGCTGCAGGGGATCAAGGCGATCGTTACTACGTCACATACATACAGGGTGGCCATGACTTACAACACGCCGGCTATCTGATGTATGAGAGCGATTGCAATGGCAGCGTCTTGAGTCAGGATCCACGCGCCTTGCCGGATGATTTCATTTCTGCCGAGGTGCATCGGGAAGGTGGTTTCGGAAAATACTACCCGGAAGTAGTCATGTCACAGCCCAATACTGATGTCTGCAACAATCAGTTTGTCAGCAAGACGGGTTACCACTTCGGAGAATCTGAATAGTGTTCCAAAAAAGTTGATATACCGCCTAACCACAATGAAAGATGGGAATAAAACATGAAACAAGTATTCAGATTGATTGTGATTATCGTCTTCACAATGTTTTATTGGCAAACCGCCTACGCGGAATCCCCCCGTACGCAACTCCAGCAGCTGGTCGAGCAGCTACAAGCGAACCCCAGCGACGATGCCTTGCGTGAGAAGATCATCGCTTTATCGCTGAAGCTAAACCCCAAGCCTGCCACACCGGTTGCAGCGTCCATGGCCGAAGGCGCAGCAGAATACGCCTTCAAAAACGCCAAATCAGATGCGGATTATTCCGACGCTGCCAAACAATATGAAAAGGCGTTACTAATTGCGCCGTGGCTGGCCAACGATTATTTCAACTGTGGTGTGGCGCATGAAAAAGCCGGCGAGAACCAGCAAGCCATCCATAGCTTCAATCTGTATCTGCTGGCTGCGCCGGATGCGAGTGATACCCAAGCAATTAACAAACGCATCGGAGGATTGCAGTATGCTGAGCAGAAGGCAGTTTCAGATAATGTAGCTAGAGCAGCAGCCGATGCGGCGCAAGAAAAATCCAAGCGCAGTGATTACGTCAGGAACATTCAAGCTAAGTGGACGTGGGGGCAAGATTTTTGGTTTAGCCTTACACTGGATGGTGATGACAACGTTGAGATTACAGCCGGATATCCAATGAATCCTAGTATGAACCTCACGATTAGTGACATTAATCTCACAACAAACTCGTTAGAGTTCACATCTCATGATGGACAGCAGATGGAACATTATTTGTTAACTCTAGACGACACTGGACATTTAATAGGCGTAAGGACCATGTCAATGGAAGGGTCAGCCAGGGAAATGTATATTCAGGCGGGGGACGATCCAGATAAACATATAACCACCAGAAATTGCACTTTTAGTCGAGAGTAGCCAGCATCCCAAAGTGGAACTCTAGTGCAACAATCTACATCTCATGCTTTCTTGGGTCTTGGACCGGCAGAAAGTCGCTGCCTGACGGCGCTTTGCTTGGTTGAAACGCACAAATAAAAAAGCCGCCTCACAGGCGGCTTTCTATTAAGGGGACTTGGGATGATTTATTTATGCACTAGCCCCGCGCCGCCGCTCTGGCTGATCATGTAGTCCAGCGCCGCGATGACCTGGGCGTCGGTGAGTGAAGGGTTGCCGCCGTGCGCCGGCATGGCCTTGAAGCCGTGCAGTGCATGATTCTCCAGCACCTTCAGGCCCTTGGCGAGATGCGGCGCCCATGCTGCTTTGTCACCGATTTTGGGAGCACCCAGAAGACCACTGGCGTGGCAGGCGGAGCAGGTGCCTTCCCAGATCTGTTTGCCGGTCAGCGCGGCCGCGTTGGCGCTGCTGCCGGCGGGGGCCGGTGCCGGGGAAGCTGTCTGGGTAGCTGAACTACCGGCAATCTGTACATCGCCGATGGGCGCCAGCCGCTGGTCGATGAGTTTTTCCTGCACCGCGCCGCCACGATTATAGGAGCCTGGCTCGTTATCGGCGATGGCGGTGGCGATCCAGTACACCGCAATGGTGAACACAAAAAGGAAACCGAAAACCAGCAGGAAGGAATCGTAAAAGTGCTGGTCGTGGTGTTTGGTGTGCTGATGGTGGTCTTGATGCTCCACGGATATCCCCTGTGATGAATGGCCCGTATGCGGTGGGCTTTGCTGCCTGAGGGCGCGAATTATATAGCCAGTGGCGGGAGCGGTGGAAATCGCCCGCCGGTTGGACGCCCTGCGGGCTTCGCGCTATCCTTCCGGCCCGCTTTCATGCGCCCGTAGCTCAAAGATAAAGCTGGCGGGAAACCATGGGTGAAGCGGACGTGAAACACTGTTTCTCGACGCTAAACGCCCAAACAGGGATGTTTGGGCTGGACTGCCTACCATGGATGGTTTACTCAGTAAGTATTGATAGAACTAAATAATTGCGCCCGTAGCTCAGCTGGATAGAGTACTGCCCTCCGAAGGCTGTAAACAGGCTCCGCTGGCATCCGCCTAAATCCGTAACCCCTTGATAATCTTCATTACAGCATCCGCTGTTATCCGTTGACATGCGCCTAGGTTTGCCGCCTAATTGCCACCCTGGCGGAAAATTACCGATATGAGGTGCTGGTTATGGACCTAAGCAGGGTAGCAATAAGGGCAAAATTGAAGCCGAGACATGAGCCGCACTGGCAACGTTTAGGGGTCGGGAGGTTCATCGGCTTTCGTGTTTCCAAGGTGGGCGGTGCAGGAACTTTCGTCTGTAAGTATCGGGAAGCTGGATCGCCGCGAGTGGTTCACTCTCTGGGGGACTTCGGTTTTCTCCCTCAAAACGAGAGGTTTGCTGCTGCCAAGCAAGCCGCCGAGTTGTGGTTTGAGCATGTCTCGTCCGGCGGTTCCAGCAAGCCGGTATCAGTCCGCGAAGTCTGCGAGCACTACGCAGCATCACGTCCGGAAGCCGCGGCGCGTTTCAAAATCCATGTCTACACCGAACCGCTTGCTAGGGTGGCAATTCATCGCCTAAAAAAGGCAGAGGTGCTGAAATGGCGTGAACGGCTGGCCGCTAAGCCCGCCAGAGTTACACGGCGCAAGATAGGGGAACAGGTGACTAGGCCCCGATCTGCTGGTGACCTCAACCGCAACATGACCGCGCTCAGAGCGGCACTGAATCAGGCCAAGGATGAAGGCATCGTGGTATCCGATGCTGCATGGGCGGTAGCTCTGCGTCCTATCCACGGCGCAGGCGCTCGCCGTAACCTCTACCTGGACCGCCAGCAACGTCAACGCTTGCTGAAACATCTCCCACCCGATGCGCTACCTTTCGTCCGCGCTCTCTGCCTGCTCCCCTTGCGTCCCGGTGCTGTTGCTCAGCTTGTGGCTGGTGACTTCGATGCACGGCGCTCCGAACTGACCATAGCCAAAGACAAGACGGCGGCGCGCAAGATTCTGTTGCCGGCTGCAACGGCCGCACTGCTCAAGGAACAATGCCGGGGCAAACTTCCTGGTGCTCCACTGTTCACCCGTGCGGATGGTGTGGCCTGGAACAAGGCAACATGGAGGCTGCCTATTCGAGATGCAGCACGGGCGGCTCAGCTGCCGACCGGAACCACGGCGTACACAATGAGGCACTCAGTACTCACAGACTTGACGACGGGTGGCCTAGATTTGCTGACTGTGGCTCAGGTATCAGGTACCAGTGTGCAGATGATCCAAGCGCATTACGGTCACTTGCAGCAGCATCTTGCCGCCGATGCTTTGGCTGGGCTGGCACTGCCGGCGTGAAAACAGGATGAAGGCTGTTTCAGCAATTCCGCCCAAGGTCAAAAGCACTCTAGAAGATTTGCTAGACGCAGGAAAATGTTTCGATTCACAGGCCGTCAAACGTCTGCTGACTGATGTACGGATGCAATACGTTTATCAGTACCTCAAACGCCGCAAATTCACAAAGCAACCATACGCAGACCGGGACGATCAGCTGCTCTGGTTTCTCAGTCATGCTGTAAGCCTGAGCCTTCCGCTGAAGCTGCGGTCCAAGCTGTTTACCCTGCGCGAAATTGCGAGAGCGCCCAAGAATAAGCGTGCAGTTATGGAATGGCATCCTGTTGCCCCTGGCAGCCGGGAACCTGCCTTGGCAATCTATCTGGCCTTGCTCGCCGGCGTGTCCCGTGAAGCCTTCGGCAGTTATCTATACAGAACAGTGGCAACTGTCGCGAGTGTTGCCCTGAACCGACGCTACGGTGAAGATGTAACCGAGAAACAGGTCCGCTCTGCTTTGCTGATCTTTAATCCCGCCAGGAAGTCCCCCAAGGTTCGACTCTACACTTTCGCAGATTCCAAGTAATTCATCTTTGCTCTGTCAAACGCGGGCAGACCCATCTCTGGCTGCTGGCGGTATTGTGCGTACACATCCATCCACGCAGGAAGCCATCATGTCTACAGTCCAAAATTATTTCGTCTCTCAATGGTGCGAGCAGGCGAAAATCGGGAAGACCTTTTTCTACGAGCTACCCGCCGCACTCGCGCCTCGCCAAATAACTGTCGGTCGCCGGCGACTTGTCATTGAGGACCCAAGAGCTTGGGCCGAAAGAATCGCCGCTGCCAGTGCTCCTCCAGAGCAGGCCGCCTGATGGAGAACGGCACTTCAGTTGTGATGGACGCACCTACTGATCATGACTAAGAACCGCGCGAGAGTAACAGGGCGACGCGAAGGCGGCACATTCGCTGCAATTCCGCATGCTTGCCTTGAGCATAAGAACTACGCGCGCCTATCGCCACGTGCTGTCAAATTATTGCTTGACCTGCTTGCCCAGTACCGGGGCCAAAACAATGGCGATTTGACGGCCTCATGGACGGTAATGCGCGAGCGTGGTTGGAAGTCTAAGGCGCAAATGTTCAAAGCGTTGCGTGAACTCATTGATACCGGGTGGATTATCCTAACGCGCCAAGGGGGCAGAAATGCTTGTAGTCTGTTCGCGGTCACTTTCAGACCGATTGACCACTGCGGAGGCAAACTTATTGAGGTTACGTCTACTGCTACCGCGCCCGGCGACTGGAAGCGATATTGTGCCCCGCCCGTGGGGCACGATAACCCCGCCCGTGGGGCAGCCCCCCCTGAAAATGGGGCTTCATTGTCACAATCTGCCCCGCCCGCAGTACCTGTCCGGCCCGAAATTGTAATTTCTGTGCCCCGCCGGCGGACACCTTATACATCTATGCCAAGGGTTAAGGCTGCAAAGCGCGGTGCAATATGAAAACCAAATCCAGATCGTTCAATCAGCGTTCGCCACATGTTGACCGTCTACACCTGTCAACCCAGTCCTTTCCAGATCCTAATGCTGCTGGCGTTGTCCACGTTCGTGTAACGCGGGTAACGCTAGCGGATGGCTGCGTGTATTTGGGGCCGCCACCGTGGTACTGGAACCTGAAACAAATACTCGCACAGCACCAGACCATGACTGAATCAATGGCCGATGAAGGTACTGCCGCATGAGCGTGAAACCTGAAACTGTTGAACGGAGCCCGGCCCGCGCGTTGCTGGATGAACTGCGCAAGGCTGGCGTGCGCCTGTCTGTTGATTCTGGCGGCTCACTTAGTGCGCGTGTGGATTCGGCTTCAAATTTTCCGCCAGAGATTCGGCAACGGATTGCAGACAACGAACAGGCATTGAAAGCGGCACTGCTGGCTGAAAAAAATAACTTGCCGGGGAAACCGCGATGCTGACCACGAAAAAACCGGAAAAGCTGGTAGATAAAAAATCAGAGGGAAAGATTCTGAGAAAAATTATCACTTACCTGGAATCTATGGACTCGCGAATTGTTGCGCTTGAAAAAAAGCAAGCGCACCGGGAGCGGATGGACGAAGAACACCAGCTTGAATCACTGGCGCGCCCTGTTGGTTCGCCGAACGGAATGAATTGAAACGCCGCGCTTTTGCGGCATAACTTGGAGAACTGAAATGGCGACTGAAAAAAAGATGACGGATGCGGAATTTGACGCCGCACTCGACGCGATCCTATCTGAGCTGGACGTACTGCACGCGAAAATGGACGCCTTAACTAAGCGCCGCGAAGCCACCGACGCGAGATTAGACAAAGCGACACGCCGCGACCGCGCCCGGCGTGATGCGCGCAAGCATGATGCTGCTACGGAAATGGAAAAGCCTTCCGATGACGATAGCCCGGAAATTTGGCACGCGTGGCAAGCCAGAGAGAGCCGGAGAATCGGATTTGAAGCGAAGCAGAGGGACGAACGCAACGGCGTTGACGATTCAGTGATAGACGACCTCACCGATAAGGTGCGCGCGCGTGTTCGCTCCGAAAATCGCGCTGACTCTGCGACCCTTGAACAATTTGAAGATGCACAGCTACGCGCACAGTCTGCGGCTGACCCGTGGGGTTATGACGTCGACCGCTGGACGCAATCGGAAAAGCTGACCGACTATCGCTTGCGCTTACTTCAACCGCTTAAAAAACATTCACCGGAATGGAAGGGCGCAAACCTTCGCGAAATAGCACAGGCGGGCGCGCTCACTAGCGTGGAAGACTCGATTTTCCAAAGTGCAAAAAAGGCCGCGACTGATAACTCCGCTTTCAAAAACACGCTTCGCCGCATGGACGCGAGGGACGAAACGGGCCGCAAACAAACAAAGTTTTATGGCTCACCGGAAGTTACGTGGTCGCCGTTTAAGATGGCACCGCGCCGCGTGCTGGGTTTTCATACCCGATTTCAAGGGGGCACACCGAGCGGCTCTCTGAAAATGCCGGGAGCGTAACAGGGTGGAACATAATTCCATGACCGCGCCACGGTATTTCTCCACGTGTGCGCGACTGGAAAGCGGCAGGGGATTTGACCTCTTTAGCCTCTGCTGCGCGGGATGCTCCACCGTGATAAACGGAGCGGCCGGGCCGCGTCTCATTTCATGCGCCGTTTTATCAGCTCGGCGTATCTCCGTGGGGTGCGGCTCGGCTTATTTTTAATTCACTAGAGGCTCTAAATGGACAACGGACAGTCACCCATTGAAGGCGAGAGCGTACCGAACGGGAACGATGGCCGCGCTTTAGTTACTGTTCACGCAAGGAAAAAGGATAACCCTACCCCGGTCGCGCGCAAGTTTAAGTTGACAACGCTTCGCGCCGTGCGCAGGGAAATGTCGCGGATTTATGCGCGGGCAGACCGTCACGAAATGACTTATGCCGATGCGTGCAGGGCTGTTTTTATCCTGTCGAACATCGGGAAGATTTTGGAATTGACTGAGATTGAAGCACGACTACGCAAACTGGAAACCATTGAGGGAGTAAAGCATGGCGTCAAAATATGATTCACGCTTGGATGAATTGGAGAAAGCGAACGGCGTAAAAAAGCTGGACGTAAATGGGCGGCTAGCTGAAACGGAACGCGCTATTGCGCACTTCCCCGAACGGCTGCAACGCGAACGGCGGCATGAGTTTTATTTACGCTGCACCGATGCGGAGTTGGTGACGCTGATGGGAATCGGCCCGAACCCGGAACTCTGGCAAACGGAAGCACTCGCGGCGGGCGCTACAGCGGAGGAAGTGCTAAAGGCGGCGGGGCATCTCTCGCCACAGCCATGAGCGTCTTAAGGGAAATGCCGCGCCTGCGTGACTCTATTCCTGAGGGCCTCATCTCTTTGCAATTCAGACTCGTAACGAGACTTCAGTGCCGCGATGCGCACGTTGGCTGCATGGACTTGGGTGGATATTTTGGCAATCTGCTCAGGTGTAAAACCTCCAAAATCATCGGCGACTGTGGGCAAGCTTTTGGTGATGTCACTGATAGCCTGGGTGTCACGTTTAGCGTTCTGTTCCATAACATCAACTGCACCTGAGCGTCCTGCCGATGCCATGACAGACCGGCGCGAACCTTCGGCCTGCCTGATTGTTCTCAGCGTTTCACCAGCCAGTGTGTGTGCGGACTGAACGGCATTTATGAGTTCGGTACGGTCACCAATCAAGCCCTTGTTCCGTATCCAGTCGTCGTTCCTCTTACTTTGCCGTAAAGCATAGATGCCAGTGGCGGCTCCGATGACACCCGATGCTGTGCCAATAATTCCGAGAACCAAGTTAGAGGTACTCATCGCCTTAACGATGCTTGTCTGTCAGTTCGGTGGGCAGATTAGGGCGCTGCCGACCACAGAGGCACCATTCAGCCAATCTTGCGACGTGGACACAACAAAAAACGCATTTGCCCCGGCAGCAGCGGCCTCATTCAATGCCTTTTTCGTGGCGTTCCCCGCTTCGTCGCCGCCGTTATAGTCACCCGTCGTGATGACCTTTACTTGTTGGCATTTTGACGCTTCCGCGGCTGAGTTGAGCAAGCGAACTTTGCTACCCGCCGCCGTCAAGTCGGTTGCGCAGGCGGAGAGAAGCATCGAGGCTATGACGCATAAAAGAAGTTGCTTTGTCATTAGCAAAACCTCCCGTGATTTCAGCTTTACATCTCATTCGGAAATGTTAGTGTTCCGGCGATCACTGCAATAGATCGCTTGCAGCGTGAACAAGTAACCCCTGACGGCATTGGATCAACAACCGGGACAGACAGAAGCAGTGCGCAGTATGGACAATGACCTGTAATGACAGCAGGAACGAGGGCTTTCGTTGCTTGTGTTATATCATGCGCTGCGTAAAACTGTTTCTTTGTTACGCCCGCCTGCCGAGCCATACTAGAAATCAAATCTTGGCTGAATGGGGCATTTGGGCAATCAACGGTTACTTTTTTAAATTTTCCGCCGATGTTCCCCGTCCACTGTTCGTGCGTTGTGCCGCTTCTTTGTTGACGTGGAGAGAAACCTAGATTCTTCAGTATCGTTTTAACCTGTGCGCAGGTTAACGGCGGATGCTGAGAACTCATGCAAGCGCAGTGTTAACCCGCGCAGGCTTGTGGGATAAGTCGTAACGGTTCGCGGTATGGGCGCGAGCGTTTGCTCTTGACCCCAAACCCTCTCTCTGCACGCGCTCGATAGTATTTAAACCACAAAGACCACGGTGCTTTTCTGTGGAAAAGCAGCTCGCGCGCGTGTTGACGATCATCGCCAACGAGTGCGTCATACACATAACTGTCAACCATTGATTCGAGCTTCAGCTTCACATCGCTCAAACTGTCGGCCTGTGCCGCCAAATCGAACTCCAAAGCAAAAGCCTGCCAAATGCCGTCTTTACGTTCGGCATAGCAGCGAATTACAAGCATGGGGAGCGCTACCGGAATGTCAGCTCTAGGATGCTGCATGGTCTGTCCTCTGTGGATGATCAGTATGGTGCCGCCGGTACCGGGAAACAACCCCACCTGTCAGGCAGTAAACACCGGCTATCGGCCACCCCTACCCTGCTACTACTACCACCACTACTACCCCTATCCCTGCCACTACCGGGCACCGCCTAGATCCGGGGCAAAGCTGTATTATCATGGCCGCCGGAAGCCCCTGAGAGCCTACGGGGAATGATCGGTTTTGACGGTACGTTTGCCGCCTATTTGCCACCCTGGGAGCTCTGAGAAGGTTTTGCGGTCTGTAACACGTTGATTTCTCTATATGCGCCCGTAGCTCAGCTGGATAGAGTACTGCCCTCCGAAGGCAGGGGTCGTGGGTTCGAATCCCGCCGGGCGCGCCAAACAAAAACACTTCACGCTCACAGAGCCGTCCATGGCGAGCTCACCGGCCTGCCCACGGCGCTGCGCAATCCTGCTTCACTTGTGGTCCGGTGCACACATCCATGTGCGCCCGCTCGAAGCTTCGCTTCTCGTCCATGTGCAGGCGCAAGAGCGGATCAGCATGCTACTGGCATGCAGATGAAGCACCGCTCTCGCCCCGCCGGGCCCACCAATTAAAAGCCTCGAATGTAGTAGGCGACAAGCTATCCATAAAACGATTCATTGGATCGATTTATTTTTAGGTGCGACTTTTGCCTTCAATACCAGCACTTCCGACGGCACTCCGAAGGGAGTTACTACGTTACGATGTTCCAGTTGCCAGCAATCTTCATCTATGTATGACTCAAAGCGAATCGGCCGACAACCACCGACAAGCGACGGTCGCATGCGGAATACCGCCATCCACAGGGATGAAACAATCCGGGACGCTACAGTAACCCCTTCTGTCAAACTCACCAGACAGAGTTTGCCATTGGATTTGAGCACTCGCTACGCCTCTGCAAGGACCGTTAAAATATCACCGTCAGACAGCAGATCTAGAACGTAGTTACAGACAACGTGGTCGACCGAATGGCTGGTGATTGGAAAATGCGCTGTACCGTCTGAATACAGCACTCTACCCCGTTCGCGATAGGCTTCGAGACGCCGGGCCGCGAGACTAACCATGACCGGACTAACATCACAGCCGATATAGGTCGTAGACGGTAGCATCTGATTTGCCAGGAGGCGAGCCGCGAACTTGCCGGTGCCACATCCGAATTCAAAAATGCTATGCGCTTCCTGAAAACCGGCATGCGCGACTAGATCGTCTAGCGCGGGACCTTCATAAAGGCCTTGGCTATCCTGCTTCTTTCCAAATCGGTCTTAATACGTCTGTGCTGCGGACGAAGTTAGTACCACTGGTCTGCGGGTCATGTGTCTTCCCACAGCTTACGTTAGTCCTTTTTATCAATCCATTACCAGCTTTGTACATTATTAATGACAGGAAGTCGCTTCTCAGTAACTGCGCATGGTTGATTTATATATTGAAGTGGCGGGTCACATTATCGTCACGCAAGGTTAATCGAAGCGCCACATTTCAGCATTAATGTCATTTTGCATCCGTGGTCAGAGGTATGCATTATGAATGCTTTGCTAAGCAATCCACTTCCAGCAGCCACACGCATTAAAGCATCAACATTCCGGTTCAATGAAGTCGTGTGCACTGAAAT
>Ga0307373_10005052_pt1 | contig 21837 bp, 21 predicted proteins | sample OX2MG_FD_202534 | JGI IMG/M metagenome (GOLD analysis project Ga0307373, IMG submission 202534) | Soil microbial communities from Risofladan, Vaasa, Finland - OX-2 | ecosystem: Environmental > Terrestrial > Soil > Coastal area > Acid sulfate soil | place: Finland: Risofladan, Vaasa | collected...
CATCAACATCGTCCGTTGCCGCCGCTCTTCACCGCGCATCCGCCGCTTCCTCCTCCGATCCGTTTGCTCACTCAGACGAATTATATCGGAGTGAAATTCAGGCGTTTATCAACACCCTGCTAGAACCGCTCGGTGCTAAATCATCTAGATGAATTCCGTCATGGATGAGCGTCGCTAACTTATGACCAGTACGCTCAACTGCCGCTGAAAGAGCTTCTGGAGAGACGCCGTTCAAGTGAAGTGAGGCTGCGGTACTGAGGAACGTGTCCTCTAGGCCAACTATCGGGTGCAGATCCTTTGCAAGTTCCTCCAGGTAGGAACTAGAAGATGGAGACTTCTCGGCAAAGGCTGCTGGATGCCGAGCGAAGAGATGTGTGATCGCATGGGACCAAAATCCACTGTCGAAGGGCTCAGTCAGCCAACCCTCCACGGCGGCTGTGTACACAAGCTCCCAAAAATCCGCTGCCTCGGCATGCAGCCCTTTTGCGGACAGGCATCCTACAGTGAAAATGCCGACGGCGGCTAATAAACGGGAATACTCGCCGTCCTCCCGTGATCGATGCGACAGATAGTGACGCGCCGCGTCGCGGCGGAAAAAGAGCCCCTTCCAGAGGGTCCGCCAATTCTGCAAGCGGTTCGGGTCCGCCGCCCAAATCGAGCCGAGGAGATGTAGAGGCCACGCGTCCGACCTCCAGCCGGTTCTCGCCATGAATGCAGGTACGCTCGCTGAACCACGCGTGATCATTTCCTCTATTCGACGGCGCATCTCATTCCAAGCTGACATCGGCGTTGTTGCGCCCGCGCATGCGGACCATGCGAGGAGCGCGAAAATCTCTTCGGTAGCTGAGACGCTCTCTAGAATCGGGACAAAGTCAGCCGATGGCCCCAGCGCGTCGACCAAGGCCTGCATCACGAACCACTCGGCCCTCAGCGGTGAGTCCTCGGTTGGCGCGCCGCTTACCGGATCGACCTTAGCAAATCGTCCCACGCAGCTTCGGATCAGAGCGGATAGCCACCTCCCACTGACCTCGCGGCCGTCTCGACGCTCTATTAGGGCGTTGACCAGTGTTCTTGCCAACGTAACCTCACCAGCGGCCTCACTGTGGAGGTTGCGCGCTGGTGTGTCGGCCTTCATAAGCGCGAATCGCCGAGCGTTAACGACTTGCCGCACATGGTCGAGAAGCACCGGCAACAGGAGCGTTAGAGTCTTGCCGCCATTCCTCAAATCGTCGGTAAAGACCGCCGGGGCCGCGTTTAGTAGTAACACGATCTCGTCAGGATCGAGCTTGATTTCAGGCACCGCAAACGCGTCTTCAATAGGCTGTAAAAAAGTGAAGCGTTCAAGGAGCGTAAGATAGCGAGCGCGATCCACGAGACGTACCATGTCAAGTAGTGGTGACCACTCGAGATGATAAGCGTAGAAAGTTGGATTGGGTGAAAGCGCCGCATTGAAGCTGTGCTCCTTTCGGATTCTTGCTAGATAGCCACGGAGTGACTCGCGCTGATCTTGCGGAACGCCAGCAGCCGGGTCACTGTTAGCTTCGCCTATAAGGGATTCAAGCAGGTCGACAGCTCGATCGAACGTCGCGGCGTCACCCCTGCACTGCTCAGCCAGCGTTTCTCGAAATGCTATCCAAGATACATCCCAAGCCGCCGCAAAAATTTGACCTCTCACCAATGCGCGCGACCCGCCGACGCAGGCAGCCGCAATCGCAGCGCGAGCGCACGCCTCGCCTAACAGCCACTCCGCAAGCGCGGCCTCCTCCGCTCGCGTTCCGCCGGCTAATAGCGCATCGAACGAATAAGCAAGCTCCGATAGAGAGCCCACATCGGCGATGGCCCCCCCAGGCTGCCTTTCTCGCTGCGTTCCACGCAGCATAGCGACGCCGTTCTGCGGGGGCTCGGCGTTGATCACCCAATCCTGTGCCCATCTCTCAAGGACCGCGATGGCGCGGTCTCGCCCTGCGTATGAATCAAGAAACGAGCGTGCTCGCTCGATTCTCTGGTTCCGATATGAGAGCCACGAGTGACTTGCCAGAAGGGTGGCATCAATCATAGCGTTCTCCACACCTCTTCAAAAAATTCCAATGCCCGTCTAGCCGAAGCATCCCAGCCGCGGCTTACTGCGTTTAGGTTTGGATGCCCACCCCCCACTGTCGCTCCAAAATGCCAGAGTTCGCCATCCACTATTGCGAACCGGTCATGCAGGTGGGGGAAGGTCCCATCAGATATACGAGCCTTCCAGTCAACGTTGCTTGGAGGCCTGTGATCCCTATGTCTAGGGTTGCGCAGAGAATCCAGCGTGCCGAGTTTCATTCTCACGTCGCGTTTCCCTGCCCCGGTTGCCATCTTGGAGACAATGCGGATATCGGTCGCAGTCGTAAGTGTCATGGCATCTCTCAAGAAGGGGTATCCATATTCAGGAAAGAAGAGGTCGAGAATGAGAATCCGCGTTGTCGCGAGGTACATCTGCTCACGTAACACCTCAAGGCCAAGTTGGGACCGGTTTCCAGTGATGAGTTGATAGCGCAAACGTATAAGCTTCTCCTCAGGGAACTCCCTACAATCACGTTCGCAATAGCCTGGTGGGCCTGCGCTGTATTCGACCGACGGCCACAGTAGTTCGGGCGACACCGGGAGACCTGTCTGTGGCGCGCGTGTTATTACTTTCGGTTTGATGTTCTCTAGGGCCATGGCTAACGCTCGCGCCACCGTTGCTCCTCAGGTTCTTCGCGATCCCCCATTGGACCCAGCGGATTGTCCCCGACGCCGCCCGCGTCGAGATTCCAGCCATGGTTCAAGCCGTTCCGCGTCATCAAACAAGGCTTCAAGTTGTGCTACAACCGGCAGCGGATCGGGGAGTCGTACAATGATTCCCGCGCGCTCGCCGATTTCATTGAGGGAATTTCCAGACAGCCAAGCTTCACCATCGACAACCAAGAACCGGTCGTGAATCGGCGGCGTATCACCACGCATCACCCGTATGTCAAGCTTCCCGTGTAGTTGCTGTCGGTCAAAACTTCGTGAAGCCGCAAGCAACCCTTCTCCAGCCTCGCGAGTGGGATCCAAAGCATCTTTCGTGGCACGTAGAACCTTAGCGGACGTGAGAATGCCGATCCGAACGTCTGGCCGAGTCGTGGCGTGGGCGAAGCTGATCAACTCTCGTCCCGCGAAATAAGGATCTACGATCATCACGCTTTTCTGAGCGCGCCCAACAAGCTCTCGAACGAAAGCAACAGCCTCTGCTTGCTTGCCATGGAACCACCTTTGATCGAGCTCTCCGACCTGCCTTCGCTCCCCTCGCACCCGCTTTATCTCCGACAGGCGTCCGCTGATATCTCGTTCCCGCCGGCGACCAGCTCCAATAATAACGGGTTCCGCGGAGATCTCGTGATCAGCCACCTCCTTGACGCTGTATTGCTCTTCCGGTTGGCTCAAGCTCGGAGGAACAATCACGTGCTTTTCTGCCGTCAAAACGGACATTCGAATTGCGATTTGCGACACGTAAGCAGCGGGGGCCTCCCAATGCAGTAACCCGCGCTGCTCGCATATAATCGCCAGCCCTTCCATCTCGACTGGATAGGGATGTTCGATGACGACCCATGGAGCAGAGACGGGCCGCTCTACAAAACGTCCGACCGCGTCTCTCCGCTTATCCCACAAAATCAACCGCAATCCCTTTGGCGATGCACCGCTTCGCAGATGCAGTCGAACCAGTGTCCGCTCTGGCAGCTGATTGTCTGCCGGCAGACGTCTTCGCTCAACGCGACGGAACAGCGGATTTGGCGCAACAAGCACGATGCCGCCGTGCCATTCTGGATACGCAGCCAAATCAAAAAAAAGTCGTTCCTGCAACCAATGTCCGATCCGATTGTCCGCAAGTAGATTTGCGACCTCCGGAGCAGCTCCCGTTAACGGAACAAGCTGATGAACACGAGGCGCTCCCTGCCAATCAGCTAAGAATGGTACGTCACCCCCGACCACCAGATGTGGCCAAAGCGGTTCTTGACCGTAAGCCGGAGTCTCTATCCCTTCGTCGTCGCCTGGGATGCTCGCAGCGTCAGGATCCACTGGTGCTCGCAAGCGTCCCGCAAGCGCCTCCATATACCAAGCCACCGCAGCGTGAGCATTGACAGAAACATGCCGAAAATAGCAGCGCCCTCGATTCGTTTTTGGAATTCGTAGATTCTCCGGGTGCGTAGTTGGCTGGCGGGGGATTTCAGCCGGCAGCAGTTCGACAGAGGCGAATACCAACCTGACCCGCGCATCGTCGCGGCGTAGGACGAGACGTATGCTCGCCCACCCGTAGTCATCTTCGATGTTCGTATGCGCCTCCATGCCGTCGGCTGCGAATAAAGATCCTGCGCCAAAGATACCGCAATCACGGACCCTTGGGCTCCCATACGTAAGCTTAGGCGGCGCCCTTTAGCCGGATCAATCTTCGGCATTGAAAAGACCAACGGTCTAACCTGACCCGATTTGGCATCACCGATCAGATGATCGTTCGGTTTGTTTGTGCGTGCGACGTGTGTGCGGTGTGTTCGTGCGCAGCAGTTAACATGGGCTGGCTGTCATCCGTGGGGCTTTGCCCCAAAGGGTATCTTCGCGCCGATTTATGGTAACAGCGGGTCGATTTTTGGGGCAACGATTCATTATGCCCGTCTTCCGATAAAAATCTGAAAACCGACATTGAATCGACGTTCTATAATAGGAAGAAGTACGAGGTTCCGATATTTCGTCTGGGGCGGCCCGGGTTTAGTTTGGCCGAGCAGGGCGGCGGGTTCCGACGCGAACTGTTGCTCGCGGCGGGTAAGCGCGCACTCTCGGTTGCGGTGGCGGTTGGCGGAGTCGTGCTCGCGCGATCGATGCGAAGAGCGAACGAGTCGCTGTGTGGTACCAGCGATTCGTGGCGGCGCGATTGCGGAATGATCCGATGAAACTGATTTTGCCGCTCAAGACCATCGGCGATGGCCTCGCTTTAGCTTTCCTAGATCGCTAATAGTCTTCAGTCGATATGAAGACTTTTGGCCAAGTGATCATGGAAGCCCGCAAGAAGGCGGGACTGACCCAGAAAGAGGTCGCTGAGCGCCTTCGCCGAGAAGACGGCCGCAAGGTTTTGCCACCATATCTCAACGATCTCGAGCATGACCGGCGCTACCCGCCGGAGAATGCGGTTATCGACCAACTCGCCAAAATTTTCGGAGTCTCCACGGATGTCTTGTACTTCCACGCAAACCGCTTGTCCGAGGACCTCAATCGCGCCGCCGACGGCACCGACGTCCAAGCGGCATTTCGAGCGTTTCGGAAGGCGCTGGAAACGCCCAGAACAAGCGCCAAGCCTGCGAAGAGCAAAAAGTAGAACGTACCAGTCCTCCGGGGCCAGACGCCGCAAATAGCCGCCTCTCCATAGATCGTATCGTCTCCCTCCGATCTTTTGCGCAGACCAGAGCCTTTCTGATTTTCACGCAATTCGCCCCGGTCTTTGTGCGCGCGACGCGGGGGGTTGCATTAGCTCGCTGGTTAACTTATAGAATTATAGTATTCCAGTGTTCACCAAGGAGGTCGCGGTGAATGGAAAACTTCGGACAGGTGATCAAGCGGCGGCGGCGCGAACTGCGTCTGACGCAGCGCGAGGTCGCGGAGCGGGTCAGATTTGAAGACGGCCATGCGATTTCAGGAGCGTACCTGGTTGAGCTCGAACACAATACCCGCCGGCCGCCGCGAGCGTTTCTGATCGAGCAGTTTGCGAGCGCACTGAACCTCAAGGCCGACGTGTTGTACTTCGCAGCTGGCCGACTCCCCGCTGATCTTGATGGTCGCGATGTGTCAACCGAGCTAGTCGTTCTGGCCTTTGATGCGTTTCGCCAGGAACTGACCCGAAGAAAGTGCGGACCCCCCACATACGGTTCCAATGCCGCCGCGGTTCGGATCGCAGGCCAAGCCTGAACGTTGGGAGAAGAATCATGCAGGTCGAACGCACTCCCGTTCATCGTTCTCTGGTCCGCCCGGTGCTGCTTGGCGGTGCCGAGCGAGTCCCGGCGATAATCAACGGCACCGGCGCGATCGCGTTGGGGCTCGGACCGGGCCTGCACTGGCCGAACATCCTGCTCGGAGTTTTTCTCGGGACTGCGGTTCATGCCGTCCTGCAGTGGGCGGCGCGGCGCGACCCTCAGATGTTCCAAGTCTATCTCCGCCACATAGGCTACCAGGTTTGCTACGGCGCCTTTTCGGATTCGGATGCGGCACCCGCGCCGGTGCGCCGGGCGGTCGAACCATATCGGGGGTACTGACGCGATGGCACGCGGAAAATGGGGATTCAGCGAGCTTTTGAGCCACGGATGGTGGGAGCCGCTCAATACGGGCGGATGCGCGATCGCGCTCAAGAGCGGAGGCTGGTCGAGGAGCTTTCGCGTCGCAATGCCGGACGTGGAGTCGGAGAGCGAGGCCGACCGAGCCGAGCGAAATCGCGCGATAGCGCGCGCGCTTGCTCGGCTGGGCGACGGCTGGATGGTCGAGTGGAACACGATTCGCCGACCGGCGCCGGGTTATCCCGAGCGTGGCGCCTTCCCAGATCCAGTTACGAGGCTGATCGACGAGGCCCAGCGACTGCGCTTTCTCGAAGACGGAGCGCACTTCGCCAGCGAGACATTCTTTACGCTTACCTATCAGCCGCCGTCGCCGCACAAGAGCAGCGTCGAGCGTTGGATATTCGGCGGCTCCAATGCCGATCCAAACGTGGGCCCTGTTCCGCTTCCTGACTTCGAGCGCGAGAGCAACGACCTGGTCGATCCGCTCCGGCCATGGTTCGATCTCGCGCCGCTCGACGCGGCCGAGACCGTCGTGTTCATCGAGGAGTGCATCAGCGGAATTCATCATGCGCGGATTGAGCCGCTCTATGGCAACTTTCTCGCGGGAAGCCTGGCGCATGAGTTCGTCGCGGGCTTCCGTCCGCAGATCGATGGACGTTCGGTGCTCGTGGTCGCGCTCGACGATTTTCCTCCAGCATCTTATCCGCAGACTCTTGCGGGCCTGAGCGCGATTCGCGCGAGCCTGCGACTCGCACAGCGCTTCGTCTGTCTCTCGCCGCCGACTGCGGAAGGAGTGTTTGAGAGCCATCAGCGCAACTGGCGGCAGAAGCTTTACAACTTCGGCGGTCTCTTGAGTCGAGTCGCCGGCGGCGAGGCGCGCGAGAATCCGTTCGCGCTGGAGATGGCGGCCGACGCGCAGGCGGCGCGTATCGAGGCTGAGTCGAAGGACTGGTGGCCTGGCTATTACACCGCCGTTATCGCGGTGATCGACGAAAATCCTGCACGCGCCGAGCGCGTTGCTGGAGAAGTCGTCCGAGAGCTTCGCTATCGCGGGTTCGGCGCGAGACTCGAAACCCTTAATGCGAACGACGCGTACCTCGGATCGATTCCGTCAAACGGCGGCTATAATCCTCGCCGACCGGTAATCAGTAACCGCAACTTCGCAGATTTTGCGGTCAACGACACGCCGCCGACGGGCGTCGAATATCATCCCTGTCCCTATTATCCGCCCAAGAGTCCGCCGCTGTTTCTCGCAGTTACGAGTGGTGCGACTCCGGTGCGTGTCGTGCATCACGTTTCTGACGTCGGCCACACGCTCATCATCGGTCCCACGGGCGCGGGCAAGACGACGTATCTGGTCTTCGTGGCCTGTCAGCATTTCCGCTACGAAAACGCCCAAGTTTTCTTCTTCGACCGCGGTCATGGAGCTTACGTCGCAACGCTCGCCGCGGGAGGGATTCACTATGATCTCGGTGAGGCCGAAACCGCATTTTGTCCGCTGGCGGGTGTCGATGACCTGTCCGAGCGGACGTGGGCGCATGGATGGCTGATCGATCGGCTACGGGAGCAGGGGATTGCGCCGACGCCGGCACGTGACCATGCGCTCTGGCGGGCGCTCGAGTTGCTCGGCGATCGGCCGAGGAACGCGCGCACGATTACTCATCTCATCGCAACGATACAGGATCACGAACTCCGCGACGCGCTGAGCTTTTACTCGTTCTCCGGGCCGATGGGCCGGTTTGTGGATGCGGAAGAGGACGGTCTTGGCGCGTCGCGGTTCATCACCTTCGAGATCGAAAAGCTAATGGCCCAGGGCGAGCGCGTGCTGCTCCCGGTACTCACTTATCTGTTTCACCGGATCGATCAGCGCCTCGATGGCAGGCCGACGATCGTCGTGCTCGACGAAGCATGGGTGATGCTGATGAATGGCACGTTCGGGTCAAAGGTCGAGGAATGGCTGCGGACGATGCGCAAGAAGAACGCAGCGCTAATCCTCGCCACGCAGAGCGTGACCGAGGTCGCCAATTCTTCGCTCCGCGATCTGATTCTGGAGTCCTGCCCGACCAAGATTTACTTGCCAAACGCCGAGGCGCGTAATCCGGCAACCTCTGAGCTTTACCGCAAATTCGGGCTGACCGACCGGCAGATCGAGCTGGTCGCCGGCGCCACGCCCAAGCGCCAGTACTACTTCGTCTCACCGCTGTTCCGCCGCCTGCTGTCGGTGCCGCTAACTGCGCCCGCGCTCGCATTCGCCGGAGCGGGATCGCGTGAGGAGATTGACCTCGCCAAGAAGCTTCGTCGTGAGCACGGCGCGGGCTGGGGAGCGCACTGGCTTCGCGCACGCGGGCTATCGGACTGGGCGCGCTACTGCGAGGAGCTTTCGGAGGACAGCAGGGCCGAGACTGCCGAGTCGCTTGAGTTTCCGCAGTCCGAAAATCAAGTGGCCAAGGAGGCCGTGCAATGAGATTTTCCTTCTTCTCGGCCGCAATGCAGCGGCGTATCAATGCTGCGCTCGTTGCTGTCTCGTTGGCATTGGTGCCGTCGCCAGCGCATGCGCTGTTCGGATTCGGCGACGTCGTATTCGATCCGACAATGTACGCCAGTCAACTCCAGCAACTTCAGCAGGAGACTGCCACCGTTAGAGATTTGGCCCAGCAGCTTCAATACGCCGTGCAAAACACGACGGGCGGCAGCGCGGGACTGTGGCAGTCCAACCAGGGACTCCTCACTAATCTTGGCAATATCGTCGCGGAGCAGGAGGGGCTCTCGTACACGCTTTCTAACCTGAACTCGGAATTCCAGCAAACGTTTCCGGGCTATGTCGCAGTGCCGTCGGGAAACGTAGCTCCGCAGGCCGCACAAGGTTTCACGACCACGCTGAACACGCTCAACGGAACACTACAGGCCGCTGCTGCGCAGGCGCAGGACTTTCAAGCCGAGCAAGCGACGCTCACCGCGCTTGAGGCGAAGAATCAGGGCGCCGTCGGGCGGATGCAGGCGATTCAGGTTGGGAACGAGATCGCCCTGCAGCAGGTACAGCAACTGCAAATGCTCCGCCAGCTCATGGTCGCGATGATCAACGCCCAGAATGTCGTCGCCGCGAATCAGGTGAGTCAAAACGCACAGGAGCAGGCCCAACAGCAACAGTGGCTGAGTGGTGGGCCGACCGTTCCGTATCCGTCGACATGGTCGAGCCCCAACGCGCCACATGCAGGGCTGCCTAATGGAGGCCAGCCATGAGAAGAGCGTTTCTCGCTTTCGTTCTCGTCGCTGGTTCACTCGGTGCCTGTAATCGCGCGGCTCCGGAACCGAACCCACTCAATGCGCTCAAATCGGCGCATCCCCTTGCCATGAGTAACTACGGCCCTGACTTCTGGCGGGACCAGCGCCAACGCAGAACCGAGCTCTGGCGCGCCGCAGCGAACTACTGCAACGGGCCCGACAATCGCCACACGGAAAACTGCGAAGTGCTGTCGAGCCTCGCGGAACAGCCTCAAGCAGGTATCGGTACGCCGGTGCCTTATCCCAAAAGTTGGTCAGCCCCGGATGCCCCGCATGCTGGTTTGCCAGTGATCCCGCCCAATGGGTGGCGGCCACCAACGCCCTGATCCATTTCAGGAGTCAGAAGCGATGCAAAACCTAGATCAAATCGCGCAGACCTTTCAGTGGGCGGGTGAACGCTACATGGCGATCATGCAGCCGTTCGCGGAGCGGGTATTTTTCGCGCTCGCGACGATCGAGATCATTCTCACTGCATACCATGTGATGTTCGAGGACGAGCCAGTCACGATCGTGCTCGGTAACTTCGCTAAGAAGCTTCTTTCCCTCGGCTTCATCTTCGCGATGATCGCGAACGCACCGACCTGGTTCACGGGCATCATCGACAGCTTCGAACAGATCGGCGCCCATGTCGCTGGAGTGTCGAACCTGAGTCCAAGTCAGGTCTTCACCGCTGGGCTCTCCCTGTTTCAGACCATACTGCGCGGCTTCGGTTCTCTTTCATGGTTCCACATGTCAATCGCAGCGCTCGTCGGTGTGCTCGCCGGCCTTGTGATGTTCGCGTCGTTTCTGCTCGTCGCCGTCGAGATGGTCCTGACACTGGCGGAAACTTACATCGGCATGGCGGGCGGGATCCTGTTGCTCGGATTTTCCAGCTCGCGATGGACGTGGGGATTTGGCGAGGGTTACCTCAACTGGATCGCCGGCATCGGCATGAAACTGATGTTCCTGTACCTGATGGTCGGCGTCGGCATGACCATCGCGGCCGGATGGAACACCGCACTTGCCGGTTGGACGACAGCCGACGTGACGCTGCCGCTCACGATTATGGGAGCTGCGATCGTCTTCGCGTGGCTTGCCTGGAGTATCCCGAACACGGCGGCTGCCATTACCCGCACCGCCGTCGGCATGTCGCTGGAACGGATGGTCGGCCAAGTAGCAATGGCGGCGCTGGTCACCAAGGCGGTCGCAGGCGGAATTGGCGCAGCGCGGAGTGCGTTTCGTCAGGAGCGCCAGGAAGGGCAGGGGCGTCACGCCGAGAATCAGCGGCGTCAGGATACCGATCGCAATCGGTCCGCGACCGAGCCGCCACCCAATCCTTCGCCGCCTCCACCGCGTCGCCCCTCCAATGGGCCGCGGCTATCACCACCTTCCGGCGGCGGTTCCGGTGGCGCGGCGCTCGAATATCAGCCGGGCAAGGCAGGCAATCTGACGCGAGAACTCGGCATCACGGTTCCTTTCACACGGCTTAACGAAAACGGGGGCGGCAATGGCAACGGCAATTAATCGCGCAGTTGGCGATCCTGCCGACGAAGCCCGCCAGCTCTTTCGCGACCGTTATCGCGAACTCGAGGACACCGCGCGCAACTGGCGAATTGTCGCCACGGGAGCTGTGGCCGCCGCATTGGTGCTCGCGGGTGGTAGCATCTATCTTGGTGTTCGCAGCCGATATGTCCCCTATGTCGTCACGGTCGATCGTCAGGGGTTCGCGCTGAGCGCGCCGACGGCAGTCGGCGCAACCGAACCGCTGCTCGGACAGGACCGTATCCTTCGCTACGAAATCGCAGGCTTCGTCCGCGACGCACGCGAGGTGATTGGCGATCCGCTAGCCGAGACCGAAACGCTCAATCGCGTGAAGGCGCGCGCGAACGGCGCTGCGCTTCAGTACCTCGACCACTGGTACAACGACAACGGCCACGCCCACGATCCGTTCAGGGTCGCGCGTGATAACCGCGTCAGCGTGGACATCAATTCGATCCTGAAACTGTCCGGGCAGACCTATCAAGTGCGCTGGACGGAACATGACTGGGGTCTTTCTGGCGATCCCGGTCCCGAGAGCAATTGGGAAGCGGTACTCACGGTGGCGCTCAATCCGCCGGCGGAGTTTTCGCAGACTCTAATCAATCCGCTCGGCTTCACGGTGAGCGATATTTCATGGTCGGAGCAACGGCAGTGAAGAGAACACACGAAATCACTACTCCGCGCCCGCGCCCGCGCGCGGTGCGCTACGCGCTCGTCATGCTGAGATTCTTGGGAGCGACGCTGTGCATCACCTTCAGGCTCACAGTTATTTTTCTCAAGACCGCCCTGATCGTCATGCTGTGGTGCTCGATCATGGCGGCGTTTGCCGGTTGCGCCCAGCAAAAACCGCAGCCGCTTGTGATCGCTACCGAACTTTTACCGGACGGCCCAAGCGCATCCACGCCGCCAGCTCCGATCGATCCTCTGAGCCTGGAGCCGGAGTCAGTGCAGGCGGCGGTGCGCGCGTATCAGCAGACTGGTGCGGCGCCGACCATTCCAGGTGATCGCGTCCTTTATCCCTACGACCTCACGGACGAACCGCCGACGCTAATTTGCGCACCACTTCACGTGACCGATCTCACTCTCGCCACCGGCGAAACAATAACCGACGTTGCGTCTGGCGACAGCGAGCGATGGCTGATCCAGGTCGCAGGCAGCGGCGATCCGCGCAATCCGCTTCCGCATGTGCTTATCAAGCCCAAGGACGCGCCGCTGTCGAGCAATCTCGTGATCATGACCAACCGCCGTACTTACAGGCTGAATCTGGTCGCGCGCCGGACCGGGAATTTCACGCAGGCGGCGGGATTCTATTTTCCACGAGAGTTGATTGCCGCGAGTGCGCAGGCAAAGAAGCTTGCGGTCGATCCACCACCCGAGACTCCGCAGCGCACGAGTCTGATCGCTGACCTCGCTCAAAAGGAACTAAACCTGGACTACTCAATCAGCGGTCCTGACGTTCCGTGGAAGCCGATTCGCGCCTTCGACGACGGAGCGCACACCTACATCCAGATGGCGTCCGGGATGAAATCGAGTGATGCACCGGCGCTTCTGGTCGCGGGTCCGGCAGGCGATGGCCTCGCGAACTACCGAATTGCCGGCAACTACTACATCGTCGATCGGCTGTTCGATCAGGCGGTCCTGCTCGCCGGAGTCGGACGCGATCAGGACCGCGTTACGATCACATACAGCGGAGCGCCGAGGGGAGGAGGGGTCTAATCGTGGCAGCAACTCCGAACGCAAACGCGACGCCGAACGGTTCATCACCTGCATCGACGCCTCAGACCGCTCCGAAGCTGCCCGACACGAGTGGCGGCGGGCGAATGAGCCGCCGCGGCTACTACCTCGGATTGGCGGTTATCATGATCGCGGCTTTCGTCGGAGTGCTAGGGCTCTCCTGGAATCACGCGCGCGAGGCAGCTGTCGCGCGAAGCCAAGGTTCCGCTGGCAGAGAGGCAACACCAGCCGACTGGCCGCATACCGAAGACCCCGCAATGCCGAGTCCGCCCGCGAAGACGATTGCGTCGGCGTCCATACCTGCAAAGTCCGCCGCGCAGCCGCTCGGGATGCAACAACAGCAACCGATGATGCGCCGGCCGAGCGCCCTCACGGAGTGGCGCGAGCATTCGTACCTGAGCGCGCTTCAGGCTCCGATTCTGATGGACTCGCTGCATACCGGATCGACTCTCGAACTCGCTAGAGCAGAATCTCAACCGGCGCAGGGCGAAGCCTCTATCCAGACAAATTCAAGAGTAACAGGCGGCACCGCCCAGGCCGCTTATCATCCGCCCGAGCCTCCTTACACGGTGATGGCAGGGACGGTGATTCCAGCGGTGCTTGTGACCGGCATCAACAGCGGTGCGCCCGCGCAGGTGCTCGCGCAGGTTGCCACCAACGTCTATGACTCGGCGACCGGCCGCTATCTGCTAATCCCTCAAGGCTCGCGCATCGTTGGCGACTACGCGACCAGCACGCAGTACGGACAGGACCGCATCGCAGTCAACTGGCGCCGGCTGATCTTTCCCAACACAGCGAGCCTCGATCTGCCTTCAATGCCCGCGACTGACGCGCAGGGATACGGCGGAATGTCCGACCAGGTGAACAACCATTACCTCAAAAGCTTCGGCGCAGCGGCTGTAGTGAGCCTTATCGGCGCCGGACAGATGGTGGGCCAGATGGGACTCAGCGGCGGCAGCACCGGATTTTCGCCCTACGGCGGATATGGCTACGGCATGAGTCCGTTGTCGATGGCGAGCGAGATGGGCGGTGCCGCGGCCAGCGCCCAGATGGGAGGCGTCGCGCAGCAGTCGCTCCAGCGGGGGATGAATATCCCGCCCACGATCGAGATCCGCCCCGGGTACCTCTTCAACGTTGAGATCACAACCGATCTGTCGCTCCCCGGACCGTATCAGCAATGACCAATCGGCTGCATAGCCTCGCGGCATTCGTCGCCTCGCTTGTCGCGGCGACCGTGACGATAGCGGCCATCTTCGAGCGCTTCGATCTTCGCGTCGCGTTGACTGACAGCTCGACGCCGGCCGGGATTTATCAAATGCGTCCCGCCACATTGTCGCGCGGCGAACTGGTGGCAGCGTGTCTGCCCGCGGACATCGCGCACCTTGCAATCTCGCGCGGCTATCTGTCGGTTTCACTCTTCTCCGACTGCCCGGAACATGCCGCCTCGATAGGTAAACTTCTGCTTGCCGTTCCCGACGACGAAGTTGAAATCAAGCCGGACTTCGTCGCGATCAACGGACATCGCTTCGCCCACAGCGCGACTGCCCGACATGATAGCGAAGGACGGAGCTTGCCTGGCGTGCCCGTTGGCACCTTCCGCGTCTTACCCGGTTCAGTCTGGCTCTTCGGGTTCAACGACCCGAGGAGTTTCGACAGCCGCTACTACGGCCCCGTTCCTCTTTCATCGATCCAGTCCGCAGCAATTCCCTTGCTGACATGGTGATCAGATGGCGCTTCAAGTTTTGCATCCGGTAATCCGCGCTCGTCTCGACGAAAAGCTTCGCCGGGCACTGGGTCCGCTGATGCTCCGCGCGCTCGAAGATGGCGCTGACGTTATCGAAGTGATGCGCAATCACGGCGGAGAGATCGTCGTCGAGCGCCACGGGCACGGCCTGGAAGCTGTCGGCACGATGTCCGACCTCGAAGCCGAAGAGCTAATCGGAACGGTCGCCGCGCTCAACCATCGTGTAGCCAACGACAAGAACCCAATCCTCGAAGCCGAACTGCCGATCTCGCGCGCGAGATTTACCGGGGTCTTGCCTCCGGTCACGCCGGCGCCCGTGATCTCGATCCGCAAACCTGCGCCAGTGGTCTATACGCTGGAAGACTATTTGTCGGCGGGCGTGATGACCGCGCGCCAGGCGGAAACACTTGCCACCGCCGTGCGCGCGCGACGCAACATCCTGATCGCCGGTCCGACCGCGTCCGGTAAGACCACCCTCGCCAGCGCATTGCTGGCCGAGTTCGATCCCGCCCATCGCACGGTCATTCTTGAAGACTTGGCCGAGCTTCGCTGTCAGCATCCGCACACCGTCTATCTGCACACGTCTGAGACCACGGATCTGCTTCGCTTACTTCGCACCACGATGCGCCTGCGGCCTGACCGGATCGTTATCGGCGAGCTGCGCGGCGCCGAGGCGCTGACCCTTCTGAAGGCCTGGAACACTGGCCATCCGGGCGGTCTTACGACCATCCATGCGGCCGGTCCGGATTCGGCCCTCATCCGCCTTGAGACTCTGGTTCAGGAAGCGAATGTGCCGCCGCAACCCCGTCTCATCTGCGAGGCGGTGGATTTCGTCGTGTCGATCGCTCAGACACCGGCCGGACGGCGGCTGACTGGAATCGCAGCCGTCGATGGCCATGACCCGAAGTCGGGATTCCGCCTACGGCGCATCGAAGAAGGCGACTAACTCCCGCTTGGGAGATGAAAGGAGAAAGACAATGAAGGAAGTGGTGAAGCGGACGGGGAGGTTGCTCATCGCATGCGGCGGCGGCGCGGCTTTTATGCTTCGACCGGCGGCGTGCTGGGCGACGACGATGATGGGGACACTGCCGTGGGACCAGACACTGACGAGCCTCCAGACCGATCTGAGCGGTCCGGTCGCGCACGCGCTGGTGGTCATGTCGTTCGTCGGCTCGGGCGTTCTCTATGCGACCTCGGGCGGTCATAGCGCGGGCGTCAGCCGCCTCGCGGCGGCGGGACTCGGCGGCTCGGCGGCGCTCGGGGCAATTCAACTCATGACTTACCTGTTTCCCTACTCGCCGGCGCTGTTCTGACAGGAGGAGAGACCATCATGGAGAAAAGGACAAGCCCGCTCGGATATCTGGGCATCGCGGCAACCCTGCTCACAGCAGCGATGGCCTTCCTCATCGTCATCGGCCGCGTCCCGTACTGGAGGCCGACCTTGCGCACCATCGCTTTGACGACACTCAGCGGCGCGGTGCTCCTGTTTATCACTACCGACGACTGGAAGGAACGCTGCATCGCCACGGCTGCTTTCTGCGCCGCCTGCGCGCTGCTCGCAGTGCAACTGGCGCTTTATCTTTCAGTCATCCATGGAGGTTCGATATGAAACTCGCGCGCATTTCGAAGCCGCTTCGATCGGTGCAGGTTCGCGTCTCGCTCGCTGGTGACCTGAACGCCGAGATCGAGCGTTACGCGTCTTATTACGAGCACGTTCACGGTGAATCGGTGGAATCAAAGGCGCTCATTCCGGAAATCCTTCACGCTTTTCTCGAGGCCGACCGTGAGTTCCAGACATGGTCGCGTTCGAGCGGTTCCAGCAGCCATTCGGGTGGCGCTGTCGTCGCTTCGTCCAACGGCGCTGCCAAGCCTCAGGCGTGATTCGCATGGACGTAAGGTCCGCTGACGTGCTTCGCACGTGGAATCCTTTGACACGTCACTCATCCCTTGATGAAGGGCGCTAGCCGAACGGGCTTCGCGATGCGGGAAAGGGCGCGATTCCGCGGTGCTATCGGCCGCTAGCATTCGTGACGTGAGAGAAAAGCACGCGGAGCGTCAGCGGACCTCAACCGGAAGAAGATCATGAGCACGGAACAACAGCAGACGGACTCGAACGGCGCGGACAAGAAGAGCTTCAACATCAGAGTGCCGCAGGCCGTCGTGCTCCTAATCGAGGAGCAAGCGCACAGCCTTGGTACGACGCCGACCACTCTCATTCAGTCGATCATCGTCCGGCATTTTGAAAACGGCACCAGCATCAGCGGTGTCGAATCGCCGCCTCAAACCGAACTGCTCACAAAACTAGATGGCATCAGAAAGCTCTGCGAACTGATCGAGCAGAACGAAACGAAGCGCTATGGCCAGATGCTCTTCGAGATCGTCAAGACACGCTCCGCGCTCTTCCACTCTCTCGACCAGACGCTGGGCGCCGAAGGTGTCGAGTCGATCATGGACGCCTGCGAAGGCGCCGCGCGCGAATACATCGCGCGGCTGTTGACCGGAGCGTTGAGTGAGACGGAGCCAGACCGATGAAGACGAGCATTCGGCCAGCGGTGCGGTGGCGCGCCGGCGTCACGTCGCTTCAGATGTGGGCGCAGATGGCGATGCGGATGCTTGTGGTCGCGGCGGTCCTCTGGGCAACCTCAGCGGTCGCGCTCGTGTGGTACTGGTCCGGCCGCTACGGCGGTTGGCCTGCGCACCAGTACTTTGGCCGCTGGATACTCGCGTGGATCTTCGCCCAGATGCTTCCGCTCTCATTCCTGCCGCTCCCATATCGCGGCGCGCGTTATCCCGCTGCGAGCATGTACGAATTTCTGAACCGGAACTTCTATTTCGGGCACTCGTTTCCGGTTTGGTTCGGTCACTATTCGCTTTGGGCATTGTTGCCGACCGGCCTGATCCTGCTCGCAGCGGGAAGGTTCCTTTTCCCGCGCCGCCTCGATGCCGCCGACGACGAATACGTGCGCGGCACCGACGTTATTCCGGCGAGAAAACTTGCGCGGGAGCTAAAGGGCGACGGGATCGAAATTGGCGGCGTCACAATTCCACGGGCGATTGAATCGCAGCATCTTCTGTTCGTTGGCTCGCCGGGCTCGGGTAAATCGACGACGATTCGAAGCCTGCTCCGCCAAATCGAAGCGCGCCGTGAAACGGCGATCATCCTCGACTCAGAATGCGAGTACGTGCCCGAGTTCTTCCGGCCCGAGCGCGGCGATCTGATCCTGAATCCGCTCGACGCGCGCTGTCCGGGCTGGACGCCCTGGGCCGAGCTTCGCCCCGAAAGCGAAGCGATGGATGCCGAGGCGCTGGCGAGTGCGCTCCTCCCGGACCCTGCAAATCCGTTCGGCCAGAGCGGGGCTGACTTCTTCTTCAGGGAGTCGGCGCGCACGCTGATTGTCGGACTGCTCGACGTCGTTCGCACCGGCGACCCGGCGGATATTCCAAAGCTTCTCGGTCTGCCCCGCGCTAAACTCAAGGAAGCCTTGCGAGGCATTGCCGCCGAAGCGCTAATCGATCCCGGTGCGCATGACCAGGGAGCTGGTATCGTCGCGACTGCGTTCAACGCGACCAAGGCGTTTCACCATTTGCCGCCGCCGTCCGAGCGGCACTGGAGCGCTCTGGAATGGGCAGAGTCCCGCAGGGGATGGCTGTTCCTCAGTTCCACCGAGGATTCGCGCGACGCCGCGTCGCCCCTTCAAAGCGTGTGGCTGGATTGTCTGGTCCGCCGACTGATGGCGGCGCAGGAGTCTCGCGAACAGATCTGGATCATCGCAGACGAGCTGCCGGTACTCAGACGACAGGCGCAACTCGAGTCGCTGGTTGTGCGCGGGCGCAAACGTGGGCTCTGCGCGGTCCTTGGCTTTCAGGCCATCACGCAACTCCGTGCGCTTTATGGCCGCGACCAGACGGCGACGATGGCCGCGGCGCCGGCGACCAAGCTGATCCTTCGGACGGGCGAGCCCGACACGGCGCGATGGTCGAGCGAGCAAATCGGAGAGCGCGAAGTCAGTCGGACCCAGGTCGGCGCCAGTGCGGGTCCGCGCGAGATGCGCGACGGCTTCACAATTCATCCCCAGCGAGTGGTCGAGAAGGCGGCACTTCCGAGCGAGATTCAGATGCTGCAACCGTTCCAGGGCTACCTATGTATCACTGGCCATCGCCGAGCGATCGTGGAGTTTTCGTACCTGAATCCGATCAGGCGACAGCCCGGATTCGTTCCACGGCTAACAAAAAAAGAACAGCCGGATGCCGATTCGGCACCACCTTCGGTGGATGCAACGCCGGACACGGACAACGGTGCCGCGGATGACCGGCGTGCTCAAGCCGCTCCACCTACGAAGAGGCCCCTAGCCTAGCCATGCTCGTAATGTCGAAAGGTGCGCTCAGCGCCAAACAGGCGGAGTCATACTACGAGGAAAAATACTCGCAGGACGACTACTACACGGAAGAACGCCGCGTCGTCGGCCGATGGTTCGGCAAGGGCGCGGCGGCACTGGGACTCTATGGCGAAGTTGCGACCGAGGCATTCCGCGCTGTGCTGCACGGATTGAATCCGGCGACAGGGCAGGTGCTGGTCCAGCAGGCGACCGCATACGACGACCGGCGCGCCGGATGGGACGCGACCTTCAACGCTCCCAAATCCGTCAGCATTCAAGCGTTGCTGGGCGATGATGGCCGCCTAATCGAAGCGCATCGCCGTTGTGTGAGTCGCGCGCTGGCCGAGATTGAACGCTACGCGCTTTCCCGGCAACACGGCGGCAGCGAATGGGTCGTCACGGAAAACACGGTTGCCGCACGTTTTGATCACGTCGCCGCCCGGCCATCGCAAAGCAGCGCGGAAGACGGCTACGGCCCCGACCCGCACCTTCATACGCACGTCGTCATCGCGAACATGACGCGCCGACCCGACGGAGCATGGCGTGGCCTCGATCCAGTCGAGATCTATCGCTCGCAGACCTTCGCGACTGCGGTTTATCGGTCCCAGCTTGCGCGCGAGGTCGAAAGCGTCGGCTATCGGGTCAGCGTCACGGGAGCCGACGGCCGCTGGGAACTCGATGGCTACACGCGTGACCAGGTGATGGCATTTTCGCGCCGGCGCCAGGATATCGAAGAGGAGCTTGCGCGGCAGGGGCTGAACGGCGCGGCTGCGGCGCAGAACATTGCGCATCAGACGCGCGGAGCAAAGGACCTTCGTGACGAGCAGAGTCTCAAGACCGAATGGCGGATGCGCGCGCGGGAATACGGAATCAGCACCGAGCGCGTCGCATCGGTTGCCAACACTCGGGGAGTTCCGGCTTTTGGCACGACGGAAGCGGTCGCCGACGCAGTCCGCTTGAGCGCGGCACATAACACGGAACGCGAAGCCGTCATCGATCGCCGCGCTCTGGAAGCGACCGCGTTGCAGAACCTGATGGGCGCGGCGGACCTCGATCAGGTGCGCACTGAGAGCGAGCGCCACGAACAGGCGGCCGAACTCATCCAAGTCGGAAATGCGATCACTTTTCCGCAGGGCGCCTACACCACTCCGCAGATGGTCGCGCTCGAAAAAGAGAACCTCGCGCTGATGCGCGGCGGGCTCGGCCGCGCAGCGGAGATCGCGCCGAGCGACCAGGTGAAATCGTGGGCGTTGAAGCGGGGTCTTCTAGCGGACCAAGCCAAGGTCGCAGAAGTCACACTCTCCGCGACTGATTGGGCCACCGCGATTGAGGGACGCGCCGGCAGTGCAAAGACCACCACCGTCGGCGCGATCAAGGAATTCGCCGCCGAGCACGGCTACCTCGTCCGCGGGTTCGCGCCGACCACTCGCGCCGTCAAGGCGCTCTCGGAAGTGGGACTGCCCGCGCGAACCGTTGCAGGTCTACTCGAAAATCCGATCGAACCGGCGCGTAAGGAACTCTGGATCATCGACGAATCGAGTCTACTCGCGACGCGGCAGGTGAACGGGCTTCTGCGCAAGGCACGCGATGCCGAAGTCGATCGAATCGTGTTCGTCGGCGACCAGCGCCAGCATCATGCGATCGAAGCGGGGCGCCCAATCTATCAGATGCAGCGCGCGGGCATGGTCACCGCGCGGCTGGAGACGATTCGGCGGCAGCGTGACCCAGATCTGCGCCAGTCTGTCGTACATGCGTCCGCGGGCAAGATTTCGGAGGCGCTGGCGGTGCTCGATCGGCGCGGCGATATCCGCGAGGTCAGTAACGCCGCCGAACGCTACCGCGCAATCGCCGCCGAATATGTCACCGCTCATCGCGCTAGAGAGCGCGTGCTGATCGTCAGTCCGGCGAACGAGGAGCGTCGCGAATTGAACGCCGCAATTCGGGTGGCACTCAAGCACGCAGGCCTCATCAGCGGTCCAGAAATCGAGCAGACCATTCTCTTAGGGCGCGATCTCACTCGCCAGCAGCGCGGACGCGCACACAATTACGAAGTTGGCGACGTGATCCGCTTTACGCGCGGCAGCAAGCGCCACGGCCTCGAGAAGGACACCTACGCGACCGTCGAGACTGTGGACCGCATGCGGCATCGCCTGACCGTCAGAACCTCCGATGGTCGAACGGTCGAGTACTTCCCGTCTCGTCTCACCGGCGTCGCGGTGTTCCGAACAGAGCGTCGCGGGTTTTCGCCCGGAGAGCGGATTCAGTTCCGCGCGCCGGATCGAACGCTCGGAGTCGCCAATGGTGAGTTCGCTAGCATCTTAGCGATCGACTCGCAGCGCGCGACGCTCCGAGTGGACGATGGCAGGGAGATCAGCGCCGCTCGCGAGCGGCTCCGCCACATCGACCATGGGTATGCATCCACGTCGCATTCCAGCCAGGGTGCAACCGTGGACCGGGTGATCGTCAACGTTGACACGACCCGCTCGGCACAACTCGTAAACCGGAAGCAGTTCTACGTCTCGATCAGCCGTGCGCGGCATGCGGTGTCGATCTATACCGACGATCGCGATCGGCTTCGCCAGACGGTGAGCCGCAATCGCGAGAAATCCACCGCACTCGAACGTCTCCAGCCGAACCTGAGCCCGGCCTTCAAGACCGTATCCGATCGCGTTCTCCACAATATCAATCGCGCCCACGGGATGAGGCGATGATAACAAGCGAACTGGCCTTACGGCGAATGCAGATACTGCCTGACTTGGCGGACATTTCCCTGTCTCGGACAAGGACTAGCGGTGGCGCTCGCTCCGCTGGCACATGCGCCAACCGGCTTCGCCGGACGACTGGCAGTCTTCGTCACAAGTGCAGCGCTCCGCTG
>Ga0307373_10005056_pt1 | contig 21823 bp, 24 predicted proteins | sample OX2MG_FD_202534 | JGI IMG/M metagenome (GOLD analysis project Ga0307373, IMG submission 202534) | Soil microbial communities from Risofladan, Vaasa, Finland - OX-2 | ecosystem: Environmental > Terrestrial > Soil > Coastal area > Acid sulfate soil | place: Finland: Risofladan, Vaasa | collected...
CACGCCGAGGTGTGGCCGGAGCTTCTCGCGGCGCAGCGCGAGCTGGGCATCAGGCGCTGGCTGATCTTTCGCGACGGCCTCGAGCTCTTTCACACCGTGGAGTGTGAGAACTTCGAGCGAGCGGTTGCCGGTCTCGCCCAGCACCCGGTCGACCAGCGCTGGCAGGCGGAGATGGCGCGTTACGTCGTGGTCGCAGACGACCGCTGCGGCGCAGCGACAGACCGCCTGCGACTGATCTACGCCGGATGAGCCGTGTCACTCCAGAGCGGCTGTTGGCACCCGGGGACGGCGTAGTGACCCTCGCGACAAGGCCCGTTGGGCGGTCTGCGCTGCGCTTGACCGAGCTTTCGCTCGGCTGCTCACAACTCGGCAACCTCTACCAGGCGATCACCGACGAGCAGGCCCGCGCGACGGTCGATGCGGCATGGGAACAAGGCATCCGCCACTTCGACACCGCGCCGCACTACGGGCTCGGGCTCTCCGAACGCCGCCTCGGCGCAGCCCTCGCCGGGCGTCCGCGCAGCGAATACGTCCTGTCGACGAAGGTCGGGCGTCGACTGGAGCCGCTCAGTCCCGCTCGGCAGCTAGACGACGCAGGCTTCGACGTGAAGGCGACCCATCGACGCGTCTGGGACTTCAGTCGCGACGGCGTGCTGCGGTCGCTCGAGGAGAGCCTGCAGCGGCTCGGCGTGGACGGCGTTGACATCGTGTATCTCCACGACCCTGACGCGCATCGACCCGAGGTGCTCGAGACTGCCTACCCGGCGCTCGAGGACCTGCGCGGGCAGGGCGTCGTGTCAGCAATCGGCGCGGGCATGAACCAGACCGCGATGCTGGCCGACTTCGCGCGGCACACCGACATGGACGTGCTGATGCTCGCAGGCCGCTACACGCTGCTCGAGCAATCGGCGCTCGACGACCTGTTGCCCGTCTGCGAACGACGCGGCATCGGGATCGTCGCCGCCGGGGTGTTCAACAGCGGGCTGCTCGCACGCCGCGCACCCCCAGACGCCGCCAAGTACGACTACGTCGATGCCCCGCGGGCGCTCGTGCTGCGCGCCCGGCGCATGGCGCAGATCTGCGAGCGCCGTGGCACCTCGCTCCCCGCAGTCGCCCTGGCGTTTCCTCTGGCGCACCCTGCCGTCGTCAGCGTGTGCGTCGGCGCGCGCTCGCCGGAGCAGATCGAGCGCAACGTCGGCCTGCACCGATCGGGCGTGCCCGCAGCTGTCTGGGGCGACCTGAAGGAGCAGGGCCTCCTGCGTCCGGACGCTCCAGTGCCCGCTGTTGACGGAAACGATGCCTCGGGTGACCAGTCATGACGAGCGGAGGGCGCCTCACGCGGGCAGCCTGTTACGTCGGTGAGCGGACGCTGACCGTCGTCGAGACCGAGCCGCGCAGTCCCGGTGACGGTGAGGTCGCGATCGATGTTGCGTACACGGGAATCTGCGGCACCGACCTGCACATCCTCCACGGCGCGATGGACGCCCGCGTCACACTGCCCGCGGTGCTCGGCCACGAGATGTCCGGCACGATCGCCGCGGTCGGGAACGGCGTGAGCGGCCGGTCGATCGGCGACCGGGTGACCGTGATGCCGCTCGCTCCGTGCGGCGACTGCCCGGCCTGTCGCGCGGGGTGTTCGCACATCTGCCACAACCTCGACTTCCTGGGCATCGACTCTCCGGGCTCGATGCAGTCGAGCTGGACCGTGCCGCAGGACGTGCTCGTCGGGTTGCCGGCTGCGCTCTCGCTCGAGCATGCCGCGCTCGCCGAGCCGACCGCCGTGGCCGTTCACGACGTACGGCGGGCGCAGCTGCGCGAAGGTGAGCGTGCGCTCGTGGTCGGCGGAGGCCCGATCGGTCTGCTCGTCGCATGCGCCGCTCAAGCGCGCGGCGCTGACGTAGTCGTGGTCGAGCCGGCCGAACGCAGGCGCGAGCTCGCGCAGGCGGTCGGGCTACAGGCGGTCGACCCGACTGCCGTCGATGTGCAGGCATTCGTCTCGGACTGGACCGATGGCGCGGGGGCGGAGGTCGCGTTCGAGGTTTCCGGCGTGGTCGCCGGCATCGAAACGGCAATCCAGTCGCTCGGGGTGCGCGGACGGATCGTCGTCGTCGCGATCCACGCAACGGCACCGGCGGTGAATCTCTTTCGTGTGTTCTGGCGCGAGCTGACGCTGCTCGGCGCGCGCGTCTACGAACGGCGTGACTTCGAGGAGGCGGTGAATCTGCTCGAGGCCGGCACGATTCCCGCAGCCGAGCTGATCACGCGTATCGAGCCCCTCGAGGCGGTGGCGGCGGCGTTCGCCGAGCTCGAGTCCGGACGCGCGATGAAGGTACTGATCGACTGCCGGGTGGGCAGCTGACGTGGACGCGAGACACCAGGACGCATTCGACCCGGCGACGATGTTCGACTTGAGCGGCAAGGTCGCGGTCGTGACCGGCTGCCGGCGCGGCATCGGCTTGGCGATGGCGGAGGCACTGGCACGCGTCGGAGCCGACATCATCGGCGTGAGCGCGCAGCTCGAGGCGAGCGGAAGCGAGGTGGCGCGCCGCGTGGAGGCGGCGGGGCGCCGATTCAGCGGGTTCACGGTCGATCTCGGCGATCGCGCAGCCGTCGAGGAACTCGCGAGCAACCTCGCCGAGCGCGCGGCGCCCGTCGACATCCTCGTCAACAACGCGGGCACGATCGCCCGCACCCCGGCGCTCGACCACGAGACCTCGACGTGGGAGCGCATCCTTGAGGTCAACCTGACCGCGCCGTTCCTGCTCGCACGGGCTCTCGGCAGAGGAATGGTCGAACGCGGCTCCGGCAAGATGATCTTCACCGCTTCGCTCCTCAGCTTTCAGGGCGGCGTCCTCGTGCCGAGTTATGCCGCCGCTAAATCGGGGATCTCCGGCCTGGTCAAGGCCCTCGCCAACGAGTGGGCCCCACACGGCGTCAACGTCAACGCGATCGCGCCCGGGTACATCGCGACCGACAACACCGACGCGCTGCGCGACGACCCAGATCGCAACCGCGCGATCCTCGACCGAATCCCCGCTGGTCGATGGGGCCTCGCCTCAGACCTCGCGGGAGCCACGGTCTTCCTCGCATCGTCGGCGTCGGATTACGTTTGCGGAACGATCATCGCAGTGGACGGCGGATGGCTGGCCCGTTGAGCGATCAGGGCGTCCTCAGGCTCTTGTGCGCCGGGGGCGTCATTCCCGTCATCGTCCCCGAGGACGTCGACCATGTCCGCCCGCTCGCCTCCGCGCTCAAGCGCGGAGGCCTGCCGGTCGCCGAGGTGACATTTCGCACCGAAGCATCGATCCGTGCGCTCCGCGCGCTCGCCGCAGACGGCGACCTCCTCGTCGGCGCCGGCACCGTGATCAGGCGAGAGCAGGTCGACATCGCGCGCGACGCCGGCGCTCGCTTCGTCGTCAGCCCCGGGTTCAGCCCGAGCGTCGTCGAGCGCTGCCGTGAGCTCGGCATGCCGGTGATCCCGGGCGTGTCGACCGCGTCCGAGGTCATCGCGGCGCTCGACCACGGCTGCGAGGTGCTCAAGTTCTTTCCCGCCGAGGCCAGCGGCGGCGCGGCGACGATCCGCGCCCTGTACGGGCCATTTCCGCAGGTTCGCTTCATTCCCACCGGCGGCGTGAGCGCCGCCAGCGCGCCGGTGTACCTGCGTCTGCCCTCGGTCGTCGCGGTCGCAGGCAGCTGGATGGTCGCGCCCGCGCTGCTGCGGGAGGGTGATTGGGCGAGCGTGTCGCGCCTCGCCGAGGAGGCCGTTCTCGTCGCCGCGCAGGCCAGGCCGTGAGCTCACTCACGATCCGTCCCGCCGAGACGTGCCGCCACGACCTCGTAGCGCTCGGCGAGGTCATGCTGCGGCTTGATCCAGGCGAGGGACGCGTGCGTACGGCCCGCGCGTTTCGCGTCTGGGAGGGCGGTGGCGAGTACAACGTCGCGCGTGGCCTGCGTCGCTGCTTCGGTCTGCGCACCGCGATCGCGACGGCGTTCGTCGACAACGACATCGGCAAGCTGCTTGAGGATCTTGTGCTCCAAGGCGGCGTCGACACCTCGCTCGTACATTGGGTCCCCCAGGACGGCGTTGGCCGCGCCGTGCGCAACGGACTCAACTTCACCGAACGCGGCTTCGGCGTGCGCGGAGCCCTCGGCGTGTCCGACCGCGGGAACTCCGCCGCGTCGCAGCTCGCGCCGGGCGAGTTCGACTGGGACCACCTATTCGGCGTGAACGGTGTGCGCTGGCTGCACACCGGCGGCATCTTCGCCGCGCTGTCGGAAACCACACCCGACGTGGTCGAAGAAGCGATCGTGGCGGCCTCACGCCACGGCACCATCGTCTCCTATGACCTCAACTACCGCCCGAGCCTCTGGAAAGCGACCGGCGGGCTCGAACGCGCCCGCGAGGTCAACCGCCGGCTCGCGCAACACGTCGACGTGATGGTCGGCAACGAAGAGGACTTCACCGCATGCCTCGGACTCAAGGTCGAGTGCACCAACCCCGATCGGCGCGAGCTCGACACCGCGGCGTTCCGCGCGATGATCGAGCACGCCTCGGCGGAGTTCCCAAACCTCGAGGTCATCGCGACGACTCTGCGCACCGTGAGGACCGCAACCGTCAACGACTGGGACGCGATCGCATGGTCGCGTGAGGCCGGCTTTGTCCAGGCGACCCCCCGACGCGAACTTGAAATCCTCGATCGCATCGGTGGTGGCGACAGCTTCGCGGCGGGCCTGATCTACGGCCTGATGGAGCTCGGCGATTTGCGACTGGCCACGGAATACGGCGCCGCGCACGGAGCCCTGGCGATGACGACCCCTGGAGACACCTCGACCGCAACGCTCGCCGAGGTGGAAGCACTCGTGCGCGGCACGGGCGCGCGTGTGCAGCGCTGAGGCGTTATGACCGTCTTGGGGAATGAAAGACCGAGCCCGCCCCCGGGAAACCGCGGAGGGTGTGGAGCGCGCCGAAGGCGATCGCCGAACCGGTCGGCGCGGGCTAGCTCGTCGTGAAGGTCGACAGCCATATTCACCTGTGGGACCTGCGCCACACGCCGCAGCCCTGGATGTCCGACGAGCACGCCGCGATCGCGCGACCGTTCGGACCGGCCGAGATCGCGCCGCTACTCGAGCGTAACGGCATCGATTCGGTCATCGTGGTCCAGGGCGCCTGCCTCGATTCGGACACCGACTACCTGCTCGAGGAATCCGCGCGCGCCGACTGGATCGGCGCATTCACCGCGTGGGTGAGTCTCGAGGACCCAGACCGCGCCACCGGACGTCTGGACGAGCTCGAACGCGCCTCTAAGCTGCGGGCCGTCCGCCATCTCAGCCACAACGAGCCAGACCATTGGCTCCTGCGGGCGCCGGTACTCGAGAGCATCGCGATGCTCGACGAGCGCGAGCTGATCCTCGAGGTCCCCGTCGTGTTCCCGCGCCACTTCGACGACGTCGTGAGCCTGGCGGAGCGCTTTCCCCGGCTACGCATCGTGATCGACCACCTCGGCAAGCCGCCGCTCGGCACTCCGCGAATGGCCCGCTGGGAGCGCGAGCTCCGTGACGCAGCGGAGCACCCCAACGTCCTCGCTAAGGTCTCCGGGCTCAACACGGCGCTCAACCGGGCCGGGTGGAGCGTCGACGACCTGCGACCCGCGGTGGACATCGCGCTCGACTGCTTCGGTCCAGAGCGCCTGATGTGCGGAAGCGACTGGCCCGTCGCGCTCCTCAACGGAGACTACGACCGCGTCTGGCAGGCCACCGCTGAGGCCCTTGCCGCGGCAGCGCCCAACGCGTCGAGTCTGCTGCTTGGCGAGAACGCACACCGCGTCTATCGACTCGAGCCGCCGCTTGAGACCGACTCGACACCACAGGAATAGCGGAGGACAGACATGCTTTCACGCGCGATAGACCAGGCAGACGATCACCGGCCCCACACGTGGCAGTGCCCGGTGATCATGAAGACGGCCCCAGACTTCATTGCGTACACGTGCTCGCAGTGCGGCGCAATCGGTGTCGTCGGTGGTCACGAGCCCCTTTCGCAGCTCCGCGTGGGGGCTCCCGCGTCGAACGATCGCGGCGCGGCGCCGCTCGAGTGCATCCCGCGCCGGGAGCTCGCGGATGATGAAGTCGAAGCCTTCTCTCCGGCCGGACAAACCCCTGCGAGGAGCGTGCGGCCTACGTGATCCGGCAGTCAATCCACGCCGTTCGACCGCCCAGAGGGTCTTTGTGAGTGGGCTGGCAGGCCGGTTGGCTGGCCGGAGGCGCCGAGCGGCGCGGGCGAGACCTCAAAGCCCGCGCCGGCGGTCACGGGCGGGGTATCTGTTTGTCGGGGGCTACGCAGTGTTGCTGGCCACCGTCGGCATCTGGCCGGCGGGGTATGCGCTCAACCTCGCCTTGACGTCGTTTGGCGGCGCTTTCACCGGCTTCGCGAACTTCGCCAAGACCTATAACCAGGGATTCCTCATCCCGGCGTTCGAGCACGTCGGCGAGTTCATGTTGATCTGGTTGACGGCGCTGATCGTGATCGTGATCGGCTTGTCTCTGGTGATGCACACGCTTTCTCGGCGGGTCAGCGCTCCGTTCCGTCTCCTCTTCTACATCCCCGCGGCCTTCGCCGGCTCGGCGAGCGTACTGGTCTGGCTGTTCATGTTGCAGCCCGGGATGAGCCCGTGGGACTTCGTGCTCCAGATCCTCGGCGCCCATACGCTCGGCGATTCGTTGGCCTCCGGCGACCTGCCGATCGTGTACGCGCTGATCGCGTTCTGGACCGGGGCCGGTGGCTGGATTCTCGTGATCCACGGCGCCCTCACCAACATTCCTGCGGACGTGCTGGAGGCCGCGGCGCTCGACGGCGCGGGCCCGTGGCAGACCGCGCTGCGCATCAAGCTGCCGTTGATCAAGAAATGGATCGTCTACATGCTGATCGTCGCCTTTGCCGGCGGGACCCAGTTGTTCGCCGAGCCGCAGTTGATCAGTCAGGCGAGCCAGCGACTCGTCGATCCGTTGTGGTCTCCGAACACGCTCGCGACCTACCTCGCGTTCCAATACGACAACTTCAACTACGCCGCCGCGATCGCCATCGACCTGCTCGTCCTCGCCCTCGTCTGCGCCGGGCTCCTCGTGTTTCGCACCGGCCTCTTCAAGGCCGACTAGATGCGACCGATCAACATCTCGCTCAGGATCGACGTCTCGATCACCCCCCAAACGGGTTCGCCGCGGCGGCTATTGGCGTGGGGCGCCCGGCGGCTAGTCCTGTGGTGCGTGCTGGCCCTTGCCGCGATCTTCTTCGCCGTGCCCTTCGTCTGGCTGTTGCTCGAGTCGACGAGGACGGGGCAGGACTCACTCGTCGGTCACCCGCTCGGGTTCGGATCGTTCCATCAGATCTTGCTGAATTGGCAGGTCCTCTTTTCCGGCTTCGTGGGCCAGACCGCCACCTGGATTGCCAACTCGGCCCTCTACTCTGGCGCCGGCGTGCTGATCGCCGTGGTCCTCGGGATACCAGCCGGCTACGGACTCGCGGCGTTCGAGTTCATCGGCCGGCGGCCGCTGCTCATCGCGACGATTATCGCGATGCTGATCCCGACGAACGCACTCGTGCTGCCGCTGGTTCTAGAGGCCCATACGCTAAAGGTGCTCAGTAGCCCGCTTGCCGTGATCCTCCCCTACGGCCTGTTTCCGTTCGGCGTTTACATCGCCTACCTCTATTTCGACACCCCCCGCATCCACCGGCTCCTGGCCTCGGCGCGCATGGACGGCTGCAACGAATGGCAGGCCTTCCGCGCTGTCGCCCTGCCACTCTCGACACCGGTCATCGGGCTCGTCGTGGTCCTCGACTTCATCGCGAGCTGGACGAACTACTTCCTGCCGTGGGCGATGTACTGGGCCTTCGACCAGACCGGCCGCTACCCCGTGACGCTCGGCATCGCACAGCAGTTGATGGCAGGCCCCACCTACGGCGGATACCTGCTCCGCGACCTCCAGCTGCACACGTCAGCGCCCCCGTCGGTGGAGGCGCTGCTCATCCTCGTGAGCTGCGCACCGGTGATCATCGTCCTGGTGATTGCGCAGCGGTGGATCGTCTCGGGCCGGACGCAAGGCGTGTTCATGTAGTCCGGATGCGCTCGGCAGCCTGGGCACCAGACGACGGTCCCTCGGCGGGTCTCGTGCGGAGTGCACTTCCGTCGTCGAGGTCGAAGAAATGCATCTTGTTCGCATCGAAGACGAGCGACAGAAGTGTTCCGCGCCGAACGTCTGCCTCGGCGGGGAGGCGCGCCACCATGACCGCCTGGCGCGTCACCGCCGTGCCGATCTCCGACCCCACTCCGGCCGACGCGTCGCCGGTGAGCCCCTCGACAACGGCCTCCCGCCTGATCGGCGTCGCCTCGACCTCAATGTGCGAGATGACCTCGGAGCCGAGCTCCTCCGACACGACGACCGTCCCGGGGAGTCCGTGCCCGTCGCTTGGGGCGACGGTGATCGCCTCGGGTCGGATGCCGACCGCGAGGGTCCGGCCAATCGCGCCGGCGAGCGCCGGCTGGTCGGAGAGGACTCGGTCGGGAATCGGGACACCATAGGAGCCGATACGGCATTCGATGCCGCCATCGCCGCGGGTGAGCTGCCCTTCGACGACGTTCATCGCGGGGCTGCCGATGAAGGTCGCGACGAAGAGGTTCGTCGGGTCGGCGTACACCCGTTGTGGTGTGTCGAGCTGTTGCAGCACCCCGCGGCGAAGCACGGCGACGCGGTCGGCCATCGTCATCGCTTCGACCTGGTCGTGAGTGACGTAGACGGTCGTCACGCCGAGCTCACGCTGGAGCCGGGCGATCTCGGTGCGCATCTGCACGCGGAGGCGGGCATCGAGGTTCGAAAGCGGCTCGTCCATGAGGAATGCCTGCGGTTGTCGCACGATCGCCCGGCCCATCGCGACCCGCTGGCGCTGCCCGCCGGAGAGCTGGCTCGGCTTGCGCTTCAGCTCTTCGGTGAGCCCCAGGATGGCGGCCGCGTGCTCGATCCGAGCGCGGCGCTCGGCCTTCGGCACGCGGCGGACGCGGAGGCCGTAGCCGATGTTGTCGTAGACGTTCATGTGCGGGTAGAGCGCGTAGTTCTGAAAGACCATCGCAATGTCACGGTCCCGCGGCTGGACGTCGTTGACGCGCGCTCCGCCGATGCGGATCTCGCCGGCGGTGATCTCTTCGAGCCCGGCCAGCATCCGCAGCGCCGTCGTCTTGCCACAGCCGGACGGCCCGACGAGCACGACGAACTCGCCGTCGCGGACGGTCAGGGTCAGGTCGCGCACGGCCCACACATCGGTCCCGTAGTCCTTGCTTACGCCGTCGAACTCGAGCGATGCCACTCGTTCTCCTCTCGTGATCCCCCGGAGGGCACGCCAGTTTCGGCCAGGAGGCGCTCGACGTCGGCCGACGTGGGACCCCACGCCGAGGCGCGGGTGCATTGCGCTGCCGCGACCGCGGCGGCGTAGGCAAGAGCCGCCTCGAGTTCTCCGGCGCCCAGGTGCCGGAGAGCTCGCTTTCCCAACCGGTTGCACCGCCAGAGCCACGCGAGCAGTCCGGCGCCGAAGGCGTCGCCGGCTCCGACTGTGTCGACGACCGTCACCGCGGGCGCGGTGACTCTCGCGGAGGCCCCCGCGGTCCAGCCCCGCGCCCCGCTCGCGCCGTGCGTGAGGACGACGCATCCGGTTCCGCCGGTGAGCAGCCGGCGAACCGCATCGGGTTCGCTGCTGTCCGGGTAGAGCCAGTCGAGGTCGGCACCGCTGAGCTTGACGAGATCGGCGACGCTGGAGAGGTGCTCGAACCTCCGGAGGTATGCGACGCGATCGCTGATCAGCGCGGGCCGGATGTTCGGGTCGATCGCCAGCGTTCGCAGTCGCCCCTCACGCTCGGCAAATTCGGAGATCGCCGAGGCGGGAGGATCGGTGGCCAGCGCGAGTGTTCCGATATGCAGCGCGGCCACGTCGTCCGACAGATCCACGAGGTCCTGTCGTTCGAGCGCCTGGTGGGCGGTGCCCGCGAGGTAGAAGCTGTACGACGGATCGCCCGAGGTCGGGTCCACGATCGCGACCGGCGTGGGCGCGTCGACGCGGACGACCCGACTGGTGTCGACCCCCGCCGCTCGGAGCGTCTCTTCGAGTTGCCGGCCGAACCGATCCGCGGAGATCGCGCCGAGGAAGCACGCGGGTACGCCGAGGCGACCGAGCGCGATCGCGGTGTTGAACGGCCCGCCTCCCGGAAACAGGTGCAGGAGGTCGCCGTCCCGATGCGCATCGATCAGGGCTTCGCCGACGACTGCGATCACAGGACCGCCGCCTCGTGGAGAGCACCGCGGAGAGCGCCGACGATCTCGTCCATCCATTCTCTTGCCGGTTCCCATGTCTGCCAGAGCACCGCCGAGCCGTGCGTGTGCCCCAGCTTGCGGTGAAGCGTGGTCTCGACGCCGGCGTGCTCAAGCCGCCGTGCGTACGCCTCGCCGCTGTCGCGCAGGACGTCGTACTCAGCCGTCATGACGTGCGCCGGGGCGACTCCCGCGAGGTCGCCGGCAAGCAGCGGCGAGGCGTACGGGTCCGACCCAGCGGCCGATTCGGCGAGATACTCGTTCCTGAAGAAGTCCATGTCGGCCCGGTCGAGGCCGTAGCCCTCGCCGAACAGCGCGACCGAGGGATGGCCGGCTGCGCCGCCGCTGATGTCGGTGACCGGAACCTCAAGCACCTGGAGCGCCAGCGGGGGGCCGCCGCGGTCGCGCGCCATGAGGGCGACGACCGCGGCGAGGTTGCCTCCGGCGGACTCGCCACCGACCGCGACGCGTGCCACGTCGATGTCGAGGCGGTCGGCACTCCTCACCGTCCACAGCAGCGCTGCGTAGCAGTCCTCGGCCGCGGTCGGGAATCGATGCTCGGGTGCGAGTCGGTACTCGGCGGTCGCGACCACGCACTGCGCAGCGCGGCAGATGTGCGCGCACTTCGCGTCGTTGACGAGCGAGTCGATCGCGCCGAAGACGAATCCGCCGCCGTGGAAATGCACAAAGACTGGATGAGGACCGGCGCCGGCGGGAACGAAGACGCGGATCCCGATCTCGCCGCCGGCCACCGCAATCCGCTCATCGGCCGTTGCGCGGACCGGCTCGACCGTGACGCCTCGGCGCCGCAGTTCGCGGTCGAGCTCAGTCCGCACCGCCTCACGCAGTTCTGGCAGGGGCAGCGAGCCGTGGGTCTCGTTGACGGTCTTGCTCCAGTCGATCAACGATTGAATCTCCGGCGCGATCGTCACCGGTCCGCTCCGGCCGAGACCCGCGGGTACTCGACGATCACCTGTCCGTCAGGCTCATAGGTGACCGGCAGCGGATCGGTGAGCTCGCCGAGGAAGTCGCGGTCCCCGTCGCCGCGGAACGCCATGAACTGCCACGTCCCAGCCTGTCCCTCGAGGAGCTTGCCCGCGTAGAGGGTTCCGAGCGGCCCGCCCGGCGCGGCGATGGGACCGCCTGGCGACTCGTATGGGCCGAACATGTCCTCGGAGGCGAAGACGAACGTTCCGGTCTCCGCTGGGCTGCCGAGCCGCGCGATGCGCTCGCGAGAGTGGTCTTCGGCCTGGCACGAGACGAGGATCGCGTACCGCCCGTTGAGGCGGACGAGCTGTGGCGCCTCGACCTGGGCGAAGTCACCCGGCGAGGTCACTGGCGGCAGCACCTCCCAGTCGACGAGGTCGAGCGAGCGCGCATGCGCGACTACGCCAGCGCCGTCAGGCGCCCCCAGCGGCGATCTGGCGGTTATCAGGCAATGCAGCGAGCCGTCGTCGGGGTGGCGGAACAGCCATGGGTCGCGCCAGGACTGATCGCGCCAGCGGGGGCGGTCGAGGAGGTCGTACCAGCGCGGGTCGGCCTCGATCAAGGGGTTTCCCGGATGCTTCGACCAGGACACGAGGTCGTCGGAGACGGCAAGGCCGATGCGCTGAATCAGGCCCTGCTCGCTGCGACTGATTCCTGTGTAGAGCATGTACCAGCGGCCGTCGTGGTCGACGGCGCTGCCGGTCCAGGTCGCAAGGTCGTCCCAGCTTCCCGCGGGTCCAGGCTGGAGCGCGTCGGGAAGCACGCGCCACGTACGGAAATCGCGCGAAACCGCGTGGCCGATGGAGGCGTGGTGGTGGCGCAACGCGGGTTGCTCGAGCGTCCTCGGTGCCTGCAGGTAGAAGATGTGGTGCTCGCCGCCCTCCTGGACGAGCCAGAAGTCCCAGACCCACTTGTCCGCCAGGCGAAGAGCCATCTCAGGCGCCGTGGCGCGAACCGTCGAGGGGGTGCGGCGACGGCTCCACGGCGCTGGGCGCGAACCCCGCCACAGCTGGGCCCGGGCGCCGGTGACCGCCGCTTGGTTGGGGTGTCGCCATGCCTAGCCCTTCAACGATCCCTGGAGCAGGGCGGAGATGAACTGGCGTTGAAAGACGAAATAGATGATGATCATCGGAGCGAGGATCAGCAGCGCGCCGGCGGAGAGAAGCGGGATGTTGGTGCCGTAGTCGCCCTGAAAGGCGCCGAGTGCTCCCGCCATCGTTCGCTCCAATGGGTTGTTGACGAGGACGATCGCAAGCAGGAACTGGTTCCAGGTCCAAACGGTCGTCAGGATCGCGAGGGACACCACGGCGGGGCGCGCCAGGGGGACATGGACTCCCCAGAACAGCTGCCAGGTGTTGGCGCCGTCGATGCGCGCCGCCTCGGTGAGCTCGTTCGGCATGTTCACGAAGTGGGCGCGCATCCAGAACACCCCGAACGGCATGAAGAGCCCGATCAGCGGCAGGATGATCGCCCAACGGGTGTCGAGGAACCCCATATGCAGGATCTCGTAGTAGAGCGGGACGATGATCCCTTCGAAGGGCAGCGTCAGGCCGAGCAGGAAGAGCAAGAAGATGAACCGCCCGCCGCTGACGCGCAGTGCGCCCAGAGCGAAGCCGGCCATCGTCGCGATCACGACCGTTATGGGCACGGCGCCGAGCACGATCAGGACGCTCGACTTGAAGATCGTGCCCATGTTGGCCACGTTGAAAGCGTCCACGAAGTTTCCCCACTGCGGGTTGGCAGGCCAGTCGAGCCCGCTCGGGTATGTCCCCGACTTGTGGAGGGCTGCCGTGAAGAGACTCGCGAAGGGCAGCAGCGTCCAGCCGATGAGGGCCAGGAGGAGCCCCGCCCCGGTCAACCTGCTGCGGCGGGCGGCCGTCATGACGCGTTGCCCCTGTTCACGAACCACTGGATGGGCAGGACGCAGACCAGCACGAGCACCATCAAGACCACAGCGAGAGCGGAAGCTAGGCCGACCTCGCGGTTGTAGAAAGCCAGTTGGTAGATCTCGAGTCCGGGGACCATCGTTGCGTCCCCCGGACCGCCGCTGGTCGAGATGTAGACGATGTCGAACGCCGACAGGGCGGCGATCACCGTGACCGTCACGCAGACGCCGATCTCCTGGCGAACGCTCGGCAGCGTGATGCTGAAGAACTCGCGGATCGCACCCGCGCCGTCCAGTTGCGACGCCTCGTAGAGCGCGGGATCGATCTTGCTCATCCCGACGAGCAGCAGCACCGTGCAGAACCCGAGCAGCACCCAGACTCCGATGACGCCGACGGCCGGCAGAGCGGTGCCGAAATCACCAAGCCACGCACGCGTCACACTTCCGAGGCCGACCGCGGAGAGGACTTGGTTCACGGCGCCGTTCGTCGAGAGCACCCAGCTCCAGGCGATCCCGGCGGCGACGAGCGGCACGACCTGGGGGAGAAAGAGCACCGTGCGAGCAACGGCGCCGATCCGCCCCCCCACGACGCGCCGCATCACCGACGCGACGATCAGGCCGAGGATGACCGGGATGGCTGAGAAGTAGATCATCAGCTGGAACGCGTGCCCCAGGACGCTGAGAAGCACGGGATTGCTGAACACGGTCTTGTAGTTGGCGAGTCCAACCCATTGCGCAGGGGCGACCCCGTCCCACTTGAAGAGCGAGTAACGGAAGCTGGTGACGAGTGGCCAGAGGACGAACAGGCCGTAGGCGGCGAGGGCCGGCACAAGGAACAGCCAGCCCCGCAGACGCGCGTCGCGGGCCCCCCTACGGAGGACCCGCGACGCCGATGCTCGGCCTGCGGCGCGATCATCGCGCCCGGACGTCACCGTCGCGTCCGTCATCGTGTCAGCAAGTGGCCTTAGCTGCCGTCGGCCACGTATGCGGCTTGAACGGTGGTCAGAACGCCCTGCGGTGTTTCCTGTCCCGCGAAGAGCTTCTGGACTTCAGGCGTCCAGGACTCCGCGTAGATCGACCCATTCGCGTTAGCGATGAATCCCATGTCGCCGTTGTCCTTCGCGGCGATTCCTCCGGCCGCCAACGTCTGCGCGGTGGTGGAACCCGGCTTCGCCGTCGGTATCCGCAGGCTCGTTGGCCCACCGGGATTGGAGCCGCCGGCCTTGACGTTGATCTTGCGCGCCGCCGGATTCGTGGCGACCCAGTTGAGGAAGAACGCCGCGCAACTGGCGTGCGCCGCATTGGCGGCGATCCCGTAGGTCAGCGGGGCGGACATCGCGGCTTGCGGGCCGCCCGCCTTCAGCGGGGGCATCAGGAAGAACCCCACCTTGCCCGGCATGTTCGTGTCGAACGTACCGGACTCCCAGTCGCCGTCAAAGATCAGCAACGCCTTCCCCGCCCCGAAGTTGCTCATCATCTCGGGGTACAGCACGGCGTTGGCATCCGCGTTGAAATAGCCGTCCTTGATCCACTGCTGCAGGTGCGCGGCCGCTTTCACGTTTGCGGCCGTGTTGATGGTCGCACCCGGCTTGTCGAAGACCCAGTTGTTGACCGCAGCGGCCGAACCATAGTCTGCCATCAGCTGCTGAAGCGGGAACAGCAGACCGCCGGTCGCGCCACCGTTGAACTGCTCGATCGGCGTGATACCGGCCGCCTTCGCCTTCGCCAGCAGCGCATCGAGCTGGGCAAGGGTCTTCGGCACACTCTTCATCCCGATCTGCGCCGCCAACGCCTTGTTGTAGAACACACCCGTCAAGCTGTAGTTGATGCCCATCGCGTACAACGGTCCGGCGCCAACCCCCACCCCGGACGGCGAGGTTCGAAGCTGCGCCAACTGCGATGCCGGGAACGTGTTCCAGTGGTACTCGTCGTAGTAGCCGGTGAGGTTCTTCAGCACATGGTCCGCGACGAGACCGCCAATCGTCGGCAGCCGCATCAGGTCCGGAGGATTCGGGCCGCCCAGCGTCAGCGGCGCATCCTGCGTGATGGTCGCGAACGGATCCTCCCGGACGCTCCATTTCGCAGTCGGGTACTGCTTCGTGAAGGCCGCTGTGAGATCAGTGATGTCCGGGAAGCCCGACTCGAAGTAGCCCTGCAACGTGATCGGCGCTTTCCCGCAGGCAGCAGCGAAGGTCGGCGTTGCCGTTGGCTTCGGCTTCGATGCCGACGCAACGCCGCTTCCCGCCAGGCCGGCAACGAGCACACCGGCAGCGGCGAACACCCCTAGCAGCGGACGGCGCCCACCGTTCCTCCTCCGCGTCGCGGCTTCAACGCGTCTAAACATGGATCCCCTCCTCGTGTTGTGAGTTCAGACAACGGGCGTTGTGAGTGCGGCCAAGGGGCGTCGCGGCACCATCGTCGCAGCACCAATCGACCGCCCGCACCGGTTCGTTGTTGGTGTCGCCCGTCGGCTCGATCTTGCGAAATTCGTGCGTCTCCCTGTGCTAAATCGAATCAGCACGTGTGTGATAATCCAACTCCGCCGGGCATTTGTCAAGCGAGAAGCGACAGCGCGGAGGTGGCAGACACGTGGGGACGAGCCGGGTCACGCTTGCTGACGTTGCGCGGAGCGCCGGCGTCTCCCAGACCGCGGCCTCCTTCGTGCTCTCCGGCCGGCGCAAGGAGATGCGGATCTCGGCCGAGGTGGAGGCACGAGTCCTGCGAGCCGCCAGCGAAACCGGCTACCGGCCGAACATCGTCTCGAGAAGCCTTCGCACCGGCACGAGCCACACCATCGGGTTCGTCTCCGACACGGTCGCGACCACGCCCTTCGCCGGCCACCTCATCTGGGGCGCGCTCGACGCAGCCCGCGATCGCGGTCACCTCCTGTTCATCGGCGAAACCGAGGGCGATCCGGATCTCGAGCAGCAACTGATCGATGCCATGCACGATCGCGGCGTCGACGGGATCGTCCTCGCCTCCATGTACACGCGGAAGATCGCCGTCCCCAAGGCGCTGGTGGGCGGGCGCGCGGTCCTGCTCAACGCCGTGCCCGCCACCCGCACGTGGATCCCGTCCGTGGTCCCCGATGAGGTGGAAGCGGGACGAACGGTCGTGCGCGTCCTCCTCGACGCGGGCCACAGGGACGCCATCGGCCTGATCGGCGCCGGCCCCCCGAACCGGGTGCCGAAGGACAGCCTCGCCGCCGTTCAGCGGCTCCAGGGCATCACGGAAGCCCTTCATGACGCCGGTGCCGAGGTCGCCGCCGCGGTTCCTTGCCCGGACTGGCAGCCGGACGCCGGATACGACGCGACCCGGCAGCTGCTGAAGAAGACGAGGCCGTCGGCCCTCATCTGCTTCAACGACCGCGTCGCCCTCGGCGCCTACCAGGCGCTCGCCGACGCAGGCCTCGACGTCCCGGCAGACGTCTCGGTCGTGTCGTTCGACGACGACCTCATGGCCTCATGGGTCCGGCCTCAGCTGACGACAGTCGCTCTCCCACACTACGAGCTCGGCCGGGCAGCCATCAACGTCCTCCTCGACGAGGAACAGCAGCAGCGGTCGAACGCAGAGCCGTCAATCCACCGAATTCCCATGCCGCTTCGCGAGCGCGACTCGGTCCGCAGGCTGACGGTCTCCCAGCAGCGAGCGCGAGCGGCGGCGCCTGCCTGAACCGCGAGGGGCCTGAACTGCCGCAACCGCAGCCACGTCCCCTACGGGAGCGACGGGACTCGAACCCGCGACCTCCGGCGTGACAGGCCGGAAACCGGGTGCCGGAACGCGCAGTTTGGGAGAGTTAATGCTGGCAAAGGGCCAGTAAATCAGGTTGTTTCTGGGTCGTGTGGTACTCAAAGCGGTACTCGCTGAGGGGTGGTACTCAAGTGGTACTCTCCAGATCAGTGAACAATTCTGAGGACTTCGAGCCGAGCGGCGCACTGGTCGTCGTGGAGCGTGCGAGCGGCCCCGTGTTCGAAGCGAAGTGGCGGCGCGGCGGCCGTCAGGTGAAGCGTCGCCTGGGGCCGGCTTGGCTCGAGCGCGATCCTTCCGGTGGCTGGCGCGCCCGCCGCGGACGGATGCCGGAAGGCTTCCTCGACGAGAAGCGCGCCACCGTGCGCATGGCCGCGCTCGTCGCCGAGCACGACGCCGGCGAGCGGGAGATCGAGCGCGGCGAGCGCGAACGCCGCGAGCGCGGCGTCACGTTCAGGGAGGTCGCGACGGACTGGCTGCGTCACTTGGAGCGCGAACGCGGCGCAAAGCCGTCAACGCTTCAGGACTACCGCTATCTGCTCGGTGAGCCCGGGACGGCGCATCGACGCGGGCGCGGTCGCAGCCGCGGCATCGTGATGGCGACCCTCGGCGATCTGCCCGCCGCCGCGATCACGACGCGACAGGTCTCGGCGCTCTTGCTTGCGGTGCAGGGCGAGGGCGTGTCACCCCGGACGGTCAATAAGCACCGACAGGTCCTCTCGGCGATCTTCAACTACGGCCGACGCGAGGACACCTTCGCACTCGCGGGGAACCCCGCGGAGGGCACGACCAAGCGTCGCGAACCGCCGCCAGCGGTGCTCGACTTCTACGAGCCAGAGGAGGTCGAACAACTCGCCGTGGCCGCGGCCGCCGGCGCGCACCGCGGTCCCCAGCCCGCGGATCTCGACGCCGGTGAGATCGAGTGGCGGGCGCGTGAGGACGCGCAAGACGCCGAGCTGTTTCGGATCGCTGCGTTCACCGGCCTGCGCCTCGGCGAGCTCCTGGCGTTGCGCTGGGAGGACGTCAAGATCGACGCGCGACGGCTCGTCGTGCAGCGCGCGGTGTCGGCCGGGATCGAGGGGCCCACCAAGAGCTGGCAGGCGCGCTTCATTCCGCTCGCCGATCCGGCGGCCGACGCGTTCGAGCGGCTGCTCGCGCGCGGCCACTACACCCAGCGCGACGATTACGTGCTCTGCTCACGGCTGGGACGCCGGCTGGACGGCTCCGCGGTGCGGCGACGGTTCAAGCGCGCGCGTGATGCCGCCGGGCTTCGCCCGCTTCGCTTCCACGCGCTCCGTCACGCTGCCGGCAGCCTCGTCGCGCGCCATGCCGACGCGCGCTTCGTGCAGGGCTTCCTCGGGCACTCGAGGATCACGACCACGGAGCGCTACATGCATGCGAAGGCGCGCCCAGAGGATGTGGAGCGCGTGAACCGGGCGTTTCGGATCGGCGACGGATCGCGCGTCAGGGCCAGCGACGGAGCGCCGCGGTGAATCGCGAGAACCGTCGCCCGTGGCGGCTACGATCGATGCCATGGGCCAAACCGACACGAAGCTCGAGCGGAATGCGAAGATCGAGCGCCTGACCGCTGACGAGGTGGCTTCGTTGACGACGCCCGCACAGGCGAAGACGCCCGACGAGAGGCGTGCGCGGGCGCCCGGTGGCCACCGGTAGCGTCTACGCGATCGAGGTGGCCTCGCGCGCCCAGGCCACCGTCGATTGCGCCCAGCGGAGCGCTGTCGGCCGATCGACGATGCCGGGGGCAATTTCGCCGTAACGCAGAATGGCGGCGTAAGGCGTGAGCCTCGGCACATCGCCCAGCTCCACTGGCAGTGGCGTGCCGGCGTGATCGGCGAGAGCCGCGAGCAATTCGAGGTCGTGCGTGAACGGGTAGTCGATCCCGCGCGACGTCAGGACCGCCTTGATCGCCTTCTCGACAGCTTGCTGGGCGTGGAATCCGACGATCGCATCCGACACGCCGGCAACCTCGAACAACGCGCTCGCCGCGGCAACGTCATCGGCGGCACGGTCGAGTAGCTGCGCTGCCAGTTCGCGCTCGCCATCGTCCATCAGACGGTCAGCACGCGCCCATCGGCGAGCGCGGCGTGAACCAGGCTGCCGCGGACGTCACGCCACTTCGCTACTTCGCCCTCGCTCACCACGACAATGTCCATCGGCACGAGCAGGTCACGCAACGCATGCCGGAGCCGAACCGACTCCTCGGCGGCGTTCTCAACCTCGGGCTGCACGACGAGAAAGTCGAGGTCACTGTGACGCCCGTCATCTCCTCGCGCGCTCGAGCCGAACAGGATGACCTGAGCCGCTGGGGCGGCTTTGCGTAGGCGCCGGGCCGCCTCGTCGATTAATGCTTCGTCGATCATCTGGACAACGGTAGCGCTAGCTGCGGCCACCGAGCGCTGAGCTTCATACGGCGCCGTCGAAAGGGAGTGCGAGCTGCCGCTCGGAGCCACCGCTGAGAGTCTCGGGTGCGAGTCCCGGCCGGTGAGACGAGCGCTGCCTCGTGTGTGGAGCGGCCCGCAACGCAGAGGCGACCTCATCGCGAATGAAGACCCACCGGCGGCCAAGCCGGTGAGCAGGGATCACTCCTCGACGGGCGTACTCGAGCACCGTCGACGCCGGGAGGTGGAGAAGCTCGGCGACCTCGCGGCCATCGAGCACGTCATCACGCGTGAGCTGCGGGAGCGGCGTGTTCATGCGCTGGGATCATAAACCAAACGAGCAAAATGAGATGCCTTACGCGTGACTACGGCTGGGCAGCATGGCAAGATACCCAACATGGCGAACCGGAACCCCGAGGAGCAGGCGCAGCGTGCTTTCCGTGACGCGCAGCAGGAATGGCGCCGCGCGCTCGAATCTCACCGCCTGGCGCCACCAGACGCTGGGTTCAGCGGCCGACTGTCAGCGCTCGCTGTCGCGGCAGGGGCGGAGGCAGCGGCGTGTCGCGAGGCCGACGCGGCCGGTCTTGCGTGGCCGCCGCACCGGGCGTCCGCGAACAAGCCGCCGTATGAGCTGCAGCCGGGCACCGGCCGGCGTGGTCCTGAGGAGCTGTGGCGGGTCTTCGACGCGGCGGTAGCGGAGCTCAACCGGGCCGCGACCGGAACCGACCTGATCGAGGTCGCGAGGGCCTACGGCGCGCTTGCCGCAGCGGCCAGCGAGCTGGCTTCGGCGGTTGAGCGTGAGGATCGCGCGAGCGGGCTACTGCCGCGGGCGCGGGAACGTCGCTCGGCGTAGCGCTGGCTACGGCCGTTTCATCGCCGGCAGCTCGCCGGCGTCGTCCCAGACCGATCGTGGCCCGGTTCCGCCGCGACGGTGCGGCAGCGTCGTCGTGCTCGGCTCCCACAGCGAGCGGCGCGTCGCAAGCGAGCCGCTGTCGGCGCTCGCGCGCTCGAGCAACGCCTCGACGTCCTCGCGGCGCACACGAAACGCGCGACCCACGCGCACCGCCGGCAGAGTGCCGTGGTCGATCCAGTTACGGATCGTCTGCGCGGTCACCTGAAACGCCGCGGCGACCTGCGGCACCGTCAACAGCTGCTGATCAGCACTCGCCAAAGTAGCCAAAGCGTATGTCCTGACGCGGCGTCCGTCGCCCCGATGGTCAGCGGGAGCCTCCGCCGGACGCCGGCGCGCGCGCGAGCGGCTCCAGACGCGCGATCAGCGCCGCCAGCTCGTCGGCGACCTCGCGCGCGTCCTCCAGGGCGACGCGAACACCTTCGGCATCGCTCGCCGAGCTCCGGGCGGTCCTCCCGACCTCCCGCTCAACCAGCCGCCCGAGCGCGACGCTGACCGGCGTGACGCCGAGATGCGCGCGAAACGCGGCCCACGTCTCGTCGCTTGTTTGCACCCTGGCCATCCGGTCGCGCGGCTCGCGCGCCTGCGAGCGTTCCAGTCCCGCGCGCTGTCGTCCCCGGCGACCCACGTACACAGCGTATACAGCGCACCACTTGGTGCAAGTGTGTGCGGAGCATGAGCTGGGAGGTTGGAGGGCCGGGTGATGGAGCGGAGGCGGGGTGGCGTGGAGATGCAGGTGGAGGTGGACGCGGGATGTGTGGAGGCGGGGTGACGTGGATTGGAGGCGGAGCGGTGCTGTGACTGGTCAACGAGATCGTCGCTCTCGGCGTGCCCGACGCACTGGATAAGGCACGCCGAACCGGCACACGAGGCTCCGCCCCAAGCGGGGCCGACGAGCAGCTGCGCTGTCTCAAACACGGAAACAACCCCGCCGCGGCCGCCGACCGTCCGAGCCACGAGCGATGCTTCGCGCGTGAGCAGGACGGAACACCGCGGCGCGTCCTCGAGGCGAGCGGCGCTTCCGCCGCCTCAAAGGCGCGAACCGTCGGACGGCATGTCGATCAGCCCGGAGCGCTGGCTACTGCAGTCGATCGCCGCGGGCGAGCTCGACGTGCACCTGCCAGCCATCGGCCGAGCGATCGACGCGCGTCGGCATCTGTTGCACACCATGGATTCGATCGACGCGCTCGCCGAGCTCGTGGTCGGGGATCGCGTGCGCATCAACCAATACGCGCGACCGCGCTACCTCCAGGGGCTCCACGCGACGATCATCGACGTGGACGCCGTGACGGCGACGGTCAGCCTTGAACGCCCGATCGGCCGCTTCAACACCGGCAGGCTCCGCTGCCCGCCGCTCGCGCTCGACCGCGTCGGCCCCGGCTCCAACTAGACAGCCCCGCGCAACGCCCCGCGCTGCCGCTTTCACGTGCGGTCTCAGGTGATCGGTGCACCACCTGAACATCCGGGCAGCCTGCTTGGCTGCTCGGCGAGCCATGGTGGTGGATGCGATGAGCCGTTCTCTAACGCAGGAGCAGAAGGAACGGGTGTGGG
>Ga0307373_10005058_pt1 | contig 21814 bp, 21 predicted proteins | sample OX2MG_FD_202534 | JGI IMG/M metagenome (GOLD analysis project Ga0307373, IMG submission 202534) | Soil microbial communities from Risofladan, Vaasa, Finland - OX-2 | ecosystem: Environmental > Terrestrial > Soil > Coastal area > Acid sulfate soil | place: Finland: Risofladan, Vaasa | collected...
TGCCTTTCATCTCGAGCGGGACGCCGGGCAGGACGAAGATGCGCTTGCCGTCCGACTCGTAGAGCACGCCCGGCGCCATGCCGCGCCGGTTCTTGAACACGTGCGCGGGGTCGGCCGGGATGCGCGCCATGCGCAGGTTGCCCTCCGTCAGCTCCGGGGATTCCAGCAGACCGGCCTCGTGCATGCGCCGAACCCGTCGCTCGATCCGAGCCCGTGTCTCCTCCCAGATCACGAGCTCGCGGCCCAGCGCGCCGGCCAGCGAGGCGAAGGTGCGGTCGTCCGGCGTCGGCCCGAGCCCTCCGCTCATGAAGATGTTGCTGACCTCCACGTCCGCCAGCTCGCGCCGCACCTGCTGGGCGATCTCGTCGGGCCGGTCGCGGATCTGCGTCACCCTCTTGAGCGGGAAGCCGAGCAGGCGGAGCCGCTCGGCGAGCCAGTGGGAGTTCGTGTCGAGCGTGAATCCTCCGACCAGCTCGTCCCCGACGGCCACGATGCTGGAGGTCGGCATGGCCCGACCATATAACCTCCGGGCATGGAGCGTCTGCACGTCGTGATCCACGGCGACGTGCAGGGGGTTGGGTTCCGCTACTTCCTGATGCGGCGTGGCGGTGAGCTCCGCCTCCTCGGCTGGGTTCGCAACAACGAGGATGGGACGGTCGAGATGGTCGCCGAGGGCGCGAGGACCGACCTCGAGGAGCTGAAGCGCGCGGCCGAAGAAGGGCCAAGCCTTGCCCGCGTCGAACGCGTGGCCGTTCGGTGGTCGGCTGCCCGAGGCGGGCTGGGCCCGTTTGGCCTCACGCCCTGACGACCCCGGGTTTCCGGTTCGTTTAACCTAACGCTCCGCTACAGTCTCCAGTTTCCGCGTCACGAGGGGAGGTTTCGGTCGACTCATGGATCCCAATACAGCGTGGTTTGGCGTGGCGGGCGGCGTGGCCGCGGTCGTTTTCGCAGTCGTTCTGATCGGCCTCGTCCTGCGCATGCCTCCCGGCAACGACCGGATGAAGGAGATCGCCGCCGCCATCCAGGAGGGCGCCTCCGCCTACCTGAACCGCCAGTACACGGTGATCGCGATCATCGGCGTGGTCATCGCGATCGTCATCGGCTTCTTCATCAACTGGTCGACGGCCGCCCTGTACGTGGTCGGAGCGGCGCTGTCGGCGTCGGCCGGCTACGTCGGCATGAACATCGCCGTTCGATCCAACCTGCGCACGGCGGAAGCGGCTCGCGGCGGCCTGAACAAGGCGCTGCAGGTCGCGTTCCGCGGTGGCGCCGTAACGGGCTTCATGGTCGTGGGCCTGGGCCTCCTCGGTGTCTCCGCAGCCTACCTCGTGTTCAAGAACCCCGACGCGCTCGTTGGCCTCGCTTTCGGCGCCAGCCTCGTCTCGGTGTTCGCCCGGCTGGGCGGCGGCATCTACACCAAGGCGGCTGACGTAGGCGCAGACCTGGTGGGCAAGGTCGAGGCCGGAATCCCCGAAGACGACCCGCGCAACCCGGCGGTCATCGCTGACAACGTCGGCGACAACGTGGGCGACTGCGCCGGCATGGCCGCCGACCTCTTCGAGACGTACGCCGTGACCATGATCGCGGCCATGCTGCTCGGCTCCCTGCTGTTCAAGAACCAGATCGGGTGGGTGATCTACCCGCTCCTGCTCGGCGCCGTGAGCGTGGTCGGTTCGATCGTCGGAACCTTCTTCGTCCGCATCTTCAACCCGAAGTGGATCATGGGCGCTCTCTACGCCGGGCTCCTGGTCGCGGTCGCGATCGCGATCGCCGGCTTCTATTTCGTGACCCAGTACATGACCTCGAACAACTACCTGGCGGCGGGCGGCGGCGTGAGCAACCCGACCAAGCTGTTCTTTGCGGCTCTCACAGGCGTGGTCATCACCGTCCTGATCGTCGCCATCACGGAGTTCTTCACCGAAACCGCGTACTGGCCCGTGCACCTGATCGCCAAGGCGTCGGTGACCGGGCACGCGACGAACATCATCGCGGGCCAGTCGATCGGCATGATGGCCACCGCTCTGCCGGTGGTCGTGATCGGCGTCGGGATCCTCTTCAGCTACAGCCTCGGCGGCCTGTACGGCATCGCGACCGCAGCCGTCGCGATGCTGTCGATGACCGGGATCATCGTCGCCATCGACTCCTATGGCCCGATCACCGACAACGCGGGCGGCATCGCCGAGATGGCCGACCTGCCCGAGGAGGTCCGGGGGGTGACCGACCGGCTGGACGCTGTCGGCAACACCACCAAAGCCGTGACCAAGGGGTACGCGATCGGTTCGGCCGGCTTGGCGGCGCTCGTGCTCTTCGCCTCCTACACGCAGGAGCTCGCGCGTGCTGGCCACCCGTCGACCTTCGAGCTGTCCGACCCCCGCGTCATCGTGGGCCTGTTCCTCGGCGGCATCCTGCCCTTCCTGTTCGGCTCGCTCGCCATGCTCGCCGTCGGGCGCGCGGGCGGCCTCGTGGTCGAGGAGGTGCGGCGTCAGTTCCGCGACATCAAGGGGATCATGGAGGGGACCGGCAAGCCCGACTACGGCACCGCGGTCCGCATCGTGACTGCCGCCGCTCAGCGGGAGATGATCCTGCCCGGTGTCATCCCGGTCATCGCGCCGCTCGCGGTCGGCTACATTCTCGGCCCGCAGGCGCTAGGAGGGATGCTGGTCGGCGCGATCGTGACGGGCCTTTTCCTCGCCCTCCAGATGACCAGCGGCGGGGCGGCCTGGGACAACGCCAAGAAGTACATCGAAGAGGGCAACCTAGGAGGCAAGGGCTCGGAAGCCCACAAGGCGGCGGTCACTGGGGACACCGTCGGCGACCCCAACAAGGACACCGCCGGCCCCGCCATCAACCCGATGATCAAGGTGGTCAACATCATCGCCATCCTCATCGCCGCATCGGTGGCGTCCAACTACCTGATCCACTAACCCGCTAGTACACTCGTCCATGGGGTGGACGACTACCAGAAGGAGATCGCCGACCTCGAAACCCAGGTCGAGCGCCTGGTGGAGGCGGAGGCCGACAAACGGACGATCGCCGAGCTCAGCATGCAGCTCGAGATTCTCAAGGCCATGTACTTGCGCGCGATCGATCTGTTCCAGCGCGGGCGCGCCGATGAGAACCTCCGATACGGCCTGCGCATCCAGGGTTACGGCGATTGGACCCTGGACAATGTCTATGCCTTCGTCTATGAACGTGCAGTGGAGCTGGAGCCGAAGGCCCACAGCGCATTCGTGGGCGGGATCAAGAACGCCGATTTTGCATTGATGCTCAATTCATGAAGGGAGGTCGGGCATGGAAACGCCGCTGACGCCACTGGAGTTCGCGCGACGGACCCGCAAGCTCTACGGAGACCGCGAGGGCGTGGTCGACGGCGACCTGCGGATGACTTACGAGCAGTTCTTCCAGCGATGCGACCGGTGGTCCTCGGCCCTGCAGGGGATGGGCGTAAAAAAGGGCGACCGCGTCGCTTATATCGCGCCTAACACGCACGAGCAGCTCGAGTCCTTCTATGCGGTGCCACAGATCGGCGCCGTGCTCGTGCCCATCAACTACCGCCTGACTGCGGAGGATTTCGTCTACATCACTTCGCACTCCGGCTCGAAGGTGCTGTGCGTGCATCCCGACTACCTGGCAGCCGTCGACGGCGTCCGCGACCAGCTTCGCGGGGTGGAGCACTTCGTAAGCCTCGGCAGCGCCGGCGGCCGCAAGGGATGGATCGAATACGAGGCCGCGATCGAATCGGCAGGGCCCGATTTCAAGCGACCCGACATCGCCGAGAGCGACCTCCTCACCATCAACTACACCAGCGGCACGACCGCCAAGCCGAAGGGCGTGATGATCACGCACCGGAACGCGTGGGCCAACGCCGTCGGCACGATGGTCCATTTCCACATCACGGTCGGCGAAGGCTATTTATGGACGCTGCCCATGTTCCATGCCAACGGATGGACCTTTGTCTGGATCATCACGGCGGTCGGGGGAAGGCACATCTGCCTGCCCAAGGTCGAACCCGCACGGGTGTTCGAGCTGGTGAGGCAGGAGAAGGTCGGCTGGCTCTGTGCCGCGCCGACGATCTTGATTGCGCTCGCCAACTCTCCGGCAGACATGCGAGGGGAGGTGCCGAAAGGGGTGCATGTGATCACCGCCGGAGCGGCACCCGCAGCCGCGACGATCGAGCGCATGGAGGGGGACCTGGGCTGGGAGGTGACGCAGGTCTACGGGCTCACCGAGACGGCCCCTTTCATCACGATCTGCGAGCCGCGGCCCGAGCACAAGGGTCTGGACACCACCGAGCTGGGGATCATCAAGGCGCGCACGGGCGTGGAGCTGATCACCTCGGGCGAGCTCCGCGTCGTCGATGCCGATGGGAAGGACGTGCCCGCGGACGGCCTGTCGCTCGGCGAGATCGTCGCGCGTGGCAACGTGATCATGCAGGGCTACTACAACGACCCCGAGGCGACCAAGAAGGTCATGGGCGACGGCTGGTTTCACACCGGCGATGCGGCGGTTCTGCACCCGGACGGTTACGCGGAGATCCGAGATCGGATCAAGGATGTGATCATCAGCGGGGGAGAGAACATCTCGAGCCTGGAGGTGGAGGGCGTCTTGCTGCGCCACCCGGCGGTGCAGGAGGCGGCGATCGTGGGGCTGCCACACGAGAAGTGGGGAGAGGCGCCGCACGCCTACGTCGTCCTGAAGTCCGGCGCCACCGCCACGGAGCAGGAGCTCATCCAGCTGTGCAGGGATCGGCTGGCACATTTCAAGGCTCCGCACAGCGTCACGTTCGTGCAGGAGCTGCCCAAGACGGCGACGGGCAAGATCCAGAAGTACGTGCTGAGGAAGGGAGCCGCCGCGGTCATCAGGCAGTAGCCGGTCGGCATCCCCGCCAGCGGGGAATTGGGACCTGTTAGTCCGGACCTCGGGCAGAGGTGCCGACTTGACCAAATGCCAGCCGTCTTCGTGCACCATCCGGTGATGCCTGCGACACAGGAGCACCAGGTTGTCGTGCTGTCAATCCCCAATTTACGGCTCAGCAGCTCCACGAGGCAAACCCTCAGCCATTGGGACAGGCCGTCGATGCTCCCGGCCCTTTCACCCACGGTCTCTGCCGGCATGCTTAGATGACGGTGGTGGATCTGCCGGAGCGCTACAACGTCGCCGCCGACCTGCTCGAACGCAACCTCAAGGCGGGTCGGGCCGACAAGATCGCGATCTACTCCGCGGCCAAAGACGTCACCTACGGTGACCTGTTCAACCTCAGCTGCGGTGCCGCCCAGGCCCTGCTAGACCTCGGCGTGCGGCGTGAAGAGCGGATCCTCATCGCGGGCTTCGACAGCCCCGGCTGGGTCGCCTCCTTCCTCGGCGCGATCCGCATCGGAGCCATCCCGGTTCCGGTGATCCCGGTCCTTCAGCACAGCGAGGACTACGAGCACTACCTCGACGATTCGCAAGCGCGGGTCGTGGTCGTCGATGCGACCACCGAGGAGCGCCTGCGCCCCGCCGCCGACCGCGCCGCCCACCGACCCCGAGTCCTGCGCTCCGACCAGATCACCCCTGGTCCGGCGATGGCGGCCGCGCCCACGCGAAAGGACGACATGGCTTTCTGGCTCTACAGCTCAGGTTCGACCGGGAAGCCGAAGGCGGTCGTCCACCTCCAGCACGACATCCCTTGCACCTGCGTGACCTACGCCGAGCAGATCCTAGGAATCACCGAGCGGGACATCACCTTCTCGACCACGGGCCTCTTCCACGCCTATGGCTTCGGCAACAACCTGACCTTTCCTTACTGGGTCGGCGCATCGACCGTGCTGTACGCCGGCCGCCATACGCCCGCGACCGTCCTCGACACGATCGAGAAACGCCGCCCGACGCTGTTCTTCTCCGCGCCGACGCTGTACAACGCGATCCTCAACTTCGAGGGCTCCGGGCAGCGCGACCTTTCGTCGATCCGCCACTGCGTGGCAGCGGCCGAAGCCCTCCCGGCCGAGGTCTGGCGGCGCTGGAAGGACGCCTTCAATCTCACGATTCTCGATGGCGTCGGCTCGACCGAGATGCTCCACATCTACTGCTCCAACCGTCTCGACGAGGTCAGGCCCGGGTCGAGCGGCAAGCCGGTGCCGGGCTACGAGCTGAAGATCCTCGACCCGGACGGCCAGCCGGTGCATTCAGGCGTGGCGGGTGACCTGTTTGTCAGGGGCGACAGCGCGCTGGCGCTCTACTGGGCGCAGCACGAGAAATCGAAACGCTCGATCCTCGGCGAATGGTTCTTCACCGGCGACAGGTATCGGGTCGACCAGGACGGCTTCTTCTGGTACGAAGGCCGCTCCGACGACATGATGAAGGTGAGCGGTCTGTGGGTGTCGCCAATCGAGATCGAGGCGGTCCTGCTCGAGCACTCCGCTGTGGCCGAGAGCGCCGTGGTCGGCATCTCGGTCGATGGATTCACGAGAATCAAGGCCTTCGTGATCACCAAGGGCGATGCCTCGAAAGATGATGCGCTCGTGGCCGAGCTGCAGGAGCACTGCAAGTCCAGGCTGCAGCGTTTTCAATACCCGCACGTGGTCGAGTTCGTCGACGAGCTTCCGAAGACCGTGACCGGGAAGATCCAGCGTTACAAGCTGCGCGAGCCCGCTCGCGAGACGGCGCAAGCGTGACGTACATAGCAGTCCTGCCGTGCGACGGTGCGGGAAAGGAGGTCGTCCCGGAAGCGATCAAGGTGCTCCGCGCGGCCGGCGCCGATTTCGAGTTCGAAGAGTTCGACGTCAACGCGGACCAGTTCATGCGCACCGGCGAGCCGATTCCCGCCCGCGTCTGGACGAAGCTCGAGCAGGCAGACTCGATCCTGTTCGGCGCTGTCGGCGACCCACGGGTCAACGACGCGAGCTACCTTGCCGGAGTCCTGCTCCGCCTTCGCTTCGAGCTCGACCTGTACGTGAACCTTCGCCCCGCCCGGCTGTACGACGACCGTCTGTCGCCGCTTCGCCGCGAGGACAGGCGGAAGATCGACCTGCTCGTCGTGCGCGAGAACACCGAGGGTCTGTACGTGGGCATGGGCGGCCGTTTCAAGAAGGGCACCGAGCAGGAGGTGGCAATCCAGGAAGACCTCAACACCCATCTGGGCGTGACGAGGATCCTCGAATATGCCTTCCAGGTCGCCAGGCGAGAGGTGGTCATGGTGGACAAATCGAACGCGATGGCCTTCGCGGGCGCTCTGTGGCAGGAACGTTGGAAGGCGGTGGCAGCGAAGCATCCGCACATCAAGACGCGACATCTGTACGTGGATGCAGCGGCTATGCAACTGGTGCGGGACCCGAGCCAGTTCGACATCATCGTCACCGGCAACCTGTTCGGCGACATCCTGTCCGACCTCACGGCTGAGCTCGTCGGCGGGATGGGCATAGCGCCGTCGGGGAACATCAACCCGCAGACCGGGCGCGGCCTTTTCGAGCCGGTGCACGGGACCGCGCCGGACATCGCCGGTAAGGGCGTCGTCAACCCGATCGGGGCGATTTTGAGCGCATCTATGATGGTGAGACACCTGGGTCATGCTGAAATCGCCAAGGCGATCGAGAGTGCGGTCGAGTCGGCCATCCGAGCGGGGGAATGCACGCGCGACGTCGGCGGAAACCTGTCGACCGGCGAGGTCGGCGACGCAATCGTGAAAAGGCTGAGGGACTAGAAAAGCTCCAGTGGGCATGACGATGACCGAGAAGATCCTGGCCCGCGGAGCGGGGCGGGAGAGCGTGCGCCCGGGCGATCTCGTCCTGGCCAAGGTCGACTTCGCGATGGGACACGACCTGACCATCCCGCCCGCTGGCAGGATCATGCGCGAGCAGATGGGCGCCGACAAGATCTGGGACCCGGAGCGTGTCGCGGTGACTCAGGATCATTTCCAGCCCGCCAAGGATGCAGCGAGCGCAACCCTCGGACGTCTGACGCGCGAGTTCTCGCGTGACATGGGTATCAAGTGGTATTTCGAGGTGGGGCAGGGAGGCATCTGTCACACCGTGCTGCCCGAGAACGGCCTTGTTCTGCCCGGCGAGCTCGTGGTGGGCGCGGACTCGCACAGCTGCACCTATGGCGCCTTGAACAACTTCGCCACCGGCATCGGATCGACCGACCTCGCCTGCGTGCTCGCTCTCGGTGAGCTCTGGTTTCGGGTCCCGGAGACGCTGAAGTTCGTCTACCGCAACCGGCTCAAGGAATGGGTCGAGGCGAAAGACCTGATCCTGTATGTGATTGGCCAGATCGGGGTCGACGGCGCCCGTTCGAAAGCGATGGAGCACACGGGCGAGGCTCTGCGCCACATCGACATGGAAGCGCGGCTGACCATGACCAACATGGCGATCGAGGCGGGCGCCAAGAACGGGATCATGGAGTTCGACGAGGTCACCAGGGATTACCTCGACGGGCGGTCGAAGCGGGCTTACAAGCCGGTCTCCTCCGACCCCGACGCCGAGTACGAGAAGGTGTTCGAGTTCGACGCCGAGAACGTCGAGCTGGGTGTCGCCAAGCCGATGTCGCCTGACAACTACGCGCCGCTCTCCGAGGTGGCCGGGACCCGGCTCGACCAGGTGTTCATCGGCTCATGCACGAACTCGCGGATCACCGACCTCCGGCGCGCGGCGGCCGTGCTCGAGGGCCACAAGGTCGCGACGGGCGTGCGGTTGATCATCACGCCTTCTTCGCACCAGGTGGCGATCCAGGCGGAGAAGGAAGGATTGATCCGCACCTTCCTCGCCGCGGGCGCGGCCTGGACGACAGCAACGTGTGGCGCATGCCTCGGCGGGCACATGGGCGTGCTCGGTGAAGGCGAGGTGTGCTTGAGCACGACCAACCGCAACTTCCCCGGCCGAATGGGCCACCCGAAGGCGCAGGTGTACCTCTCGAATCCCGCCGTGGCCGCGGCCAGCGCGGTGACCGGGGTGATCACGCACCCGAGCGAGGTGTTGAAGCACATGCCGGCGGGTATCGCATGAAGGCGCAGGGGGGTCAGGCCCCCCCTACGGAGACCCCCCCAGGCGTGCCGACCTGCATGCGCAATCTCGATCGCTGCGGTCGCCCGGCAAAGCCGGGCGACGCGGGGAACCACGCATGACGCTCCCCAAAGTCATCCGCGGAAGGGCATGGAAGTTCGGCGACAACATCGACACCGACCAGATCATCCCGGCCAAGTACGCCATCTACTCCCTGGACGAAAAAGAGCTCGGCAAGCACGCGATGGAGGGCGTGCCCGGTCGTGAGACATGGGCGGCTGGCGTGACCCAGGGTGACATCCTGGTCGGGGGGTCCAATTTCGGCTGCGGCTCATCCCGCGAGATCGCGCCCGTCGCGATTCGAGGGGCCGGCATATCGCTGGTGATCGCGGACTCCTATGCGCGCATCTTCTTCCGCAACGCGATCAACTTGGGTTACCCCATCCTCCAGTCGCCCCAGGCCGCGGAGGCGGTCGAAGACGGCGACGAGCTCGAGGTCGATCTCGAGCAAGGCATCATCCGCAACTTCAGCAAGAGCGACCAGTACCCCACCGAGGCTTTCCCGAAGTTCATGAACGAGCTCCTGGCGATGGGCGGGCTGGTGCCATGGGTCCGCAAGCGCCTGGAAGAACGCCGGCGCGCAGCACCTGCGCGTGGATGACCTAGAGCCCGTCGAGCTCCAGGAGCCGCTCGAGGAGCTGGCGCGCGACCCCAGGGCTTTCTCTCACGACCTGAAGTTCCCCCCAGCGGAAAAGATCCGCGTCTACGACGACACCCTGCGCGACGGCGAGCAGATGCCGGGCGTGGCGATCACGCCGGAAGACAAGTACGAGCTCGCCCAGATGCTCTCCGATATCGGCGTTCACATCATGGACGTGGGCTTCCCGTCGGTGTCGGAAGGGGAGAGGGAAACGCTGCGACTCATCCTCGAAGGCAGAAGGCGCGGCGAGCTGCGACCGGACCTCGAGATCGTGTGCATGATGCGCTCGACCAAATCGGACATCGACGCGACCATGCGCGTGATCGACGACCTGGGCTACCGGCGGGACGAGGTCACCTACTTCATCTTCACCTCGGCATCCGACCTGCACGTGAAGTACAAGCTGGGCAAAACCCTTCTGCGCCGGGAGGGCATTCCCGAGTCGGAATGGCTCGAGCTCCCTGTCTCGTATTACCGCGAGGCCAACCTGCGCATGATGTGCGAGGCGATCCGGTATGCCCGCGAGCAGGGCGCGACCTCGATCGAGTTCGGTGGCGAAGACGGCAGCCGCGCCGACGTCGATTACATCGGCGAGATCCACCGCGAGGGGTTGAAGGCGGGGGGGACGCGGCCTTCGACGCCTGACACCGTGGGGTGCTATTCGCCGTTCGCCGTTCGCGAATACATTCCCGCGATCAAGGCCGCCGCGCCGGACGCGCCGCTGGTGGTCCACTTCCACAACGACCTTGGGCTGGGCGCATGGAACACCGTGATGGCGCTGGGCTCTGGCGCGGAGGTCTTCACCACGAGCGTCAACGGCATCGGCGAGCGGACGGGCAACGCTCCCATGCACCAGGTGCTCATGCAGCTTCGATACCTGTTCGGGATCGAGATCCCGGGGTTCAAGTACGAGAAGCTGCGCACGTTGGCTCGCCACCTCGAGAGGGTGAGTGGGATCCCGGTGCAGCCGACCGAGCCGGGCATCGGCCTCGACGTCTTCAGTCACGAGTCGGGAATCCACACCGCGGGCATGCTCATCCACCCCGCCATCTACCAGTTCCTGCCACCGGCCGACCTAGGGGCCGAAATCACCTACGTCTACGGCAAGCACTCCGGCGCGCTCGTGATCGAGCACGCTCTGCGGCATGCGGGCATCGCTCCCGAGCACGAGCTGGTGGGCAAGGTGCTGGCCGAGGTGAAGCGGATTCGCGAGGAGCGTGCCCAGCGCAGCGATTTCTCCGATTTCCACCGCCGGTATTACGATCACCTGAACCGAATGGGACTGACGGCGGAAGAGGTGGTCGACATCGCGCGGGCGCTGGCGCCGAAGGCGTCGAACTGATGGCGACCACTACCCGGGCGGAGACCATTACGAAAGAGAAATCCCTCCAGCTTCATCGCTGGATGTGCATGGCGAAAGCGCTCGACGACCGAATGCACATCCTGGTCAAGCAGGGACGAGCGCCTTTCGTCGGCTCGAGCCGCGGCCACGAAGGCATCCAGGTCGCGTCCACCGCCGCCCTCGGTAGCGATGACTGGCTGGTGCCCCATTATCGCGGCCTCGCCAACTCGATCGTCCGCGGCCTGACGATGAAGGAGTGGATGCTGGCCGTCTTCGCGAAGGCCGCCGACCCGCTGTCGGCTGGCCGCAACATCCCAGGCGGCTGCTACAGCTACCGAGCCCTCAAGATCATCTCGGTTTCGCAGGTCGTGGCCAGCTGGATCCCCAAGGCTTCCGGAGTCGCGTATGCCGCCAAGCTGCGCGGCGAACCTTCCGTAACGCTGTGCACGTTTGGCGACGGGGCGACCAGCCAGGGCGATTTTCACGAGGGCGTCAACTTCGCAGCGGTGCATCGGCTGCCGGTGGTCTTCGTGTGCGAGAACAACAGCTACGCGATCTCGGTACCGATCCGGCTGCAGATGGCAAACCCGAACGTGGCGGACCGCGCGGCCGGCTACGGCATCCCGGGCGTGACCGTCGACGGTGGCGACGTGCCGGCCTGCTACGCCGCCTGCCAGGACGCGGTGGAGCGAGCCAGGCGCGGTGACGGCCCGACGCTGATCGACGCCAAGGTCTGGCGCATCAACTCGCACACCTCCGAGGACAACCAGATGAAGTACCGCACCAAAGAGGAGATCGAAGACGCGGGCCTCCATGACCCTATCGCGCGTTTCACAGCGTGGCTGGTCGAGAAGGGATGGATCTCGCCGGACGATGCGGTGCGCGTGCAGGCAGACTGCGATAAGGAGGCCTCCGACGCCGCCGACTGGGCCGAAATGCAGCCCGACCCGCTCGCCGAGGACGCGATGAAGCACGTATTCGCCTGAACCTGGATACAAGGGCAGGATCGCAAAGCTAGACTGACCTCGTTTTGGAATCGCAACCCGAAACCCCGCAGGAGTCGACGCCCCCGGACGCCACCAACGCGTCCGAGGAGCCGGTTCCTGCCGTCACCACCCGAGAGACCGTGCCGGTCTGGGCGCGGACCGTCCCGGTCGTTCCCCCCGACGCGCCCGACAGCGTGACCACGGCCGCCGAGGGCGAGCCGCTGCCGGCCAAACCGATGCCGAAAGGCGACCCGGCCTGGACGCAGACCGACCCGCCTGCCGAGCCCACGGGTTCGACCGGGCCCAGCCCCGCCGTTCCCCAGCCCCGTGAGGCGCCGGTCTGGGCGCAGACCGTGCCCCATCCGGTCGAGGCGTCCCCCGAGCCGGCCCCCGAGCCGGCCCCCACGACCGCTTCGATCACCGACACTCCGAAAGCGGTGGCGAGCGATGCGGCCGGCAAAACCTGGCCTCCGGCCGAGGAGAACGCGACCGCGCCCCCCGCTGAGACCGACATCTGGCCCCCCGAGCCTCCGACCGAGAAGGCGATGCCCGCGTGGCCGCCGTCGTCCAACATCACCGACCCGGGGATCCCTTCCGACATCCCGGAGACCGTGATCCCAAGCTGGCCCGATTCGTTCGACGCGGTGCCGGCGACGTCTCCGCCCCCGGCCGACGTGGCCCCGGCCCAACCGGTGACGATCCCACCGGCGCCCCAGGTCGCTGCGTCCAAGCCGCCTACGGCGCCCCAGGTCGCTGCGTCGAAGCCGCCCACGGCGCCCCCGGTCGCTGGGTCGAAGCCGCCCACGGCGCCCCCGGTCGCTGCGTCGAAGCCGCCCACGGCGCCTCCGGTCGCTGCGTCGAAGCCGCCCACGGTGCCTCCGGTCGCTGCGTCGAAGCCGCCCACGGCGCCTCCGGTATCCGCCGCCAACCCGCCCTCTGCTCCGCCCGCCCAGCCGGTGACCGCCCCCCTGTCCGCTGCCGCTCCGTCCGAGCCGGTCGCCCCGGCGCAAGCACTGTCTGCGGACCCCTCCTGGGCGCCCGCCCCCGCGCAGCCTGCTTCGACCGATCAGGGCGGCAACGTGGATTGGCCGTCACCGGTGCAGATCCCCTCGTGGGCTCCTCGCATTCACATCGGGCAGGAACCCAGCGCGCCGCCGCCGAGGTCGCCCGCGCCGCCCGCCCCCGCGGTGCAGCCGGCCCCGGCGCCAGCCGCACCGCCAGCCGCACCGCCCGCTGCGCCGGCGGCTTCTGCCGCCCCTCGACCGCCTGCCGCCCCTGCCTCCGGAGGCCCGCCACCGGTGGCCCCCGTCCCGCCCGCCCCTCAGCGTCCTGCGCAGGTTCACGCAGCGCCCGGGTCGCCCAAGTCCACCTGGGAGGTGGTCCAGCAGCAGGCGAAGCCCGAGCCCGCCAAGCAGATGCCCACCCCCGAGGACCGCTCATATGCCGAGTGGTTCGCGTGGGCCAAGCGCGGCGGCGCGCCTGCGAGCGCGTGTCACGCGGCTGCGCAGGGCGCCTTCCAGGCGCTGGCCGGCGGCAAGGACGTGGCGACCGCCGTGCAGTGGGCCACCGCAGCCATGAGCCGGCCGCCGGCCGCCGTCTCCGCCTCGCGCCAGACCTACTGCGCATGGTTCTCGCTCGCCAACATCGACCTGAGCTTCGACCAGCACCGCGCTCATGCCTTTGCGGCGGCCGCCGTGCAGGCTCTCGACGGCGGCGCCGACGCCGCCGCTGCCCACGCGGCCGGGCTGGCTGCAGCAGGCATCCGCTAGACGCGGACGGCGCCGGCTAACGGAGGGCGCGAACCTGCCGGCTGGCCGCGGCACCAGCGCCGCACGCAAGCGTCAAACCTCCGGCGAGCAGGAACAGGAGAGTGGGGTTCACGTTGGCGATCGCGCCCGCCGCGGCGTACGCCACCGGGGTCAATCCCATCGACGCGAGCATCACGAGCGACATCACGCGCCCCTGCATCGCGGAATCGGTCCGGCGCTGCAGCCAGCTGATGCCATAGGTGTTGACGACGCCGGTGCCGACGCCTGAGTAGGCCATCAGCAGCGCCGCCGGGACGAGCGAGGGTGCGAGGCCGACGGCGGTCATGCCGACCCCGAGCCAGGCGCACAGGAGCACGATCAGCCACCCAAACCGTTTGGGCGGTGGCACAAAGCCCGCGCCGAGGGCTCCCGCAGTTGCGCCGACTCCCCACGCACCCAGGAGGATGCCAAGGCCGCCGGCGCCGGCCCCGAATCTCCCGTGGGCCAGCGTGGGAAGCCCGACGCCGATCGCGCCGTTGGCGCCGAAGTCGATGATCGCGATGACTATCAGCGTCACCCTGATGCCGATGTTGTCCCAGGCGTAGCGAAATCCCGCCGCGATCTGTCCACGCAGGCCCCCGTCCGGGTGGGCCGCGCCGGGCGTCGGGCGCGAAGTGGCTGGCAGCCACAGGACGAACAGGAAGCCGATCGCAAAACAGGCGGCGTCGCCGGCGAAAGCCCACCCGACCCCGAACGCGGAGACGATGATGCCGCCGAGGACCGGCCCGACGATGAGCGAGGCCTGGCCTGTCACATTGAGGACCGCGTTCCCCGGCTCGAGCTCGTGGTCGGCCACGACCTTGGGCAGGATCGAGGTGCGAGCCGGCATAAAGAACGCGCCGACGATGCCAAGCACGACCGAGATCCCGTAGACCTCCCACATCTGCACACGTCCCGTGATCACGAGGACGGCAAGGGGTGCGATGAACACGGCGCGCAGGCCCATCGAGCCAAGCATCGTCAGCCGCGGCGAGAAGCGATCTGCCAGCGCGCCTCCGACCACCATGAGCAGCGCCCGTGGCACGGCCTGGACGACGAGCACAGCGCCTAGGGCCAGGCTCGATCCGGTCAGCTCGAGGACCAACCAGGCGAGGGCGATGTAGCTGAAGAAGTCGCCGAACAGCGACAGGCCCGTGGCTGCCCAGAGCTTACGAAACGGGCTCGACGAGAAGACCGTCCACGGGCGCGACCGGGGAGTCAAGACGTCAGGTGTCGTGACCAGCTCTTCCATGTCAGCCCTCATCTCATGGCCCGACGCACGTCCCAAGTCGGGTCGATGCGGTCGGCCAAGGCCTGCAGGAACCTCACCAGGAGCCCGGTGCGAGACTGCGCGTAGTGGAGGAGCGACAGGGCCTCCTCCATGCGGGATTGCCGCTCGGCCAGGTGGCGGGCGAACTCTTCGGGGGCGTGGTCGGCTCGTTCCAGGGGATTCGCAATCAGGCCTCTTGGTTGCTTTCCAGGCGCTGGAGCGCCTCGTCGATGTCTATCTCGCCGCGGGCCACCTGCTCCATGAGCTCGACCCTTGTCGGCGAGGGAGCGGCGGGGGCGCGTTCGATCCCAATCTTGGCCAGCAGCGCATCGAAACGCGCCCGTGCGGTCGGATAGCTGACGCCGAGATGACGCTCTAGGTCCTTCATGTTTCCGCGCGAGGCGAGGAAGACCCGGAGCACCTCGCGGTCCTCGTCGGTGAGCACGCAGAACTCGCAGGTCGTGAAGCCACCCGAGAGCTCGGTGTCGCAGGAGGGGCAGCTGAGCCGCGTGAGAGCGAGCCTCGTGCTGCAGACGGGACAGTTGAGCGGGGGGCGCCGCCCGGTGATCTTCGCCATCAGTCCACCGAGACCTTGACGTTGCCCATCGTGCACTCGATATCTAGCGTCGCATCGCCGGACCCGACCACCACGTCCTTGCCAGACGGCCCAGTCGAGATGCGATCGGGATTGGGGCTGTCGATGGCGACCTTGCCCATGGTCGTGCGAGTCGTGATGCGAACGCTGGAGCCTTTCTCCAAGTTGACCTTCACCGCGCCCATCTCGCAGCGCACCTTGCTGGAGCCGCTCACGAGCCGGCCTGTGGCCGACACGTTTCCGGCCTGCACCATGAGGTTGATCACGTCGCGAAAGTCGGCCACCCTGAAGTTGCCTGCCTGCACCTCGCCGGTGATCGGTCCGTGGACTCCTTCGACCCGCACGTTGCCGGCCTGAACTTCCGTCAGGAGGGCGAGCCCCGGGTTCATGCGGATCCGGAGCTTGCGCTGCTGCCAGCCGACGACCGAGATCCGGCGGTCGCCGCGGCCGAATGAAAAGTTGTCGTCCTCGTCGAAGGGGACGTGCTCGATGACCATGGTGGCCCCATCCTGGCGCGCGCGGTGCGGCCCTTCGGCCACGGCAAAGGCCACGCTGGGATCCCCGACGATCTCCGCGTTTCCGAACTGCGAGATCACCTTGACGAGTCGGGTCGCCGAGTCGGCGGGCCTGGGTGCCGGCGCCGGGGCGGTGGCGGCCGCGGGGCTCGACTGGAGGGCTTCGAGGCGCGCCGCGCCCTCCTCGGCCGAGATCTCTCCGGAGGCCACCTGGCTTACGATTTCACGCTGCAGGTCCTTCATGGCGCAAATTAGACAATTAGCCTTGCTACTTTGTCAAGTCTAGCGATAAAACAATAATAATTGAGCTCCAGATAAGCTTTATCGAGCGTGCAGACCTCAAGCAAAACGTCGGAGAGCTCGAGCTGGGCGGTCGTCGCAGTCCTGTTCGCCGCCACGACCTGCGTCGAGAGCATGTCGTGGACGCAGCTGACGGCTTACACGCCGCTCTACCTCCGCGAGCTCCACGTGCCGGCGTCGCAGATCCCGGGGTGGATCGCCGCCATCTCGAGCCTGGGCTGGATCATCGCCCTTCCGCTCGCCCCGTTCTGGGGCGTCCTTGCCGACCGGTACAGCCGCAAGGCGGTCATCGTCCGAAGCGCGGTCCTGGAGGCGGTCATCTTCGCGGGCTGGGCGCTCTCGACGGGGCCCGTGATGGCGCTGGTGTTCCGCTCCTTGAACGGCTTCATCCTGGGCAACACCGGGGTCATGCTCGCGGTGCAGGCGTCGACCACGACCAAACAGCGACTCGGGTTGGCTGTCGGGATCGTCGCCGCCGGTTCGCCCGCGGGACGGGCGGTGGGCCCGATCCTGGGCGCGCTGCTCGTGCACCTCGTCGACGTCCGGGGGATGCTGCTCTTCGACGCCGGGCTGTCAATGCTCATGGCGGTGCTCCTGGTCGTCGTGATGAAAGAGGGCGAGCACGCAAGGCCGGACGACCTCCGCGTCCTGAGCCTTCTGCGCGGGGCGTTCGACGAGATTCGCCGTCATCCCCTGGTGTGGCGGCTTTTCGTGGCCACAGCCGTGACTCAGGTCGGGCTCTGGACGATGCTGCCGTACGCGCCGATCTACATCGCCAGGCTCGCTCCAGGCGACACCGTCACCGCCGTGGGCGTCGTTCTTTCAGCGGTCGGCCTCGGCCAGGCCGTGGCGTCGCCGCTGTGGGGGATGGCGATGCAGAGGTTCGGTCACGTGGCGATCCTGAACTTCACATCGATCGGCGCCGCCCTGGCGCTGACAGTTGCCGGGTTCAGCCACACGCTGCCGGTCTTTGCCGCCGCCCTGTTCGCCAACGGCGTTTGCGCGGCGGCGATCCTGACGGCGAGCATGGCGGTCATGGCGGCGATCGTGAGCCCTGAAAGGCGTGGCGCAGTCCTGGGCCAGATCCTCTTCCCGTTCTATGTCGGCGGAGTGGTGGGCCCTGTCCTCGGAGGCTTCGCTTTCGCCGCGGGTCAGGCTTACGTCTACGGCATCGCTGCCTTCCTCAGCCTCGCGCCGCTGGTCGTGCTGCTGACGTTGCGGCCCGGTACAGGGCGGACAGCCCCGGCGTGACGTCCCGCATCGGCGTGGTCGCGGACACCCACTGCCCCGAGTTCGCCGACGGTCTCCCGACACGGCTGGGAGATGTGCTCGGAGGGGTCGACCTCATCCTCCACGCGGGCGACATCAACGAAGCCTCGACCCTGGCCGCGCTCGAGCGCATCGCGCCCGTCGCGGCGGTCCGCGGAGACCACGACTCCTCGCTCGCCTCGCTGCCGCGAAGTCGCGAGGTCATGGTGGAGGGCAAGAAGATCGTCGTCGTCCACGGTGATCGCAGCCGCTGGCTCGAAGAGCCACAGACGCTTCTGTGGACGCTGAGCCTCGGCTTCTTTCATCCGCATGCGGGCTTGGCGCGCTGGCTGCGCCGCCGCTTTCCGAGCGCCGACGTGATCGTCTTCGGTCACACCCACCGCGCCCACGCGGAGGTGATCGACGGCGTGTTGCTGTTCAACCCCGGTGGCGTCCACCAGTGGAACCCGGCCACCGCGCAGCGCCGCCTCGCGCAGCGCCCGGGCTGGTTCGAGTGGTGCTGGCTGCAGGTGGCCCGCCACCTCAGGAGCTTTCCCGAGCCTTCGGTGGGCATCCTCGAGGTCGGTGACGGCGGCGTGGCTCCCAAAGTCATCCGACTGTGATCGCTAGAGTCTGGTGGCATGGCCGGGATCACCTATCGAGACGCGACCCTGGATGACGCTGAGCTGGCGGCCGACATCATGACCTCGTCCTACCCGGCGCTGGCCCAGGACCCGGTGATCACGCGGTATCGCTGGGAGCAGCCGCGACACGGTTATGAGATCGGGCGCTTCATCGCCGAGCGCGAAGGCCGCCCGCTCGGGTTCCTCTCCTGGATGCACGGTCCCTGGGCCGACCTTCCGGAGCGGCACTGCGAAATCGAGGTGTGGCTCGACCGATCGATGCTGGGCCCGGATCTCCTCAAGTCGATGTGGGCATGGATCGAGGCCAGAGCCATCGCCGAGGACTCAGGCGTCCTCATCGCGTATGCCGGCGAGGACGAGCCCGAGATGCTCGAAGTCCTCGCCGCGCTGGGCTACGGGCGCGACCGCCTCGACAGGGTCTGGGCGCTCGACCTTGCGGTCCACGGGAAGCGCCTGGTCGACGAGGCGCTGCAGGCGCGGGACAGGATGCGGGTGGAGGGCATCGAGCTGGTCACGCTCGCCACGTGGAAGGATCCCGCAGCGATGCGAAGGCTGCACGAGCTCAACCGTCGCACGGTGCAGGACATGCCTCACACGCTGCCCATCCTCGACGAGCCCCTCGCGGATTTCGAGAGGCGTGTCTCTTCCCCCGACCGGCGGGCCGATCGACTGTGGGTCGCGCTCGTCGCCGGCCAGCCCGTGGCGATGTCGTACCTGAAGTTCCCCCCGGTACGCGGAAGGGTCTTCACCGGCTACACGTGCAGCGACCCCGCCCACCGCGGCCGCGGCATCGCGCGGGCGGTCAAGCTGCAAACGCTTGCGCAGGCGGTCGAGCTCGGTGTTCCAGTCGTCTACACGGACAACGACTCGGAGAACGCGCCGATGCTCCACATCAACGAGACGCTCGGCTACCGGCTGCGTCCGGGATTCGTCCAGCACCTGAAGCGGGTAACTACATAGCGATGCCCAAGACCAGGGACTACTACGAGGTGCTCGGCGTGCCGCGCACGGCAAACCAGAAGGAGATCTCATCAGCCTTCCGCAAGCTCGCCCGCAAATACCATCCGGATCTCAACGCCGGCGACAAGCAGGCTGAGGCGCGCTTCAAGGAGTTGTCCGAGGCGCACGACGTCCTGTCGGACGCGAAGAAGCGGCGCCTGTATGACCAGCTCGGTCCCGACTGGTCATCGGCGTCGACCGGCGGTCCGCAGCCTGGCGCGGGCCCGGGCGGCGGATACCCGCCCGGCGGGGGACCGGGGGTCCAGTACCGCACGGTGACGCCGGAGGAGATGGAGGAGATGTTCGGCGACTCCCAGGGCTTCGGCGACATCTTCGGCTCGATCTTCGGAGGCGCTCGCGGTCGGACCCGCCAGCAGGCCGCGGAGGTCGAGGCCCCGGTGACCGTCAGCCTGGCCGAGGTCTATCGCGGCGCGAGCCGTACGGTCGAGCTTCCGGGCGGCCGGCGGGTGGAGGTCAAGGTCCCGGCCGGCGTGAGGGAGGGGACTGTGCTGCGCGTGCCGGGCCTTCGGGCGCGCGTCCAGATCGCTCCGGACCCGATCTTCACACGCGAGGGCAAGGACGTGCGCGTCGTGGTGCCGGTGCCGCTTCGCGTCGCCCTCCAGGGCGGCGAGGTGGCCGCCCCGACCCTCAAGGGCGGCCAGGTCCAGTTCAAGGTGGCGCCCGAGACGCAGAACGGAACCAAGATCCGGCTGCGAGGCCTCGGCCTGCCCGATCCGAAGGGTGGCGCGCCTGGCGATCTTTACGCCGAGGTCCGCGTCCAGCTCCCCGTGCCGATGGACGAGGGGACGCGCAAGTGGGCGGCAGAGCAACCATCCTGACGGCCACCCGGTCGCGGCGACTCCTGCTGCCTCTCGTCTTCATCTCCGGCATGGCCTCTCTGGGGGTCGAGTTCGGCGCATCCAGGCTGCTCGCCCCTTACTTCGGGACGAGCCTTTACGTGTGGGGCGTGCTGATCGGCCTCATCCTCATCTACCTGTCCGCGGGCTACGTGATCGGGGGGCGCCTCGCCGACCGACACCCGCGCGACGAGCTGCTGTACCAGATCACGGCGTGGGCGGGCCTGTGGATCGGCGTCATCCCCTTGGTCAGCTACCCGATCTTGCTCGCCTCACAGCAAGGATTCAGGGACCTCAGCGCGGGCCTGGTCGCGGGCACGCTGCTCGCGGTCGTGTTGTTGTTTGCCGCGCCCGTCGTCCTGATGGGCTGCGTCAGCCCGTTCGCCATCCGGCTTCTGCTCAAGGACGTGGAGACGGGGGGCAATACCGCCGGCCGCGTCTACGCACTTTCGACGGCGGGCAGCATCCTGGGCACGTTCCTCCCGGTCTTCTGGTTCATCCCCACCTACGGGACACGCCCGACGCTGGAAGGATTTGGCCTGGTGCTGGTGCTCGTGTCGGTCGCCGGCCTGTGGCCGCGCCGGCGCCTCTACGCGCTTTTCGCCGTCGCGGTGATCCTGGCCTGGGTCCTCCTGCCCGCCGGGATCAAGCCGCCCGAGGTCGGAACGCTGATCTACGAAAAGGAATCCGCCTACAACTACATCCAGGTGGTGCAGGAGGGCTCGAAGACGGAGCTGATCCTCAACGAGGGCCAGGCGGTCCATTCCATCTACGACTCGACCAGCAACCTCACCTATGGCTACTGGGACTACATGCTGGTCGCCGATGCGTTCCGCCCCGCGCAGGCGACGGCTGCGACGCCGCGATCAGTGGCCTTTCTCGGCCTCGCCGCGGGGACCGCCGCGCGCGAGTACCGGTTGGCCTTTGGCAACGAGGTCGACATCACCGGCGTCGAGATCGATCCCGAGATCCTCGCGGTCGGGCATCGCTACTTCCACCTCGGCGACGCGCGCGCGCACGAGGTCGTCTCCGACGCGCGCTACTGGCTCGACACCCAGGCCGGCCATTACGACGTCATCGTGCTCGACGCCTACCGCCAGCCGTACATCCCCTTCCACCTGACCACCAAGGAGTTCTTTCAGCAGGTGAAGGACCACCTGAACCCGGGGGGATCGGTGGCGGTCAACGTCGGACGCACCGCGACCGACTACCGGTTGGTGGCTGCGCTGGCGAGCACCATGGCCGCGGTCTTTCCGAGCGTCCTGCTGGTCGACGATCCCAACTACGCGAACACCGTCGTCTACGCGTCGACCGAGCCGATCACGGTGAGCGACGTCACGCACAACCTCCAGCTGGAGTCCGCTCCGCTCGCGAGCGAAGCTGCGCAGAGCGTGCTGCAGGTGGGCAAGCTGAGGGTTTCGCCTTACCACGGCCAGGTCTACACCGACGACCTGGCGCCGATCGAGCAGCTGATCGACCAGATCATCTTCAGCTACATAACCAGCCACTAGAGACCCGGCCGAAAAGTCATTGTGCCGAGCCCGGCGCGGGCTGAGAGAATCGTGGTGCCCGTCGAGATCCAGCAATCATCGCAGC
>Ga0307373_10005059_pt1 | contig 21813 bp, 24 predicted proteins | sample OX2MG_FD_202534 | JGI IMG/M metagenome (GOLD analysis project Ga0307373, IMG submission 202534) | Soil microbial communities from Risofladan, Vaasa, Finland - OX-2 | ecosystem: Environmental > Terrestrial > Soil > Coastal area > Acid sulfate soil | place: Finland: Risofladan, Vaasa | collected...
TCTGCGCGTTCATCGACGCAGAGCACGCGATGGATCCCGCGTACGCGAAGCGGATCGGCGTGGACATCGACAACCTCCTCGTCTCGCAGCCCGATACGGGCGAGCAGGCGCTCGAGATCTGCGAGCTGCTCATCCGGTCCGGCGCGCTCGACGTCGTCGCCATCGACTCGGTCGCGGCCCTGACGCCCAAGGCGGAGATCGAGGGCGAGATGGGCGACAGCCACGTTGGCCTCCAGGCGCGCCTCATGAGCCAGGCCCTCCGCAAGCTCGCCGGCACGCTGAACCGCACCGACACAATCTGCCTCTTCACGAACCAGCTCCGGGAGAAGATCGGCGTCATGTTCGGCAGTCCCGAGACGACGCCGGGCGGTCGCGCTCTGAAGTTCTATGCGTCGGTACGCCTCGACATCCGCCGCATCGAGACGCTGAAGGAAGGCGCCGAGGCGTACGGCAACCGCGTCCGTGTCAAGGTCGTGAAGAACAAGGTGGCGCCGCCGTTCAAGCAGGCGGAGTTCGACATCATCTACGGCACCGGAATCTCGTGGGAGGGCACAGTCCTCGACACGGGGATCGAGCGGAAGGTCGTCGCGAAGTCGGGCTCGTACTTCAGCTTCGGCGACGAGCGGCTCGGTCAGGGCCGGGTGAACGCAACCGCGTTCCTGCGCGAGCACCCGGACGTGACGCAGCAGATCCTCCAGCAGATCCAGCTCGAGCTTGGGCCAGAGCAGATCGTCTCGGCCCGGCTTCTGCCGGTCTCGACGGAGGAGACCACCGCGAAGAGCAACGGCAAGGCCGAGGTGGCGGCGGAAGCGCTCGCCGCGGCCGAAGTGGAGGCGTGACCCGAACCATCACGTCCCTGCGCGAGCGCAAGCGCGGCAAGGTCGAGGTCGAGCTCGACGGCGAGCCGTGGCGCGTTCTGCCGGCGGCGGTCGTCGTTCGGGCAGAGCTCCGAGTGGGGCGCCGGCTCGACAGGCAGTCGGCGCGCCTCCTCGCTCGCGAGCTGCGCCGGGCGCAGGCCCTCGCACGGGCGACGCGCGCTCTCGCCGCTCGTGACCGATCCCGCGGCGAGCTCGAGGCGCGGCTCGACGCGGCCGGGGTCTCCGAGGCGGCACGCGCGGAGGCGCTCGGCTCGCTCGAGGCGGCCGGCCTGCTGGACGACACGCGCGTGGCGGAGTCCCGAGCGAGGGAACTGGCACGGCGGGGCTACGGCGACACCGCGATCCGGTCGGACCTCGGGAGGCGGCGCATCGACTCCGAGACGGTCACCGCCGCGATTGAAGATCTCGAGCCGGAGGTGGAGCGGGCCCGGCGAGCTGTGGAAGGAAAGGAACGGACGCCGGCGGTACTCCACCGCCTCGCGGCCCGCGGCTTCTCGCGCGACACGCTCGAGGATCTCGCGTCGTCGTTCGCCGGCGACACCTGAGCCGCGACGCGATCCATCTCGCCTGGCCGCCCGGGTACCCTGCCCGCGATGCGCAGGTACCACGTGACGACGTTCGGGTGTCAAATGAACGCCCACGACTCCGAGCGGATCAAGGGTGCCCTCGAGGAGCTCGGGCTCGGCGAGGCGGCGGATCCCGACGAGGCCGACGTCCTCGTCTTCAACACGTGCACGATCCGCGAGAAGCCCGACCAGCGCTTCGCGGCGCACATGGGGAACGCCGCCAGGCGCAAGCGCGAGCGGCCGGAGACGGTCGTCGCCGTCGGCGGCTGCTACGCCGAGGCGCAGCGTGAGCGCATCTTCGACCTCTACCCGCATGTCGACGTCGCCTTCGGGCCTGGAACGATCTCCCATCTGCGGGACTGGCTCGGCGCCGGCGGCGAGGGCGTCGCGCGTGGCAGCTTCGGCACGGCCGGAGAGCGGGAGTTCGCTGCGGGTCTCCCGATGCGGCGTGAGCGCCGGTTCCAGGCATGGGTGCAGGTCTCGATGGGCTGCAACTCCGTCTGCTCCTACTGCATCGTCCCCGCCGTGCGCGGGCGCGAGATCTCCCGCCGCCCGGGCGAGGTCCTCGCCGAGATCGAGCAGCTTGCGAGCGAGGGCGTCCGTGAGGTGACGCTCCTCGGCCAGAACGTCAACTCGTACGGTCGAGACGTCGGCGCCGGGTTCGCCGAGCTACTGCGCGCAGTCGACAGGGTCGACGGAATCGACCGGATCCGCTTCACGAGCCCGCACCCGAAGGACTTCCGGCGCGACGTGATCGAGGCGATGTCCGAATGCGCCGCCGTCTGTGAGCACGCTCACCTGCCGCTCCAGTCGGGCTCGACGCGCGTCCTCAAGGCGATGCGGCGCACGTACTCCCGCGATCGCTATCTCAGGCTCGTCGCGGAGTTGCGCGACGCGATCCCCGGCCTCGCGCTGACGACGGACGTCATCGTCGGCTTCCCGGGCGAGACGGACGCGGACTTCGCCGAGACCCTCGAAGTCGTCGAGGAAGTCGGCTTCGACGGCGCGTTCACGTTCGTCTACTCGCCGCGCGCGGGGACGGAGGCGGCGGCGATGCCCGACCAGGTTCCTGACGAAGTAAAGCGCGAGCGGATCGAGCGGCTCGTCGACGTCGTCCAGCGCTGTGCCGCCGAGCGGAACACGGCGCGCGTCGGCTCCGTCGAGGAGGTGCTCGTCGAGGGCCACAGCCGCACCGAGCACGACCTTCTACGCGGGCGCACGCGCCGCAACACGACGGTCAACTTCGCGGGCGACGCCGCACCGGGGCAACTCGTCGCCGTGCAAATCGAGAGTGCGACGTCGACGACGCTCGCCGGCGCACAACTCGCGACCGTTGCGGCCTAGAGACCTCGTCTGGGACGGCTGTCTCAACGTCCGCGATCACGACGCGGGACGTCTCGAGCACTTCGGCGCGAATGTCGCGTCCGCTCTCCGGGCTGTCGCCGACGCCGCGGACTTACGGCAGCGTGACCGCGTACCTTCGCTCGACCGGCTTGGCCGACGACGACCTCGCGCGTGCCTGCGCGTGCCTGCGCGCGGCTCCGTGGCTGAGCTCGTGATCGGCCTGATCGGGCCGACCGCGAGCGGCAAGTCCGATATCGCAGCCGCGATCGCCCGTCTGATTTCCGCGGAAGTCGTCTCCGCCGACGCGATGCAGGTCTACGACGGCCTGCCCATCCTCACGAACCGCTCGCCACATCCTGAGCGACTCGTCGGAATCTGGCCCCTGAGCCACGAGGCGTCGGTGGGGGAGTACGCGCCTCTTGCGCACGCGGCGATCGACGAAGCGCTCGCGGACGGGAAGACACCGGTCGTCGCGGGAGGAACCGGTCTCTACTTCCGGGCCGCGCTCGCCGACCTCGCGCTACCGCCCGCGCCGCGGGAGGGCGCACGTGAGAAGTGGTCGCGGCTCTACGACGAGGACGGCGGCGCCGCTGCGTACGCCGCTCTCCGCGAGCTCGATCCGGCCGCGGCAGAGCGTGTCCACCCGAACGACCGCCGTCGCGTCGTACGCGCGCTCGAGCTCTCCGACTCGGGCGCTTCTCTCGTCCCCCGCGACGAGCGGCTGTTCGCGGGCGCGTGGAGGCATCCGACCCTCGTCATCGGGCTCGACGTCCCAAAGGACGTCCTCGACGGGCGGATCGAGGCGCGCACGCAGCGGATGTTCGAGCTCGGCGTCGAGGAAGAGGTGCGCAAAGCACTCTCCGGCGCCGTGTCAGCGACCGCGCGCAAGATGATCGGTCTCGACGAGATCGCGACGTTGCCGCGCGCGGAGGCGATCGAGTCGCTGATCCTGCGCACACAACGCTACGCCGCGTATCAGCGCAAGTGGCTGCGGAGCCTCGAAGGCGTCGTTATGGTCGCTGCAGACCGTCCTCCGGAGGAGACCGCCGCTGAGATCGTCGAACTGGCACGCGCACGGGAACCTCTATCTCGTCCATAACGGGGGAGCGACGCGAGCCGACGCGGAGGGGACCGACGGCGTCGTCGAAGTGGTCGCCGTCGACGGCGACGAGATCACGGTCGGGATCCTCAATCCGGACGGATCGCACGCGGAGATGTCGGGCAACGGCACACGCATCGCGGCTGCGTGGCTGATGAGCCGGACGGGTTCGGCGAGCGCGCGCGTTCGCGTCGGCGACAGGATCGTCGAGGTGCGTCGCGTCGCGGACGGCCTGTACGAATCGGAGCTCAGGCCGGTCGAGGTCTTCCCCGTGGAGGTCGTCGCCGGCGTCGAGCTGATCCCCGTTTCTGTCGGCAACCCGCACGCCGTCGTGCTCGACGACCCGGAGCGGATCGGCGAGCTCGGGCCGCTCCTCGAAACTCATGCGCGCTTCCCCGAACGAACGAACGTCCAGGTGGCTCGCGTCGATGGCCCGGGCGAGGTGACGGCGCGGGTTTGGGAGCGCGGCGTGGGCGAGACTTCAGCATCCGGAACGAGCGCTGTCGCGGTCGCAGCCGCAACGCATGAGTCAGGAGATGTGCTCGTCCACTTTCCCGGCGGCGATCTACGCGTGCGCCTCGACGGCGGTCGCGCGTGGCTGACCGGTCCCGCGGAGCCGCTCGACTAGCGCACCGTGACGCTTTTCGACTTCGCCGCTAGGCAGCTGTTGCCGTCGAGCGACGATTTCGTCTGGTCGCGCGCGTAGTAGGAGCCCTTCCCGACCTTCGCCTTGAGCGCGAACGTTGCCGGGCCGTCGCTCTTCTGAATGTCCGGAGAGCTCCTCGTCACTGTCCCGACCTTCACGGGTCTCTTCGCCTTGCGGACGACGGTAGGTGCCTTGGAGCTTGTGCGAGTTGTAGACGAGGGCGAGCACGCGCGTGGTCGTCCAGGCTCGTCTTGCGTCCCGGCGGGAACGTCCTTGGGCCGCGTCCCCGGCACGCCGGCGGCACCGGGCGGCACGTAGCCGCGGTGCTCGACCGGCTCCGAGCCGGTCACGTCGAGCACCGGCGCCGAGCCCGTCAGCGAGACGTTCGGCGCGAGCACCGCCCGCTCAGGGGAGCTCACCGATGATCTGCGCTGCGCGCTCGCACTCGTCGAGGGTCGGCACGAGCGCGAGGCGGACATAGCCCGCGCCGCTCGGCCCGAACATCTCGCCGGGGGAGACGATCACGCCTCGCTCGAGCAGCGTATCCGCGTCCGGCCCGACGACCCAGAGGTACATCGTCGCCTCGCTCGCGACGATCTCCCAGCCGCGGGCCTCGAGGGCCGGGATGAGGACGTCGCGCTTTGCGCGGTAGCGCGCCCGCGTCTCCTCGACGTGCCGTTCGTCGTTCCACGCGACGACCGAAGCGCGTTGGACGAACTCCTGCGGCGCCGTTCCGACCGTCGGGCGGTACGAGTTGAGCGCCGCGACGATCTCCGGCGGCGCGGCGACGAAGCCCGAGCGGTAGCCGGTCATCGAGGAGCGCTTGCTCAGCGTGTGAAAGCACACGACGCGTGAGCGATCGGCGACCTGCAGCGCCGACGGCGGCGGTTCGTCGAACCAGAGCTCCGAGTACGCCTCGTCGGACGCGATTACGAAGTCATGGCGCTTTGCAGCCTCCGTGAGTTCCTCGTAGAACTCGCGCGGCGCAACCGCGCCGGTCGGGTTGTGCGGGTAGTTGACCCACACAAGCGCGACGTCGTCGTCGAGCTCGCCGAGATCCGGGAGAAAGCCGTTCTCGCGCGTGAGCGGCAGCGTCCGCACCGACGCGCCCGCGAACGCGGCCCCGCGCTCGTAGACCGGGTAGGCCGGCTCGCCGAAGGCGACGACCTGCCCGGCGACGTCGAGCACCTGGGCAAGGGAGAAGATCGCCTCCTTCGAGCCGTACGTCGGCACGATCTCGGTGCCGGGGTCGAGGGAGACACCGAAGCGCCGCTCGAGCCAGCCCGTCGCGGCCGCTCGCAGCTCCGGCAACCCCTGCGCGAGCGGATACGGCGCCCGCTCCGGGACCGCGTCGACCAGAGCCTGCCGGATCATCGGATCGGTCGGTTCGTTCGGATCGCCCTTGCCGAAATCGATCACGTCGACGCCGGCCGCGAGCAGCCGCCGCTTCTCCTCCTCGAGCCGCACGAACGGATACGCCGCCATCCCACTGAGCACCGGGTTGATCGTCACGAGAGGAACCTAGCCAGCGTGTCGTACGCGGTGTTGAGGTTCTCGATCGGAACCTGCTCGTCGACCTTGTGCGCGTACGCCGTCGCGCCGGGGCCGTAGTTGATCGCGTCGATGCCCTGCTCCGCGAACTGGGCGACGGGCGTCCACGCCTGCTTCGGGGCGACATCGGGCACGAGCTCGCGCAGCCGCGCGACGTGGGGATTTTCGAGCGCCGGCAGCGCGGCCGGCGAGTTGTGGAGGACGTGGAGCTCTCCCGCCGGGACGAGCTCGCGCAGCCGTGCCTCGGCCTCGTCTCGCGACCGGCCCGGCGCGAAGCGGAAATTGAGCTCCGCCGAGGCGAGGCCCGGCACGACGTTCTGCGCGATCCCTCCGGAGACCCGCACGACGCTCAGCACCTCGCGATAGACGAGGCCGTCGAGCTCGACGTCGAGCGGCTCGAGCGCCGCAACCGGGACAAGCCCCTCGACGAGCGCGTGGATCGCGTTCCGCCCCGTCCACGGCCGGGCCGAGTGGGCGCTCTCGCCGTGGAAGTCGACCCGCGCCTGGAGGTTCCCGAGGCAGCCGGCGTGGAGGATGCAGTCCGTCGGCTCGAGCACGACCGCGAGCTCGAGCCCGCTGAGCACGCCGCTCGCGAAGACGGCGGGGAGCGGACTCTCCTCGAGCGGCACTTCCTCGCGCGTGAAGAAGACGTACCGGGCGGCGAGCCCCGCCCGCGCGAGCTCGAGCATCACCGCGACGCCGCCCTTCATGTCGCTAGCGCCAAGGCCGTGCACGACGCCGTCGTCGAGCCGGCCCGGGACGTTCCCCTGCGCCGGCACCGTGTCGAGATGCCCCGCAAGCGCAATCGGGGCGCGCGGATCGCCCCAGACGATCGCCTCGCCGTCGTCGTAGAGCGCCGGCCCGGGGAGGAGGGAACGCACGAGCTCCATCGCCTCACGCTCGTGACGGCTCTCGGAGGGCGTGTCGACGAGCTCGAGCGTCCGGGCGGCGAGATGGGAAGATGGCACGGCAAGCGTCATAATGACGCCCGGATGACGGTGAAACAGCCCGATCGCTCGTCGGGTGCCGAGCCCGAGCGCGGTCTCGTCCTCGCCGTACTCCCGCCCGGCGCCGACGCGGAAGACGAGATCGCGGAGCTCGAGGAGCTCGCACGCACCGCGGGCGTCGACCCGATTGCGCAGGTCGTCCAGCACCGCTCGCGCCCCGACCCGCGCACGTTCGTCGGCAAGGGCAAGCTCGAGGAGCTCAAGCAGGCCTACGGCGACGCCGAGGCGGAGGTGCTCGTCGTCGACGACGAGCTCAGTCCCTCGCAGCAGCGGACGCTCGAGAACGCGCTCGAGGCGCGGGTCGTGGACCGGACGCAGCTGATCCTCGACATTTTCGCGCAGCACGCCGTGAGCGCAGAGGGAAAGCTCCAGGTCGAGCTCGCGCAGCTCGAATACAACCTTCCGCGCATGCGGGGGATGTGGCAGCACCTCGAGCGCCTCGGCGGCGGCGTCGGCACCCGCGGCCCCGGTGAGTCGCAGCTCGAGACGGACCGCCGGCTCGCGCGCCGCCGCATCACGCTCCTCCGGGAGCGCCTCAAGGGGCTCAGCCGCCAGCGCGACGTCCGCCGCAAGCAGCGGCGGCGCAGCGAGACACCGACGGTCGCGCTCGCGGGCTACACGAACGCCGGCAAGTCGACGCTCCTCAACGCGCTCACCGACGCCCACGTCTCGGTCCGCGACCGGCTCTTCGAGACTCTCGACCCGACGACCCGCGGCTTCGAGCACGACGGGCGCCGCTACCTCGTCACCGACACCGTCGGCTTCGTCCGCCGGCTGCCGACGCAGCTCGTCGAGGGCTTCGCCGCGACGCTGGAGGAGACGCTCGTCGCCGACCTCGTGCTCCACATCGTCGACGCGTCCGCATCCGAAGAGCGGCTCGTCGAGCAGATCGCGGCCGTCGACTCCGTCCTGCACGACATCGGCGCCGATGACCTTCCACGCCAGCTCGTGCTGAACAAGATCGACGCCGTCGACGAGGTCGGCCGGCGTCGCCTCGGGAACCGCCACCCTGAGGCGCTCCAGGTGTCGGCGCTCGACGGTGAAGGGCTAGACGATCTGCGCGCGGGCATCGCAGAGCGCTTCGCCGAGCGGTTCGAGCTCGTCCGTCTCCTCGTCCCGTACGCGGACGGCGCGCGTCTCAACGAGCTCTACGCGCTCGGCACGCCGATCGAGGAGCGGGAGGACACCGCGGACGGCGTTCTCCTTCTGGCCCGCCTGCCACGGCGCGAGCTGTCCCGCTTCGGTCCCTACGTCGTGGCGTGAGCGACCTTCCGTTCAAGCGGCTGCACGAAGACGCGACGCTGCCCGTCCGCGCGTACGCCGGCGACGCCGGGCTCGATCTCGCGGCAGCGGAGCGTGTGGAGCTCGCCCCCGGGGCGCGGGCGCTCGTGGGCACCGGGCTCGCGGTCGCGATCCCGGAAGGTCACGCCGGCTTCGTCCAGCCGCGCTCGGGTCTCGCAGCCGAGCACGGGATCACGATCGTCAACTCGCCGGGCCTCGTCGACAGCGGCTACCGCGGCGAGTTGAAGGTCATCCTCCTCAACACCGACCTGGAGCGGAGTTTCGTCGTCGAGCCGGGGATGCGGATCGCGCAGCTCGTCGTCGTCCCGGTCACGACGCCGCAGCCGCTCGAGGTGACGGACCTGCCGGAGACCGAGCGCGGCGAGAAAGGCTTCGGCAGCTCCTCGGCCTGATGGCGCTCGAGCCACGCATCCGCGTCTCCGCGATCCTCCGCTGGGAGGGGCGCGTCCTCCTCTGCCGCCACGAGAAGGCGGGCCGCGGCGAGTACTGGCTGCTTCCCGGCGGCGGCGTGAACGGGGGCGAGAGCCTCGTGCAGGCGCTGCGGCGCGAGCTCGAAGAGGAAGTCGGCGTGGGGGAGGATGTGACCTTCGAAGGCCCAGTCGCCGTCGTCGACTCGATCGCGCCGAAGCGGACGTTCTCGACGCGCCATGTCGTCCATATCATCTTCGCGGCCGACCTTTCCGGCCGGTCGCTCGAGAAGGTGACCTCGACCGACCTCGCGGTGCGCGGCCACCGGCTGTTCGACTCCGCCGACCTCGACGACATCGTGCTCCATCCGCCGCTGCAACGCTTCCTCCGGCGCTGGCAGCCGGGCGACCCCGCCGTCTATCTCGGAGCGCTCTGGGCGCCGTGAGCAAGCCGCTGCGGCGCGTCTCGATCCAGGGCTATCGCGCGGCGCACGCGTTCGAGCTCTTTCCCGGCTCGGTGTGCGCGCTTGTCGGAGAAGGATCGAGCGGTAAGTCGACGGTGCTCACCGCCATCTGGACGCTCCTCGAAGCCGCCGCGCCACCGCCGACGATCGATGACGTCGCGCGTGGGGAGGAGCGCGGCCGCATCCACCTCGAGGCCGACGTCGCCAAGGGGACGATCTTCCTCGACGCGCGACCGCCCGACACGCTCAACCTCAACCGCGCCGGCGCGCCACCCGTGCTCTTCCTGCCGGCCAACCTGCGCAAGCGCACGCTCGCCGCGCCGGCCACCGGCCCCGGCGCGGCCGAGGTCGCCGAGCTCCTCGCGCCGCCGAGCGTCGATCACCACTGGGCCGCCGCCGACGGCGGCCTCGCGCTCATCGCCGGGATGGAGCGCTTGCTGGCGTCGAATCTCCGCCACTTCGTCCTCCTCATCGAGGAGCCGGAGCTCTACCTCAGCCCGCACGCGCAGCGTCACCTGTACAGCATCCTCCGCGCCCTCGCGCAGCAGGGGAACCAGATCCTCTACTCGACGCACGCTCCCGTCTTCCTCAGCGTCGACAAGCTCGAGGAGCTCGCCCTCGTCCGCTACACGCCGAGCGGCGGCACGTCGCTCCACCAGCCCGAGCCGCTTGCCGAGGCGGAGAGCTTCCGAGCGCTCTCGGAGTTCGACAGCGACCGCGCCGAGCTCTTTCTCGCCCGCTGCGCCGTGCTCGTGGAGGGGCGGACGGAGAAGCTCGTCTTCCCGCTCCTCTTCGACGCGCTCGGCGTCGACGCCGACAAGGAGGGGATCCTCGTGCTCGAGTGCGGAGGCAAGGGGAACATGCCGCTCTTCGCGCGCATCTGCAACGCGTGCGACGTCCCGTACGTCGTCGTGCACGACCGCGACGCCGCTCGCGGCGAGCGACCGGTCGAGTCGGAGCGCATCGTCAACCGGCAGATCCGCGAGGTCGCGGGGAGCCGCCGGACGGTCGTCCTGACGCCGGACTTCGAGACGGTCGCCGGCTTCAGGCCGAGCGGCCGCGGCCGCAAGCCGCAAAAAGCGTGGCGGCGGTTCCAGGGCACGAGCGACGTGCCGCCGGACCTCCGTGCCGCCGTCGAGAAGGTCGTGCGGGCGGCGCGGAGCTAGAACTTGCCGCCGCGGGCGCGCGCCCGTTCGGCGGACACGGCGTGCGCTTCCTGCTCGAGCCGGTCGGGGAGAGGATCGAGCGGCACCGCCTCGCCGCCCGTGCGGTGGGCGAGCGCCTGCGAGAGAAGCCAGTCGGCGAGCCACGGGTTGCGCGGAAGCAGCGGGCCGTGGAGATATGTGCCGATCATGCGTCCCATGCGGCAGCCCTCGTAGCCGCTCTCGCCGTCGTTCCCGAAGCCGGAGAGGACGCGCCCGAGCGCCTTAGCGCCGGGGTCGAGGCGTGTCCGGCCGGCGTGGTTCTCGAAGCCGGCCAGCGTCCGGCGCTCACCGGGCTCCAGCTCGCACTCGAGGAGGACGTCGCCGATCATGCGCTTCTCTCCGGCGACGGTCTCGAGCGGGAGGAGGCCGATCCCGGGCATGTCCTCGCCGTGGAAGCCGCGGTAGCCGCGGCCGAGCAGCTGGTAGCCGCCGCACACGGCGAGCAGTGCGGCACCGTCGTCGACCGCGGTCCGCAGCGCGTCGGCCTTGAGGAGCAGATCCTCGGCGACGAGCATCTGCTCGCGATCCTGGCCGCCGCCGACGTAGTAGAGGTCGTGCTCGCCCGCGACGACGTCGTCTCCCATGCCGATTGCGGTGACCTCGAGGTCGTGCCCGCGCCACGCCGCCCGGCGCGAGAGCACGGCGATGTTGCCGCGGTCGGCGTAGATGTTGAGGTAGTCGGGATAGAGGTGGCCGACGCGGATGTTCACGACCAGTACGCCTTCGTCAGCCCGCGGCTCGTGAGGATGCGCTGCAGCCCGAGCATCGCCGTGTAGGTGGGGAGGACGACGAGCTCGCCGCCGGCGGGCGTGAGGTCGAGACCCCTGTCGAGCGCGTCTGCGAGTGACGGCTCCACTGCGATCGCGTCCTCGTCGAGCCCGCCGTACCGGAATCGCAGCGCGAGCTCGGCGGCGCGACCCCCGCTTGCGACGAGCGTCTCGAGCTCCGGCAGGAGCGGCTCGAAGTCGACGTCCCAGATCCACGACACGTCGCGGCCGTCCGCGATCTCGTCGTTGAGGGCGGCGACGAGCACGCGCGGCGAGCCGCCGTCGACGAGCGTCCGGACCGCCTCGTTCGCGCCGGCGGGGTTCTTGATGAGGAGCAGGAGGATGCGCTTGTCACCGGCCTCGATCCGCTCGAACCGCCCGAACGCGGCGGAGAACCGCGCGAGCCCCGCGGCGATCTCGTCGAGCGAGGCGCCGGCTGCGCGCGCGAGAGCCGCTGCGGCGACCGCGTTGTAGACGTTGTAGAGACCGGGGAGGGAGAGCTCGACGCGCCGCTCTGCTTCGGGCGTGACGAGGAGGAACGCCGACCGCTCCAGACCGTGCAGCTCGACGTCGCGCGCCGCGACCTCGAGCGGCGGCCGGCTCTGGTGACCGTTCGGGCAGCGGAAGTCGCCGAGGTGCCCGACATACGCCGCGGCGTACTCGAGCGGCGTGCCGCACGTGAGGCAGTACTTCGAGTCGGCCGCGTGCTGGAGCGACTCACGGGCCACGCGCGGATCGTCCAGTCCGAACGCGACGCTCCCCGGTCGCGCCGTTCCGATCGCAGCAAGCTGCGGGTCGTCGGCGTTGAAGACGACCTGAGAGGCTTCGGGCAGCTCGTCGACGGCGCTGCGCCAGCGCTCGGCTATGAGCTCGAGCTCGCCGTACCGGTCGAGCTGGTCGCGGAAGAGGTTGCCGAGGCAGAGCACGCGCGGTCGCAGCCGCCGCAGCAGCTCGGGCAGGGCGAACTCGTCGACCTCGAACAGCCCGAGCTCGGCGCCGTCGGCCGCGAGGAGGGAGGAGGCGATGCCGGAAACGAGGTTCGCGCCGGCGGAGTTGTGCGCCAGCCGGTGCAGTGGGCGAAGGATCTCCGCCGCCATTGCAGTCGAAGTCGTCTTCCCGTTCGTCGCCGATACAACGACGCAGCCGGCCGGAAGCCGCGCGGCAAGCCGGTCGATCGCGCCGGGGTCGAGCGCGGCGAGGAGCTTGCCGGGAATCGTCGTCCCGCCGCCCCTCCCGAGCCGCCGCGAGAGCCCGCCCACGCCGCGGGCGACCGCGATCTCGAGGCCGAGAGGGGAGAGGGAGCGCATCGGCCGAGGTTACGCGATGCCCTGCCGGGTCATGGCCCGCTCGGGCCTACTTGCGGATTCCACAATCTGCTCTACACTTGTTGGCATGGCCGAGAAAGCCCGCTTCCGGGCGCTCGCCGCGATCGATCCGAAGGAGCTGGCGGAGTTCCAGAGCCGGATCCGTAAGCGCTATACGGACGATCAGATCGTGGCCGAGATCACCGCCTGCGCCGCACGGCTCGGACGCTCGCCGACGATGCGCGAGTTCGCCGCCGATCCCGAGACCGCGGTCCATCCGCAGACGGTGATCGAGCACTTCGGCTCCTGGAATGCCGCGAAGCGCATGGCCGGTCTCGTTCCCCGGCGCTTCGCCACTCGCGACGAGCTGCTCGGCCTTCTGCGGATCCTCGGTGACGAGCTCGGCCGGCCGCCGACTGCCCGCGACATCGACGAGCACAAGGGCCAGCTCCCCTCGAAGTCGCTCTACTGGCACACGTTCGGCTCGCTCACGAACGCGCTCCGCGAAGCCGGCTTCGACGTGCCGGTGGGGGAGGAGCGGCTCGAGCGGGCGATCGAGCAAGGCGCGGAGCTCGCGAAGAAGCTGAAGCGGCTCCCGAAGTTCGCGGACTGGGCGGACGCCCGCCGCAACGACGAGTCGCTCCTGACGGAGTGGCAGGTCTACCGGATGTTCGACGCGCGGCGCGGCGCCTGGTCGACGTTCCAGTTCCTCGTCCAGCAGCACCTCACCGAGCACGGCGTGACGGTCGCAGCCGACGGCACGCTGCGCGCCTGAGAATCTACGCGGCGGCTGCGATGGCGGCGAGGCGGGCGAGGCAGTGGGCGCTCTCGCCGGGCGCGCGCACCGTCGGCAGCGGGGACACCTCGACGTAGTTCCGATCGGGGCGGAAGCGCGACGTACGGGCGACACGGCCGGCCTCGAACGCGAAGAACGTCCCGTCGCGGACCTCGCTCGTGCGCAACCGGACGCCGGCGTACTCCGAGACGACCTCGAGCGCGGCGCGGGTCGAGGCGAAGAAGATCTCCTCACGGCCGCGGCCGAGCCAGAGCGGGCGACCGACGCCGCGGGCGGCGAAGACGACTCCCGGTTCCCGCTGGTCGAGCCACGCGGTCGCCATCGCGCCGGTGAGCGCCTCGAGCGCGTGCGGGTCGTTCTCCGAGTGGGCGGCGAGCGCGAAGATCGCTTCCGAGTCGACCGTCATCATCGGTTCGGCGCGCGCGCAGGAGAAGTCCGCGAGCAGCTCGTCGTCGTTGAGGATGATCCCGTTGTGGATCCCGACGACCGGGCCGTGCCGGACGGGGTGGTTGTTGGCGGGGATCGACGGATGGCCCTTCGTGTAGTCGCGCACGTGGACGAGCAGCTCCGTCGCGTGGGCGGGAACCTCTATGCGTTCGAGCAGGAGGCTCGCCGGCGTCCGCTGCTTTGTCACGACCGGATAGGCGTCTCCGGGCCCGCGGTACGCGTACCCGACAGCGTCCGCGCCGCGCTCGGCGATGCCGGTCAGCAACGCCTGCGCCGCCAGTGTTCGGTCGACGCGGCTACCAGAGGAGAGGCTGTAACCGGCTATTCCACACATAAGCACTGCCCATTTCTTCGTGCTTCGGGTCGTCCCTTCGAGGGTAGCGCCAGGTTCGGCGTTCGTCCGGCTCAAGACGAAAGCTTCACACGCCGATAACAGGCGCGTGGAAGCCCATGTAGTCACCGAGCCGCGCCTCGACCCGGTTCCCGCCGCCGATCCGCTGAAGCTCTATGTCCGCCAGATCGGCTCGGGCCCGTTGCTGACGCGCGAAGAGGAGCGGGAGCTCGCGCGCCGCAAAGATGCCGGCGACGAGACCGCGCGCAAGCGCCTGATCGAGGCGAACCTCCGCCTCGTGATGTCCGTCGCGCGCAACTACTCGCGCGCCGACGTGCCGCTCCTCGACCTCATCCAGGAGGGGAACCTCGGCCTGATGCGGGCCGTCGAGAAGTTCGACTACAAGCTCGGCTTCAAGCTCTCGACGTACGCGACGTGGTGGATCCGCCAGGCGATCACGCGCGCGCTCGTCGACCAGGGCCGGACGATCCGGCTTCCTCTCCATGTCGCGGAGGACGTCCGCAAGCTTCTCCGCTCGCGCCGCCAGATCGCCCAGAAGCTCAACCGCGAGCCGACCTTGCCGGAGCTTGCCGCCGACGCGAGTCAGCCGGAGGAGCGCGTCCGTGAGCTCCTCGGGCTCATCGAGACACCGATCAGCCTCGAGACGCCGGTCGGCGACGGCGAGAGCCTGTACGGCGACCTGCTCGAGGACGTTCGCGCCCCGGCGCCGCTCGAGATGACGGCCGACAAGGCGCGCGGGACCGAGCTCCGTGAGGCGCTTGCGACGCTCGAGCCGCGGCTCCAGCGAGTCGTGACTCTCCGCTTCGGACTGGACGGCGGCACGCCGTGCACGCTCGACGAGATCGGCGAGGACGTGGGGGTGACCCGCGAACGCGTCAGGCAGCTCGAGACACGTGCACTCCGCCAGCTTCGCCTCGCCGCGCCGGGCCTCGCGCACTACCTTCGCGCCGAGTAGCTGCACCTACCGCTACGGCGCGGCGGCCATCTGCATCTCGCGGAGATTCGCGAGACGCTCGAGCGAGTCCAGCTCCATCTGCCGCACACGCTCCCGGGTGAGGCCGAGCCGCTTGCCGATCTCCTCGAGCGTCTTCGGCTCCTCGTCTATCAGCCCGTAGCGGAGGACGAGCACCTGCCGTGCGCGCTCGTCGAGCGCCTGGAGGGAGATCGCGAGCGCCTGGCTGCGGAGCGCGCCCTCGACGCACTCCTCGGGCAGCGGCTCGTCACCGGCGACGAAGTCGCCAAACGTCACGTCGTCCTGGTCGCCGACCGGCTGGTCGAGGCTCGCCGACGTTCGGGCGGCCGCACGAACCTCGCGCGCCTGTTCGATCGGCAGCGACGCCTCGGCGGCGATCTCCTCGAGCGTCGGCTCGCGGCCGAGCTCCACGTACAGCGTCCGCTCGGCCCGGGTCATCTTCTGCATCCGCTCGACGATGTGGACGGGCACCCGGATCGTGCGCGACTTGTCCGCGAGCGAGCGCGCGACGGCCTGGCGGATCCACCACGTCGCGTACGTCGAGAACTTGTAGCCGCGGCGCCAGTCGAACTTCTCGACGGCGCGGATGAGGCCGAGCGTGCCCTCCTGGATCAGGTCGAGGAACGGGAGGCCCTGGTTGCGGTAGTTCTTGGCGATGGAGACGACCAGGCGGAGGTTCGCCTGGATCATGCGGGTCTTCGCAGCCATGTCCCCGCGTTCGATCTTCTTCGCGAGCTCGACCTCCTGGGCTGCGGTGAGGAGCTGGTGGCGGCCGGCCTCGCGCAGGAAGAGCTGCAACGCGTCGGTCGTCGTCTCGACGGCCTGGGACGGCGGCGCCTTCTCCGGCTCGCGCTCTGCCTCCTGCCGGGCCTCGACGAGCAGCTCGATCCCGCGCCGGTCGAGCTCCTGGTAGATCGCTTCGATCTCGAGCGGATCGAGCTCGAGCGGCTCGATGGTCTCGACGAGCTCGGACTGGCGCAGCCGGCCGCTCGACTCGGCCGCGTCGAGAAGCGCGACCAGCTCCTCGCTTGCGAGGATCGACTCGATCTCGACGGTCGTCAACGGTTTCCCCTCATCCGGCGCGTCTTGACCTCCTTCCGCCTACAGGATCAAGGCAAACACGACCGCACTGGCCAATGCACGAGAAGCTACGTTATGTCAAGTTGGAGGAAGACGCCGTAGCCGGCCGGCTAGCCTCCCCGCTTTTCCACAGGTTGCACACAGTGCTGTGGAAATGTTGATTATTCAACGTTCGCAAATTGCGACGTTTTCGGGTCTGCGACCCCTTGCACCGGATCTCGACAGCCCGTAGGTTTCTTCTTGCGCCGAGCACGGCGCGGGAGTAGGACGAAGCAGTACCGGGTGGTTGTACGTGGCGGCTCGCAAGGGCCGAAGCGGAAAGTCAGCCGGCGCTGTGGACGAAACCGCGACCGGCTCGGCGACTTTTTTTGGTCCAACGCACCTGCGTCGCGACCTCTCCCCTCTCGACTACGATCGCCGCGATGATCCATCCTCCGCGTCCGCCGAGCATCGACCAGGGAGTCGCCGCCTTCATCTGGGCGGTTGTCCTCGCGGTGTTCGTCTACTTCGGGCTCGCCGCGATCGGCACGAGCGGCGCGACCTCGATCGTTCTCGCCCTCGTGGCGTTCGCCGCCATCTGGCTCCTCGTCCGCCTACGCGGCGAAGAAGTGCCGCCGCGGCGGCGGTAGACGGCGCTCAGGGCATAGCGCGAGTACCAGCCTCCGCGCAAACCGCTCCCCGAGCGCCTCCTCGAGGCGCTCGTGCGCGGTCCGCTCGCCCGGGTCGAGGCTGCGGATGTGTGCTTCGAGCAGTTGCGAGCCCCGTCCGGTCATGAGTTCAGTTGTCGGCGGCGCGGGAGCCTTCCGATGATCCCCCGATCCGGCATTCATCTCCGGATCGGCTCCTGGACGCGCGTGTCCGCATCGGTCGTGCCCACAGGCGGAACGACCTCTTCGCGGCGCCGGCGGGCTGTCCAGCGGCGCTCCGCGGCGAGCGGCTCGTCGGCGTAGCCCGGCTCGACGGGCGCAGGCTCCGGGACGCCGTCGAGCGAGAGCGCCAGCATAACGCCGAAGCCGAAGGCGAGAATCCCGCGCCACAGCCCGACGGAGTGGACGACGCCGAGGATCCCGAGCGAGGAGCTCCACGCGTGGATCCGCCCCTCCTCCCAGCCGTTGCCGGGCTGGCTCGCGAGCAGGATCCAGCAGACGCAGACGAGGACGGGAAGGAACGCCACGACGACGGTCGTCGGCGACGTGCGCAACCGAAGGCCCTTCGTCCACGTGCCGACGTGCGTGGCGAGAACGAGCAGGAAGCCGGCGACGGCGACGACCGCCATCGCGATCCAGAAGCGCCCGGTCGTCTGCGTGCCGATCTGCGCCGCACCCCATAAGCCGAGTCCGGCAAGGCCGGCGGCGAGCGCCAGCGTCAGACCCCGCGTCAGGTCGTACATGCCATAGCTCCGCATTCCTCTCACCTCGTTCCTTTCGTGGCCACGGATGAAACGAGCGAGCCGGGCTTCGGGGTGCGGACTACCCGAGCGTGAGGCGGCGGCTGTCGAACGAGGTCGACCACAGCTCGGCCCGAAACTCGTCGAGCGTCGCGAGCGCGTCCTCATGGAACAGGTGCTCGACCACTCCGATGTCGCGGTCGTTGTGGAACGGGACGTCGACGTGAGCCCGCGAGACGAGGTTGACCGAGAGCCGGCGGCAGCTCGGGCAGCGCACCGCGAGACCGACCGTCGCATCCGCCGCCGTCAGGAGGGCGAACGCGGACGGGAAGACGGGTCGCGGCTGCTCCTCGGGGTAGCAGAAGAAGCTCCACGGCCACTCCCCCGCCTTGATCCGTGCCGCGGCGATGTCGCCGAGCTCCGCCGCCACGGGCTCGAGCCGGGAGGTCATGAGATTGACGAACGCGCCGGCGGCGAAGCCGAGCGGCGCCCAGTCGAGGTCGTCGTGGGTGAGCAGACCGTCGTGCTCCTCCCCGCACCCGCAGTCGAACCGGACGCGGAAGACGGCCGGATGCGCCGCGCCCGGCAGCTCCTCGATCGAGCGGAACGCCGAGAGCTGCACATGGGTCTCGCCGCGGACGGGACACGCGAACGCGTAGCGGCTCGTGAGCGGGTCGTACATGACGCAGTTGTAGGACGAACGCCGGACGGAACCGCCCGGGTCCGCGCGTCAATACGTAATGAGCGCGTGCAGGTCGTACTGCTCGAGCTTCTCCCGCCCGCCGAGGAACGAGAGCTCGATCACGAAGTTGACGCCGACGACCGTTCCACCGAGATCCTCGACGAGCCCGGCGATCGCCTGCACCGTCCCTCCCGTCGCGAGGACGTCGTCGTGGATCACGACCCGCGCCCCGCGGCCGATCGCGTCGGAGGCGACCTCGAGCGTGTTCTGCCCATACTCGAGCGCATACGTGGCCGAGACGGTCTCGGGCGGCAGCTTGCCGGGACGGCGCGCGGCGACGAAACCGCAGCCGGCCGCGACCGCAATCGCGCCGCCGAGCCAGAAGCCGCGAGCCTCGGCGCCGAGAATGAGATCTGCTTCGCGCTCACGTGTCCAGGCCGCGAGCTCCTCCACCGCCTGCGCGAGCGCCTCCCGGTCGAGCAGGAGCGGCGAGATGTCCTTGAAGCCGACCCCGGGCTCCGGGAAGTCGGGAACCTCCCGCACCCTCGTCTTGAGATCAATCACCGGCGAGCCTTCGAACGTTCCGCCGCAGGAGCAGGTCGGAGAGCTCCTGCGCGCTCTGCGCGAGCCGCTGGAGGTCGGTGAGCGCCTCGCGACGCCGGTCCGGGTTGCGCGACCGCAGCGCCGGCCCGATCACGGCCTCGAGCAGCCCCGACTCGCGGTCGGCTGCCGTCCGGAAGGCACGCAGGTTGCGCGCGCCGATCCCGAACCGCCCGAGCGACTCGCAGGCGGCGGCGATGTCGACGTCGCTCTCTGCATAGACACGGCTTCCTCCGACCGTCGTCGCCTCGATCAGCCCGAACTCCTCGAGCTCCTTCACGCGCTCGCGCGTGATGCCTGCGCGCGCACAGAGGTCGTCGAGGTCGAGCGCCTCCTCCCCGGTCCCGACCGCCCGCCGCCGCTTGCGCTGCGCGCCGGCTCCGGCGAGGAGCTCCTCCTTGATCACGCGGAGTGGCAGGAACTCGTCCCGCTGCAGCCGGAGGATCGTCTCGAGCCGGTCGACGTCGTCTTCCGAGAAGAGCCGGTAGCCGCCCTGGGTGCGCCGTGGATTGAGGAGGCCCTGGTCCTCGAGGTAGCGGATCTTCGAGATCGAAACGTCCGGAAACTCGTCCTGAAGCCGGCTGCAGACCGTCCCGATGGTCAGGAGACGCCGGCGGGCGAGCACTTGAGTGGAATGGGCCTCGGTGGTCGACATCGACGAAACGTCAGCGGTGGAGGTACGTGAGCCGGTATTTGCCGATCTGGATCTCGTCGCCGTCGCTGAGAACGGCCGAGTCGACGCGCTCTCGGTTGACGAACGTGCCGTTGAGGCTCCCCTGGTCATCGAGCTTCCAGCGGTCACCCTCCTGCGTGAACACGGCGTGCTTGCGGGAGACGGTGACGTCGTCGAGGAAGATCCCACACTCGGGCGAACGTCCGATCACCGTCGGGCTCTCGCTGAGCGCGAACGTCTCGCCCGACCGCCCCCCGCCCGAGCGGACGACGAGCACGCCGCCCTGCAGCCCGAGATCGTCGAGAGTGTCGAGGGAGTCGCCCGAGTCGCCGATCGCGAACGCCTCGGTCTGCTCGCCCTCCTCCGGCACGACGAGCGCGGCGCCGCACCGCGCGCAGAAGCGCGCGAACTCCGGGTTGTTGTACCCGCACTCGGGGCAGTAGACGTGCGACATCGCTACGTGCGGGGAGTCGCCTTGCCGGCGAGGATCTCCGTCAGCGCGTTGACGTCGACGGCCTCGAGAACGCTCCGTCCCTCGGTCTTCTGGAGCCGCGCCACGAGCTCCGCGCGGAGGATGTCGATCTTTCCGTGCAGCAGCCGGCGCCGGTACGACACCTCCTGCTCCTCGGTGGTCAACTCGTCGATGAGCTTCTTCAGATCCTCATCCGACAGGATCGCGAGGTCGGGCAGCGCTTCCATAAACACCTTTCGCCGGGGACGCCAGGGCTACAAACTGCGGAGTGTCAACCTGAACTTTAGCCTTTTGTCTTGCTGGGCCGCTAGGCCCGCTCGACGGCTGCTTCGCCGTGCTCGATCTCCTCCACGAGAGTTCGCAACTCTCGTGCGAGCTCCTCCGACGCGTCTGAGGTCTCCCCCTCGGCGTACAGGTGGATGAGGGGCTCGTCGGGATCGGGCAGAGCCTGGCTCCAGCCGCGCTCCTCGAACAGCTTGATCCCGTCCGTGAGGTCGAGCTCCCTCCCGGCCAGGCGCTCGTTGAGGACGCGCATGACGAGCCCTTTCAACGCCCACGGGCACGGGATCTGGTGGTGAACGAGGGTCGGCTCCGGCAGGTCCGCGACGAGCGCGGAGACCGGCTTGTCGCTCGACGCGAGCAGCTCGAGGAGCTTCGCGAGGCTCGCGACCGCGTCGTAGCCGGGCAGGAAGTCGGGAAAGACGTAGCCGCCGCCGACTGCGCCGGCGAAGACGACGTCCCCCTGCGCCGCGGCGCGAGTGAGATCGGGCAGCGACGCCGGCGTGCGGACGATCTCGAGCTCCGAGCCTTCGACGAGGCGATCGACCTGGCTCGTCACGGTGACGGGGAACGCGAGCTTGCCGCGGCGGCCGCTCGACGCGATCAGGCGCAGGAAGAGGAGCAGCGCCTGCTCGACGGGCACCTCCCGTGCTTGCTCGTCGACGAGGTAGAGCCGCTCGGCCGCGCGGTCGAAGACGGCGCCGAGGTCTGCGCCGACCGCCGGGACGAGCCGCTTCGTCTGCCCGATCGCCGCCGCGAGCCCCGGCGGTGCGTCCGCGTTCTCGGCTCCCTCCCCCGCGAACGCGTGCGCCGCAACGACCTCCACGCCGAGCGGCCCGAGCACGAGGGGCAGCACGTAGGACGCGCCCGACGAGCCGTAGTCGACGACGATGCGGAAGCCGCGCTCGCGCACCCGCTCGACCTCGATCGTCGACAGGAGCTCGGAGGCGTACGTCTCGTGTACGCGCGCGGGATACGTGATGCCGCCGACCGCGCTCGCGGCGACCCGTCGCAGCTCGCCGCGGGTGAAGTGCTTCTCGACCTCCTTCTGCATCGCCGGGCTCATCTCGACGCCGGGCGGCTCGAAGAACTGGATGCGGACGATCTCGGGGTCGTTCGGGCCGACGCCGATGTGGAAGCCCGCTTCGTAGCCCTGCGACTTCACGAGATGCCGTGCGACAGCGGCCGGGCTGACGCGGAGGTCGGCGACGTGGACTCCGGTCGAGGACAAGCCGGAGATCATCGCGCGCTTGATCATCCGGCACGCGGCGGGGCCTTCGCGGCTCGCCACGACGCGCGCGCCGCGCTCGAGCGCGCTGCCGAGCGCCGCGGCGAGCCGCACCGCGACATCCGGCGTGAGGTCGACGTTGACCATCCCCGCGACTCCCTGCTTGCCGAAGAGTCGCGTCGTGCCGCGCGATTCCCAGATGAGGCTCTCGTGCAGCTGCGAGCCGGTCTCGACCTCCTTGAACGGATAGATCCGGACACCGGGAAGGATCACGCTCTCGGCGCCGATCTTCACCTCGTCGCCG
>Ga0307373_10005061_pt1 | contig 21810 bp, 22 predicted proteins | sample OX2MG_FD_202534 | JGI IMG/M metagenome (GOLD analysis project Ga0307373, IMG submission 202534) | Soil microbial communities from Risofladan, Vaasa, Finland - OX-2 | ecosystem: Environmental > Terrestrial > Soil > Coastal area > Acid sulfate soil | place: Finland: Risofladan, Vaasa | collected...
CTTCACGCTTCGCGCCGCCGCCGACTTCTGGTGGGTCGCCTATATCGCCCTGCGCGACGGATTTCTTCTCGCCGCCGTCATACTGGGCTTCCTGCCGATGAACCTGGACATCATGGCGGACATCAAGGTGGGCCTGCCCTTCGTTCCCCTCGGCACCATCGCGCTGGCCGCCGCGCTGCTGGTCAAGACGATGCGCAACGCCGAAGACGTCAACGCCTCCTATCGCCTGAGCACCTACCTGGTCGGCCTGGGGGCCATCCTGAATACCTTCGGATTCGTTTTCGTGATGGAAGGGCCGGGGGACGAATATGCCGCCAGCAAGAGCGCGTTTTGGCAAACATTGTATTCCTGGCGATCGAACCATAATCACGGTCTTGCAACAGTTGTCTTCTACAGCGCGTTTCCGATATTGTGCGCGATCGTCCTCGCCGCTTTTGTGAGGGCCGTCCGCCTGTTCAATGAAGCGGGCGCAAAAATCGAGGGAGGCAAACATGTTTCGCCTTAAACTGAAAGGCAAGGAATGTCTCGCCTGCGGGATCTGCATGGACGTATGCCATCGCCATGCGATTGCGCTGCGGCCCGCCAAAGCAACGCCCGTCGAGGGCGATGCCCTGACGTTCCTGCTGCTTCGGACGCCCCGGAATTTCGAGACGCCGCTCCAGCCGAAGGGAACGTTTCCGTATCTGGCTCAGCCGGAACTCTGCGACGGATGCGGCGACTGCGTCAAAGAGTGCCCGACCGGCGCGCTGCTGCTGGCCATCGTGGAACAAGGTCTCGCGATGGGCGGGTCCGTCGAGCGTCCGGCCGTTCATTAGTCATTCCTCTATCCGGCATTCATCATTTTGCCGCCGGGCGATCAGCAGGCCATAAACGAAATTGCCGGAGGCGAAACCGGCTTTCATCGCGCGAAACGCCTTCAGAAAATCGAGAAACGCGGGGCCCATCTCGGCGGCCAGATCCCACAGGGCACGCGGGCGGATGATTTCCAGGCACAAATCCCAGGTCTTGGCGCAGTGCCGGTTCAATACCTCTTGACGGGTGACATGCAGGCCGCGGGATTCGAGCAGCGAAACGTAATCCGTCATCGTGTCCAGTTCGACCAGCATTCCCCGCTCGATCGGGCGAATGAATTTTTCCCGGGTTCGCCCGTCGAGATTCCCCTTCTTGAACCAATCGATGATGGCCATCGTTCCGCCGGCGGCCAATACATCCGCCGCCGCGCCGAAAAATCTTCCCTTCTCCGGGTAATGCGAAATCGATTCAACCGACCAGATCACGTCGAAATTCTTGTTGGGAAATGCCATCTCCTCGGCGTCCATCAGAAAAAAACTGGCTCGCGCTCCGGCGGCCGCCCCCGCCTGGCTGGCCAGATCGACCTGCACCGGGGAGATCGTGATGCCGGTCGCTTCCACCCGATATTTCTCGGCCAGATAAATACTGCTCGCGCCGAATCCGCAGCCGACGTCGAGCAGCTTCGCGCCGGGCCGGATGCCGGCCGCCCGGGCCAGATGCTCGATGAGCTGAACTTGCGCCTGCTGTTTGGTTTCGTCGCCGCGAATCCAATAGCCGTGATGGAGATGTTCGCCCCACAATTCGCGATAGTAGGGGCTGACCCGGTCGTAGTGTTCCCTGATTCCGGCCTTGTCGTTATAGCGGGAGATCGTGTGAGTAGGCGGCAAAGCGCCAATCCCCTTGAAAATTTCCCAATTGCCTGGAGCATACCCCCCGGGCAAACGAGAGCACAATGGATACGGGGAAAAGCAGATCCCTCGCGACCAGCCCCGGCCAAAATAGCCGGGACCGGGTTCGGGAGGACAGCGGCGCGTGCAGGAGCAGGTGGTAGAATCGGCTGCGGACTTCCCCAAGCGCCCATGACCGAACAGGACCTCAGAAAACTGCTCGAAGACGTGCGCCGCGGCCGAACCGGGCTCGACGACGCTCTGGCACGGCTGAAAAAGTTGCCGTTCGAGGATCTGGGCTTCGCCAAAATCGATCATCACCGCGCCTTGCGCCAGGGCTTTCCCGAAGTCGTCTACGCCCGCGGGAAAACGGCTGAGCAGGTGGCGAAAATCGTGCGCAGCATGCTCGGCAACGGCTCATCGCACAACATCCTGGTCACGCGCGCGAGCCGCACCATGTATCAGCGCGTGCGCCGTCTGGACCGCTCGGCGCGCTTCCGTCCGCTCTCCGGCACGATCCTGATCCGGCGCGACCGCGAGATTCACGGCAAGGGATTGATACTGGTTGTCTCGGCGGGAACCAGCGACATCCCCGTCGCCGAAGAGGCCGCCGTCACCGCCGAGGCGATGGGCAGCCGCGTCGAGACGATCTATGACGTCGGCGTCGCCGGGCTGCACCGGCTGCTCGATCATCGCGACCGCCTGACGGAGGCTCGCGTGGTGATTTGCGTCGCGGGAATGGAAGGCGCGCTTGCGAGCGTCGTGGCGGGTCTGGTAGGCGTGCCGGTAATCGCCGTGCCGACCAGCACGGGATACGGCGCGAGCCTGGGGGGCGTCGCGGCCATGCTGGCGATGCTGAACAGTTGCGCGGCGAATGTCTCCGTCGTCAACATCGACAACGGATTCGGCGCCGGCTGCGTAGCCAGCGTCATCAATCGGCTTTAAGCATCCGCCTACGGCGCGCGTTCCTGAAATATCCAAAGAAAAACGGAAGTATGTACTTTACGCAGCGCAGCACCCCTTCACCCTAGCATAGCGCACCGTGCGGCCTACTTGGGCCAGCCCTCGGGCGGCTTCTGCTTCTCCAGGGACTTCCTCACGGCCTTCCGCCAGTCGCCCTTGATTTTCAGGCGTTGGGGCTTCGGGCCGGGAGTCAGTTTCGGCTTCTTAGGTTTCGACTTCATTTACTGCTGTCCCTTTGCGTACTCGTTTAGATCATCAAGGACGCTCACTGCTGGTTGTTTGTTGGCACAGTGAGCGTTCCATGCGGCCCTGAAACCGTGGCTGCCCCCAGCGTCTTGCTGGTACTGGTAGCCGTGCTTCTTGGTTTCGACCACCATTCCCTCGCTCATGCCACCAAGACCGTTCTGACTGCGCAGATCATAACAGAGCGACCCATCGGCCATGGCCGCAGCAAAGCTGAATCGCACGCTTGCTGGATTGCGGACACCATCCACTATCTTGCGCCCCGCGTAGAAAGCTAAGTTTCGCTCTTCCGTGGCCGCCTTTTGCTGAACGGTTGGCTGCGGAGGCGATTCCCGTATGGACCTATCCACGCGATTCAAAAACAGCATTAACAGAAGAATGCCCACGACAACGGCGACAATCTCCGCATTGTCGATTAGCCAGTCGCTAAGGGGCGACCAAGCGCGCCGTTTCACCTAGAGCCTCCATCTATCTCGCAAACGCGGGGAATGAGCCAATGCCCTGCGCCTAGAACCCAAGCCTCTTTTTCTGCTCCTCAAGCTGCTGGACCTCAAAAGCGAGGCTGCGAATTTGATTGGCCAACCCGTTAACGGTCGACAAGTCAAGTATGCCCTTGCCGAACTGCTCGGTGCGCTGTCCAAGATCATGGGATGTGTGCGGCTCATTTAAGAACGTGACAGTCTCGGGAGCCTTTTCGAGAACTCCTCCAAGACGAGCCAACTCCTTGCCGATGCGAGCCGCCTTAACCCTACACTCCTCCAGTTCCCGACTCTTTTGCTTGTGGTTGGAGAGAACCTCTCCGATTAGCTCGTTCCGCTCTTGCTCGCCCATTACGTATCTCCCGTCACACAGAATCATATCCGTTGAGTCCACTTACGCCGCCGATGATCGGTACATGAGCCGCTTCCCTTCGGCTGAACGGATGGCCGCAGCCGTCCGCTCGCCATCGCTCATCTTGCGAAGATTCCACAGAAAATCGAACTGCCACAGGTAGCGGTGCAGATATTCCTTGCTGACGTTGTGGTAGATGCCCATGATCCCGCGCTTCAGGATCGCAAAGGAACTCTCCGCCGTGTTGGTGTGAATGTCGCCCCGGACGTATTCCTTGGTGCTGTGGGCAACAGTGTGGTGTCCGCCAGCATATTCCGAGCCGATGCCCTGGTAGGACGCCAAATCATCCGTCACAACCCGCGATTGCCGATCAACCATCTCTCGGATGGCCGATTTCAGGGTTTCCCCGCTCACGTCCGCCACAACCTGACGGCGAATCCGTCCTTGCCTTTCGACCGCCGCAAATACCGGGGCCTTGCGAGTCCCGCGCCCGCGAGGGTTATTCCCCTTGTAGCGCGGCTTCCCGCCCACGTAAGTCTCATCGCATTCCACCGTACCCTTCAATTTCTCGGCCTCTGGATTCTCCGGGGCCATCGCAAAGCGAATGCGGTTCATCAGGAACAGCGCCGATTTGTAGCTGATCTGGCATTGGCGCATGATTTCCAAGGCAGCTACGCCCTTTTTGGACGTTGACGCTCGCCAAAAGGCATAGCACCAGCGCCGCAGCGGAATACGGCTCTCCTCATACACCGTTCCGATGCGGACGGTGTATTGTTTGTGGCAATCATGGCAGCGCCACAGGAACCGCTTGTTGCGCTCGCCCGTCTTGCCATCCGCCATCTTGTAGACGTTGATGCTGCCGCAGTGAACGCAACCCGGATGCTTCCCCCAGCGCAGCGTTTCCAGAAGTTCAACCGCTGCCAGTTCGTCGGAACAGGCCAGCGGTATCTTTTCGACCACGGCCGATTTTCCGAGATGCGCGTTGTTTTTCATCCCCGAATTCTATACTTAAAGCAAGCATTGTGTCAAGTACAAAATTATGGTCGGGGGACTGGCTCTGGCCGTCTTGTCCTCATTTCATCTAGCAGCTTTTTCATGTGCTCGCCAGTCCTTCGCATCTCCTTGATTCTCTCTATCAGGGATTTCATCCCTTCATCGAAATCTTCCGGTCTCATCGAGAAATCCGGGGCGCTTAGCAGTAGGTCTGCCGCCGCGTCCTGCACATCCCTGAGCTGGGTCACTAGGAAATCAATTCTTACGGGGTCGAGCATCCCGGAGTCGCCAGCCTCATTCAGAGCGGCAATATGCTTGTCTCCGCCGCAACCGTCTACGTGCTCGATGCACTGGAAGAGCACATAGGCCGCCAAAATCACCGCCTGCGGTCCAGGAAAATACCGCTGATGCAATCGGTCGGTCAGAAAATCAGCCAGATGCCGCCCTGCGCCAATGGCGGCGTAATCGAGTTCCTTAACTAACGGCCCAGATGCCCTGAACAACCCACTCTTGGCTTGCATCTTCACCCCGTATAGTAGTTCGGCGCTCGGCATGGCACCCGGCTGAAAAATCGCCCCATAGTGCCTGTAGCTCTCCTTGATGCTCTCTTCCATTCCCGCGCATGCGTTCTCAAAACTCCTGGCTTCTTTCACGTCTTCCCACGCTCGTTCAGTCAGCTTATCCACCCACGGCCCCTCGCCCGCCCCGGCCATCGCAACCATCAGATCATCAGGCGAATCCTTCGCGTACCACGGCTGAGGCTTCACAACCAACTTGGGGGTCCATGTTTTGGAATATTGGTCAATCGTCTCCTGCGTGTCAGCGCAGAGTATGACTCCGCCGTTGAACCTCATCCCAGCCACTATGGTCACGGCTTCACTCCGTGGAAGCCGCTTTGGTTTTGGACGCAGAAGCGGATGTGGGAACGGGCGCGGCTTCGCGCGTATCATTCTACCGCGCCCCTTGCGTAAGGTATATACTTCCGAAGAAAAAAACGGGGGTCTAACGCCGCGCGGCGGCGAGAGCGGCGGCCAGCGCCTCTTCCTGATCGGGGAAAACCGTGCGGAGATCTAGCACGAGCCGGTCATTTTCGATTCGGGCGATGACGGCAATCGCCGCACCCTCCGGGTGCCGCAACCTCTCCTCCAGCGCCGCGGCCGAATGGCGCCCGCTCCGAACGGCAACCAGCCAGGTGGGAAGCGTTTTTCCAGGGGTCGATCCGCCGCCCACGACGGAATTTCCCGCGACAATTTCCAGTTGCGCGCCCCCCTCGCCGGCCAGGCGAGCGGCAAATGCTTCGGCGCGTCGTCGAATCTCGTCGGCGGGCTCGCGAATCATTCGCACCACGGGCACGTCGTCCGGCGCGCCGCGAAGATAGCCGTGGAGGGTCGCTTCCAGCGCGGCGATGGTGAGTTTATCGACGCGCAAGGCGCGGAACAGCGGATCGCGGCGAACCCGGCCGACCAGTTCCTTCTGCCCGGCGATGATTCCGGCCTGCGGGCCGCCCAGCAGCTTGTCGCCGCTGAAGGTGGCGATCGAGACACCGGCGTCGAAACTGGCCCGCGCCACGGGCTCGTCGATTCCCTGCGGCTTCAAATCCACCAGGCAGCCCGAGCCCAGATCCTCGCAGACGGGTAAATTGCTCCGCCGCCCAAGCGCGACCAGTTCCTCGAGCGAGGGCCGCTCGGTGAAACCGACGATGCGGAAATTCGAGGGATGGACGCGGAGCACGAGCCTCGTCTCGGGCCCGATGGCGGCTTCGTAATCGGCCAGGCGCGTGCGGTTGGTCGTGCCGACCTCGCGCAGGCGCGCGCCGCTCGACGCCAGAATATCGGGAATCCGGAAGCCGTCGCCGATCTCGATCAGCTCGCCGCGGGAGACGATCACCTCGCCCTCTCGCGCCAGCGCATGCAGAACCAGGAAAACCGCGGCGGCGTTGTTATTTACAACGATGGCCGATTCGGCGCCCAGCAGGCGCGAAAGCAGGCGAGCGGTGTGCGCGTCGCGTTTGCCGCGCGCCCCGGTGGAAAGATCGTATTCGAGATTGGAGTAGCCGGCCGCCGCTTCGCGCAGGCGGCCCAGCGCCTCGCGGGAGATGGGGGCGCGGCCGAGATTGGTGTGAAGCACGACCCCGGTGGCGTTGATCACCGGGCGAAGCGAGGGCGCAAGCCACGCTTCGACGGTCTGCGCGATGCGCCGATCGAGCGTCTCGGCATCGTTCGCCAGGGGGCCTGCATGGGCGCCCGCCTGAGAGCCCACTGATGCTCCATCGCTCAGCTCGGCGCGAAGCTCGGCCAGCACCTCACGCGTGGCTTCGAGCACCAGGGCGCGCCCTGCCCGCCGGCACAAACCGTCGAGCCCCGGGCGGCCGAGCAGCTCATCAACCGAGGGAATCGTTCGCAGCGCGGCGCGGGAAGCGGGATCGGCAGCCATTGCCCTGTTATTGGAGCACAGCGGCAAGGGCAAGGCAATGCAGCGCGAGAGCGGAACGGAGCGGGCCGGAAAATCCTCCTCCCGACCGGAAAACTTTCGCATCCAGGCGCGGACGAATAGAATGGTGGGCTTCTCTTCTGAATGCAAAGCAACGACTGGGCGTTGCTGAATACAGTGACTCCTGTCAGTGGTCATCCCTTGCCCGCCGGAGGCGGGCAAGGGGTCTGCTTTCCCCCGCGGCGCCCGCGGAGAGAGCGCGGCAGATTCCTCGCGCCAAAGCCCGGCGCTCGGAATGACCACCTGCAAGCGGCCGGAGCGATACACTGGGTCGCGTCACTATATTTTGCAAACTTCCCTAGGAGGGTGATTTGGCCGTCGAACGGGCACTCATCAGCGTGTATGACAAAACCGGCGTCGCGGAATTCGCCAAGCGGCTCGCCGCATTGAAGATTGAAATCGTATCGACCGGAGGAACAGCGCGGCTCTTGCGCGATGCGGGCGTCGCGGTGCGCGACGTGGCCGAGCTGACCGGCTGGCCGGAAATGCTTTCCGGGCGCGTGAAGACGCTCCATCCGAAGGTGCATGGCGGCATCCTGTTCCGGCGCGACAACGCCGACGACCGCGCCCAGGCGGCCAAGCACGAAATCGCCCCGATCGATCTGGTCGTCGTGAACCTGTATCCGTTCGAGGCGGTGGCCGCCAAGGCCGGCGTCGGGCCCGACGAGCTGATTGAAAACATCGACATCGGCGGCCCGACAATGGTTCGCTCGGCCGCGAAAAATTTCGGTTTCGTCGGCGTGGTCACGGACCCCCGCGATTACGGCCGCGTGGCCGAGGAACTCGAGCGCGGGCGCGAGCTGAGTCTCGAGACGCGGCTGGAACTGGCCCGCAAAGCGTTCGCGGCGACGGCCCGATACGACGGCATGATCGCGACCGAGCTGGAGCGGCTCTCGGCCGCCGACGGCCGCCTTTCGCTCGTCGAGCGTCCGCTGCTGCCCGAACGCTTCCATCTGGCCCTCGAACGCCTCGAAACGCTCCGCTACGGGGAAAACCCGCACCAGAAGGCCGCTCTCTACATGCCCGCGGGACGGCCCGCGGCGGGCCTGGCCGGAGCGCGGAAGCTGCAAGGCAAGGAGCTTTCCTACAACAATCTGGTCGATCTCGAAGCGGCGTGGAACTTCGTCCAGGAGTTCGACCGTCCGGCGGCGATCATCATCAAGCATTGCAATCCGGCCGGCGCCGCCGAAGACGACCGCCAGGCCGAGGCATACCGGCTGGCTCTCGCGTGCGATCCGGTTTCGGCGTTTGGCAGCGTGATCGCGTTCAATCGGCCCCTCGAGGCGGAAACCGCGGCCGAAGTGTCCAAGCTTTTCGTCGAATGCGTCGTGGCGCCGGGCTATCAGCCGGAGGCCCTCGAAACGCTTTCCCGCAAGAAGAATCTGCGTCTGGTGGAACTGGCCGCGCCCGGCGCTTCGGCCATCGAGCTGAAAGCGATCTCGGGGGGCTGGCTGTTGCAAGAGGCCGACCGCGCGCGGCCCGACGAGAGCCAGTGGAAAGTGGTCACCGAGCGCCAGCCGACGGCCGAGGAGATGGCGGCGCTGCGCTTCGCCTGGAAAGTGGTGAAGCACGTGAAGTCGAACGCCATCGTTTTCACCCGCGCGGCCCAGACGGCCGGCGTCGGCGCCGGGCAGATGAGCCGGGTCGATTCGGTGAAAATCGCCGTAATGAAAGCGCAGCTTCCCCTGGAAGGCACCGTCGTCGGTTCCGACGCCTTTTTCCCGTTTCCGGATGGCGTTGAGGAGGCGGCCAAAGCCGGCGCCACCGCGGTGATCCAGCCGGGCGGGTCGGTTCGCGACAACGAGGTGATTGCCGCGGCGAATCGCTTGGGATTGGCAATGCTGACGACAGGTCGGCGGCATTTCTGGCACTAGCCGGAATTGCGGCGCGCCCCGCACCCGGCACGAACAGGCGCATGGGCACAACCGCCGGGTGAATCTTTTGACCTGATCCGTACCGTCAAAGGATAATGGGTCCAGTCGACTGGAGCGATCGGTGAAATTTCTGGCCTGTTGCGCGCTGCTGGTGCTGCTACCCCTGACTGCGGCCGCACAGCAATCCCCTTCCGAAACGGCACCCGGCGCGGCAAGCCGCGTCGACCGCCAGGCCGAGGCGTACGCGAACTACGTTCTCGGCCATATCAACCAGGTCCAATACGAGGATACCGGGGACCAGAATTACGCGGCGCAGGCCATCGACTACTACAAGAAGGCCCTCGCGCTGAATCCCGACGGCGTCGAGATCCGGCTCCAGATGGCGGGCACCTACGCGGAATCCGGGCAGCTGCGCGACGCCATAGCCATCGCCCAGGACGTTCTCAAGAGCCATCCTAATAATATCGACGCCCACCGGCTGCTGGCCCGCATCTATGTGCGCACGCTCGGCGAGCTCGGCCCGCAAACCAACCAGAAAGAGACGCTCGCGCTCGCCGTACAGCAATACGAGGCGATTTTGAATCTGGACCCGAGCGACAACGAAGCCGGGTTGTGGCTGGCGCGGCTCTACCGCTTCCAGAACCAGTCGGACAAAGCGGGAAAAGTGCTTCAGCAAATGCTCGCCCAGAACCCGTCGAACCAGCAGGCGATCGGGCAATACGCGCAGCTCCTTCTCGACCAGGGCCACGCCCACCAGGCCATCGCGCTGCTGACGAAATCGGCGGGAGGGGCGGGCAGCGCCTCCCTCTACGATCTGCTCGGCAACGCCTACGTCCAGGTTCAAGACTCCGCCAATGCCGAGAAGGCCTACCGCCGCGCGGTCCAGCTCGACCCGGGAAACCCGGTGCCGTTGCGGCGTCTGGCCGGCACCCTGTTCGACGAGAGCAAGTTCGACGAAGCCATCCCGGCCTATCAGCGGCTCGCCGGTCTCGATCCCTCCGATCCGACCAATTACCTGCGGCTGGCGGAAATATACTATCAGCAGAAAAAGTACGATCTGGCCGAGACGAACATCGCGCTGGCCCAGCAGCGCGCCCCCGGCAGCCTCGAGGTGGTCTACAACCAGGCGCTGATCGACGAGGCGCTGGGCAAATTCGGCGACGCCGTCGACGTGCTATCGAGCGCCATCGCCAATCTGAAGCAGCAAGCGGCCACCCCGGCGGCCGGCGCGGCGCCCAACCCGGGCGTCTACGCAATCCTCTACGAGGAACTGGGGCACATCTACCGGCAACAGGGCGACTACGCCGCCGCCATCAACACGTTCAAGGAAATGATGTCGCTCGGCCCGGAGCAGGTCCGGCGCGGCCGGATCGAGCTGATCGAGACCTATCGCGAGAACAGCCAGATCGACGACGCGATCGCCACGGCGCGCCAGGCCATGCAGGCCGACCCGCAAGACCGCCGGATGAAAATTACCTATGCCTTTCTTCTCGGCGACAAGGAAGAAACCGACAATGCGGTGAAAACGCTCCGCTCATTGCTCGACGGCTCCCCCGCCGACTGGAAAACCCATCTCGATATCGCCCAGGTGGAACTGCGCGGCCGCCGCTACGCCGACGCGAAGCGGTCCGCCGACACCGCCGAATCGATGGCTCAGGGCCCCAAGCAGAAAAGCGAGGCGTGGTTCCTGCTGGGTGCCATTTACGAACGCCAGAAGCAGTACGGGCCGGCCGAAAAGCAGTTCCGCAAGGTGCTGGCCGTGAATCCGGACGACGCCGAGACCTTGAATTACTACGGCTACATGCTGGCCGAGCAGGGCGTTCGTCTCGACCAGGCCGCCGCGCTGGTCAAGCGCGCCCTCGCCATCGACTCGGGCAATAGCGCCTATCTCGACAGCCTGGGCTGGGTCTACTTCAAGCAGAACCGCCTGATCGACGCCCGGAACTACATCCTCCAGGCGATCGCCCGCCGCCCGAACGATCCGACGATTCTCGGCCACCTGGGCGACGTCTACCAGGGGCTGGGCGAAACCGATCTGGCCCTGGCGACATGGGAAAAGGCCCTGGTCCAATGGCGCCGCGTGTCCCCGGCCGACTACGAGCCGGACCTGGTTCGCGAGATCGAGCGGAAAGTATCGGAAACCAAGAGCCGCTCGAAACAGAAGAACCACGCGGACGCTGTCATCTCACACTGAACGGCTTCCTTGACCGCCACGCTGCGCATTCCCGCCTTCGCCAAGATCAACCTTCATTTGGGCGTGCTCGGACGGCGCCCGGACGGCTATCACGAGCTCCGCACCGTCTTCCAGACGATTTCCCTTCACGACACGCTCGAGCTGGAGCGCGTGCGCCGGCCCGGGATCGATCTGACGATTTCCGGGGCGGCTCTCGATCCCGGCCCCGACAACCTCGTTTGGCGCGCCATGGAAAGCCTGAGCCGCGAACTGGGGCTCGGCGGCGGGTGGCGGGTTCGTTTGCACAAATGCATTCCGGCGGCGGCGGGGCTGGGCGGTGGATCGAGCGACGCCGCGGCGGCGCTGCTGGCCGGAATGCGGCTGGCCCGCCGCCAGGTCGAGCCCGGACGCCTCGCGGAGATCGCCGCCGGGCTCGGCGCCGACGTGCCGTTTTTCCTGGTGGGCGGCCGCGCGCTCGGCGTGGGGAGGGGCGATGAAATCTATCCGCTCGCGGACGGAGCCCGGCATTGCGTCCTGGTCGTCCGGCCCGAAGGCGCCGCGATTGCCACGCGCGAGGCCTACGCCTGGCTCGACCATAAGTTGACAAAGGCCGCCACCAACCATAGAATTTGGGATTCCTGCGCCCGAAGCTGGAGCCGGGAGGATGGGGATCTTCTGAACGATTTCGAAGCGGCTGTATTCGGCCGTTTCCCACGCCTCCGGCAAATCAAGCGCCGCCTGCTTCAGGCGGGGGCCGCGGGAGCCGCGCTGGCTGGCAGTGGTTCGGCGGTGTTTGGACTGTTCCGAAACCTAGCGCAGGCGCGCCGAACCGGTCGGCAGTTCCCGGACGACCAGGTTTTCATCACCCGCACCTTGAGTCGGGCCGAATTTCGCCGCCTGACGACGGGGAAACGGGTCTGAGGTATCACGCTTGGCCGATGACAGACTGAAAATTTTCAGCGGGCGCGCGCATCCGGCGCTCGCCGAGTCGATTTGCCGCTATCTGGGGAATATGCCCGGGCGGGTCGAGCTGTGCACGTTTTCCGACGGGGAAACCTACACCCAGATTCTCGAGAACGTGCGCGGGGCCGACGTCTTCGTCGTTCAGCCCTGCTCCCAGCCGGTGGATTTCCACATGATGGAACTGCTGCTGATGATCGACGCCTTCAAGCGCGCCTCGGCCAACCGCATTACCGCCGTCATGCCCTACTATCCCTACGCGCGCCAGGACCGCAAGGACAAGCCGCGCGTGCCGATTTCCGCCAAGCTGGTGGCCGATCTGCTGGAAACGGCCGGGGCCAGCCGCGCGCTGACGCTCGACTTGCATGCCCCGCAGATTCAGGGCTATTTCAATATTCCCGTCGACCATCTGTTCGCATCGCCGGTCATCGTCGAATATTTCCGGCAGATGAATCTCGAGAATCTCACCGTGGTTTCGCCCGATGCGGGCGGAGTCGAGCGCGCCCGCGGGTTCGCCAAGAAGCTCGACGCCCCGCTGGCGATCGTCGACAAGCGCCGCGTCGCCATGGATCAGACCGAAGTGATGCACCTGATCGGCGAGGTCGAAGGGCGCGCCACGCTGATCGTCGACGACATCGTCGATACCGCCGGCACGCTCGTGAAAACCGCCGACGCCCTGCGCAAACAGGGCGCCGAGCGCGTCTACGCGGCCTGCACGCATGCGGTGCTTTCCGGACCGTCGGTCGAACGCCTCTGCCATTCCGCGATCGAGGAGCTGGTGGTCACCGACTCGATCCCGGTTAGCGAGGAAGTCAGCCGGGTTGGTAAAATCAAGGTATTGAGCGTCGCCGAACTTCTGGCGCGCGGCATCCGATCGATTCACGAGGAAACGTCGATTAGCGCGCTTTTCCTCTAGCGCCGTACGCGCAGCCGGTCCGGCCGCCCGAAGCGGTTGTACGACAGGAGAAAGGAAACCAGATCATGGTCATCGAAGCCACGCGCCGCGAAGGACGCGGAACCGGAGTCGCCCGGCGTCTGCGCCGCGCCGGCATGGTCCCCGCGGTACTCTACGGTGGAGGAAGCGAACCCGTGGCTCTGGCCATCGATTCGCACCGCGCGCAACAGGTCCTGCGCACGGCCGGCCACACCGTTGTTCACGAATTGAAAGTGGAGGGCGGCGAGCAAACCCGGGCTATCCTGAAGGACTGGCTGGCGGACCCGCTCCACGGCAACCTGCTGCATCTCGACCTGCTGCGCGTGGCGATGGACGAGAGGATTCGCGTGCGCATCCCCGTTCGCACGTTCGGCGAGCCGCGAGGCGTCAAGCTGCAAGGCGGGATCTTCGAGCGGGTCTCTCGCGATATCGAGGTCGAATGTTTACCCGACGACATCCCTGAGGAGATCAGCGTTGACGTCTCCGAATTGATGATCGGCCGGCAGGTGCGCGCCTCCGATCTGCCGCTCGATCCGGTGAAGATCCGGCTGATCTCGGAACCGCAACGCATGATCGCCCACGTCGTCGCCCCCTCGAAGGAAGAAGAGGCGCCGGCGCCGGAAGCGGCCGCGGCTGCGGCGACCGAAGCCGCCGCGCCCTCCGAGCCCGAGCTCATCAAGAAGACCCGGAAAGAGGCCGAGGAAGGCGAAGAAGGCGAGGAAAAGGGCGCATAGACCGCCGCCGGGCGTACCGGGAGCCATGCGGCAGAGGAAGCCATGCGACTCATCGTGGGTTTGGGCAATCCCGGACCGGAATATGTTTGGACGCCGCACAACTTGGGCTTCCTCGCCATCGACCACATGGCCGAGCGGGCGGGCATTCGGGTTCGCCGGCCGGAGGGCAGATCGCTGGTCGGGTTGGGTAAGCTGGCCGGGACGGAAATCGTCCTCGCCAAGCCGCAAACGTTCATGAACGCCAGCGGATTGGCGGTGCGCCATCTGGCCGGCCGGTTCGACGTGGATCTGGCGGAGATGATCGTGGTCACCGACGACGCCGCGCTCCCCTGGGGAACGATTCGCGTTCGCGAGCGGGGTTCGGCCGGCGGCCACAACGGTTTGAAGTCGGTGATCGGCGCGATCGAAAGCCAGGAATTCGTTCGCGTCCGGCTGGGGGCCGGCCCGGCTCCGCCGGACGGGGACCTGGCTGAATATGTGCTGCACGCGATGAGCGATGCGGAAATGGAGCAGGCCGTCGAGATGGTCGACAGCGCCACCGAGGCCGTCGAATGGATTTTACAGAAGGGCACGCAGGCGGCGATGAACCGCTTCAACCGGCGCGCCGGCGGGCTCGCCGACGGGACGGGCGCCCGAACTTCGGGCATCGAAGGGAATTGAGGAGACGATGGCGGAAGAAAGAATTTACGAACTGATTTTCATTTGCCGGCCCGACACCCCCGAGGCCGAAATCGACAAGGTCATATCGACGCTTCAACAGGCGGCCGAGGAACAGCAAGGCAGGGTGGAAAAAGTCGATAAATGGGGCGTGCGCCGGATGGCCTATCGCGTCGACAAGTGCAGCGATGGTTTTTTCGTCTTTTTCCTGATTCACGGCCGGCGGAGTGAAATGGTCAAGGAACTCGAGCGCCGGCTGAAGGTTTCCGAACCCGTGCTGAAGTACTTGACCGTACGCATCGACGAGGAATTGAAGCGCCAGAGAAAGCTCGTCGCCCGCCGTGAGCGCCGCATGGCGCGTCGCGCCCGCAAGTCGGCAGGTGAAACGGCCGCGGCCGCCGGATAAGGCCGCCCAGGAGATTGCTATGACCCCGGATGCCCCTCAACACACATCGCATGGTCCGCACAGTTCGCGTAGTTCGCACGGCCCCTCCGGGCAGCGCGGCGGCGGCAGCGGCAGCAGCGGCGGCGGCGACCGGCCGCGCCGGCCGCGCCGGCAGTACGTCCGCAAGCGGAAGGTCTGCCGGTTCTGCGTCGACAAGATCGACTACGTCGACTACAAGAACGTCGACATGCTGCGCACGTTCATCCTCGATCGCGGCAAGGTGATTCCCCGTCGCATCACCGGCACCTGCGCGCGCCACCAGCGCTGGCTGAAATTGGCCGTCAAGCGGGCGCGCAATATCGCGCTGATGCCCTTCGCCGCCGGCGCGTAGACCGCCAAAGGACGCATGAGATGAAAATCATTTTGCAGGAAAATCTGGAAAAGCTCGGCACGCGCGGCCAGGTGGTCGACGTCGCCGATGGTTACGCGCGCAACTACCTGCTGCCGCGCAAGTTCGCCCTGGCCGCCACGGCCGGCAACCTGAAACAGATCGAGCGGATTCGCGCCCGCCTGTCCAAGATCGAAGCCCAGGAGCACTCGCAGGCGCAGGAAGCCGCCGGCGCCATCTCGAACGCCGTCGTCACGCTGACCCGCAAGGTGGGGCAGAACGACCAGCTCTTCGGCTCGGTCACCACTGCCGACATCGCCGAGGCCCTGGCTGCGCAAGGACTGGTCGTCGACAAACGCAAGATCGCCCTGGAAGAACCTCTCAAGCAGCTTGGCGAATTCCAGGTCACCGTCAAGCTGCATCACAACGTCGCCGCCACGGTCAATGTCGTCGTCGCCCGGGAGGGCGGGGCACCCCCCGAACCGGTGTCCGAAGCGGCACCCGAGACCGAATCCGAGTCGGCATCCGAGACCGAGTCGGCGCCCAAGACCGAATCCGCCACCCCGCCAGTCGAATAGCGGGGTGCAACCGGGCCGGGTTTATCCCCGGTCCCCGTGCGGGAAGAGAACCCGGGCCCGGTGGACCGGCGCGAGATTTCCACCGGTACACCGCTTTTCCACAGGCCCTCGTTTCGCGTTTCCCCGCTCCTGCCCTGCATCGGGACACTGTGGAAGGCCGGGGTCGAAATCCACAGGGGCGTCTTTGACTTTCCCGCCCCAACCGCCAGAATGTCCCCTTCGCTCCGGGACGAAGCAGCGGAGAAACGCATTGCGCTCGCAATCGCATTGGGCGAAAATCAGGCGAAAATAATGGCTACCTCGATCGGACTCGAACGGCCCCTGCCGCACAATCTCGGCGCCGAGCGCGGCGTGCTGGGCGCGATCCTTCTCGACAATCATGCCCTCAACACCGCGATCGAAATGCTCCGCGCGGAGGATTTTTTCCTGGAGCAGCACCGCCGCGTCTACAACCGCATGATCGCGCTCGGCGAGCGCCAGCGGGCGATCGACCTGGTCACCCTGGCCGACGAACTCGAGCGCGCGGGCGAGCTCGACGCGGCCGGCGGGGCGGCCTATCTGGCGCAACTGATCGACGGCGTTCCGCGGGTCGCCCACATCGAGCATTACGCGCACATCGTGAAAGAGAAGGCGCTGCTGCGCAGCCTGATCCACACCAGCGAAGCGATCCAGCAGCAGGCCCTCGAAGCCGAAGAGGGCGCCGAGGATATTCTGGACCGGGCGGAAACGCTGATTTTCCAGCTGGCCGAGGACCGGATCCGCTCGGGCCTGATCGGCGTCAAGGAGCTCGTGCGCGAGAGCTATGAGCGCCTGGAACGGATGCTCAGCGAGGGCCGCCAGATCACCGGCATTCCCACCGGCTACCAGCAGCTCGACCAGCTGACCTCGGGATTGCAACCCTCCGAACTGATCATTCTGGCGGCGCGCCCGTCGATGGGGAAAACCGCCCTGGCGTTGAACGTCGCGGAAAACATCGCCATGACGGAACGCCAGCCGCTGGCGATTTTCAGCCTCGAAATGTCCAAGGAAGCCCTGCTCATGCGCCTGCTCGCCTCCCACGCCCGTCTCGATATGCACCGCTTTCGGACCGGGCATCTGGGCCAGGAAGAGGGCCGGCGAATGACCGCGGCCCTGGGCGAATTGGCCGAGGCCCCGATATGGATCGACGATTCCGGTTCAGCCTCGGTGACGGAAATCGGGGCCAAAGCCCGCCGGCTGAAAAAGGACAAGGGGCTTTCGCTGGTGATCGTCGACTATCTCCAGCTGATCTCGGGCCGGGGCCGGTTCGGCAACCGCAACGAGGAAGTCTCGTCGATTTCCCGGGCGCTGAAAGGCTTGGCGAAGGAACTGAAGGTGCCGGTGCTCGTCCTCAGCCAGCTGACTCGCGCCCCCGAGCGCGAGGAGCGGCGTCCGCAACTGTCCGACCTGCGCGAATCGGGCGCGATCGAGCAGGACGCCGACGTCGTCGTGTTTATTAATCGCCCGAATTTCTACCGGACCGAGCTGCCGGAAGAAGAGAGGCGCAAATCGGAGCTGATCATCGCCAAGCAGCGAAACGGCCCGACCGACCGCATCCCGTTTGTTTTCTTCGAGAAGTACACCCGGTTCGAGGAGGCCGCTCCCGACTCGTTTCAGGACCGGGAACCCGACATGGCGCAGTAGCCGCCCAAACAAGCCTTTTTCAGCACCTCGACCACCCCCGTGTTATACTAAGCGCGGTTTTTTATGCGCTCTTGCGCCGAGTCTTTTGACTCATAACGCAATTGGGAATCCTTTTCTTTCCGGTATTATTCATTGGCTGAAATAAGAAAAAATCCTCAAGCTGCCCGTACAGGCTCATCCCATAACAAGACAATCGAGGCGCGGGAAGCGGCCAGGCCACAGGGCGCAAAGGCCAACGGTTCTCGTGAGCCGGCCACGGGCGGCGGCTGGGACCTGCTCCTGGTCCGCAGTCTCTTTATTGTCATTTGCATCCTGATCGGCTGGCATTTCCATCCATTTGGGTTCACACCGGTTACCGGCGCCATTTTCGGCCTTGCTTTTGCCGTTTTTTTCATCCTGGCGGAAATCCGCCTCCGGCGAGTGAGTTTGCGCCGGCTGATCGGCGGCGCGGTGGGCGCCATTCTGGGGGTTATCGGGGCTTTGCTTATTCACCTGGTCGTGGACAAAACCACGATTCCCGGGGAATCCAAATCGTTTTTGGGCATCGCGCTGGTGCTTGTCATGGGCTACGTGGGCATACTGCTGGGCGCCAACAAGGGCGATATGCTGAACCTGCAGGCGTTTGGCGGCTTATTCGGCAACGAGCGCGGCAGCCGACACCTGGCGAAGCTTCTCGACACCAGCGTCATTATCGACGGCCGCATCGCCGACGTCTGCGAAGCCTCCTTCCTGGAAGGCACGATCATCCTGCCGCAGTTCGTGCTGCATGAGCTGCAAATGGTCGCCGATTCGGCCGACCCGCTCAAACGCCAGCGGGGAAGACGCGGCCTGGAAGTGCTCGAAAGGATTCGCGAGCTTCCCTCGCTCGAAGTCGAAGTGGCCGATGAAGATTTTCCGGATGTGGCCGAGGTCGATCTGAAATTGATCGAGATGGCCCGCCGCTATGGCGCCAAGATCGTGACCAACGACTTCAATTTGAACAAGATCGCCTCCCTGCAGGGAATCGAAGTCCTCAACGTCAATCAGCTCGCCAACGCGCTCAAGCCCGTCGTCCTGCCAGGCGAGGGCATGCGCGTATTTATCCTTCGCGAAGGCAAGGAACCCAATCAAGGCGTCGCCTACCTTGACGACGGGACCATGGTGGTTGTTGACGGTGCCAAGCGCATGGTCAACAAGACGATCGACATCGCGGTCACATCGGTTCACCAGACAAGCGCCGGGAAAATGATCTTCGGGCGCTATGACGAACGCGCGGAATCGGCTGCCCGGGCCGCGTCGCAGGAATCGAATCAGCGGGACAATGGCGGAACAGCCGAAAAAGAACGCGAAAACCCTCCCCGTCCCATTCATCCCGGCTCCACGCACTAGCGCAAAATCCACCTGACATATTGAATCCCTTCAGGATAGGCCCGGGATTCTTCGGGTCCGGCACGCCGCGGGCGCTCCCGATGACGGCGGATTTTCCGGTCGCGCCCACGGTCATGCCGCCGTTGTGAAACATTCGGGCGGGTGGCCGCGGATCCTTCGGGCGTCTAGATAACGACGGATTCGCGGTATTCGCCGAAGACGCCTCGCATGGCATCGGAGATTTCGCCGACTGTCGCGTAGGCTTCGACCGCGTCGAGAATGGCGGGCATGAGATTTTCCTGGCTCCCGGCGCGGCGCTCGACCTCCGCGATGGCGCGGGCGGCGGCCCGGGCGTCGCGGCGCGCGCGCAACGCCCGCAGCCGTTCCGTCTGGCTCCGCTCGATTTCCGGATCGATGCGCAGGAGCGGAATCGGGCGCCGCTCATCGGTAACGAACCGGTTCACGCCGACCACGACGCGCTCCTTTCGTTCGACGGCAAGTTGATATTCGTAGGCGGCCCGCTGGATTTCCGCCTGGACGTAGCCGGTTTCGATCGCGCGGAGCATCCCGCCCATCGCATCGATTTTGGCGATGTATTCCCGGGCCTGCGTTTCGATTTCATCGGTGAGTTTCTCGATCGCCCAGGAGCCGCCGACCGGATCGACGGTGCTGGCGACGCCGCTTTCGGCGGCCAGGATTTGCTGGGTCCGCAAGGCGAGCAGGGCCGAAAGTTCGGTGGGAAGGGCCAGGGCCTCGTCGAGGGCGTTGCAGTGCAGGGACTGACAGCCGCCGAGCACGGCCGCCAAGGCCTGTATGGCGACACGGGCAATATTGTTTTCGGGCTGCTGCGCGGTCAGCGCGCTGCCGGCCGTTTGGGCGTGGAAACGAAGCATCATCGCTCGCGGGTCTTTGGCCCCAAACCGTTCCCGCATGATCCGCGCCCAGAGGCGGCGGGCGGCGCGGAATTTCGCCACCTCCTCGAGCAGATCGGTTTGCGCCACGAAGAAAAAGGAAAGCCGCGGGCAGAATTCATCCACGTCGAGCCCGGCCCCGAGCGCCGACTCCACGTAGGCGATCGCGTTCGCCAGGGTGAAGGCGACCTCCTGAATGGCGGTAGCGCCGGCTTCGCGAATGTGATAGCCGGAGATGGAGATCGTGTTCCAGGCCGGCAATTCCGAGCGGCACCAGGCGAAAACGTCGGTGACCAGGCGCAGGGCCGGGCGGACGGGGAAAATATAGGTGCCGCGAGCGATGTATTCCTTGAGGATGTCGTTCTGCACGGTGCCGGAAAGACGCCGGAGGTCGGCGCCCTGTTTTTTCGCGACGGCAACGTAGAGGGCCAGCAGAATGGGCGCCGTGGCGTTGATGGTCATCGAGGTGGAGATGCCCTCGAGCGGTATGCGGTCGAAGAGCGTCTCCATGTCCTCCAGGGAATCGATGGCCACGCCGACCTTGCCGACCTCGCCGCGGGCGAGCGGGTGATCGGAATCGAAGCCGATCTGGGTCGGCAGATCGAAGGCGACCGAGAGCCCGCTCTGGCCGTGCTCGAGCAGATAGTGATAGCGCCGGTTTGATTCGGCCGCGGCCCCGAATCCGGCGTACTGGCGCATGGTCCAGAGCCGGCTCCGGTACATGGTTGGATAGATACCGCGCGTGAAGGGGAACTGGCCGGGATAGCCGAGCCCGTCATCGGCGGCCCAGGCCGCTGGATCTTCGGGGGAATATACGATTTCCAGCGGCAGGCCGGAAAGCGTCGAGAAGGGTTTGCTTTCGGACGCCGCTTTTCCCTTCTCCCCGCCCGCTCGCCGAGACCCCGCCCGTTCAGACATCGCCTGTTCAGACCTGGACCGCTCAGACATCGCTTCCTCGCTCTCCGGCCCGGCCGCCAGCCGCAAGCCCTTGCCGGGGCCGTCTAACGCACACGGCGCGAATCGCGGAACGCGGCCGCGGCAAAAGAGGCCATGAGGGCGGCGTACCCCCCATCGAGACCGGCCACCCAGCGCGTGGCCGGATTCTGCCATTGGCGCAAGGCCCCCAGCACCCCGAGCACGGCGAAAAAGAAGAAAAACGCCGCGATCGTTTCGTGAAAAACCTCACGCGTGGCGCGCCAGAGCAGACGGAGGGTCGACATCAGGAATGATTTTAGTACAGAACGCCCGGGTAGCGGCAGCGCCGGTAGTGGGCTACTTTGCTCGTGAGCAACGCAATTTTTTACGTAGTACTGGTCTTTGAATTGCAATATGGAGAGATGGAGAATAGTTCTTGCAACCGGGCTACCGGATACCGCATCATACGGCCATGCCAAAACGGGTTAAGCACGAGGAGCGTTCGAAGGACGTTAACCAACTGGCACGGCAGCTGGTGGAGGAGTCCCCGGATGAACCCGGAAACAAGTTGCCAACCAAAGCACAGATTTCGGCGCTTATGGCCGAGTTGGGAAGAAAAGGTGGGAGAATCGGTGGCAAAAGGCGAATGAAGACAATGACCGCCAAAGAGCGAAGCGACATAGCTCGAAGAGCAGCCACGGCACGCTGGAAGAAAACAGTCGGTGTCTAAACACTCATCGGTAAGACCGATAAACGCCAACGCCATAATTGAGGCCCAGCTAGTGTTGTGTCCCGTAAGTCACTAATATAACCATTGCGCGATGGTCTTCCCCTTAGGCATCTTCTGTGGAGAATGGAGGTGCCTATGAGTTTGGGACGACCCCTGGCCCCGTTGCAACTGGAGCGGGAACAACGCGAACAGCTCGAAGCCATGGCTAGCTCGCGCTCTCTGCCCCATGGCCTGGTGACCCGTGTGCGCATCGTTTTGCTCAGTGCCGACGGCTTGTCCAATAAAGACATCGCCGCCCGGTTGCGATTGAACCAAGTGACGGTCGGTCTCTGGAGACGACGGTTCCTGAGACAGGGGCTGACG
>Ga0307373_10005062_pt1 | contig 21805 bp, 25 predicted proteins | sample OX2MG_FD_202534 | JGI IMG/M metagenome (GOLD analysis project Ga0307373, IMG submission 202534) | Soil microbial communities from Risofladan, Vaasa, Finland - OX-2 | ecosystem: Environmental > Terrestrial > Soil > Coastal area > Acid sulfate soil | place: Finland: Risofladan, Vaasa | collected...
GCACGGCCTGCGCTTCCGCACAGGCGGGCATCATTCACAGGCTGAGCGCCGTGCTGGCGGTGTGCCTGCTCGGCGTCACGGCAGGCCCAGCGTTCGGCGCCGGCACCCCAGCTCGCGTAAAGGCGACTCAGCAGCTTGCTGTCCTTGAGAGTCCACACGGCGCACACCAAGAGCCCGAAGCCTCCTCTCCGCAGACCGAGGTGGTGCCCTCCCGCCGGCCGATCACCGGTGAGCGGACCACGCTGCCCGTGACCGGGAGCCTGACCGGTGCAGACGGGGTCCGGTGGCTGCAGGTGATGCTGCCCGGCCGGCCCAACTCATCGACCGGCTGGATTGCCCAGCAGGGCACCCGCAAGCTCATGACCGGCTGGCACATCGTGGTTGATCTCGCTGCGCGCCGGGTGAGCGCTTACAGCAACGGCCACCTCCTGAGAAGCTTTCAAGCGGTGGTGGGCAAGCCCTCGACGCCTACGCCCACCGGTCAGTTCTTCGTCGAGGAGATCGTTCAGATGGCCTCCGGCGAGGCCGGAGGCCCGTTCGCGCTGGCGCTCAGCGCCCGCTCGGACGCTTTGCAGGAATTCGAAGGAGGTCCGGGCCAGATCGCGATCCACGGAAGAGACAATCTGGGCGGCACGCTGGGCGCTGCAGAATCGCATGGCTGCATCCGTCTTGGCAGCGCAGGTATCGACTGGCTGGCCGCGCGTATCGGCCCGGGAACACCCGCGACGATCTACGGGTAGTCGCGTGCTGGCACTGGCTTCAGCTCCCCGGCCAGTACGCGCTCGATGTAGGGGCCGAGCAGGGTGGTCATGGAGGCGGCAGTCATCGCGGTTGGGCCGGCGGGCAGCGCGGCGTAGCTGATCGCCAGGCGCACGAGGCACTCGGCGAGCAGCTGGGCGTCGTGCCCCGCGACCGCGGGCCAGCGCTCTGTGATCGCGATGCTGAGTCGCTCCGTCGCGCCGTGCACAAGGGTCTGGCCCTGGGTGGTGAGGAACGGCAGCATCTCCGGAGACCCTCCGATCACGGCGCGTATCAACGGGTCTTCCGCGGCCGCGGAGAGGAACAGCCCGAACGCCGCTGTGAGGGCTGCCTGCGGATCGTCCAGGTGCGCATCCAGCGCGCCCTCTACTGTGGCGATGAAGCCATCGGCCTCGCGCAGCACGAATGCCTGTGCAAACTCATCCCGGGAGCCGAACTCCTTGTAGAGCGTCTGACGGCTGACGCCTGCAGCGGCCGCCACGTCCGCCATCGTGACCTCGCTCCAGGCGCGGTGCTCGAGCTCGCCGCGCGCCGCGTCGAACAGCGTTTCGCGCAGCAGCTCCCGGGCCGCCAAGGCGTACGGCTTGGCGGGCTTTGCACCGGGGGGTCTAGCCGGGGTGGGTGTGCGCTCGAGGGTGCTCATGCGGCTGAGTCTTCCCCGGCCGGCTCGAAGTCGACCTTGTCGCGTACGCCGCAGTCCGGGCACGCCCAGTCGTCCGGGACCTCGCTCCACGGCGTGCCGGCGGGAAAGCCCTCGCGCGGGTGGCCCATCTGCTCATCGTATGTGTACCCGCATGCGGGGCAGCGGTAGGAGCTCATCGGACTGGACGGTAGCGGGCGAGCACCCGTCCCCGCGCGCGCGGGTGAACGTTGGCGCGCGTGAGGTCTTCTTGATAGTGCTCGAGGACACGGTGGTCCATGACCCGCCGCCACAGGGGAGGAATCACGGCGGTCACGATCATGCCCGCGTAGCCAGTCGGCAGCTGGGGGGCCTCCTCGACGTGGCGCAGCGCCTGGTAGCGGCGGATCGGGTTGGCGTGGTGGTCGGAGTGGCGCTGGAGGTGATAGAGCAGGACATTGGAGGCCACGCTGTTGGAGTTCCAGCTGTGCTCGGGCCGCGTGCGCTCGTAGCGCCCGTCCTCACGCTTCTGGCGCAGCAGGCCATAGTGCTCGAGGTAGTTGACGACCTCCAGAAGGGAGAACCCGAGGACCGCTTGGATCAGCAGGTAGGGCAGGACGACGAGCCCGAAGACTGCGGTGAGCGCGGCGAACAGCACGACGGTCATCGCCCAGGCATTGAGGATGTCGTTTCCGGCCGTCCAGCGCGACTTGCCCAGCCGGGAAAGGCGTACGCCCTCGAGCTCCCAGGCCGAGCGCAGGCTGCCCGCGACCGTGCGCGGGAAGAACGCGTAGAAGCTCTCGCCCAGGCGCGAGCTGGCGGGATCTTCGGGCGTGGCGACGCGGACGTGGTGGCCGCGGTTGTGCTCGATGAAGAAGTGCCCGTAAGCGCTCTGGGCCAGCGCGACCTTGGAGAGCCAGCGCTCGGAGCTGGCACGCTTGTGGCCGAGCTCGTGGGCGGTGTTGATCGCGATCCCTGAGACCATCGCCACGGTAAGCGCCAGGCCGATGTCATCGATCGTCGACAGTTTGCCGCTCGACCACAGCCAGCACGCGAGCACCAAACCGGCGTATTGGAGGGGGATATAAAGGTAGGTGCACCAGCGGTAGTAACGGTCCTGCTCGAGCCACTTGATGACGCTGTCGGGCGGGTTGGAGGCGTCCATCCCGATCGCGAGGTCCAGGAGAGGGAAGATGGCGAAGACGAGGAATGGGCCGTAGAACCAGAAGGCCCCGACGCCCGTTGCTTCCACGAGACCGAACGCGAGGAAGGGGAGGGAGGGGACGATCAGGCCGAGCAGCCAGGCATAGCGCTTGTGATCGCGCCAGCGTGCGGATGCAGCAGCAGTCTGGTCGTTCGCGATCGATGCCATGCAGCGGGCCTCCTGTGTGTCATTTTAGGACGATATGTGCGCAGATTATACAAATCTCGGTCATTTGTCAATCTTCAGGACAGGGCTTTCTAAGCTGTCCAAGACCAGCCAGCCCCATTTTGGTTGCCCACCGGATTGGAGAGCTGTATTCTCTGGCTGCACAAATCATCCCCACAGATGGTCACGTGCACTGACTTTGGCGAAGTGCTTCCGCGCAAGTGGGGGCAGTAGCCGGGTCCCGCCAGGGGTCCTCGGGGCTTGCCCTCCGGGGGCCCCATGTGTGGGCGCCTGAGACCCCGGCCGCTTTCTTTGCCTGTTACGGCCGCTCTTCTACATAGCGCGCAGACCGGCCTTTAGACCGGGCCTATCCCAACGCCTGCTGCACCTTCCGCCGAAACAAAACCGGGTCGATCGCCGGGTACCTAAACAGCTCCGGCTCGATTGCGTCGTAGTACTCGCGCAGCCGCTCAGGCTTCACCAGCCCATGCACGATCATCGTGCGAACGTCGTCGAGATCCTGGTCGAACCCGCGCTCGATCTTGGACAGCGCCTGCGAGTACAGATCGAAGTGATGGACATCGACTCCGCCCTCCCGCAGCACGAACGGACTGCGCTCCCGCCAGCCGGGCAGCTCGGGGATGAAGTCGGGCGGCGACGCGAGCTCGATGCTCACGCCCAGACTCTCCTTGAGGGCCGGCAGCTCGCGCAGCAGCCGATCGTCCTCGGGCTCGAACCGCAAGTCCACGTCGGCGGTGGACTCGCGCCATCCCTCGACCACCGCAGTGGAGCCGCCTGTCAGATACATCCGAACCGGACCGCGAACGACACGTCCGAGAGCACGGGCGAGGGCATGGATGCTCGCCTCGTCAACGAGAGGACGCATGCTCGGCCGCCCGTGCGAAGCTGACGATCCTGCCGATGAGTGCGTTGTAACGACTGTGCGCATCATGTTCACCATCCGTAAGCAGTTCGTACAAACGGTGGTGTGCAGGCCCCAAGCCCTCACGAGACGGAACGTCGTAACCCAGCGCCCGCAGGCGAGGAGCGGCCATAGCGACGATCAACGCCGATTCGGTCTCCCGCCCGGCCGCGAGGTCGGCAAGCCCCTCACTCACGAGCTCATGGCCAGGAAGCTCTGAGGTTGCACCGGACATGCTCCAATCCTAGGGTGATCCCGCCAGAGGCCGGGTTACCTTGGCTCGGGGTGCGCGACGTGCGCGCTGAGCCGGGTCCCGGGGCTGGCGTGACTCAGCCGTCACTGAAGGGTGCAATGACCACGCCGTGATCCTGCTCGCGCATCCCCAGCTCGTAAACCGCGCCATGGGGGCTGTACAGCGTGCGTGAGGGACTGCCCGGCCTGTTCACGGTCAGCTCGAGCGCCGCAACCGAGCAGTTCGCCACATCATGCTCTGCACCGTCGGGATCGGCATAGCGCCAGCCGGCGACCGACTCATCGGGGTCCTCCACGTGCGCCTCTAGCATCAGCCCTCCGGCGCCGGGGAGCCTCAGCTCACAGCTCGTGGCCGTCTCGGCCACAACCAGCCCCCGTGCGCTCAGGCCACCGATGCGCTGGCGCTCTCCATCCAGGAACAGGCAGCCGTTGGCGACCCACGGGGTGAGCCGGCCGGCGAGCTTCAGGCGGCCAACCGCCACGTCCAGCCACGCCCCAGGCTGATCCTGGAACAGGACCGCATGCAGCCAGATCCAGCGCTCGGCGTGCTGGGCGCCCCAATTGTGACCCACCATCCCCGGCCAGTCGTGCAACTCGATCGTGCGGTTGGGGAGCTCGAGCATCCCGTTGAAGCGCGCGGCGGGCAGGGGACTCGAGAGCTTCGTGCGCGGCAGCGGTGCCCGGTAGAGCCAGCCGGGGGAGAGGTGGCGCAATTCGGGCTCCTCTGAGCGGAAGCTCAGCGACCAGCTTGCCTCGCCGCAGCTTCCCTGAGCATCCGTCGGGGTCATCTGCGAGTCGCCCACCGTGATCCCGCCACCGGCGGGTGCATGCAGATCGCTGGTGGTGAGCTTGGCCATGAACGGCCGCCCGCTGCTCGCGTCGAAGACCGTGCACCACACCGAGCCGCGCGGTGGCTGGCCTGGGCGCTTGTGGACGGTGTAGCGGATCCACACGCCCACCGGTTGCACCGGTGAGACGGCGCGCAGGTAGAAGGACTCGTACATCCCCGCGCGGCGAGGTGCTCTTGCAAAGACCGCACCAGCCGGCATCCTCAGGATCCTAACCGGTGCGGGGAACTGCGAGGATCGGAGCGTGAAGAACCGTGAGCCGCTCGTCGAGCTGCCCCATGCGCTGACAGATCCCCGGCCCCGCCCGGACGCGCGCTTCGTGATGGGGATCGACGGCGGCGCGACAAAGACGCTCGCCGCGGTGCTCGACCTGGAGAGCAAGGCGCTTCACCTCGGGCACGCCGGCCCCAGCAATGAGGACGCGGTCGGCCCGCAGAGGGCGGTGCAGTCGCTGCTGGAGGCCGCGGATCAGGCGACCCAGCGCGCGGGCATCTCCAGGGAGGATCTCAGCGCGGCGGTGCTCGCGGTCGCCGGAACGGACACCAGCGCCGTGACCCGGCACGTCCGCAGTGCCTGCAACGACCAGTGGATCGTGGTCAACGATGTGGTCGCCGCGTGGGCCGCTGCGACGGGCGCGCATCCCGGAATTGCGGCGATCTCGGGTACCGGCTCAAATGTCTTCGGCATGGGCTCTGACGGACGCGTTTGGCGGGCTGGCGGCTGGGGCCATTTACTCGGCGACGAGGGCAGCGGCTATTGGCTCGGGATCGAGTCAATCAAGGCTGCGCTGCACGACCGCGAGGCCTCCGGTCCGGACACGGCGCTGAGCGCCGCGGCGTGTGCGTTCTTCGGATGCAGCAGTGTCGAGGAGGTGGCGGCGCTCGTGTATTCCAAGCCGCTAACCAAGGGCGAGATCGCCGCGTTCGCCACGGAGGCGGCGAAGCTCGCCGTGCACGGTGACGCGGTCGCGCGCGAGCTCTACGGGGACGGGGCCCGCGAGCTGGCCGGCCAGATCCTCGTTGTGATCCGGCAGACTGGCCTCGCCGGCGCCTTCCCGGTGGGCCTGATCGGCAGCGTCTTCAAGGCCGGCCCGGTGTTTGTGCAGCCGCTCACCGAGGCAGTCCACGAATTCATGCCCGGTGCGCGCGTCTCGGTCGTGGAGATGGCTCCGGCCGGTGGCAGCCTGCTGCTCGCGGCCCGCGCCTGCGGCCATGAAGCACTCGATCTCGAGGAACTTTCCCGGCTGACCGGCGAGACCCTCGCAGCACAGTCAAGCGCTCCGTAAGCGAGCTTCGATCGCGGCGCGGTCACCGATCGCGCCGGGGCCGAGGCCCTCGATCCGGATTGCCGCGGCCGCGTTGGCGAACGAGGCGGCCTGCGCGGGGTCTTGGCCCTCGAAAAGCGCGACGAAGAAGGCCGCCGCGAACACATCGCCCGCGCCGAGATCGTCCCGTGGATTCCCGGTTGCGGGGACCTCCACTGTGAGGACTTCCTCTTCGGGCAAGAAGATCTCGGCCGGCTTCGCTCCGGCGGTCACAGCGATCACCGGCGCCGGGATGCGTCCTTCGCAAATCGAGTACTCGTGCTTGCTCAGCACGATTGCGTTCAGGTGCTCAGGGAGCCGGCCTGAATCAAGCGGTGCCGGTGAGAGAACGCCGTCGTCTTTGCTCCATGCGCGCAGCAGGCCTTGCGGGGTGAGCCCGACAAAGCCGACACGTCCCTGCCAGGAGCGTGGCGTCTCACGGGCGATGGGGGCGAGGTGCAGGATGCCGGTGTCGACCGCCGGTTCTTCGGCCATCCCGCCGGCCCAGGCGAGCACGCGCTGCGTGCGCTGTGCGCCCGACCAAGACGTTTGCAGTGTGGTGGTGGCCGGCGCCGGGATGATGTGCAGCGAGAGCTCACCGCTGTAGGGCTCGAGCAGCGCTTCGATCTCGGGTGGTGAGCCCTGTGTCACGATGAGCGTCCGCAGGCCGAGCCGGGCGGCTTGGATGGCACTGTAGAAAGCGCCGCCGCCCGGTCGGCGCGAGTGCCCAGCGGCTATCACGTCGACGGTTACGTGACCGACGGTGAGGTAATCGAAATTGAAGGACTTGGGCTTGCCGATGCGTACACCAAATCAAATGGCCCGCCCGGCTGTTCTGCTTGCTGAGCCGCGATGAGATCCCAATGCAATCGAGACGTCGCACAAAAGGCCCGCCGCGGCATGTTCCTGGCGGGCGTCGTGGCGGCGCTCTGCCTGCCCGCCGAGCCCGCGGCGGGCGCCCCCTATCCGGCGGGCGCCCAGCGCCCCGCGAAAGTAGCGCGGGCTTTCGAATTTGCCCATACCTCACGTGCCGTGCACAAGAAGTCCTCAAAGCACAAGAGCAAAAAGCCGAAGCTGCCCGTCAACGTGGAACGCGCGCAGCTTGCCTTTGCGGCGATGCAGAAGACCTACTACATCCCGGGTTCGGGGCTGTACGAGGGGGAACCCTTCTCGTTTCTGTGGCCGTTCTCCCAGGCGCTTGCGGCAACCGTCAGCATGGCGAACATCCCGAGCGTGAAGAGCTCGTTCGCCCACGAACTCAAAGTCCGCCTCGTCGGTTTGCGCTCCTACCTAGACACCAATAACTCCGGCGCACCGGAAGGTACCTTCACGAGCACGCTCGCCGGGTTCGACGGCACCGTTGCGCCGCCGGCAGGCCCGGGCGGGACGAAGTACTACGACGACAACGAGTGGGTCGGCATCGAGCTCATGCGAATCTACGAGCAGACCCATGAAGCCGCTGTGCTCGGTACTGCCGAGGGGATCATGGCCTTCGTCATGGCCGGCTGGAAGACGACCGGCCCCGAAGGCCAGCAGATCGCTTGCCCGGGAGGCATTCCCTTCTCCAACGCCGCCGAAAACCGCGAACGCAACACGGTCACCGACGGTCCCGCGGCCGAGCTGGCGCTCCAGCTATACAGGGCCACTCAGAATCCGCAGTACCTGCAGTTCGCCGAGATGGCATACGTTTGGGTACGCACCTGCCTGACCCAGTCCAATGGGCTCTACGGAGACCACATCTACCCCAACGGCGCGATCGACCAGACGGAGTGGAGCTACAACCAGGGAACGATGATCGGCGCGGGCGTGCTGCTCTACCAAGCGACCGGAAACAGCGCCTATCTCTTCCAGGCGCGCCAGACCGCGAAGGCGGCGATCGCCTACTTCACTGCAGAACGGCTGGGATCGGAAAACCCCTTCTTCCCGTCGGTGTACTTCCGGAACATGCTCTACCTCGACTCCGTTACCAATGACCCTCCGGGACGTAAGCTCGTCCAGGGCTATGTGAACTATGCCTGGGAACACCTGCGGCTGAGCGATGGTGTGTTCGTCGCTGGCTCGCCCGCCACTGCCCAGCTGCTCGTACAGGCCGCGATCGTGCAGGATTACGCGCTGCTCTCCTCGCCACCAGCCACTTTTTTCTGAGCGAGTAGGCTGTCGCCTAGATGACCGGCGCTACGAACCTGATCACCGCCGAGGGGCTTGCGGGCCTGAACGCGGAGCTCGAGGAGCTCGAGGGGGAGGGGCGCAGGGAGATCGCGGAGCGGATCAAAACTGCACGCGAGTGGGGGGATCTGAAGGAGAACAGCGAGTACCACGACGCAAAGAACGAGCAGGCGCACTTGGAGACGAAGATCGCTCGGGTGCGCGAGAAGATCGCCGCGGCGATCGTCGTCGCACAGACGCCCACGGGTGGGGTGGTCGGCTTTGGCTCCACGGTGGCGGTGCGTGACGAGCACGGCGCCGAGCACACGTGGCAAATTGTCTCATCGCACGATGCCGCCCCCGCCGAGGGCCGGCTCTCGGCCGATTCCCCAGTCGCGCTAGCCCTGCTTGGATGCGGTCCCGGTGACAGTGCCCTTGTCGCCCTGCCGAAGGGCAAGCGCACCTTTACCGTTATCAGCGTTGGGTGAGGGCTCTGAGAGGGTGGCGACGAATGCCTCGACCACCTCGCTGTCGAACTGCGTGCCGGCGCAGGCTCGCAGCTCTGTGATCGCCTCAGCAGACGCGATCGCACGGCTGTAAGCACGATCGGTCGTCATCGCGTCGTAGGCGTCGCAGACGAAGATGATGCGCGCTCCCAGCGGGATTTCCTCGCCCTTCAACCCGTCCGGGTAGCCACCGCCGTCGAAGCGCTCGTGACTGGCGCGCACGAGACGCGCGACCGGGCGCAGAGCGCTTGCTGCCATCAGGATGCGCTCCCCGAGGATCGTGTGCCGGTGCATGAACCGCCACTCCTCCTCGTCGAGCGGGCCGGCCTTGTTGAGGATCGCGTCGGGGATCGCGATCTTGCCCACGTCGTGGAGCTCGGCCGCGCGAGCGAGCACATCGAGCTCTTCCCCATCCAGACCCAGACGCCGTCCGACCGCGAGCGCGAGCGTACCCACCCCGCTCTGGTGCTCCTGGAGGTCGGGGTAGCGCTCATGGAATGCCTGCAGCAGTACGTCACGTAGTTGCAGAGCGGCGCTGCCTTCGCGTGTCTGGTTCTTGCGCGCGTACAACCGCTGGTCGGCGAGCTGGAGGACCGCGGCGGAGTCGCTGCCCTCGGCCGGGATGCTCACCTCGCCGTGGGCGGCGCCGATCGAGAAGCCCGGGCCACGCTCGGCGAGTGCCCCAACGCTTGAGCTCACCAGCGGGTCGTCTACCGTGGCGGCGCGAATCAAGACACAGAACTCGTCGCCCCCCATTCGGTAGGCGGTCCCGTGCGTGGCCACGATTGCGCTCAGCTTGTCGCTCAGCAGCGCCAGCAGCGCGTCGCCCGCGGGATGGCCGAAGGTGTCGTTGTAGCGCTTGAAGCCGTTGAGGTCGTACAGGATGAGCAGCCACGGCTCGCTCGTCCCGCCCTGACCGCACGCGAGCTCGAGATCTGCCAGCAGTTGCCGGCGGTTGCCCAGGCCCGTCAACGGATCCGTCAGCGCCAGGCGCCGCGAGCCGACGAGCATCGCGAGGTTCTCGCGCACGGTGATCATCAGCCGCGCACAGGCCGCGAGCACGGTCGCGATCGCGAGGATCAGCGCGGGTAGCGTGAGCTGGTGATGAAAGTTGCCGTACACGAACACGCCGAGCGCGGCGAGCAGCGACAGCGCTGGCACCAGCACCAGCCGCCAGTCCTCGATTCGCCGGCGCCTCGGTGCCGGCCACGGCGTCCACGCGGCGATCGCCAGCAGGATCGCAGCGGCGGGCCACATGCCTTCGAGCCAGGTGCCGGTTTTGTAGGTGTCGGTCGCGGTCTGATAGACGTAAGTTGAGTCCGCGATCGCGCTGAGCAGCATGCTCGCAGCGATCAGCAGCCACACCCGCCCCGGCCGCCAGCCGGTGATGCCGAGCGCGCCGATCGTGAAGATCAGCAGCAGGATGTCGCCGATCGGGTAGGCCAACGAGAATGCGAACGAGGCGGTGTCACCACGGGCGCTGTCGACGATCGGGGGCAGCACGAGCGCCGCCGCGATCGTGGCGGCGGCGAGCCCGGCAATCAATCCGTCCAGCCACATGCTGATGCGCAACTCGCGCAGGTGCGCCTTGACAAGCAGGACGAGCGCTACGTACAGGCAGGGATACATGGCCAGGAACAGTCCGTCGGCGGGCGACACCCGGCCGCCGGCTACGCCCGGGCCCTGCAGGAACAGCGTGAAATACAGTTCGCCGAGGCTCCAGCTGAGCACGCCCGCGCCCATCGCCAGCCACGCCGTACGCTCGGCCTTGACGGAAATCGCGCGTGCGATCACGGCGAACCCCGCGCCGAACATCAGCACGTTGTAGACACCGTTGTCGATCAGCCCATCGACGCTGTGACCACCGAGACCGGCGGTCGTGTGCAGGATGAGCACCCCCAGTCCTCCGAGGAGAAAGGCGAGGAACAGGTTCGATGGTCTCGTTCGAGCGCGCATAGCCGGGGAGTGGCCCTGCGTTTACATCGGCCGTTTGCTCGAGATCCTGGAGTCGCTCCGCTCTTGCTTCTTTACACGCGCGAGGCGCGCGCGTGGGCACGGCGCACACGCGCCGTGAACTGTTTTGGCTTGCGCCGGTACAGGCGCTCACCTTCGCGCAGGGTTCGCTTGCGCAGGCTTTTGCGACGCCGGGAGATCGCCTTCAGCAGGTCCTTGCGTGCTCGCTTTGCTCGTTTGCCTTTGAACGGCGCATGGCCGGGCGCCGGAAGCCGGGCTTGGAGTAGTGCGAGGTCGTGCTCTTCGCCGAGATGTTCTCCGAGCTTATCGGCGCGCCGGGCGAGTGCACGCAAGCCGAGCATCTCGGTGGCGTAGCGCAGGTCCTTCACGCGTTTGCGCCATTCATGCAGTGCGCGTGTGCCTCCCTTACCGCGTGCCGCGTACCGGTGGCGCCGGCGCCCTTGCCGGTAGAGCCGGAGCAAGTCGCTCTCGATTACGGCGATGGATGGCCAATCGGGCGGGCGCCATTGCTTCACCCGCTCGCGCAGTTGGGTGAGCTCACAGAGCACCTCGGCGCGCGTGGCCTGCGCACCGAGCGCTCGCTGCGTCGCCACCTCGCGTTCGGCGACGAGTACCTCGCGCAGCTCGATCAGTGAGCGCCGGCGGGCGAGCTTTCGCTGAGGATCCAGCAGCGCATCGAGCGTGCTGAGAATGACCTGTGCGTCACGTGCCCCGGCGAGCCGCCGCGCCGCCGCGCGCAGGATCTCCTCCTCGCGTGCGAACGCCTTCTCTCCGAGCGCCTCTCTAAGGAGCCGGTTCAGTGCTCGCAGGCGCTTGAGTGCCTTACGCGTCTCGTGGATCGCCCGCTCCTCAGGCGTGCCCCTCTCATCAGAAAGCAGCTCGATAGCGAGGTCGAGCTGGCCGAGCGCCATCCGCCGCAGTCCCGCTCCCAACGGCTCGCCGGGTAGCTGGGTAAAGCGGCGCTCGCGGGCGTGCTTTGCCTTGGTCGCGCGGCGAGCGCGCTCGGCCCTCGCCAGCGCGACGCCCATCCCCACGGCTACGGTCGCGGCGATGGTTGCCGCCACGGGCGCGAGAATGGAGGAATGACCGGCCTTTCGCCAGCCCCATGGTGGACGGTGCGCCGTGCGGCGAACCGCAAGCCTGCGACGTATCGCTGTCCGTTCTGTGGTAATCATTTCCCCGCTCTCAGCGAGCATATGCTGATCGCGCCCGAGGGGGACTCACACCGGCGCCGGCACGCCCACACCGAGTGCGTGCTACAGGCGCGAAAGCGGGGAGAGCTCGTGTTGCATGACGAGTGGCTGGCCACCCAGCCGCGCTCTGAGTCGCTGTGGAGGCGACTGACGCGGCGTGGATAGGCGGCGCCTGCTCAGCCTCCCCAAACTTTCACGTGCTCGGGCTCGACCCGAATGATCAAGCGCTGTTCCCCGGGCTGGCGCAGGGGGTAGCGCTCGACGCCCATGTACTTCTTTGCTAGCGCGTCGATGTGCTCGTCGGCGCCCTCGTGCGTGCGCTCGGCAACGTGCCCGCGGACCTCGAGGTATTCATATGGGTTCTCCATGTTTTGGACGGTCAGCGTCACGCGCGGGTCGCGCTCGAGATTGCGCGGCCATGCGCGCCCCTCAGCGGTGTTCAGCACCGGGCGCCCCTCCTGCACGTCGACCCACACCGGCGCCGTCTGCACCGAGCCATCCTGGCGCAGTGTCGAGACGTGGGCAAAGTTCTTCGCCTGCAGCAGCTCCGCTGCCTTACCGTCGATCATCGCGCTCATCCCTCAAACCCTTTCTCATGAGTGGCAGAAGTTTCATCGCCCTCACCATAGGACGACCGCGGTCCATTCCCCCCAGTTCGCTCGGGGCGTCGCGCCGGCGTGCGCTACTGGCGGCTGAGGCCGGTGTTGGATGCCGCTGGGGGGATCTTCTGCAGCGCCACCAGCTTGCCGTTGTTTAGCTGAAACGTAACCCGCGCTTCGCCGCCGCTCGGGTTGGCCAGCGGATCGCCCTTGCGATACAGCTGGTAGCCCAACGTCACTTCCGTGTCGGCCTGGCCGAGCACCTTGACCGTCGCGCTCGGCAGCTTCGTGTCCGTGCCCAAGTAGCGGCCGTTGACGAAGAAGAATGCCTGCTGGCCGTAGCCGTCGGCGGATCCAGTGCGCGTGCCCACGAGCACGCGCAGCGCCTGATCTGAGTGGTACTGCGAGGTGTCGTTCGGCGTGTAGCCGTGCGCGCGCACGAGCGCCGCCGCCCCTCCAGTGCCTTCGGCCTTCGTTTCACCTTCCGTGAACGCCGGCTCCGGCGCCGAACGCGTCGTCGAAGTGCCCGGCGATGCGTTTGTCGTGCTCGGCGTCGTCTTGGTCTGCGCCTGCTGTGTGCTCGTCGTCGTACTTGGCTGTGCCGTCGAGCTCGTCTGCGGCGTCAGCGGAGTGCTCGAGACGGTCACCGTCTTCGTGGCACCGCCGCACCCACCCAGCAGAGCGGCGAGGGCTACTCCAAGGCTCAGCGTGCTGTGCAGGCGAAATCCTCGTCTCATGGACGTGATGATATTCGCCGCTCCCCGTGCACCTCCTCGCTTGCATTCGCGGCACACCTCCTTGCGCTTGCCAGGAGCCCTTGACCTTCTTATTAGCGACTGCTAATCTTCTAGTAGCATGAACGCCACAAACACAACATCCGATCCCGTGCGCCGTCGCGTTCCCGCCGCCGAGCGCCGGGAGGAGCTGATCTCCGCCGCTGTGCACGAGTTCGCCCACGGTGGCCTGCACGGCACCCCGGTCGAGCGCATCGCGCGCCGCGTTGGCGTCGCCCAGCCGTACGTATTCAGCCTCTTCCCCACCAAGCGCGACCTTTTCCTCGCCGCGCTCGACCGCAGCTTCGAACGGGTCGCCGATACCTTCCGCGGCGGCGCTTCAGACTATGCAGCTGGGCGTGCGCCCGCCGAGTGCGAGGACGCGCTGCAGGCGATGGGGTTCGCCTACAAGGACCTGCTCGCGTCCGACCGCGACTACCTGATGCTCCAGCACCAGTGCTACGCCGCCTGCGATGACGAGGTTGTGCGCGCATCCGTGCGCCACCGCTTCGCGCAGCTGGTGGAGCTCGCCGGTGAGCTCTCAGGCGCTGAGCCAGAGCAACTGGACGACTTCTTCCGTCACGGTATGGCCCTCAACGTCGCCGCGGCGCTGGGAGTCGAGGAGCTGTCGGTCGGCTGCCCGTGGGTCAAGCTGAGCTTGGCTGAGCCGCAAGCGGGGTAGGCCTGGCCGCGCGCGAGGGGTAGGATCGAGGCAGTATGTCCTCCTCAGCAGAGCTTCCGCCCGCCGGTGAGCGTCGCAGCCGCCGCGAGATGGCACGCACCGGTGCCCTGCTCATACTCGCGATCCTGATCACCCTGTTCGCGGTCTTCAACCTCAAAGAAGTCAAGGTGAACTGGGTCTTCGGTTCCGGCAAGGCGCCACTGATCATCGTGATCGTCGTCTCCCTGCTCGTCGGCATCGTGCTCACGCACTTCGCCGAGCGCCGGCAGAGCAAGCGCCGCTAGCCGATCCCCGAGCCGAGCGCGGGCTCCAATTCGGGCTGCTCCTCGGTCACGATCGCGGCAGCTCTCTCGGTACCGATGAACGGCGCGAGCACCACATAGGTCAGATAGTCCGATAGCGCTGGAAGCCGCTGAACGTGTTCACCGGCGACCTGGCAGCGGACCGTGTGCCAGATCGCCCCGGCGACAGCATCGACCGCGAACTTGTCATTCACCACTTCGGGGGCCCCCTCGGTAAGCAGCATGGCGATGTCGTGGGCGAGCTCATAGTTGCGCTCGATCATCTCCGGGCCGCCGGTATAAGCCCCCGTGGCGATCATCTGGGCGTGAAGGGGATGGGTGGCCAGGTGGTGCATCAGTGTGCCGATCGCCTTCCGCACCGCACGGGGCCAGTCTTGGCCGACTAGGTCGGGGCCGGCCGTTATTTGCAGGAGCTTGTCGCTCATCGCCTCGAAGGCAGCGGTGAGGCACTCCTGCAAGTGGTCAAACAGCTCGAAGAAGGAGTCCATTGAGACGCCTGCTTCGTCGGCTATCTGTAGCGGGCTGAGATCTTTGTGGTCCTCGAGCACGGCGAGGCTCAGTGCGCACTCCAGCAGGCGCCCGCGAGTGTCTATTTGCGAAGCGCTGGCCCCCGCGTGCCCGTTCGCGGAATTGCCGTTAGTACTGTGTCCGTTTGAGGCGTGCCCATTTGAGGAGCGCCCGTTCGGGGAGTTGCCGTTTGTGGAGTGCCCGTTTGCAGAGTGCCCGTTCGGGGAGTTGCCGTTTGTGGCGTGCCCATTTGAGGAGTGCCCGTTTGTGGAGTGCCCGTTTGTGGTGTGCCCGTTTGTGGCGTGGCCGTTTGTGGAGTGCCCGATTGTGGAGCGCAGACTGGCGAGAGCGCGATCGGCCAGGCATGCAGCCATAGGGTCCTCCGGAGCTGTTGCGAACAGCAGCGTCCACTGCAAGAGCTCCTCAGTCAGCGCGGGGATCTCCTTGGCGCGCCCGGTACGCAGGCGCACAGATATGACTTCGTGCAGTCCCCCGATGATCCCCCTGATGATGGGGAGCGGGAGGTCGCCCACCTCTGGTGCGTGCGCGAAGCTGCTGAGAAGCATCTGCTCGAAGGCTCCCGTTGCCCGGCACAGGTGCAGCATGCCCGCGGCTCCGACCGTGGGCGCCTCGATGATCACCAGGCTGGCGCTATTCGAGCTGCCCCCGGCCTCCTCGGTGAATTGCTCGATGCCGGCGCGCAGGCGGTCCTCCAGGGCGCCGTCCACACCCCGGTAGGCCTCATTCGTCAGTTTGGCTATGCGAGCGGCGATTAGGTCGACGCTTGTCAGGAAGCACTCTTCCCTGTTGGCGTATTGCTCGTAGAAGGACCGCCGGGAGACGCCGGCGAGCGAGACGATCATCTTGACGCTCGTCTTCCTGTAGCCGCACTGGGCGACTGCCTCCACCGTCGCCCCGTGGATGCGGGCGCGCTGGTTCTGGATGACCTCGTCGCGAGGTATTTGGTGGGGGCCGTGGGGCAGGCGCTTGTAGAGGGGGGTACCCGACGCTGCGGGCTTTCGTCTGTCCGCACGCTCCCCCGTGCCCGCAGGCTCTTCTGTGCCCGCAGGCGCACCGCTCTGCGACAACGACGGATTCCCTCCCATTGCGTGTCGACCCCTCTCCATCCGACCCTCCGAATCCCCCGAACCGACCTTCGCGCCAGCAAACACCCTCATGTGTGCTGACGCTTGACACATCATCACATGTCGGTGCTTTAAGTCAATCCGGAACCGTGTCCGGTGGCCGGGCCGCGCCTGGTCAGTTGGGTCGTTTCAGTGCAGGACGACCTTCAACAGGAGGATCGCCAGGCCCATCGTGATTCCCACGCTTGCTTCGAGTACGAGCTCGCCGGGCGTCGCACGGGCGCGGATTCCGGCCAGCAGCTCGAATGCGATCAGGCTCGCCACTGCGGTCCAGAGCGCGATTTCGATGCCCGTAGCCTGGGCGGCGCCCACCGCCCAGGCGAGCAACAGCGCGAGCAGCGGGATGCAGGCCCCTCTGGCAATCGTCCAGTTCTCGAGCAACGCCCGCACCAAGCCCTTGGCGCTGAGACGCTCGTGCGTCTGCAGGCGATGGCCAAGCACGCGTGCATAGGCGTGTGCGAGCCAGTACAGCGAGAGCGCGATCACCGCTGAGCCGGCGGTGTCCAGATAGCTCTCGTGTAGCCCGCTCTCCGCGGCCAGCAGCGCGCCGATCGCGATCACGCCATAGATCACGCTCGCCGGGTTCTCCTCAGGGCTGATCCAGTCAATCCCCCGGCCGATCCAGCCACGCGCAGCGGTATCTGCGGATGGTGACTGGGGAGGGGAGGCTGGTTCAGCGATGTGCGGATTATCTCCCAGCCGCAGACAGATTCCTGAACGGCGGATCCCCTTGCTCGTGGGGTTCCGCTCCCTCTTTAGTTTCAACCTCAGCCGCTACGATCTGGACGGCGCGCCGACGTAGCTCAGCTGGTAGAGCACCTCCATGGTAAGGAGGGGGTCCGGGGTTCGAGTCCCCGCGTCGGCTTGGGTGTTTCGATGGGGGAGCAGGCTCGACGCCCGGGCCGGTGGCAAGCGATGACGCTCGAGGCCGGTGCCCGGCATGTGGCGTGGCTGTGTTGGCGTGCTGAGGGCTCCTGAGCAAACGGCGAGGGCGGTACGGTCCGATCGCTCAGTTGATCTCCTCGAGCAATTCTCCCGGCGAGGACAGGTTCAGCCCGCGGGCCAGGATCACGATCGTCTCCAGACGCGGCGAGCGCTTGCAGCGCTCCAGCAGGCTGATCTCTGTACGGTGCAAATCACAGGCCTTCGCTAGCGCCTCCTGGGAGAGGCCAGCCTTTTCCCGATGATGGCGAAGGTTGATGGCGAACTGCTCACGCGCTGATTTCATGGCTCCCACTGTCGCATCCTGCAGACGATGAGTCCACAGACAATAGTATTCAGGCAATTGTCCTCTCTGCAGGGCTCAGCCAGCTGCCGCCACCGCGTCCTCTCCGGGCGTCACCGTCGTCACCGGCAGGCCCATGCCCCCCACCTTGCTCGGCAGGTCGAGCTTTAGCCAGCGCGAGACTTTCGCCGACAGCGTTGAGATGATCACCTCATCGAAGCCGTGCATGTTGATCGCGTCGTGCACCGCTGCGAGCGGGTCGGGATCGCCGACAAGCCCCTCCACGGTTGCACCCGCCGCTTCTTCGAGCAGAGGCAGCGCGCGGTCGAGCACCGTCCGGGCCTCACTCGCCGCTTGGTCCTCGGGGTCGACGACCTTGTGCAGGCCGTGGGTGGCGTTCGGCACCAGCAGCGTGAACACGCACGGCCCGCGCTGCGCACGCTCCCGCACGGCGTTGAGCAGCGGTTGGGTGGCGGCCGTCTTGTGAGCCACGACCAGCACGCGGCTGGTGGATGCGGAGGACTCCATGAGTGGAACTCCTTTCTGGGTGTGCCGTCTTACTACCCAGATGATCCCACCGCAAAGCCATTTGCGTCAGGAGTACGACGAGAGTGGCGGGGGCGACTCGCACCTGCAATGGCGGGGGCAGGATTCGAACCTGCGAAGGCAGAGCCAACGCGTTTACAGCGCGTCCCCTTTGACCGCTCGGGAACCCCGCCAGGGGCCGTCAGTTTAGGACTTATGCGAGCGGGCGTCTCGCCCGCAGCCTCTTAGGACCGCGGTGCTAGGAGGCCTCGCGCAGCTGTTGCGCGTCAGGCAGCGTCTGCAGCTTCTTCAGCGTCCGGTTCTCGATCTGGCGGACGCGCTCGCGTGTGATGTTGAACGCACGGCCAACTTCCTCCAGCGTGCGTGAGCGACCGCCGGTGATTCCGTAGCGCATCTCGAGCACCTCGCGCTCGCGCTGTGGCAGGCAGGCGAGCACATGGGTCACGTTCTCCCGGCGCATCGCCTCTGAGGCGATCTCAAACGGCGACTCAGCCGTCGCGTCCTCGATGAAGTCCGCCAGGGCTGAATCCTCCTCCTCGCCCACAGGTTTCTCCAGCGACACGGGCTGTTGGGCCATGCGCTTGACTTCGCGCACCTCGTGCGGGGTGTAGTCCAGCTCCGCGGCGATCTCCTCTAGGCTCGGCTCGCGCCCCAGTTGCTGGATCAGCTGGCGCTCAGCGTGGATCACCTTGTTCAGCCGCTCCACCATGTGCACGGGGATCCGGATAGTGCGTCCCTTGTCTGCGATCGCCCGGGTCACCGCCTGGCGGATCCACCAGGTTGCGTAGGTTGAGAACTTGTAGCCGTGCCGGTGGTCAAACTTCTCCACCGCCCTGATCAACCCAAGCGACCCCTCCTGGATCAGGTCCAAGAACGTCAGCCCGCGCCCGATGTAGCCCTTGGCGATCGACACGACCAGGCGCAGGTTCGCTTCGACCATGTGCTGCTTGGCCGCGATGTCGCCTCGTTCTATGCGCTTGGCCAGGCACACCTCCTCTTCGGCGCTGAGCAGCGGCACGCGACCGATCGAGCGCAGATACAGGCGCAGCGAGTCGAGGCTCTGCTCAACACTCAGGTCGACCTCGACCTTCTTCATCTCCCCTAAGCGCGTGCGCAGCGCCTGCCCCTGATCCACATCATCCTCGTGTTCGCGGCTGCCCGCAAACGGCGATTCGCTCAGGTTCCCGCCGAGCGAATCGTCACTCTCGGCGATGGACGTATCCGTGGTCTCCAGCAGAACCTCAACCCGATTGCTCAACTCAGACCCCCAGGATCCGTCCAGCTCCCCGCCGGGCGATCTCCGCGCCGGCCTCCCCTGACCAAGTGCGGAGTGATACCAGAATCCGCGGGGGAAGATGCGCCGGCCGGTCATGGGCGTGCAACCAGCCCACGCCACCACGCCTGCTCGTGGCCCGTGGGTTCCGGCAGGTTGTGCTAGCGCCGCGGCGCTAGGCTTCAACACGGTGCAGGCGACACGACTCACCTCACGATCCTTGCCGATGCAGAGCACGGACGAGGATGTCCAGGCGCGCCCGCCGGGGGTTCCGGTTGGGCTCTCGCGCGTGGGGGTGACTGGCGTTGAGAAGGTCGTGCGGATTCGCGACGAGTCGTACTTCGCCCGCCTTTCGTGCTTCGTCGATCTCAGCCACGAGCAGAAGGGAGCGCACATGTCGCGCTTCGAGGAGGTCGTCAACGAGGCGATCGGCGAGGTAGTTCTCTCAGAGTCTCCGTTTCGCGCCGAGACTCTCGCCCAGCACATCGCCGAGCTCGTGCGCACCCGTCAGGACGCTGAGCGCGCGGAGGTGACGATCGCCGCACGCTATCCCGAGCACAAGCCTGCGCCGGTGTCCGGTATCCCCACCCAGGAGATCTACACCCTCCATGGGCGAGCGGTCGCGTTCGAGCACGGCACACGACGCACGGTCGGTGTATCCGCGACAGGCATGACCGCGTGTCCGTGCGCGCAGGAGCTGGTGGCCGCCCGTGCGCGCACTCGCCTCGCGGCCGACGGCTTCTCCGCGACGGAGATCGAGCGCATCCTGCAGAGCGTTCCCGTCGCCACTCACAACCAGCGAGGCCTCGCGACACTGCACATCGGCTGCATCGAGGAGTGCGTCGCCGAGATCGACGCCTCCGCGCTGCTCCAGGTCGCGGAGGCGAGCATGTCTTCGGAGATCTACGAGCTGATGAAGCGCACCGACGAGGTCGAGGTGGTGGAAAAGGCCCACCGCCGCCCGCGTTTCGTCGAGGACTGCGTGCGCGAGATGATCGCCGGCGTGGTCGCTCGCTTCCCGGAGCTCGACGGCGCGAGCTTCGTCTCGGCGCGCCAGGAGAACCTAGAGACGATCCACCAGCACAACGTGCTCGCCGAGCGTCACGGCCTACTCTCCGAGCTGCGCGCTGAGGTCGACTCCGGCATGCCCGCGGCCCATCAGACGAGCCTTGAAGAGTGGTTGAGCGCGGGCGCTCGTGCTCAGGCGTCCGGCTGAGCTTGCACCTGCTGCATGCGCCGGCGTAGCCCGAAGAAGTAATCCAAGCCGGAAAGTACGGTCACCAGCACCGTTGTGTACAGCAGCAGCGATACCCATAGCGGCTGCCCATGCACGGCGATCACCGAGAGGACCGCGGCGATCTGCAGGCAGGTCTTGACCTTGCCGAACATGCTCGCCGCCATCACCACGCCGGCCTGCGTAGCGCCGAGGCGCAGCACCGTGACGGCGAGCTCGCGCGTGATGATCACCATCGCCACCCACGCCGCCAGCCGGTGCAGCGAGACGAGCGCGATCAGCGCGGCCACGATCAAGAGCTTGTCGGCCAACGGGTCCATCAGCTTGCCGAACGTCGTGATCGACCCGCGCGCGCGGGCGAGGTAACCGTCGATGAAGTCAGTCAGCGAGGCCAGCGCGAAGACGACCGCCGCGAGCACGTCGCCGGCGGGCGTGTTGCCGAGCAGCGCAACGACCAGCACCGGCACGAGCATGATCCGCAGCACTGTCAGCACATTGGGCAGATTCAAGGGGAACATGGGATCGCCCATTATGCCTTCCTAGTATCGGTCTCACGCCTTCGCAACATTCGACCCGACGAGGAGACACGATGAACAAGCGCACCCTGGGACCGAACGGACCGGAGGTCTCGTCGATTGGACTCGGTTGCATGGGTATGTCGGCGTTTTACGGATCGACCGACGAGGAGGAGGCGATCGCGACGATCCACCGCGCTCTCGATCTCGGCTGCAACTTCCTTGACACGGCGCAGCTGTATGGACCGATGACGAATGAGGAACTGGTCGGCCGCGCGATCGAGGGCCGGCGCGAGGAGTACGTGATCGCGACGAAGTTCGCCCGTCGCACCGACGGGGCGACGCCCGGCGAGATGTCGACGCTCGGTCCGCTCGACGGTTCCCCCGAGCACGTCCACACCTCCGTTGAGGGATCGCTGCAGCGGCTCAAAACCGACCATATCGACCTCTACTACCAGCACCGCGTGGATCCGAGCGTCGAGATCGAGGAGACCGTCGGTGCGATGGCCGAACTGGTGCAGCAGGGCAAGATCCTGCACATCGGTCTCTCCGAGGCCGCGCCCGAGACGATCCGCCGTGCGCACGCCGTGCACCCGATTGCTGCCTTGCAGACGGAGTACTCGCTGTGGACGCGCGACCCGGAGGCGGAGATCCTGCCGGCCTGTCGCGAGCTCGGGATCGGCTTCGTCCCGTACTCGCCCCTGGGGCGCGGCTTCCTGTCGGGTCGCTTCAAATCACCGGACGACCTCGATGCGAACGACTTCCGTCGCTATGGCCCGCGCTTCACCGGCGGGAACCTCCAGGAGAACCTGAAGCTGGCAGCAAAGGTTGAAGAGATCGCAAACGACAAGGGCGTCACGCCCGCTCAGCTGGCGCTCGCGTGGGTGCTCGCCCAGGGGGAGGATCTCGTGCCGATTCCCGGCACCAAGCGCCGCACCTACCTCGAGCAGAACATTGCCGCCGTGGAGGTAGAGCTGACCGAGGAGGAGCTTGCACGAATCGACGCCGAGCTGCCGCAGGCGGCCGGAGACCGCTACGACGAGCAGGGCATGCGCGCCGTCAACATCTGAGACGGAGTCAGTAGCCGACGGAGTAGAAGCTGATGTGACGGCAG
>Ga0307373_10005063_pt1 | contig 21804 bp, 21 predicted proteins | sample OX2MG_FD_202534 | JGI IMG/M metagenome (GOLD analysis project Ga0307373, IMG submission 202534) | Soil microbial communities from Risofladan, Vaasa, Finland - OX-2 | ecosystem: Environmental > Terrestrial > Soil > Coastal area > Acid sulfate soil | place: Finland: Risofladan, Vaasa | collected...
CTCTGCGTCGCGTGCGCCCGAATCCGTTCCGTCAGGTCTTCGCTGAGCCGGAGTATCACTTGCCCTCTTCCCAAAATCGCTCTTCCAGATACCGGTCGCCGGAATCGGGGAACACCGTGACGATTCGCGCCGGCTCTCCCTCGGGGATGCTCTGCGCCACTTGCAAGCAGGCCGCCAGGGCCGCGCCGGAGCTTACGCCGGCCAGAACCCCTTCCTCGCGCGCCAGGCGGCGCACCTGCTCATAGGCATCCTCGGTCTTAATCCAGAGATTTTCATCGGCCACGCCGGCGTCGTAGATTCCCGGAACGATGGAGGTCGGCAGATGCTTCAGCCCTTCGAGGCCATGAAAGGAGGCATCGGGCTGAAAACTGACCAGGCGAATCGCCGGGTCCAGTTCCCGAAGCCGCCGCGCCGTCCCGACGAAGGTGCCCGTCGTTCCCAACCCCGCGACGAAATGCGTCAGCCGGCCGCGCGTCTGCTGCCAGATTTCCACCGCGGTCGAGCAATAATGCGCCCGCCAGTTGGCCGGGTTGTTGTATTGATCGGGATAAAAATACCGATCGGGGTCGGCCGAGAAAATTTCGCGGGCGCGCCGGATGGCTCCGTCGGAGCCTTCGTCCGCCGGGGTCCAGACAATTTCCGCCCCGTAGGCGGCCAGAATGCGCTTGCGCTCCTGCGACGCGCTGACGGGAACGCACAGTTTCACCGTGTATCCCTTGGCCGCTCCGATCATGGCATAGGCGATTCCCGTGTTTCCGCTCGTCGCGTCGAGAATGGTCTTCCCTTTTGCCAGGCGCCCGCTCCGCTCCGCATCCAGAATCATGGCGTAGGCCGCCCGGTCCTTCACCGAGCCGCCGGGATTGAACCATTCGACCTTGGCCATAATCTCGACGTGAGGAAACTGGCGGCTGGCGCGCTCCAGACGCACGAGCGGCGTCCAGCCAATGCGCTCCAGCACGGAACCGACCGATTCACCGTTCCGCACGGATGGGCCGAAGGCGAACGTTTCTTTTTGCGCGAGGCCCAATTTCGCTTCTTCCTCCCGACTACAATCTACGACCATAACGGTCCGATAGCTAGATTACTCTGTAGATGCTCGCTCATGCCGTAGGGTTTCGGACTTCCTTCCCTCAACACCAGAAAGACTTTATCAAAAACACCCTGTTGCGGGAAGTGAATCGGCGCCGGAGGTGCATCCCCGGGAATCTGCCGACGGATGCCGCAAGCCGTCGCACGCTACTTCGTCCGGGCCACTTTCGAAAGCGCGGCCTGGACCTCGCCGGGGTCGATTTCGAGGCGAGCCAGCTCCCTGGCGCCGAGAAACAGGACAGGCACGTGGATGTTGTAGCGGTCCCGAAGCGCCCCGTCGCTATCGATATCGACCACCCGAACCTGCGCGCCGAATCTGGCCGCCAGCGGCTGGATCTCCCGCAAGGCATGTTCGCACAAATGGCAGCCGGCCCGGCTCAGCAGGGTCAAATCCAATGGTCCGGCAACGGCGAGCCGCCCCACTTCGGTTCTCTCGTATTTTCCCAAGTTTTCGCGCAGGCATTCGGCTTCGACCAGGCGAGCCAGCGCGGCCCGGGCAGCGGCGCCATCTGCCGCGGCTTCGGTCAAATCAGCCGCGCCGAGCCGGGCCAGGCCCAAGCGGTCGAACGCTTCCAGTATGTGTCTGGACGCTTCCTCCACCGGTGCTTGCGCGGCTTTCCCCAATTCCATTTTTGTTTTTCAAAAGTCGGGACTAGCTATATTGAATACCCGGCAGCGGTTTGCCGCAGCGTTCCCCTGGGCCAATGTCGCGCCGGGCTTGTGCTTCGGCGCTATTCATGATACCAAAAAGGCAACCGTGACGAGGGTGTGCCCATGAGCTACGTATTGGCGATGATCGAGAATCTGTTTTTTCAGGCGCGCATTCAGACCGTGGCCAAGCATATTGGCGTCGAGGTAAAGGTTGTGCCGAATGGAGAACGACTGGTGGCCGAAGCGGCGGCGAACCCGCCGGCGCTCGTGATCGTCGATCTGAACGCGCGATCGGGTCCGCTGGAGGCGATTGCCAAACTTCACGGCGGCGAGAACCCGCCACTGATTATTGGCTATCTGCCGCACACGCAAACCGACCTCGCCCAGCAAGCCGCTGCCGCCGGTTGCTCGCAGGTACTGTCACAGGGAAGATTCACCCAAGAGTTGCCGGTTGTCCTGGCGCGCGCTCGAGGCGAAGTCGAACACCAGAGTCCATGAACCGGGCCCTCCACCGCGCTGCACGACGCCTCTCTATCATCCCGGGCCATCCCGTATTCGTTTTCTCCATCCTGGCGCCGCTGATTCTTCTACTTCTGGCGCCGCCGGCTTCCCGGGCCGGGCAGCAACCCCCGCCCGGGCGGAATCGCTCCGCGCAGCAAACCCTTGTCGAAGCGCTCTCGGCCGCCTGCCGGCAGAACGCTCAGGGATTTTCCCGTTTCCTGCTCGCCGATAGCGGCCGCGCATTCGACAGCTTGCCCCAGGCCGAACAGAAACTTTTCCTCGAGCGCTTCAGCCTGACGTCCATGCCGGGTCATCCGCGCGCCTTGCTCGACACGCAAGGCCACATCGCGGTCCAGTGCCGGACCCCGGCCGAAACCGTCGATTTCGGCTTGGGTCCGGCGAAAATCGATCAGAACGTTGCGTTCCTGCCGGTGGCCGTCACCGGCGGCGAAACGGCCACTTTCGGGCTCGTCCGCCAGCCCGAAGGCTGGCGGCTGTTTTCGCTCGACCTGCTCGTCATCAACGTTCCGGCGCTGGTCCGGCAATGGCAGAACGCGGAAATGCAGGCGAACGAAGCGGAGGCCGTAGCCGACCTATTCCATATCGCGCAGGCCATCCAGACCTTCCACTCCTCATTCGGGGAATGGCCCAACACGCTCGAACAACTCGGCCCCGCGCCGCCCAATGGGGTTTCGCCCGAACACGCGCAGCTCCTGCCTGAAAAGATCGCTTCCGGCACGACCGACGGTTACCGCTTCCGCTTCCGCGTGGTAACGGACTCGCACGGCCAGGTCCGGGGATTCGAATTGGGAGCCGTGCCCGAGACGTACGGCAAAACCGGCCGTCGGTCCTTCTTCCTCGACGACCAGGGAAAACTCCACGCCGCCGATCGCCAGGGCGCCCCCGCGACCGCCTCCGATCCCGTCATCGCCCCTCCGGCGCAACCCTCCTCTGAATGAGACCCGTAAGGTGCGGCCCTATTTCCGGCCCGGCGCGAAGCGTCGTCATGCGCGCGGGCGGCGCTGCGCGGTAGAATCAGTCGAAACGCATGAGCACGCGCTTTCAGGAAAATGGCATGCTCGCTACCGGTTCCCGCCAAATGCGGTTCCGGCATTGGGCGCCGGCGCTTGTTTTTCTCCTGGGGATGGCAGCGCCTTGCCTGCGGGCCCAGATTCCGAGTCCGGTGGTTGGCTCGTCCTCTATTCCCATTCCGCAAGCGGCGCCAAGCCCCGGCCTGGCGGTGCCCTCGTTTGAATTCCGCAGCGGTTTTTGGGTGAACCTCCACCACTTCCTCTACCTCCAGGCTCGATTGCAAAGCGGTTTCATTACGGCCGGGGGCGCGCCGCCAAACGTTCCCGCCGAGGACCAGGCGAATCTCACCGATCTCTCCCCCGCCGAACGCCTGGCGTGGCAGAAAGCCGTCGATTACTACGCCGACAACTTTGCCGACCGCGATTTCCCCTACGACGGCTTTCTGGTCCGCATCGACGACCGCTTGAGCGATATGGCGGCCTGTCCCGACCTGACAGGCCGCTCCTCGCCGTCTTGCGCCTCGGGCATCGATCCGGCCATTGCCGCCATCCTGGAAGAAGCGGCGCCTGTCTACCGCGCCCATTGGTGGGCCGCGCAGAACCAGGCCAATCAAGCGTGGATTTCCCAAGCCGCCGCGCTGGTCCGCCGATACGGCGACCGGCCCGCCGAGGGACTCTCGCGCGTCTTCGGCCAGCTATGGCCGGCTCGTCCGATTCCGGTCGACGTCGTCTCCTACGCGGGCAATTCCGGGTCCTATACCACGCTCGGTCCGCTTCACATCGTTCTCGCCAGCGGCAACGGGCTCAATCAGGGGTCGAGCGCGCTGGAAGTGGTTTTTCGAGAAGCGTCCCATGTCCTGGCCCAGCCGGTGGAGGCGGCGATCATCGAACAATGCCGCCAGCAGACCAAGCCCGTGCCGCGCGATTTGTGGAACGCGGTAGCTTCCTACACCACCGCAAAAGTCTTCGAACAGGTCTTTGCCGGCCAGGGCTTGCCGGCGGGCGAGGGGTCGAAATCGTTTTCCGAGAACAACCGTGAATACGTCGCCGTGCGCGGCTGGGAACGCTACCAGCAACTGCTGCAGCTCTATTGGCAGCCCTATCTGGACAACCGAACGGGCATGCAGTCCGCCGTCACGGATATCATCAATGCCCTCTGAATCGGGGCCTCTGAATGGGGGATCGTCCGCATGACGAAGCCGATGCCGGGGGCGGGAGGAGGGAGAAATTGAACCTGCCGCTTTGCGCCATGTCGATTTTCTCTCATTCATCCCCATCGGCGCTTTCGCTCGCTCTGATAGCGCTTCCTCTGCTTGTGTTATTGGTCGTTTTGACCATCGCTCGCCGCCGCAGAGAAGAATTCCCCGCCCCGGCAACGGCTTCCGCGACAGCGCGCGAGGGAAACCGTCACTGGATCGCCGGTCTGGTCTACGCCAATTCGGACGACCCGGCCCTGGTGGTCCGGAAGCGCTCGGGAGTGGGCTGGACGCTCAATTTCGGCCACTGGCTGAGCTGGCTTTTTATGGCCCTACTTCTGTCGGTCCCCGCGCTGGTTGGGTATTTGTCGAGACGCCATTGATCCGAGGAAAGCCACCGGATGCCCCGCAACCCCCGTTTGGCGCTCGAGAAGAACCGCTCCCTGCCACCGATTTTGCGACGGGCGATGGCTGTGGTACGCTCAAGCCCTTAGTTGGGGTTGGCGCTGTCACGTTCCTCGGAGGAAATCCAAGTTCGCTGAATCTGAGATGAGCACGAAACCTGCAGTCGGTACGTCTGTCGAAATTCAGCTGGCCCATTCGCCCGATGCGGATGACGCCTTTATGTTCTACGCCTTGGCGACCCGGAAGGTGCAGGCGCCTGGCTTGAAATTCATCCACACCCTTTCCGATATCGAAACCCTGAACCAGCAAGCCCAGCTCGAGCATTACGATATCTCGGCCATCAGCTTTTCCGCCTACCCGCGGATCATGGACAAATACCTTCTGATGGACTGCGGCGCCAGTTTTGGCGACGGCTACGGCCCGCTGGTCGTTTCCTCACGGTCGATGCTGCCCAAGGATCTGCCGGGCTGCCGCGTGGCCGTGCCGGGCCCTCTGACCACCTCGTATCTGGTCTTAAAACTTTTCGCGCCGGCCATTGAAACCGTTACAATGCCGTTCGATAAAATCGTCGGCGCGGTCAAGGAAAACGCGGTGGATGCCGGCCTGATCATCCACGAGGCGCAATTGACCTTCGGGCAGTTCGGCCTGCATCGCGTGATCGATCTCGGCCTCTGGTGGCAGCAGCAGACGCAAATGCCGTTGCCGCTGGGCGGCAACGTGATCCGGCGCAGCCTGCCGCATGAGGTGGTCTTGAAGGCCGCGCGCGCCATCCGGGCGAGCATCGCCTACGCCTTGGACCATCGCGAGGAGGCATTGAATTACGCCCTACAGTTTGCCCGGGACATGGACCCGGAACTGGCCGACCGGTTTGTCGGCATGTACGTGAACCAGTGGACGCGCAGCTACGGCGAGGTCGGCCGCACCGCCGTCCGCGAACTGCTCCGTCGAGGCGCCGTCGCGGGCCTCATCCCCGGCCCGGTTGAGCCGGAATTCTTTCTGGAAGAAGTAGCCGCATGACACTGACACTTGCCCATACCGGAAGTTATCCACGCATCGGCGATTCCGCCGAGCTTCAGATCCTGCGCCGCGCCATCGCCGGCTTCGATCGCGGCGAGCGCACCGCGGCCGACCTGGCCGAGGCGGAAAACCAGATGACCCGCCGCGCCCTCGAAGAGCAGATGGCCGCGGGCGTCGACCTGGCGACCGACGGACAGATCCGCTGGAACGATCCCGTCTCCTATCTCGCCGGGAAGCTCGAAGGCGTGCGGGTGAACGGGCTGCTGCGCCTCTTCGACACCAACTTTTACTTCCGCCAGCCCGTGATCGAAGGCCGGCCGCGCCGCACGAAAAACCTCGTGGTGGCCGATTTTGAATTTGCCCGGCAGGCGACGGCCTCGGGCCCCGGCAATCTCCAGGTGAAACCGGTCCTGACCGGGCCGTACACGCTCGCGCAACTCTCGCTCGCCGAAGCCGCCGATATGAAGCCCATCGAGGCGCGCACGCGGGCCTACGCCGAGGCGCTCGCGGCGGAAATTGGCGCCCTGGCCGACGCCGGCGCCGCAACCATCCAGATCGACGAACCGGCCATTCTGGTCCACCCGGGCGATTGGGACATTTTCGCCCAGGCGGTAGGCACTCTGGCCGGCGCGCGCGATCAGGCGCGCGGCCGTGGGCGCAAACTGAATCTGCACCTCTGCGTCTATTTCCACGACTGCGCCCCGCTCTTCGGCAAGCTGGTTTCCCTTCCCGTCGACGGCGTCGGGCTGGACTTCACGTATAATCCGAAACTGGCTGATCTGGTGGCGCGGGAGGGTTCGCCCGTCCCGCTGGGACTCGGTCTGGTGGACGGCCGCAACACGAAACTCGAGCAGCCGGCCGACGTCGCCCGCGAAATCGCCCGCATGCTCCCCCGGATCGCCGGAGAGAGCGCGTGGCTCGGCCCTTCCTGCGGCTTGGAATATCTGCCGCGAGATCGCGCCCAGGCGAAACTGGAGTTGCTCGGGAAGATCCGGTCGGCGGTCGAGGGCCGGTAAAAAGCTACCTGGGAAATTTAAAATGAATCGCGAGAAACTCGAAAAACTCGGTTTACATCTGCCGCTGTTCCCGGTCACTTCGGTGGGCAGCTTTCCCAAAACGGACGAAGTCGTCGACGCCCGCGCCCAGTTCCGCCGCGGCTCCATTTCCGCGGAGAAGCTGGCCGAGGTCGAGCGCGCCGCGACGGCCTTCTGGATCAGGAAGCAGGAGGAGCTGGGAATCGACGTTCTGGTCGACGGCGAGCAGTACCGCGGCGACATGGTCGCCTATTTCGCCGAGCGCCTGCCCGGCTTCACCCAGGGCGGCCTGGTCCGCAGCTATGGCAACCGCTATTACCACAAGCCGATCGTCACGGGCGAGGTGCAGTGGCCCGGCCCGATCACCGTCGACTGGTGGCGCTATGCCCAAGGCCTGACCCAAAAGCCGGTCAAGGGCATGCTCACCGGCCCCTACACGATCATGGACTGGAGCTTCAACGAGCACTACGCCAACCGTAAGGCCACCTGCATGGCCCTGGCCGGCGTGGTCCGCCGCGAAGTGGAAGCGCTCATCGCGGCCGGCTGCAAGATCGTTCAGGTGGACGAGCCGGCGCTATCGGTGCGGCCCGAGGAACTTCCGGTCGCCATCGAGGCGATGCACCGGGTCACCGACGGCCTGGACGCCTATTTCATTACCCACGCCTGCTACGGCGCCTTCGAGCTGATCTATCCGGCCATGCTCGATCTACCCGTCGATAATTTCGATCTGGAAATGTCGAATTCCGGCCTGGATCTGCTGGACCTGTTCCGCCGCAACCGCTTCACCAAGGACATCAGCTTCGGCGTCGTCGATGTGCATTCCCACGTGCTCGAGGATTTGCCGACGGTTCGCCGGCGCGTCGAACAGGCGCTCACGATCCTGCCCAAGGAACAGGTCTGGATCGATCCCGATTGCGGCCTGAAGACGCGCACCGTCGATGAATCCATCGACAAGCTCCGCGTTTGCGTCGAAGCCGCCAAGTCCTTCCGCAACTGATTCCCCGTCCGCTCGGACTCCGGGTTGACTGCGTCCCGTCCGGGAGCGCCGGCGCAATTTCCAGGCCCTAGGCGGCCGTTCTTGACGCGCCGTAGCGATTTGCTTAGAGTCGTTCTTCCCGATGAGATCCAAAGGCAACCCCGGTCGAGATTCCGTGCCCCTTGCCTGCTCGCCGGCCATTGCAATAAAACCGCCGAAGAAAGGGAGTCACATTCCCCGCCCTGCCCGGGACTGATGACGTTTTCCGCGCCGCCATGCTACGTGTCCTCTCTACCTACCTTTTCTCCAGCCAGCCCTTGGGCCATGACCACCTCGCCGCGGCGGCTCGCGCCGGCTTCGCGGGCATCGAACTGTTTTCCGCCAGGGGCCATTTCAATTACCGCTCGCCCGAACCGACCAACTCCCTGACGCACTGGCTCGATCAAACCGGCCTGGGCCTTCACTCGGTCCACGCGCCTTTGGAGCGGTGCTCGGGAACGAGCCGTGAAAGCGACGCGCCGATCTCGATCGCCGAGACGGACAAGCTGCGGCGCATCGAGGCCGTGGACGAAATCAAATGGTCGTTGGAACTGGCCGAGCGCATTCCCTTCCGTTTCCTGGTCCTGCACATGGGGACCGGACGCGAGCCGCTCGATGGCCGCTATCAGGACGCCGCCTTCAACTCGCTCGAATATCTGGTCGTTTTCGCCAAGCAGCGCGGCGTGACGATCGCGCTGGAAAATACGCCCGGCGAGATGGCTGCGCCCCAGGCGCTGGTGGATTTCCTGCGCGAGACGCGGCTCAGCGATCTGCGCCTCTGCTTCGACGTGGGACACGCCCACATCGGCGAGGGCGTCGACGCCTCCTTCGATCTGATGCGCGAGCGCGCCGTCACCACGCATATTCACGACAATCGCGGCGACCGCGACGATCACCTGGTTCCGTTCGAGGGCTCGATCGACTGGGAAGCCGCGCTCGGAAAACTTCGCGAGGCCCGGGTGGAATTGCCGCTCGTCCTGGAACTGAAGCAGCACGACCCCGGCACGTGGAAAGAGATCCTCGAGCGCGCCGGCGCGGCCACCGGGCGGCTCGAAAAACTGGCGCCGCGCGAGTCCGGCGGCGAGTCATCGGGCTGAGGAGATTTATGGGGGTCGTCACCATCGAGCAGATCGCCGCGTGCGAGGGGCAGGAGGTCACGCTTCAGGGCTGGCTGTACAATCTTCGCGAATCCGGCAAACTGCTTTTCCCGCAATTCCGGGACGGCACCGGCGTCGTGCAAGGCGTCGTCTCGAAAAAGGAACATCCCGAAGCGTTCGCCGCCCTCGCCGATCTCACGCAGGAATCCAGTCTCGAGGTCACCGGCATGGTTCACGCCGATCCCCGCGCCCCGGGCGGCTATGAACTTCAGGTCACCGGCGTCGCCGTCCTGCAGCGGATTGCCGAGAGCGATCCGTATCCCATCCAGCTCAAGCAGCACGGCACCGATTTCCTGCTCGAGAACCGGCACCTCTGGATTCGCACGCCCCGGCAGGCGGCGATTCTCCGCCTCCGCGACGAGGCCATCTATGCCGCCCGCCTGTTCATGCACGAGCAGGGCTACGTCCTCACCGATGCGCCGATCTTCACGCCCTCCTCCTGCGAAGGCACAACGAACCTGTTCGAAGTGGATTACATGGACGATCAGAAGGCATACCTCAGCCAGTCGGGCCAGCTCTACGTCGAGGCCACCGCGGCCGCCCTGGGCAAGGTCTATTGCTTCGGTCCCGCCTTCCGCGCCGAGCGATCCAAAACGCGCCGCCATCTGACCGAATTCTGGATACTGGAGCCCGAAGCCGCCTTCGCCCATGTCGACGACATGATGGCGCTCGCCGAGGGCCTGATCACGCATATCATCCAGAGCTGCCTGGAACATTGCCGGAAGCAGCTGGAGACCCTCGGCCGCGACGCCTCCAAGCTCGAATCCGTGCGCCCCCCTTTTCCGCGCGTCAGCTACGATGAGGCCATCGAGATCCTTCACCGGAACGGCAATTCCACCGGCTGGGGCGAGGATTTCGGCGGCGACGAGGAAACCCTCCTCTCCAGCCAGTTCGACCGGCCTCTGATCGTTCACCGTTTTCCGGCGGCCATAAAGCCGTTCTACATGGAACCCGATCCCGACCGTCCCGAAGTGGCGTTGGGTTTCGACATCCTGGCCGCGGAAGGCTACGGCGAAATCGTCGGCGGCGGCGAGCGCGTTTCGAGCTACGATCTGCTGCGCAAGCGCCTGCGCGAAAACAATCTTCCCGAAGAGCCCTTCCGCTGGTATCTCGATCTGCGCCGTTACGGCAGCGTGCCGCACGCCGGTTTCGGCCTCGGCATAGAGCGGACGATCGCCTGGATCGCCGGCGTCGAGCACGTTCGCGAAGTGATTCCGTTTCCGCGGACCATCTATCGCTTATACCCCTGACGCTCGGGATATACTACGAACCGATGGCGCACAAAATCCGTATTATTGGCGTGCCCATGGATCTCGGGGCCAGCCGCCGCGGCGTCGATATGGGGCCATCCGCCTTGCGGATCGCCGGGCTCCCATCCCGCATCAAGCAGCTCGGTCACCCGGTCGAGGACACGGGCAACGTCCCCGTAAAGCAGCCCGAAGAGACGCATTTCGGCGACAAACGCGCCAAGTATCTCCAGGAGATCGTCGAAACCTGCCAGGGCCTGGCGACCATCGTCGAGCAGACCGTTGCCGAGGGCGGATTCCCTCTCGTGCTGGGCGGCGACCATTCGCTGGCCGTCGGCTCGGTGGGGGGTGTGGCCACCCACTTTCACAAGCAGGGCCGGCGCGTCGGCCTGCTCTGGCTCGACGCGCACGGCGACATGAATACGCCGGAAACGACGCCTTCCGGGAACATCCACGGGATGCCGCTGGCGGCGCTGGTTGGCGCCGGCGCGCCCGAGCTGACGCGGATGGCCGGCTTCTGGCCGGTTGTCGAACCCCGCCAGGTCGCCCTGGTCGGCGTGCGCGATCTCGACCCCAAGGAACAGCGCCTGATGAAACAGACCGGCGTTCACGCCTTCACCATGCGCGACATCGACGAACGCGGCATGCGCGACGTGATGACCGAGGCCCTCCGCTTCGTCACCGACGACACGGCCGGCGTCGCCGTCAGCCTCGACATGGATTTCGTCGATCCGCAGGAAGCGCCCGGCGTCGGCACACCGGTCCGGGGAGGCGTCACCTACCGGGAAGCCCACCTCGCCATGGAAATGATCGCCGATTCCCATTCCATGGTTTCCCTGGAGATCGTCGAAATCAACCCGGTGATCGATTTGCACAATAAGACCGGCAATCTGGGGGTTGAACTGGTCCTTTCCGGTCTCGGGAAGAGGATTCTCTAGTACCATGCGGGTTGGTTCCGCGGCGCCCGCCGGGGGAAACCGGCGGCGCACACTTTGCAGGGGGAGATAGCCGACACGATGACGCCAGACAAACGCCTGCGGGTAGCCATTCTCTTCGGGGGCCGTTCGGCCGAGCATGAAGTCTCCATCGCCTCGGCGGCTTCCGTCATTCGCGCCCTCGACCCGGCCAAGTACGTCGCCGTCCCCGTCGGTATCAGCAAGGAGGGGCGCTGGATGGTCGGCGGCGGCGCAGAGAAAATCCTGGCCGATACGATTCGCCAGGGACGCCGCGCGGTCCTGCCGCCCGAGCCGGGCGCCGGCCTGCTGGCCCTGAACCCGGCCGGTTCCACCCCGCTCGCCGCCGTTGATGTCGTTTTCCCCGTCCTGCACGGCACCTACGGCGAAGACGGCACCGTGCAGGGCCTGCTCGAACTGGCGGGCCTGCCCTACGTCGGCTGCGGCGTGCTGGCCTCGTCGGTGGGCATGGACAAGGAGGTGCAGAAGCGCCTCTTCGATCACGCCGGCCTGCCGGTCGTGAAATATCTCCCGGTGTCCCGCGCACGATGGGAGACCGATGGCCAGGCCGTTCTCGCAGACGTTCGCCGCCGCTTTCATTTCCCCGTTTTCGTCAAGCCCGCGACGCTCGGTTCATCGGTCGGCATGACGAAGGCGCACAACGACGCCGAGCTCGCAGGCGCGCTGCAACTCGCCGCCGAGTTCGCGCAGAAAATCCTGGTCGAGCGCGCGATCGACGGCCGCGAAATCGAAGTCGCCGTCCTGGGCAACGAAGATGCCCGTTGCTCGGTTCCCGGCGAAATCATCCCCCATCGCGAGTTCTACGATTACACGGCCAAGTACACCGAGGAGGGCACGCGTCTGCTCGTTCCCGCCCCGCTGACCGCCCGCCAGACGGCCAGGGTTCAGGATTACGCCGTTCGCGCCTTCCGAGCCGTCGAGGGACGCGGCATGGCCCGGGTCGATTGCTTCCTCGAGCGCCAGACCGGCCGTTTCTACGTCAACGAGATCAATACGATTCCCGGCTTCACCTCGATCAGCATGTACCCGCGCCTCTGGGAAGCCTCCGGCGTTGGCTACCGGGCACTGATCGACCGCCTGATCGAGCTCGCCCTCGAAGAGCATCAGGAAAAAGAGCGCACGCGCTTTTCCTTCGAACCGCCGCCCGGCGGCGCGCTCTCGGAATAGGCTTCGCTTCCCCGCCCGCCGCGCCGGCCGCCTTGCCTCTTGACACCTTGGTCCATCCGTTTAAACTAACTAACCAGATAGTTAAATAAGCGTTGCCCCATGCCCGCCGCGCCCCGCCAACGAAAAGCCCCGCCGCGCCTGGAAACGGCCGGCCGCATTCTCGCCGCCGCCGAAGAGAGTTTCGCGGCCCACGGCCTGGCCGGCGCCCGCACCGAACGCATCGCCGCCCACGCGGGAGTGAACAAGGCGATGCTCTATTACTATTTCGGAAGCAAACAGAACCTCTATCGCGCCGTCCTCCGCCACCTGCTCGACCAGCTCGGCCACATGGCCGCTCCCGGCCAGCCCGCGCCGGCTTCCCCGCGCGAGCGCCTGGTCGCTTTCGTCGAAGGGTATTTCGATTTTCTGGCTTCCCACCCCAACTATCTGCGCCTGATTCAACGCGAGGTCATGGAATCCAAGGGGGAAATCGATTGGATCATGCGAGAATATTACCGTCCCCTTCTGGACCGTTTGATCGGCCTGATTGAATCCGGCATCCGGCGAGGCGAGTTGCGTCGCGTCGATCCGCAGCAGGCCGCCTTCAGCATCATGGGCACGACCGCCTCCTATTTCGCCGCCGCCACGATCTGGAGCCGCTACTTCGGCCGCCCGCTGCTCGGTCCGGCCGCCCTCGAAACCCGCCGCGAAGCGCTGCTCGATTTCGTCGGCTACGGTCTGTTCCGGCCCGCCCGGAGGCCGTCGTGACCGGGCGCCGGTTCCTGGTCGTTCTCGGGCTGGTTTTCGCCATCGCCCTGGGCGTCTATTTCGCCACCACGCCGCGTGGAAACGAGATTCAACTGATCGGCACCGTCGACGGCAACCAGGTCGTCGTCAGTCCCCAGATTACCGGCCGCATGACCCATCTGTTCGTCGACGAAGGTTCTCAGGTGAAAAAGGGAGAGCTGATCGCCGAACTCGATCCGACCGAGCTGCAAGCCGAGCTCGCTTCGCAGACCGCCAATATCAACACCTTCGAAGCGAATCTCGCCGTCTCCCAGCACACCTTGTCCCTAACGAACAGCCAAACCACCGCCCAGATCGATCAGGCCGGTGCCAACGTCAGATCCGCGCAGGCGCAACTGAAGCAAGCGCAAGCCAACCTTTGGCGCGACCAGCAGAATTACCGGCGCATGGTCATGCTGTTTCAAGGCGGCATCGAGACGGCGCAGAATCGCGACAACTCGCTCGCCACCGTCCAGGCCGACGAGGCCACGGTGAACGCCGCTGAGGATCAGGTGAAGGCGCAGTCAGCCGCCCTGACCCTGGCGCGCGCGAACCGGAAGCAACTCGACGTGATCGAGAGCCAGACCGCCGCCACGCGCGCCCAGATCGCGCAGGCGAAAGCCATGCGCGACGCGACCGCCGCGCAACTCGGCTACACCCGCATCGATTCGCCGCTGGACGGAACCGTCTCCGTGCGCGTGGCCTTGCAGGGCGAGGTGGTCGCCCAGGGCTCGCCGATCGTCGTCATCGTCGACGCCGATCATCTCTGGGTTCGCGCCGAAGTCGAGGAAACCTATATCGATTCGATCCATTTCGGGCAAAAACTCGAAGTGGTTTTCCCGTCCGGCGACCGTGTGGAAGGAACCGTGTTCTTCAAGGACGTCGAGGGGGGGTTCGCCACCCAGCGCGACGTCAGCCGCACCAAGCGCGACATCAAAACCTTCGCCATCAAGGTCGCCATCCCGAACCCGGGCCATCGCCTGTTCACCGGGATGACCGCGACCGTGCTCCTGCCGCCGCCCGCCGCCCGGCGCAACTGGTTCGAAAAGCTGCTGAAAGCCATTTCTTGAGACGCCGATGAACGCAATCGAAGTCGATCACCTGACGAAAACATTCGGCGATTTCGTCGCCGTGGACGCCATCTCGTTTCTCGTCGAGGAAAACGAAATTTTCGGCCTGCTGGGGCCGAACGGGGCGGGCAAAACGACGCTGATTCGAGTGCTCACCACACTCACCCCGCCGACTTCGGGCCGCGCCACCGTCGCCGGCTGCGACATCGTTCGCGATCCAAACGGCGTGCGCCAGTCGATGGGCGTGATTCCCCAGGCGCTCACCTCCGATCCCGAGCTCACGGCCGAGGAAAATCTCTCGATTCACGCCAAACTCTACGGCGTTCCCGGCGCGGTTCGCGCCAAGCTGATTCCCGAACTGCTCGCCGCCGTCGAACTGGATAAATTCCGCCGCGCCCTGGTGCGCACGTTTTCCGGCGGCATGCGGCGCCGCCTGGAAATCGCCCGGGGCCTGATGCATTCGCCGAAAATCCTTTTCCTCGACGAACCGACCAGCGGCCTCGATCCCGTCTCCCGGACCAACGTATGGGAAATGATCGAGCGCCTGCGGCACGAAAAACAGCTCACCATCCTCCTCACCACGCATTACATGGACGAGGCCGACAAGCTCTGCGACCGCATCGCCATCATGGATCACGGGCAGTTGCGGGCCCTCGATTCCCCCGGCCGGCTCAAGGCCTCGATCCCCGGCAACGACATCGTCGAGGCGGAATTCGACAACGCGCCCGACGACTGGATCGAGCAGCTGCGCGGCCTCGACGCCGTCGAAGATGCGCAGGCGCGCGACGCCGCGGTTCGCCTCTCTTCGCTCAACGGCCCGCGCACGATCGCCGCTCTGATGGACCTGGTCCGGTCGCGCAACGTGGTGATCCGCCGCGTCAGCGTGCAGAGCACCACCCTCGACGACGTGTTTCTCCATTACACCGGCCGCGGGCTGCGCGACGAACTCGGGGAGGGCCGCTACGACATCGGCCATCTCTACCGCTGAGGCGCGGAGAATGCGTTCATGAAGCTCTATCGCATATCGGCACTGGTCGAACGGGACATGCGGAAATTCTTCCGCAGTCCGACGCTCATGATGGTCTCGATGATTTTCCCGCTCGTGCAGCTGATCGTCCTCGGCTACGCCTTCGGCGGGAAGATCAAGGGCGTCGACGTCGCCATGGTCAACAACGACCACGGTCCCGCGTCGATCGTCGTCCGGCAGATGCTCAACGCCGTCGCCACCGGCCCGGGCGACATGCGCATCATCGACTATCCGAACGTGCCCCTGGCCGTTCACGCCCTCCGCGACGGCATCGTGCGCGGCGTCGTCCTGATCCCGATCAACTACTCCCGGCGCGTCGAGCATCAGGACAACCCGCGGCTGGTCTTCATTGAGGACAATACCGACCAGTTCCTCTCCAACACCCTCGAAGCGAGCATGCAGGGAATCGTGCAGCAGCTCGCGAGCCCCGTCATCGCGCCCCGCCTGCCGCCACAAGTCAGTCTGGACGTCGTCGAAATCTATCCCTACATCCAGTACATCAAGTATTTGCTTCCCGGCGCGATTGCCATGTCCATCTTCATCGTCGCGATGATCGGCGGCGGGATCACCTATATCGACGACAAGTCGCGCGGCCTGCACGAAGGCTATCTGGTCACGCCCATCGAAGGCATCGAGCTGGTTTTCGGATTGAACCTGGCGGGGACGATCAAGGGCCTGATGGCCGGCATGGTGATTACGCTGGTGGGCAGCCTGATTGCCGGCGTGAGCGGGCTTGCGAATCCGGTCAAACTTTTCTACCTCATGGTGGTTTGCGCCGCCACGGCGCTCGCCATGATCTCGTTCATGTTCGTCACCATGGTCCGCGTCGACGATCCGATGGTCCCGCGCGCCATTTTCGGCGTGCTCAATACCCTGCTCTTCTTTCCGTCCGGGGCGATCTATCCCATTCAGGGCTTCCCCAAATGGATGCAAGCCATCGCGGTGATCGATCCCTTCTATTACTCGGTTCACGCGTTCCGTAATCTGCTGCTCAAAAACGTCGGCTTTGCCGGTTTTTACCAGGACCTTCTGGTTCTCATGGGCATGTCGGTCCTGTTCCTCGTGATGGGCACTTTGCTGTTCAGGCGTCAGTTCTGACGCCGCTCCCCTACAGGCTTCCCTGAACGGCCCTGCAAAGGCGAGGCAAAAAGGGGATCGAGCCTCAAAAGAACCGCGTGGAAACAGATTCCCCGGCTACGGGCGGGCGGAGGGCGTTGCTGCTTCGTTCGGAATGGCCAGCGCGTAAATAACGGCTGCGGCGGGACGATCAGACGATCAGCGGCGGGTCGGCGTTCCCACCCCGTTCGCCTCTTCCTGGCCGGCGCAGCCGGCGAGCAGGCGCAAACCTTCTTTCATATCGAACGCCAGATCGGCCACGCGTCCCAGACGCCGGGCGATCTCGCGCGGCAGGCGAGAGCGCTCGGCCATGACAATCTCCAGGTTGTCGAGTATCGCGCCGATTGTTCGCAGGGCTTGCATGGGGAACCCGTCAGGATCCCCGTCTTGGCCTGCGGCGCCATGGATGGCCGCCTGCCCGCAGGATCGTACTTGCAGTTCGACTTCGCGATCCCAACGCAGGGTGCGTTCCACCAGTGCGGCGGCCAAAGGAATGAAATAATCGCCGCGGGAAACGAAATTGGCTTTACCTTCCGCCACTACCGAGGCGAGTTGTGCCTGCCGCCGGGGAAGAGCGACCACAATCAGAGGCGCATACCAGGAGAACTCCTCCAGAACCGCCGGCAACGATTCCTCGCGCAGAAACAGATCGTCAATCAGAATCGTGAACGGCAAACTGTCGCGCTCGCCGAGTCTCTGGCGAGCCTGTTCGGCGCTTTCGACGGCCCATAGCTGCCCTCCACCGCTACGCATCAGCAGGCGGGTGAGCACCCGTATGAGTTCGGTATCGCGCGAAACGGCTAGCAGCCATCCAGCCATCGATCTTCCCCTAGGTCGCCTGGACAATTGACTGCGCCAGGCCCGCCTGGGCGTCGGCCTGTTTGGCCAGCAGCTTTGCCACTACCTCTTTCAGTTCGGACAGCAGGAACGGTTTCGCGAGACAAGCCAATTCACTTTCCGGCAGGATTTCCGACGAGTCGCCGGGCGTAGGACCGGAACCCCTGGGATCCGAACCAATAATCAAGAGGCACTGGCGGCGCAGGCTGCCCGCCTCACCGAGCGCACGGCAAAGTTCAGGTACGTTCCGGCCGTGCATCTTCCCGTCACAGATGACCAGATCGTATTCCTCTTGCCTCACCCGCTCGAGCGCATGATTTCCATCGTTGGCCAGTTCCACCCGGTGGCCAATCCCCGTCAGGGCATCCACGATCACACGGCCCACGCCTGGCTCGGATTCAACAACCAGGATTCGGCACCCGTTGGCTGGCAAGCCGGTCTGGTTCGTCTTGTTTTGCGGAAGTTCGCACTCAACCTGCGCGAGGGGAAGCAGGACCGTGAACGTCGTTCCCTCCTGGCTCGTGCTGGTTAACCGGATTTCAGCCCCATGTTGACGCAAAATTCCGCTGACGATCGACAGGCCCAGACCCGTTCCCACGCCGACCGGCTTGGTCGTGAAGAATGGCTCGAAAATTCGCGCATCGAGATCGGAAGGGATGCCGGGCCCGTTGTCCTCGATATCCAGGAAAACGTGATCGGCGTTGCGGCGGGTGCGAAGCACGATGTGCCCCGCCCGCCCGGCCTCCGAGATCGCCTGCCGGCTGTTCACCAGGAGATTCAAAACCACCTGTTGCAATTGAACGGGATTGGCCAGCGTATCGGGCAACTGCGGATCGAGCTCGGCTTCCACCCGGATGCCGGCCCGCTGCATGTCATAGGCGCACAGACGCAACGTCTGGTCGATCACCTCGTTCAAATTCACCGGGGATCGCTCGAGTTTCGCATCGCGCGCCAGCATCAGGAGATTGCGCACGATGCGCGCGGCGCGCTCGGCCTCCTGACAAATCCGATTCATGTCCGCCAGCGATTTCGCATCGAGGGGGCGCTCCAGCAGCAGGTGCCCGTAGCCCATGATCGCGGTGAGTGGATTGTTCAGTTCATGCGTGATGCCGACCACCATCTGGCCGAGGGCCGCCAGTTTGTCGGTTTGCAGCAGTCGCGCGGGGAGTTCGCGTTGAGAGGTGTAATCCCGGTACCGTTCCACCCATCCGGTCACTTCGCCGGATTCATCCACGACGGGACGCGCGGTCCGTTCCACGACCCGTTCGCCATCGCTCCATTCAAGCTGCTCGCGGCCGGCTCCATTTCGCGGCTGCCAGAGAAGCCATGGCGGACAAAGCACCTGATGACCGATGGCCAGGCGCCGCACCAGCATCCGTGAAAAACCGGCGAAATCGCGCAGACTATCCTGCTCGCCATTGCTCAATTGGAGCAGTGGCCCCAGTCGCTCGCTGATCAGCCGAATCCGCCCAACCTTGTCATACAAGACAAAGGCATTTTCCGCGATTTCCAGAATGGCTTTGAGTTCAAACCCCGGCGACTTTCGACCCGTGCTTGCACCCTTCCCGTTTGCAGACTTCACCGTTTTGCCCCGAGTACCTCAAGGCTGCGGCGACCTGATCCGGACCTAGATGATTCCGTACAAAATCAGGTAGCCCACAAACAGAGCCGCACTGAACGCTATGGAAATCTCCAGCGCGATCTGCATGCCCCGGCTGAGCCGAATGTACCGTACACTTCTCGGATAGCTATAGTTCATGGCTCACTCCATCGCCCTAGGCTTATGCACCGGACATTCCAATCCCCAACTGTGTTAACTTGCTGGAAGAAAAGAAGATAGGGATTATCTGGCGAGGGAATTTTCCATGTTGATGTTTCAAGGCGGAATAAGCTGTTTCAAAAGAGAATTACGGACCCGCTGCCAGAGGGATGGCAGGGTGTGCGGCAGAATCGTTTCGACGATCTTTAGCTATTCTGATTCGCTGATCATCAGCTCGGTTTCCACCGGCAACTCATAATCGACCCCGGGGACCTCGAATCCGAAAAGGTTCCGGAACTGACGCTGGAAAGCGTCGAAATCGGTCTGCGTCCTCAGATTCGCGGTATCGATCTCCGGCCAGCGCGACCGGATTTCTTCCTGCACGTCGAGGCGCATCTCCCTGTCGTCCAGGCGAATTCGCCCCTGTTCATCGACCGCCGGCGTTTTCCCGTCGGCGAGAAAATCGCGGAACAATCTCTCCATCTGTTCGATGGTTCCTTCCTGAATCTTTTTCTCCGCCGAGATTCGCATCAGCAGGCTCAGGTACAACGGCACAACGGGAATGGCGGCCGCCGCCTGCGTGACCACGGCTTGATTGACGGCAATCCAGGCGCGCCCTCCCATACGGGTGCGAAGCAGGTCGTCCAGGCGGTGAGCGGTTTGTTCCAAATGCTGTTTCGCGCGGCCGATCGTGCCGTCCCGATAGATCGGCCAGGTGAGCTCAGGCCCGATGTAGGAATAGGCCAGCGTGCGCGCTCCCTCGGCCAAAAGGCCCTCGTTCAAGAGCGCCTCAATCCACCACTGCCAATCCTCGCCGCCCATTACGGCAACGGTATCGGCAATCTCCCTCTCATCGGCGGGCTGGATCGTCACTTCGGTCACATGTCCGTCGTCGAGGTTGATGGCCTTGTTCGTGTATGGCTTGCCGATGGGCTTGAGCGTCGAGTTATGCGCCTGGCCGGTGCGCGGATGAACCCGGCGCGGGGCCGCCAGGCTATAGATCACCAAATCCACGGGGCCGACCCCGGCGCGAATCCGCGCGATGGCCTCGCTCTTGGCCTGGTCGGAAAATGCGTCGAGATTCAGGCTGTGAGCCTGGATGCCTTCCTGGCAGGCGAACTCGTGAAACGCGGCCGTATTGTAGTAGCCGGCCGTCGCCGTGCGTTTTCCCTCCGGCGGCCTCTCCAGCGCGACGCCAAGCGTCCACGCCCCCATTCCCCAGGCCGCGCAAATTCGCGATGCCAACCCGTAACCGGCCGAGCTGCCGATCACCAGCGCATTCCGGATACCGGATGCGGGCTTGGGAAAGGCCTGGCGAACCGAAGCGATCTGCTGCTCGACCATTCGCCGGCAACCTTCCGGATGGGCGTTCACGCAAATGAACCCTCGAGAACGCAGACCGACAACCTGTTTGGGCATCCGTTCAACCCCTTTTGTGCTTGCTCGGGTGCGCCCCCGACAGCGACTATTCCACGGGAAATACAATAACCCCTTCGGGTGGTCATCCCAAGCGGAGGGAGGAATCTATTTCAATCGCTCGGAGCGAAACAGCGTATTCCTTACGCCGGATGCGCCGGTCTAAATGCCCAACCCCGTCGCCCCCCGGCCGGACGCTCTTCGGAGGCTTCGCCGTGCTGTGCCCGACCGGCATCGCTCGACCGGGCGTCGCTCAACCGTTCAGCCGCGCGGCGGGCTCGCGGCCGGCCGGCGCTCCCGCCAGATCTTCCACACGAATCCGGCGTTTATCCTCTCCGGCGTGCTCCAGGTGAATGCGAACCACCGGCCAGTCGGTGGGGATAACGAATTTCTCGGCCCATTCCACCACGATGATCGACGGGCGGTCGAACACATCCTCCAGCCCGAGCGTTTCCAGATCGCGGACGCTCGAAATCCGGTACAGATCGACGTGATAAACGGTCAAATGATTATGGAACACGTGGACCAGCGTGAAGGTGGGGCTGGTTACATCCTCTTCCCGCGCCGCGCCGAGCCCGCTGATGATTCCCTTGGCGAGTGTCGTCTTCCCCGCGCCCAATTCCCCGGTCATGAAGATGAGGGCCGGCGCGCTCAGGTGCGCCGCAATCTCGCGGCCGATCGAAATGCTCTCCTCCGCCGACGATGTCACCCACTCCCGCTCATTCATGCCGCAGCGCCTCGAGCAGGTGGCCGAAAGCGCGCGGCAGCGCGCGGACCAGGTCGGTCGCCACCAGGGAAATTTCACCGCCCTGCTCGGCGGCCAGATCGCCCGCCAGCCCGTGCAGATAGACTCCCATCCCCAGCACGGTTTCCCAATTCTCCGCGCCCAGCCACGCCGTCAGCCCGGCGAGAATCCCCGTCAGCACATCTCCCGTGCCGCCGGTGGCCATGCCGGGATTCCCCGTCGAGTTGACCAGCGCGCGCCCGTCCGGCATCGCCACAATCGTCCGGAAACCCTTGAGCACCACAAACGCGTTCCACGCGCGCGCCGCATCGAGCGCGGTTTCCAGGCGCCGCTGCTGCACCTGCGCCGCCGTTGCTCCCACCAGGCGCGCCATTTCGCCGGGATGCGGCGTCACGGCCAGCGGCGCGCGGTGATTTTTGAGCAGTTCGGCGTCCTGATCGAATGCGTTCAAACCATCGGCGTCCAGAATGAGCGGCAGGGCGCAATCGGCCACGGCGGCGCGAACGAATCGGGCGGTTTCGGGATTTGTGGTGAGACCGGGCCCCATCGCGACCGCCGTTTTTCCGCCCAGCAGCTCACACCACA
>Ga0307373_10005064_pt1 | contig 21797 bp, 15 predicted proteins | sample OX2MG_FD_202534 | JGI IMG/M metagenome (GOLD analysis project Ga0307373, IMG submission 202534) | Soil microbial communities from Risofladan, Vaasa, Finland - OX-2 | ecosystem: Environmental > Terrestrial > Soil > Coastal area > Acid sulfate soil | place: Finland: Risofladan, Vaasa | collected...
TCGATGGCCGATCCCGCTGCGGCCAGGACATGCTCACAGTTGTCGACCACCAGAAGGAGCCGCCGACCTCCCAGCGCATCGGCGACCGTGTCGATGAGTGCCGAGTCCCTCTGCGGCGTGACGCCGAGCACGGTCGCGATCGTCGCTGGGACAGAAGCCGGGTCACCCACCGACGCCAGGTCGACCATCCACACGCCGTCGGGGAACTCGCCGGCCACCTCGGCCCCGACTTCCAGGGCAAGCCGGGTCTTGCCGACCCCGCCGACCCCGCTCAGCGTGATCAACCGGCTCGCGCGCGCAACCTCGGCAACCTCGGCAACCTCGTCCTCGCGGCCCACCAGTGAGCTCAGCTGCTGGGGGAGGTTCCCCGTGAAGTAGTCAACGCTTCGGAGCACAGGGAAATCCGTCGGGAGTTCATCGGAAACGACCTGGTACACCGACATCCGTCCGCGCAGCCCGCGGAGCCGGTGCTCACCCAGGGGCCGCAGAGCCACTCGGTTGCGCAGCAGCACCTCGGTCGCGTCCGAGACGAGCACCTGACCTGCGTGCGCGAGCGACATCAGCCGGGCGGCGCGGTTCACCTCGCTGCCGAAGTAGTTCCGGTCGCGTTCGATCACCTCACCGGTGTGCAAACCCATGCGAACCAAGAAGTTGATGGCGGTGTCATCGCGTAGCAGCTCCTGGGATTCGATCGCCGCAGCAGCCGCGTCGGCGGCAGTCGAGAACGCTGCGCAGAAGCCGTTCCCGCCGATGCCGAACACGTAGCCCTCATGGCGTTCGATCGTGCCTCTCACGATGGCGTCGTGGACCCGCAGCCCATCAGCCATGTCGGTCGGAGCTTCCTCCAACAGACGCGTGGAGTCCTCGACGTCGGTGAAAAGAAAAGTTACCGTGCCCCGAGGGAGTCCGTGCAGCATGACCGAACGGTAATACAGTGCCGAGTCTCGCGATCGACGCCAACTGCCCCGATTTCCCCATGGAGGACCCTCGTCCGAGCCTCGTCCGGTTCTGGAGGAAGCCGTAACAAGATCATCAGATCTTTGGACGCGAGATCGCCTAGCTCAGCGCATCTACCGATGGGCTAACTCGCCCTCGATCCGACGACGCGCCTTCCCACAGCGTCACAAGAGCGATGACGCCTTGACCGCTTGAGCGGCGAGCCGTACGCAAGATCAAGCGCCAGCTCACAGGCCGAATCCTTCGTCCCGATCGTGACCGACGGAACGGTCGTCACTGCGCGACCATGAGCGCTCGATGGTGGGCGCCGGTGCCGGCCGAGGATTGAGCTCCCCCTCCACTGTCCAGCGTTCATGGTCGTTCTCGTGTCGCAGCTCGTTGACCTGGCTGGTCAGCGCAATGAGCTGGCCGGGTGCTTTCGGGTGCTCACCCAGCCACCGATCCCGATCGCCGATCTCGTCGGTGAGATCGGTCACCTTCTTCTTGGCCCGATCCAGCGTTCCGGTGAGCGTGCGCTCCTCAGCGACCAGGAGCTTCTCCAGCCGTTCTTCGGCCGCCGTCACCCGCTCGGCGTCCGCGCCCGCTTGACGGCGGGCATCCCGGCGGATGCTCCTCGAGTACTCCTTGTTCTGGGCGGTCCGTTCGTGCTGGAAGGAACGGTCCCCGGCCATGAACAGCTCACCGGCAGCTTCTCTCAGCTCTCCATCGGCGTAGCGGCCTCGTTCGTTTCGCACGGTGACGAGGGCCCGCTCGGCCGCCTGGAGCTCGTAGGTTGCGGTCTCCAATTGGTAGTCGATGCGCGTGGGTATGGCGACCTCCAGGGCGTCTCGCTCGGCCTGCAGGGCCAGCGTCTGGAGCGCTGCGGGCACGGGAGCCTCGAGCTCGGAGGCACCCGGTTGCGGGGTGCCGGTGTCGATGGCCCACGTCTCGCGCCGCTCCCTCTCCCAGCTGCAGCAGAGATCCTCCTGAGCTTGTTGGAGGTCATCGGCCGTGATGTAGAGGTTGGTCGCCTCCCTGGCTCTCGACATGGCCACATAGGCCAGCTCCCTCCCTCCCCCGTCCTCGTAGACGTGGGCGATGTCGTGGGTGGATCCCTGACTCTGGTGGACCGTGGTGGCATAGGCGTGGGCCAGCTTGGCGGCAACGGCTTCCTGCTCGAGCCAGAACCGCCGGCCGTTCTCCATCTCGATAATGAGACGCTGGGCCTCGAGGTCGTCACCCACCATGACCACCTTGGTGCCGGCCCAGCGGGCCTGGTCGAGGAGGAAGGCGATGTCCCGGTCGGAGGCCATCCCTGCCTCGTCGAGGACCAGCACGTGATTCCGGCGGTTGACGCCCTTCGGGCCATGGTGACGATCAGGCCCTGAGCGGGGTTCGCAGACTATTGGCTCGGGTGGTCGACATCACAAGTTCAGCGTGAAGTACATCATCACCGTGTCCGTCGCTCTCCGGGGCGAGCCGATAAGCGGTTCAGGCCTTGCTGGCTGCCTCCGCGCTGCCGGCGGAACCGCCGAGGACGTTGCCCAGCAGCTCGGCAATGCCCTGGTCGGCGGGCTCGATGGCGTGGGCATAGACCCTCAACGTCATAGCCGGATCTGAATGACCCAGGCGATGAGCGACGGATCGGACGTCGTGGCCCCCGGCGATGGCCATGGTCGCCGAAAAATGTCGCAGGTCGTGGAGGCGCCAGTGCTTGTCGATCCCCGATTCTTCCCGAGCGCGCCGCCACCACCACCCGATCCGGTCGGGACTCGGAGGTCCCTCACCGATGTTGAAGGCGTAGGGACCGTAGGGTTCGAGTTCGGTACGAAGCTCGTTCCACAGCCGGACGGTCTCGGCATCGAGGGTCACGGTGTGACGTTCAGCGGTCTTGGTGCGGGTGTCCACCAGTTTGGTGGCCTCAGTTCCTTCACCGACGCCACGGATGACGGTGATGGCCGAGTCGACGGTGAGGACCGAGCCGTCGAGGTCGGTCCACCGGAGGGCGGCCAGCTCGGCGCGGCGAGCCCCGGCGACCGCAGCCAGCCGGAGGGCCAAACCGGCCAGAGGGTCGCTGTCGGTAGCCACCTTGATCACGGCGATGGCGTCGTCAGGACTCATGACGTCACGAGGTGAACGCTTGACCCCCGGGGGCCGGGTCAGGGCGGCCGGATTGGAGGAGATCCAGCCCCAGACGACCGCCTGCTGGAGCGCTGCCCGGAGCACGGTCAGCCGATTGCGGATGGCCGCGTTGCCCAACCCGGCCCGGCGCATTCGGGTGAGCCAGCGGTCGACTTCGGCTACGCCGAGCCGAGCCAGGGGCGTGCGGGCGATCGCGTCCTGTTGGACGAGGCGGACCCGGCTGGTCTGGTCGCGCAGGCTGGCCGGGGTGTACGAACCTTCGTTGCGCTCGAGCCAGCCGTCCAGAGCGTCGGCCACGGTGCGGCCTGCGGCACCCCGTTGGGGAGCGGATTCGAGCCGGGCCGCCTCTCGCAACGCCTCCCGCTTACCGCCCCGGACAGTGACCGCCGTCTGGGTGGGCCGACCAGTGCCGTTGCGGCCGGTGAAGACCCGGACCTGCCAGACCCCGGGGCTGCGCTCTCGGATGGTCGCCACGGAACTCACCGTAGCAAAAGTAGGACAAAAGCCCATTTTTTTCCGGTTTCAAGATCCGAGCTTGCGGCCGATTGTCTTCTGGAGTGTCGAAGACAAAAGACCAGTTCATCTACTGGATGTGCACGCCGGAAATGGCCCGGGCGATGATCAGCCGCTGGATCTCGGAGGTGCCCTCGAAGATGGTGTAGATCTTCGAATCGCGGTGCCAACGCTCGACCGGGTGCTCGCGGATGTAGCCGTAGCCCCCCATGATCTGGATGGCCTCCTCCGTCACGTAGACCGCAGTCTCGCCGGCGTAGAGCTTCGACATGGAGCCCTCACCCGAGGTGAACTCCTTGTTGTTGCGACCCATCCACGATGCTCGCCACACCAACAGACGAGAGGCATCGATGCGGGTCTTCATGTCGGCCAGCTTGAAGGCGATGGCCTGATTTTCGATGATGGTCCGACCGAAGGCTTTGCGCTCCTTGGCGTAGTCGAGCGAATACTCGTAGGCGGCACGGGCGATGCCAATGGCCTGGGCCCCCACGGCAGGGCGGGAACCTTCGAAGGTCTTCATGGCAGCCTGGCTGGTTGACCGCTTGCCCTCGCGGGCGCGGGCGAGCTTCTCGTCGAGCTTGTCCTTGCCACCAAGCAGACAGTGTCCGGGGATCCGACAGTTGTCGAGGATCACCTCAGCGGTGTGCGACGCACGAATGCCCATCTTCTTGAATTTCTGGCCCTGCGAGATGCCGGGGGTGTTGGGTGGCACGATGAAGCTGGCCTGCCCACGCGACCCCAGTTCGGGCTCGACCGATGCCACCACCACGTGGATGTCGGCGATTCCGCCGTTGGTGATCCACGTTTTGGTGCCGTTGAGGACCCACTCGTCCTTGGCCTCGTCGTAGGCCGCACGGGTGCGGAGGGAGGAAACGTCAGAGCCCGCGTCGGCCTCCGACACGGCAAAGGCGGCCAGTTGGATCTTCTCCGGCGTCCCGAAGCACTGCGGCCCCCACTCCATCAGCTGCTCGGGTGTGCCGTTGGCGGCGATGCCGGCCAGGCCCAGGGTGCTCCCGAAGATAGCGAGTGCGATTCCCGCGTCGCCCCAGGACATCTCCTCGTTGGCGATGGGCATCAACAGGCCGCTCTCATCGAAGAAGGCCTGGGTGATGAAGTCGAACGAATAGAGCCCGACCTTGGCCGCCTCCTCGATGATCGGCCACGGGGTCTCTTCCCGCTCGTCCCACTCGTGCCCGGCGGGTCGGATGACGTTCTCGGCGAAGTCATGGACCCACTTTTGGATCTGGAGTTGATCCTCGTTGAGGTCCAAGGAGAAATCAGCCATGGTGCCTTGCTCCGTTCCAGCCCCTCGGGGCCTCTCACGTCTGTCGGCCACGGTGCCGGCTGTCTGGCCATGCACCGCATCCACCAGTTCGGTGGATCTTTTGTAGTTACTCTACAGTAACCTCAAATGGCACGGTTCGCCACACCTGACAGCGGGGAGCGCGCGAACGAGGCGTCAAATCGTGCCTGCGGCGCCGCCCACAGGGGTGGCCGGGCCGGGTTTGGCCGCGACGACCCACGCCGAGTCCGGAGCGCGGGTGAAGAGGCCCGGGAGGGCCTGAGGAGTAGTCGGTCTACGCCGTCTGGGCTAGGCGCACCTCGACCGCCTGGAGGCCCTTGGGCCCCTCCTGAAGATCGAATTCGACGGCCTGGCCCTCCTCGAGCGAGCGGAAGCCGTTCATCTGGATGGCGGTGTGGTGCACGAATACATCGGCGCCGCCATCCGGTTGTGAAATGAAGCCGAAGCCCTTTTCAGCGTTGAACCACTTGACTGTTCCGGAAGCCACGGTGGCATTCCCCTTTCTCCACACGCTGTCGTGCACAGACAGCCACCGACGGGCAATTGGTCCGACATTCCCAAGTGCGAGCGGGTCTGCGACCACCATCCGAAGAAGACTCCCTGAGAGGAAAAACGCTAGCAGCCCACGGCCAAGAATCAACCGCCGAAGGGCCTCCCCGACAGCTGTTCACGCGGCGTTCATCGACGCCGGATCCGGGTCCCTTCGGGTCCGTCCTCGACGAGCCAGCCCGCCTGCTCCAACTCATCGCGCAGGGCATCGGCCCGGGCCCAGTCATGTCCCGCACGTGCCTCGTCGCGTTGATGGACCTTCGCCTGGCTGGTCGGGTCCACGTCGGTGACGGCCGGCCGATGAATGGACAGGCCGAGGGCGGCGGCGAGCAGTCCGACCGTGCGGGCCGTCCGGAACGCGCCCTTCTCATCCCCGTCGTCCGCCAGTCCGTTGGCCCGTCGCACCAGATCGAACACCGTCGCCAAGGCGCGGGGCGTGTCGAGGTCATCGTCCATCCGTTGGCGGAAGCGGGCCACCGCGTCGATGTCGATGTCGTCGCCGGCCGCGGTACCCGGATCGGTGACCGGTCCCGATGCCAACGGATCGCCCAGGTCGAATCGGCGGGCCAACTCGTCCAGCCGGGCCAGTCCCGCCTCGGCGTCGCGGACGCTGTCCGGGGTGACCTCGATGGGCGATCGGTAGTGCGAGCGGAGGACCAGTAGGCGGTAGGCGCGGGCGTCGCTCCGCTCGAGGAGGTCGCTCAGCGACGTGAAGTTGCCCAACGACTTGGACATCTTGTCGCCGTCGACGGTGACCCATCCGTTGTGAACCCAGTGTCGGGCAAACGCTCGTCCAACGGCCACGGCCTGGGCCCGCTCGTTCTCATGATGAGGGAAGATCAAATCGATCGCTCCTCCGTGCAGGTCGAATCCGTCACCCAGCAGGTCGAGCGACATCACCACGCACTCGGTGTGCCAACCGGGACGCCCCGGTCCCCACGGCGACTCCCACGTCGGCTCGCCGGGTTTGGCCTTCTTCCACAGTACGAAATCGAGTACCGAACGCTTTTCGGGGTCCTGCTCGACTCGCGCCCCCGCCCGCAGCGACTCGAGCGGCTGGCGGGCCAGGAGCCCGTAACCGGGCACGTCGGCCACCGACAGATAGACCCCGTCGCTGGTCTCGTAGGCCACCCCACGCTCCATCAGATCGGCCACCAGTTCGATCATCCGGTCCACGTAGGCAGTGGCGTGGGGGGTCTCGTCCGGTCGCATGACGCCGAGAGCATCCATCGCCTCCCACCAGACCGCCTCATAGATGCTGGTCAGCTCGGTGGGCTCGATGCCCCGTTCGGCCGCCCGCGTGATGATGTTGTCCTCGATGTCCGTGACGTTGGAGACGTAGGTCACCTCCAACCCTGAAAAGATCAGGTATCTCCGGAGTACATCGAAGACCAGGGTGAACCGACCGTGGCCGAGGTGAGGTGCGTCATAGACCGTCGGCCCGCACACGTACATCGACACCTGGCCATCGGTCCGAAGGCGGAGGGGCGCCACCTTGCCCGTCGCAGTGTCGTGGAGCTGGAGCACGCAGGGTACGGTAACCCGATCATGACTACCGACGCGACCGGATCGGCAGAGCAGGGGGCCGGGCCGCGGGGAATCCCCGACAAGCCCGGACTGGAGGGTCTCGAGGCCACCTGGTCCGCCCGATGGGAGACGGACCGCACCTACGCCTTCGATCGGACGGCCAGCCGGTCCGAGGTGTTCTCCATCGACACCCCACCGCCCACGGTGTCGGGATCGCTCCACATCGGCCATGTGTTCTCGTATACCCACACCGACGCGGTGGCACGGTTCCGCCGCATGCGCGGCCGGGCGGTGTTCTACCCGATGGGGTGGGACGACAACGGGCTCCCCACCGAGCGGAGGGTCCAGAACTACTTCGGTGTCCGCTGCGACCCCAGCCTCCTGTTCGACCCGGCCTTCGTTCCTCCCACCGAGCCGGCCAAGGATGCCGTCTCCATCTCGCGTCCCAACTTCGTCGCCCTCTGCCACCAGCTGACCGCCGAGGACGAGTTGGTCTTCGAACACCTGTGGCGCACCCTCGGCCTGTCGGTGGACTGGTCCCACACCTACGCCACCATCTCCGACCGGGCCCAACGGGTGTCCCAGCGGGGCTTCCTCCGGTTGGCCGAGCGGGGCCAGGTCGCCCAGCGCACCGCGCCCACCCTGTGGGACGTCGACTTCCGCACGGCGGTGTCGCAGGCCGAGTTGGAGGACCGTGAGCGACCGGCCGCTTATCACCGGCTCCGGTTCCCCAGAGTCGGCGACCCCACCGGAGCGATCGACATCGAGACCACGCGGCCCGAGTTGTTGCCGGCCTGCGTGGCCCTGGTGGCTCACCCCGACGACCCACGGTACCGTCCCCTGTTCGGCACCGAAGTGGTCACACCGCTGTTCGGGGTGCGGGTGCCGGTGGTGGCCCACCAGCTGGCCGATCCCGACAAGGGCTCGGGGATCGCCATGGTCTGCACCTTCGGCGACACCACCGACGTGGTGTGGTGGCGCGAGCTGTCCCTCCCGACCCGGACCATCGTCGGTCGCGACGGTCGGTTGCTTCCGGTGGCCTGGGGAAGCGTTGGATGGCCCTCGGACGGTCCCGAGCAGGCCGCCGCCCATTACGAAGAGCTGGCCGGCCGCACCATCAAGCAGGCGCAGTCCCGCATCGTCGAGCTGCTGGCCGAATCGGGCGCGCTGATCGGAGATCCGACGCCGATCACCCACCCGGTCAAGTTCTACGAGAAGGGCGACCGCCCCCTCGAGATCGTGTCGTCCCGCCAGTGGTTCGTCCAGACCCTTGCGCTCCGGGAGCAGCTGCTGGCCCGGGGCGACCAGCTCGTCTGGCATCCGCCGTACATGGCCCATCGTTACCGCGCCTGGGTCGAGGGGCTCAACACCGACTGGAACATCAGCCGGCAGCGGTTCTTCGGCGTCCCGTTTCCCGTCTGGTATCCGGTCGACGCATCCGGGGAGACGATCTTCGACACCCCGATCTTCGCCAGCGAGGAAGGCCTTCCCGTCGATCCGTCCACCGATGTGCCCGAGGGGTTCGTCGAGGCCCAACGGGGGCAACCGGGGGGGTTCATCGGGGATCCTGACGTCATGGACACCTGGGCTACCTCGTCGTTGACACCCCAGATTGCCGGCGGATGGGTTGACGACCCCGACCTGTTCGCCCGGGTGTTCCCGATGGATGTCCGGCCCCAGGCCCATGAGATCATCCGGACCTGGCTGTTCGCCACGGTGGTGCGTTCCGAGCTGGAGCACTCGTCGCTGCCGTGGGTGGATGTGGCCATCTCGGGATGGGTGCTCGATCCCGACCGCAAGAAGATGTCCAAGTCCAAGGGCGACGTGGTCACCCCCCTCCCCCTGCTGGAGAAGCACGGGGCCGATGCCGTCCGCTACTGGGCGGCGGGAGGGAGGCCCGGCACCGACACCACCTTCGACGAGGGCCAGATGAAGGTGGGGCGGCGGCTGGCGATCAAGGTGCTCAACGCCTCGAGGTTCGCCCTCGGGCGCATCGCCGCCGACGACGGGATGGTGGTGGCTCCGGGGCCCGCAGCGATCACCGCCCCCATCGACCGGGCCATGTTGGCCCGGCTGGCCGCGGTCATCGACGAAGCCACGGCAGCCTTCGAGGAGTATGACTACGCACGGGCCATCGAACGCACCGAGTCCTTCTTCTGGTCCTTCTGCGACGACTACCTCGAACTGGTGAAGGTCCGCGCCTACGGGGATCCGGCCGAACCCGGCCCGGCCTCGGCCCAGGCCGCACTGGCCGTCGCCCTCTCCGTCCTGTTGCGCCTGTTGGCCCCGATCCTCCCCTTCGTGACCGAGGAGGTCTGGTCGTGGTGGCGGACCGGATCGATCCACCTCGCCCCGTGGCCGGAGCGATCGGAGTTCAGCGGGTCCCTCGGGGACCCGGCCTCGGGATCGCCGTCGGCGCTCGAGGTCGCGGCCGATGTGCTGGGTGTCATCCGCCGGGCCAAGACCACCGCCAAGCGGTCGATGCGCTGGAACGTCGCCGCGCTCACCGTCGCCGACACCTCCGAACGGATCGCCGCACTCCTCCTGGCCGAAGACGACCTGCGCCAGGCCGGCGGCGTGGTCACGCTGGTCACGACCGTGGCGGAGGAGCCATCGGTCGGGGTGGAGCTGGCCGACGAGGAGTGACCGGGAGGGTCCGCCCGCTCGTTGCCGCTCAGGCCAGATAGACGCTCAGCGCGGCGTCGGCCATGGCCTGGGGGGTGCCCTCCTGCTCGATACGGCCGTGCACCATGATGGCGGCCCGCGTGGCCACCGATAGTGCGGTGGTCACGAACTGCTCGACCAGCAGGATGGTCATCCCCTGGTGGGCCAGGGTCCCGACCAACTCGTAGAGCTCGGCCACCACCAGGGGGGCCAGTCCCATCGACAGCTCGTCGAGGAGGAGCACCCTCGGCTCGGTCACCAGCGCCCGCGAGATGGCCAGCATCTGCTGTTCCCCACCGGAGAGGGTTCCGGCCAGCTGCTTGCGCCGATCCTTGAGACGGGGGAACGCCGCGAAGGTCTGGTCTTCGACCTGCCTGACGCTGATCCCGCCCCGATAGGTCCAGATACGGAGGTTCTCGCGCACCGTGAGGTTGGGGAAGATCCCTCGTCCCTCGGGGATGGCGCACAGGCCCGTCTTGACCAGCTTTTCGGGGGGGCTCTTGCCCACCGCCAGGTCCCCGATCATCACCGATCCTGAGCTCGGCCGCATCCGACCGCTGATCACCTTGAGCAGGGTCGATTTGCCGGCGCCGTTCGGGCCGAGCAGTGCGAACACACTCCCCGGCGGCACCGCCAGATCGACTCCGTGCAGGACTTCGATGCGCCCGTAGGCGGCCCGGACATCGTTGACCATGATGCCCGGGGGGATCTGACGGGGCTGTCCCGACTGGTCTCCGACCGGGGCGGTGGTGACGTCCGTCATCGGTCGGCACCTGCTTCCTTTATGGGTGCGGACTGCCCGGGCGCGGCCTGGGGCGGGGCATCGCCCAGGTAGGCGGCCTGGACCAACGGGTCCTTCCGGATCGCCTCGGGCTCCCCCGAGGCGATGATGTCGCCGAAGTCGAGGACGTAGATGTGGTCGCAGATCCGCATCACCAGCTCCATGTCGTGCTCGACCAGCACGACCGCCATCCCGCCCGCCGCCAGTTTGGACAGCAGATCGCCCAGGGCGGTCGTCTCCGTCTCGTCGAGCCCGGAGCCCGGCTCGTCGAGGAGCAGCAGCTTCGGTCCGATGGCCAGGGCCCGGGCCAGCTCGACCATCCGGGCCAGACCGGTGGACATGTTGGAGGACTGCACGTGGCCGAGCCCGTCGAGGCCGACGCCTTCGAGCAGTCGGTCGCAGGTGGCCAGGGCCAACGAGGTCGAGCCAGGATCGCCGGCGCCGTCATAGCCGTCGGACCCCGTGGCCGGACTCCTGCGCTTCCAGGGGACCGCCCGGCGCAGGTGACGCCACTCCCACCATTTGACGGTTGACTCCAAACCGACCTGGACGTTCTCGCTGGCCGACAGCGAGCCGAACACCTCGAGGCGTTGGAAGGTGCGGGCCAGGCCCAACCGGGCCCTGCGGTGGGGCTTCATGGCGGTGACGTCGGTGTCGAACAGGTGCACCGAGCCCCGGTCGGGGGCCTGCAGACCGCTGATCACGTTGAACAGCGTGGTCTTTCCGGCCCCGTTCGGACCGATCAGGCCGGTCACCTTGCCTGGTTGGGCCGAGAGGCTGACCTCGCTGAGCGCGGCGACACCGCCGAACCGGACCGCCACCTCGGAGACGGTCAGGGCGGCGCCCTCCGGGCTGGCGGGGTCAGCTGGCGGCACGAGTCCCACCACCCATCGCCGCTGCCGCAGCCAAGGGGTCGACGACCGGTGCCACCGATCCGGCGGGCGAACGCCTGACCCAGGGCAGGTGGATCTGGATCGCCTCGATGCCGAGGATGCCGCCGGCGGCTCGTCCGATCAGGATGATCCCGATGCCGGCGAAGATCCCGATCCCGCTCGGCCACAACTGGTTGAGCACCACGTAGGTCAGCGCGGCCAGAAATGCCCCCGACACCGTGCGGATGCTCCAGATGGTGACGAAGAGCACGAAGATGATGCCGGGGAAGAAGTCGAAGTCGGTGGTCCCGACCACACCCTGCACCGTTCCGTAGAGGGCGCCGGCCAGTCCGGCCATGGCGGCGGCGATGGCGAACACGGCGACCTTGGTGAATCCGATGTTGAGCCCCACGGTGGCGTAGGCGGCCGGCGAGTCGTTGAGCGCCACCAGGCGCCGCCCGAACAGGCTCCGCCGGATGGCCAGCACCATCCACGCGGCCAGCACGAAGAACGCCGCCACCATCAGGAACTCGGCGGTGTCGCTGCCGAGGCTCAGCCCGGGCAGCACGATGCGCCCGACGGTGACACCACCGTTCCCGTAGATGTGACTGTCGGGGAAGAACCCGGTGGCCACGGCGTCGGCAAAGGCGAAGGTGGCGAGGGCCATGTACAGATCGCGGAGGCGGATGGCCGGGAGGGCGATGAGCGCCCCCACCCCGGCACACACCACCGTGGCCGCCAGCAGTCCGAGCAGCGAGCCTCCCCCGGCGATCTTCCCCATGACGAACGCCCCGATCCCCATGAAGGAGAATTGGCAGAGCGAGATCTGGCCCGAGTATCCGGTGACCAGCACCAGCGACAGCGCCACGATCCCCAGGCTCATGACGATCCCGCCCAACGCCAGAATGGTCGTGCCGTTGAACTGGGTGCTCTTGAAGACGACGGAGACCACCACGGCCAGCAGGAAGAAGATGGCTCCGGCCACCAGCGACTCCTTGCCCCCGGCCACCCGCGGCGCCCGCATGGTGGTGAGGCGGCCCACGGCCCGCAACCGCACCGATGGCAGGGTGACCAGGGCGATGAACAGGAACACCATCGGGAGTGCCAAGGTGATGTCGGGCACCAGACTCTGTGGCACGTGGGGCAGGACGTAGTTGATGACGTAGTTCTCGGCCAGGCCGATGCCGATGGCGGCCACGAAGGTGACCGGAATGTTCCGGAGCCGACCGACGATGGCAGCGGCGTAGCCGTTGACCACGAGCAGGGTCATCGCCTCGATGCTGATGCCGGTGGTCTGGGTCGGGGCCAGCAGCACGCCGGCCAGTGCCGCCATGGCAAAGCCCAGTATCCATCCGTACTGGCTCATCCGGTTGGGGGAGGCACCGGACATGGCCAGCAGGTCGGGATCATCCACCACCGCGCGGAGGGCATAGCCGGTGCGGGTGGAGTAGAAGAGCGCCCGGAGCCCGATCGCCACCAACACGGCGACGCCGATGATCAGGACCTCCTGATATTGGATGTTGATGCCGACGAAGCCGAAGAGGCCCGAGACCATCGGCTGCACGCTCCGCTGGGTGCTCGGGTTCCAGATGATGGCGGCCAGGCCGGTGAGGATCACCATCAAACCCAGGGTGACCATGACCGGTCGCTCGGGGGACGCGCCGTGGAGCCGGCGCATGAGGCCCCGCTCCACCAGGCCACCGGCGATCGGTGCCCCGACCAGCATGATGATCACCAGAGCCAGCACGACCGGCACGCGCTCCACCACGACCAGTTCCCAGTAGCAGAACGCCGCGATCATCCCCACCGCCCCCTGGGCGAAGTTGAAGACCCCCGAGGTGGTGTAGGTCACCACCAGGCCGGTGGCGGCAATGGCGTACCCGGCCCCGAGCATGATCCCGAACACGGTGTACTGGAGAAAGTTGCTCACCGAACCATCCTCGTCACCCGGTGCATCACATCACGAGCCTGTGCGTGCTCTCAACCGGTTCAGGAGGCCGGTGGGGTCACGTACTGGTAGTCGCAACGGTACCCGTTGGTTGTGCTGGTCACCGCCGGATCGTCCAGTCGCTGGAAGTCGCCGTTGGCCACCTGACCGAGCAGGTAACAGTTGCCCACCGTCTTGGCGGCAGGATTGGTCGGGGCGATGATGTTGCCGGCGTCGAAGGTGGTGATCTTCGACAGGGCCTGCAACAGAGAACCCCGGCTCGGGTTGGAGCCCGCGCCCTTGAGGCCCTGGGCGAAGAGCTGGGCCGACACCCAGCCGTACATCGTGAAGAGGTCGGCGTGAAACCCCGGTGAGGCTTCCTGGACCCAGTGGTTGAAGGTGCTGACCGCCGGGATGGCCGACGAGTCCTGACCCAGGTACAACGAGTAGTTCTGATCAAGGAAGTCGCCGTTCACCGCGGCGGCACCGCCCGACGACGGGACCAGCTGGCTGCTGTAGCTGGCCGCGCCCAACACCACGGTGGGATGGAAGTTCTGTTGGACCAGGGCCTTCAGGACGCCGGACGTGTAGAGCTCGGGCATCTGGTCGAGGAACAGGATCTTCACCCCGTCGTTCTTCATGGTGATGACGTTCTGGGTGAAATCGGTCTGCGACGTGGCGTAGGTGGCGTCGTAGATGATCTTGTAGCCGACCTTCTCCATGACGTACTTCTCACCGTTCCATGCCGTGGCGGCCGACGGCGAGCTGGCCAGCAGGCTGGCGGTCTTCGGGATCTCTTGCGGGAACTTCTTGGCGAAGTACTGCAGGGGGCCCTCCTCCCAGCCGTCGCCCAAGGGGACCGCGCTGTAGACATTGGGCAGCGTGTTGGTGGCGGGGTCGAGGACCACCGACACGTCGGGCATCCCCGGGTTCTTCTTCAACAGCGAGCCCCCGTAGTTGTCCTGGAGCGAGAAGCTTCCGACCATGGCGAAGTCGTTGTTGATGCCGTTCTGGGTGGCCTGCAGGTTGCCCGAGCCGCTGAAGTTGTCGTCGCCGTTCTCGACGACGAGCTTCCGTCCGTTGACCCCGCCGGTCGAATTCACGTAGTCGGCATAGGCCTGGGTGCCCACCTGGGCCCCCTTGAAGAGGCCGCCGATGGCGAGGGTGGACACATTGCCCACCTTGACCGAGGTGGCGTCGATGCCGGTGTGGTCGGAGAAGGCACTGGACGGGATCTTCGAGCCACCCGAGCTGCCGCCCCCCGTCGTCGTGGTGGACGACGAATTGGTGGAGCTGCATGCCGCGGCTGTGGTCGCCAACACGACCATCCCCAGCACGGCGAGGCGCGTCTTCCACGTTGCAGAACCCAAGGCTCCCCCTTGTACTCGTGATGCGCCTGCGTCGGCCCTCGACGACCCGGCCTGGCCACTTCTGAATATGTGACTCTACGTCAGAAACTCGGCTCCGTGTCCAGCACCGCTGGTCAGGGAGCCGGCCCGCTCAAGCCGGGGGCAGGCCCGCCGGGGCATCGGCAACGGCCCGAATCCTCATGCCCTCGAGGAATCGGATCGCCCCCATCGTGGTGTGCCGGCATCGGATCGACGCCAGGACGTCGAAGGCGTGCTGGGCCCGGGGAAGCTCGACGTAGGCCACCGGGGCCCGGGACACCAGCCGGAGCTGCGAGACGAAGTGCCGGGCCACCGCCAGAGGCACCAGGGTGTCGTTGGTGCCGTGGAAGACCAGCATGGGAGGGGCGCCCGCGGTGACCCGGTGGTCCGGCGAGGCCTGCTCGAACAGACGCGGGTCGTCGGACCTGGTGGTCTTCATCACCCGTCGCTCCAGAAGGTCGAGGGTGCCGGACCCGTAGGCCCCCGATCGGGCCGGATCCCCGGTCATGTCGTAGACGCCGTAGAAGGGAATGCACGCGTCCACCGAGGTGTCCTGGTCCTCGAAGCCAGGTTGCCACTCGGGCTCGTTCGGAGTGAGGGCCAGCAACGAGGACAGGTGCCCGCCGGCCGAGCCGCCCGAGACGGCGATGAACCCGGGGTCTCCCCCGTACTCGGCGATGTGCTGGCGCACCCAGGCCACGGCCCGTTTGCAGTCGACGATGTGGGCGGGCCACGTGGCCCGTGGGCTCAACCGGTAGTTGATGGCCACGCACACCCAACCCCGCTGGACCAGCTCGTGCATCATGGGGATACCCTGCTGGCGCTTGTCCCCGATCATCCAGGCGCCCCCGTGGATGTAGACGAGCACCGGCGCCCGCTCCGGCACAACTCCTCGCCTGGTCAGGATGTCGAGTTTGTGGCGGTAGTTGCCGTCACCCCAGTAGTCGATGTTCCGGGTCCGGCGGATCCCCCGAAATCGGAACGGAACGGCGATCAGGAGGTGCCACCAGTGGTTCCACGCCGGGTCGAGGTCGAGCCCCTCCACTGCGATCGCCCCACCCGTAGCCCCCTCCAGCGCCCCGTCCACCAGGGCCCGGGAACGGCCGGCGACCGCGGCCAAGCGGAGAAAGCCGACCCACGACACCACGGCGATGGCGAGTCCCACCCACCCGGGCCAGGAACGGAGGACGCCGTTGACGATGAACGCCACGGTGCCGGCCACCTCGAGGGCGCAGAGATGCATCGGCAACTCGCCGGGGATCCATCCCATGGCGAAACTGGCCACCGTGAACGGCTCCCGGCGCAGGGGAAAGAAGGCGTTGACCACGAGGATCCCGAAGGCAATGCTGACAGCAAGGAAGACCCAGGCCACCCCTCCATACAACACGGTCTGGCCATCCAGGTGAAACCACTCGACGCCGGGGCGGCCCAGTCGATGGTCTGCGGTCGGGTGGACACAGGGGGAAGGAGTACCGGTGGAACAGCTCAGTGGTCTCGACGCCAGCTTCCTCTACCTCGAGACCCCGAGCCTCCACATGCACATCTCCCTCACCCTGATCTTCGACCCCTCGACCGTGCCGGGGGGCTACTCCTTCGAGACCATGAAGCGGTCGATCGCCGCTCGCATCCCGTGTGCCCCGGTCTTCCGACGGCGGCTGGTGGAAGTGCCGTTCCGGCTCGGGCACCCGGTGTGGGTGGACGACTCGGGGTTCGACATCGACTATCACGTCCGGTTGGCCGCGGTGCCCCGCCCGGGTGGGCTACGCCAGCTGGCCGATCTGGCCGGGGACATCTCGGGCCGTCAGCTCGACCGGTCGAAGCCCCTGTGGGAGATGTGGGTCGTCGAGGGCCTGGCCGATGAGCGGATCGGCCTCATCGCCAAAATGCATCATTCGACGGTCGACGGCGTCTCCGGTGCCGCACTGCTCTCGGTGCTGTTCGACCTCGAGCCCGAGCCCGGGCCCGACGCGGTGCCTCCCGAACAACCCTCGGACGCACGGGTCCCCTCGGGCTTCGAGCTGACGAGCCGGGCCCTGGTGGCCCGGTCCCTGCGGCCGTTTGAGATCACCCGGGACATCGTCCGAACCGGACACCGGGTCCTCGATGTCCGGCGAGTCCGCCAAGAGCCGGAGCACCGCGGTCCGACCGCCAAAGCGGCACTGCCGTTGTCGGCTCCACGGACCTCGTTCAACGGTTCACTGACCTGGCGCCGGAGTGTGGCGCTCAGTGCCATCGGCCTCGACGACGTGAAACGGCTGAAGAAGGCCACCGGAACGACGGTGAACGACGTCGTGCTGGCGGTGTGCACCGGCGCCCTCCGCTCCTTCCTGTTGGAGGGCGACGAGTTGCCGGACAAGCCACTGGTGGCGGTGGTACCGGTGTCGGTCCGGCCCGACATCGACTGCCCGAAGGGCTCCAACCAGATCTCGTCGATGTTCGTGCAGCTGCCGGTGGAGCTGGAGCGACCCATCGATCGCCTGATGGCCATCCACGACGGGACCAAGGGGGCCAAGGAGGAGCACAACGCACTCGGGGCCGACACCCTGCTCAACTGGGCGGAGCACGCCACTCCCAGTGTCTTCGCCTCCGCCGCCCGGCTCTACTCGCGGATGCGGCTGGCCGACCGCCACCGGCCCATCGCCAACCTGGTGATCTCCAACGTACCGGGCCCGGACTTCCCCCTCTACCTGGCCGGTGCCGAGCTCGAGGCCGGCTTCCCACTCGGGCCGGTCATGGAGGGCATGGGGGTGAACATCACCATCATGAGCTACCAGGGTGTCCTGTACTGGGGGATCATGGCCAGCCCCGATACCATCCCCCGGGTCTGGGACCTGACCGCGGCCATTCCCATCGCGCTGGACGAGCTCCTCGACGCGGCCGGGGAGTCTCCGGCCACCTACCGGTCGGCGGCGGCGCTGGCGGCCGTGCGGGCATCGGGGATCGGGATGGCCGAGCCCGCGCCCTGACGTCGGCCGGTCGATCAGGGTGCGCTGGCCACCGTCATCGAGGATGCGCCCGGGCACACCGGAATGGGCCGCCCGAAGGTCTGTGGGCCGGGTCGATAGGGGATCACCGAGTCGAAGTCGTCGACGATGAACGCACCGGTCGGGCCCGGACCGAGCACGATGTCGGTGGGGTGCCGGGTACCCGACGAGGATGTTCCCGACGGTTGCTCCGGCAACCGGACGGGTTGCGGTGGAGTGGCGAAGGTGGCCACGACGACGGGGTTGACCCAGTTGTTGGCCGAGTCGACCACCAGCAACGAGGTCCCGTCAGGAATGACAGCGAGCGCAGCCGGGTCGGCGATACCGAACGCGTCGAAACCCGTTGCCGCCCGAGCCGACCCGGTCGCGGTGGCGATGGGCAGCACCCGTCCCCCGAAGCTGGGCGGCCCCTGACCGACGACGTAGACGGTGGACCCGTCGGCGGTCACGGCGATGCCGTGCGGTGAGTACACCGACGACACCGACAGACCGGTCGGGATCTCCGCTCCGGCCGAGCCGCGAGCGGTGTCGACCGGAAAGACTCCCCCGGCAACCAGCGCGTAGAGCGTGGTCGACCTGGGGTCGAGCGCCATCCCGACGATGGTGTTGCCCGGCCCGAGCTGGAGCGGTCGGCCCACCTGACGGGTGACGGCATCGACGGGGACGATGGTGCTGCCGCTCGCAGCCAGCACCGAGCGCCCTCCGGCGAGGACGACGATGGCATGGGTCCCCCCCTGGCCCGGTATGGCAATGGGCGGCTCCGCTCGTTGGGCGGTGAGGTCGATCGGGACGACCACGTTCTGGACCTGGGCGTCCGATGTCACCACATAGGCCCATCGGCCGTCGGGGGACGCGGCGATGGCGAAGTTGCCGAGGGCCGGAGTGCCCGAGATCGGCAGGGGGATGGGGGCTTCCGCGGTGTGGGTGGCCAACTCCACCGGGGTCACCGCGGTTGGGCACACCACGTAGCCCACCGCGCCGGCCGGTGCCAGCGAGGCTCCCGGCACCGGACCGGGCTGAGGACTGGCGAACGCCGAACAGCCGGACAGCACCGCCGCTACCGCTCCCCCGAGCGCTGCGCCACGGCAGCGGGAAGAGGTGATCCGATTCCGGACGGAACGTGGTCGTGCAGCCATGGCGGGTCTGACCATAGCGACGGGCATCTCGGGGCGGTGCGACCCGTCGATGCGATCGATGTGGGCGGGGAGCCGGTCGGCTCAGGTGTGTTGGTAGTTCGGGACACCCTCGACTTCGAATGCGAACTCATCGACGTAGCACCACCACCACTCCTCACCCGGTTCGAACGACTGGATGAGGGGATGACCGGACGCATCGAAATGACCGGTGGCATGGTGGCCGGGTGAGTTGTCACAACAGCCGACATGCCCACAGATCATGCACATGCGGAGATGCACCCACTGGCCGCCTTCACGCAGGCAGTCCTCGCAGCCGTCGGCCGAAGGAGACACCTCCTGCACCTGGTCGAGATGGTGACAGAACTCCTCGGGGTCGGTCATGGGCTTCTCCTCGGACCCGCTGGCGATCGCTCGTCGATACGAAGCGGTGCAACGATGGTACCGGGCCACTCCCGCGGCCAGACCGGTCATCCGCCGTGGGAGCTCAGCCGGCCCGATCCGGGGACCCGATGGCCTGGACGGCGAGGGGCACCGGCATGGCTCCGCTTCCGGCCAGCGCGTTGTGGAACTCCTTCAACCCACCTCCCGCGGCCAACCAGTCGTCGCGGGCCCGTTCGATGGCCATGGCCCCTGTCAGGTAGGCCGACGCCTGGGTAGGCCACGCGCAGTAGCGGGCCACCTCCGATCGCGCCGTCGGGAGAGGCACCAGCACCTTCTCGCGCATGAACGTCACCGCCTGGTCGACGGACATCTCTCCGGTATGGAGTGAGGTGTCGACCACGATTCGGGCGGCTCGGAACAGCCGGGCCTCGAGCTGGCCGAGCTCCTGCTCGGGCGTGAAGAAGCCCGCGTCCCGCATCATCCCCTCGACGTAGAGCGCCCATCCCTCCACGAAGTAGTCGGAGGTGAAGACCCGCCGGAGGGGACGGGCCTCTTTGATGGTCATGAGGTGCCAGTGGTGCCCGGGGTAGGCCTCGTGGACCGCGGTGGTGGCAATGGAGTAGTCGGCGTTGCTCTCGAGGAGGCCGGTGACCTCCTCTGCATCGTGATCGTCCACCGGATAGGGCACGAAGAAATGGCCTACCCGGGACGGCTCGAACATGGGCGGCGCGATGTAGCAGGCCACCGCCAACGCCGCCCGCACCGACATGGGCGCGGGCATCACCAGGCAGCGCTCGTCGGCCGGGTCGGTCACCAACCCACGGTCGGTCATGAACCGGCGGGCCTCGAGGCAGATGGCCTCGTAGTCGTCCCGCATGCCGTCAATGGTCGGTGCATGCGCCAGCTGGAGCCTCCGGATGACGGTGGGCCAGTCGTCGGCACCACCGGAGATCCTCGAGGCGACCTCGGCCATCTGGCTCTCCACGCGGTGATACTCCTCCCACCCTCTCCGCCGCAGCTCCCGAAGATCGATGTCGAGGAGCTCGGCCCGCTCGAGCACGATGTTGTAGCGGTCCTCGCCGAATTCGAACGTGCCCGTGCAGGTGGGTGCCAGCGCCCCGAGGAAGCGGGCGAATGCCTCGTAGGCGCGGGCCCCGATCTGACCCGCCGACCGGAGGCGTTCCTGATTGGCGGGGTGAGACGCCAGTTGGGCCACCTCATGGCGGGCGAACCCGATGTTGGCCACGCACTCGGCCAGGCTCCGCTCGATGATCAGGCGGCTGGCCAGTGCGGGGTCGATATTCCGCTCGGCGTCGCGCAGGACGCTGCCGATTCCTTCGAGCCTGGCCACTGCGCTGTCGGTCAGCTCGTCCTCGGGGCGCAGGGCCATCAGGAAGAGCTCGGTGATGCCCGTCTCGAGGTACCCCTCCGGCGAACGCCGCCATTCCTCCCAGCCGGCCAGGGCCACCCGATGGTCCATCGCCGCCATGGCCAACGACCGATCGATGGCCTGCTCGGGGGAGAGACTGTCGGGGTCCACCCGGGTGAAGCGCTCCAGCCAGGCCCGGTCATCGGACCGGCGCCGCTCGAACCCGGCTGCGCTCCGGTCGTCGAGCCGGTGGTCGAAGCCGCGGCGGCCGAGGGCGGAGGCCATGCGGGGCGACTCCTCGAACTCACGGTCCAAGAGCTCGTCGATCAGCGCGTCGAAGGTCTCGGAGGATGGGGCCACCACCACGATCATAGAAACGCAGTTCGTCGACGGGGAACCGGCGATAAGGTCCCCCGATGTGAGCACCCCGCTCCGCCACCGGGCCGGTCGCCGCGTGTCGAGGATTCGGAACCTTTGGACCGTGGTGGCGGTGACCATGGCCTTGGTCATCGGACTGACCGGGTCAGCGGCAGCTGCGTCGAGCCCGGCGCATCCTTCTGCCAGCCCCACTGCTCCGGTCGATCTCGCCACCCCCGTCGACTGGTCCCACAGCACCCCACCCGCGTCCGACATCGTGCGATCGGGTCATGCGCGCATCGAGGTGCTGAGCCCGACCCTCCTCCGGCTCGAGTACTCGCCGACAGGTATGTTCGAGGACAGCCCGACCGTCAACGCCGTCAACCGGCGGATGGGGGCGCCGGACTACCGCGTCCGGGTGTCCGGGGGTTGGCTCACCCTCCAGACCAGTCGGACCACATTGCGCTACCGAGTGGGATCGGGACCCTTCTCGGCCGCCAACACCTCGGTGCGCCTCGCGGTGGCCGACGGCACCAGCACGGTGCAACCCACCTGGGACTGGGAGTGCCCGTTCGACCAGACCTGCCAAGCCGGTGCCGCCTCGTTGACCGGCGGCGCCGCCCTGAGTCAGAACCTGCCCGGCTACCAGAGCAGTGCGGGCTACGTGGGCTACCTCTTCCGGCCGGGGGCTGCCGTCACGTGGAAGGTGCTGGGCGCACCGGCCGGGCCGGCCCAGCTGTCGGTCCGCTACACCAACGGTGCCAACCCCCTCCTCACGCCGACGAGCACCATCGATCTGGTGGTCAACGGCCGTCGGATCACCACCCTGGCTGCCGCGCCCACCACCAGTGCGACGCCGTGGTCGACACTCACCACCACGGCCCCGCTGCAGTCGGGCACCAATTCGGTGCAGCTCGTCACCAGCTCGGCCGACAATCTGACCCTCGGCATCGACTCCTTGTCGGTCG
>Ga0307373_10005065_pt1 | contig 21795 bp, 17 predicted proteins | sample OX2MG_FD_202534 | JGI IMG/M metagenome (GOLD analysis project Ga0307373, IMG submission 202534) | Soil microbial communities from Risofladan, Vaasa, Finland - OX-2 | ecosystem: Environmental > Terrestrial > Soil > Coastal area > Acid sulfate soil | place: Finland: Risofladan, Vaasa | collected...
GCGGCCGCCGCGGCCAATTCCTTGGTGGTGAGGGATACCGCCGGCGCCGAGGCTTGGGCCCAGGCCGATGCCCCCATCGCCAAGGCCATCGTGAGAATGCAAAGACAAATGCTACTACTGCGGACAATTTTTCTCATGTGCGCTCCGTGGAGATAGAGGTACTCTTCCCTGCTTGCCGAACTGCTGCCATTACGCTTTCCAAACCGCGTTCTTGTTGAAGGCTGCCGGTAAAACCACAACGATCCCAAACAAACTGACCGAGATGCCTACCAGTGCGAGAACCAGACGACCGCCCACGCTGGAGGTCATGTGCAGGCCGAAAAGCGTGATCACCCACCCCAAGGCGCATACGCCGGCACCAACCAATTTCATGAACCCGGGTCCCGGCTTCAGCGCCGTTCTTCCCTCGAGCGGCTTGATTCGCATCATTCCCAGAAGGCTGGCGACCAATCCAACTGCGCCGACGATGAGTAACAACTTCCCCATGCCTCCGGAGTAGTCGTACAAGCCGGCACAGAGAACGATCGACGCCACCAGGAACAGCGTGTAATACCTTCCCTGTGACCTATTCGCTGCCATTTAGGACTGCCTCCTCATCCTCAGGATCACCCGCCGATTAGCGGGCAAAACCGCACCCTTCGGGCTTGGTTTTTCCAAGCGGCCGAAACGTATCGCCCTTGCGCGACGACGACTGCCCAGCCGCTGTCGGCAGAGCCAGGAACAGCACGAACTCGATCGCCGCGATCATCTCCACGGCTGCGGGCAACTGCCGCTGCAACCGCAACACGAGCATTACGGCCACCATGGCGAACCATTGCCAGCGTGAGCGCTGCAGGCGCTCCAATCGTCCCGAGAGCCGGAAAAAGTCCGCGATCGTTTTCTGGTTGTGCTTCGACGGCGACGAGACCTGCGCGCGGATACAGGCCACCGCGAAAAAACCGGCGAGCAACAACTCGATCAGTGCTGTTTTCTCGTTCAATTTCAAACTCCTGTTCTCGATCTGAAATGGACTGGGCCGTTCCGCTTGGGGGCGCCTGAACTTTGTGCTCGAAAGGCGAGCATGCCAAACTTCGGCTGTGCCACAGCAGATACACCTGCGCCGTGGCCCGCCTGCCCGGTGAAACAGGGAGATGGCGAGACTTCGGCGCCAGCTAAACTGCTGCTCGTCGTCGAGCTAGTTTTGCGATGGGTTGGACACGGCGTCGTGTCCGAGACCGCTTACGCCCTATGCGGATGCATACCCAGCCTTCTTCGGCGAAGGCCTACGGGATCCGTTTTTCTTCGCTTTCCGGACCCACGCGCAGTTTGCCCATTTTCGTGGAAGGAGTCAAATTCAAAGATCGAATCGCACCGATTCGCTTCACCCGGGCTTTCGCGCGCGCCGGAGGGTCGCTACTGTCTCGATGCCCGCTTCAATTCTTCGTTTAATAGGATCGATTCGGATATATCTTTCATCGACTTACGCCGATGCTGGCTTTCCCGTTGCAGGATCCGGTAGGCTTCTGTTTCGCTGATCTTCAATTCCCGTTGCAGGATACCCTTGGCCCGTTCCACCAGTTTGCGGGCTTCGAGCTTTTCGGATAGCTCGGAGTTTTTGCTTTCCAGGCGGGCCCTTTCGACTTCGGCGCCCACCAGGAACCCAAGCGCCGAGACCAAACCGATTTCGCGTTCGGTGTAGTGGTGCGCGGCGCGGCTCTGGACGTTGATGACGCCCACCAGGCGCCCGCCGCTCACCAGCGGTACGGATAAAAAGGCCTCGAAACGGTCTTCAGGCAATTCGTTGAACAGCTTGAAGCGGGGGTCTTCAAAGGCGCTGCGTCCCACGGCCACGGGGCTGAGATGCTCGGCCACCCATCCCGTAATCCCTTGCCCGACCCTCATTTTCAAGCGGCCGATGGCTTCCGGATGGGGATTCTTCGAGGCCCGCAGGACCAGGTCCTCGTCCTCCACAAGGTAAACGAAGCAGGAATCGCATTCGACCACGGTGATTACAAACTCGACCACCTCGCTCAGCGCGTGATACAGCGCATCCGCCGCGGAAAGCCGGCTCGCCATCTTGTTCAAAAGGGCGATATCGAATGCCGCGTCGCGCTCTTTCCGCGCCGGCTTTTCGTTCCCTGGGGGCGGGGCCCCGGGCTGCGCTTGCTCCTCTCTCCGCGAACGGTCGCGGAGAAGGGCCTGTTCCACGGCGGCCAACAGTTCATCCCTCTGAAAGGGCTCGGCCAGGAATTCCACCGGCCCGGCCTGCGTTTCCCTTAAATCCTTCGGAATGCCGCCGTAGCCGGTGATGCAGACCAGCGGGATTTGTACCCCGGCACGCTCCAGCTCATTCCGGAAATCGGGACTATGCGTCCCCGGCAGACGCATGTCGAGCACGAGACAGCTCGGCGCATCGGGCCGTTCCGCTTTCAGGAATTCTTCCGTGGATCGGAAAGCGAACGTGTCGATTCCGGCTGATTCCAGCAGACTGCGCACCGGGTTCTGGATCGAGGCGTCGTCGATCACAAAAACCGTCGGGTTGGCATCAGGCTTGAGCAAAAGTCCTCACCGGCTGGAGTCCTCACCTGAAATATTACACTACCCGATGCTCGAAACTGTGGCCAGACGCTCCATGGCGGGATTCCACGCGTCGAATGACCGCGGGACCGATCAATGCCGGACGGGTCGTATCTCGTTCTCGGTCGGGGTCTTGCGGCGATCCAGGCCGGCGCCACGGCCGTGGGCGGCGACGCCGGAAATCCCCGTTGTCCGAGGCTTGTAACCTGAGAAACCAGTCTAAGGCTAGCGAGCGCGGATTCGCGAGTCCAATCAGGACTTTCCATATAAGCTATTACTTTCTTTGTGGGAACTTAGTAGGCGCCTTCTACTCGTGGTTTAGAAAAGTAAGGGGGAAGCACCGCTTGTGAACTAAGCACGGGCGGTTACTTCCCCCTCTTCTTGGCTTAAAGAGCAGTCTTTCGGGTTCTAACTTCCTTTTTTTTCTCCGTCACATGGGATGGCATGTGGTCTGGTTTCCTACTTTGCGTTTTGGCTGCTGAACGAATAGACGAGACCGACGGTCACGCTATTCTGGGTTTTTACGGAATCGGGCACGGAGCCCTTCTGGAATATGGGTTGGCTCGCGAAATCGTATCGGTATTCGAACCGGGTCATCAGGGCATTGGCGATGATGTGAGTGTAAGTGGTTGTAACCTCTTGCGCATGGCCTGTGTTGTAGCCAAAGCCACCGAACAACGTCAAACCCTGGGGATCGCCATAATATTCGTACCGAACCGCGAGATTGTCGTTGGCCCCGAAAGCGTATTTCGCGTATCCCGCCGGACCCCACCAATCCGCCACGGGCCCACCTGCGTATTCCGCATCGCTGCCATAATCCCCGTTGATCGCGAACGCCCATTTGGCGTTCGGAGCGTAGGAGATGACGGTGTCGGACAGCTGGCGCCAGTAATTGATGTCATTTACAGGGCCGGCGTAATAGGTTTCCGTAAAGCCCCACTTGGCATTTGGGGTCAAGCTGATGCTGCCTTCGTAGGTTTTCGCGTTGTTGGGAGCCACAACGTCGTTCCAGCCGTTGGTGATTGCCGCCTGGAGCGATACCTTGCTGTTGGGGGCATAGGTCGCGCGGACGCCGAAGTGATAGAAGGGAATCGCATAATAGAAGAGAATGCTCCTCGAATAGTTCCAGTTGGCGTTGCTCTCGATTACCTCTTCGCCAGCGGTCGTCACGAACTTGCCGACGTCGATCTTCAGGCCCTTGCCGATGGGCGCCAGATAAGAGAAATACGCCTCTTTGAGGTAAGGATCCGAGGCGGCCGCGCCATCGGCGCCATTGACCACGCTAATCGTTTGGCCAAAGCCCATGGACACGGTGTAGCCGGTGCGTCCCAGAATGCCGGAAGACGCGTCCGGTGTTTTACTTACGCCTAACTCCACCAGGCTCAGGGCAAGCTGGTTTTCGTTGGCATCGAAGAATCGCAGGCCGGTCTGCATGGGGCTGGTGGGGTGGTTGAAGTCGTAGCCATAATAGGCGTCTACCAATCCGCTGATCGTCGTTGGTCCCAAAAGGCTGGCCAGAGATATTTTGGGTTTCGAGCCCGGGGCCGCCGAAGCCGTTGCAATCGTGGTCGTAGCGGTGGCCGCGGGAAGCTCTGCCGCAGCCAGGGAAGCGGGCTGCGAAGCCCTGGTTTCCGCGAAAACAGCGGGTTTTATGGAAGGCGGCTGATTGTCCTTCTGCTTGAGTGAGGTGATCTCGCCTTGCAAAACCGCGATCTCGGCTTGCAGCTGTTGGAGTTGGCTCTGCACCACCGTCGAGCCCTGACTGGCGGAAGCGGGCTCGACGGCCGGGGTACGAGCCTGGGCCGAACACATGGAGACGGATGCAAGTGCAAGTGCAAGCAATGGAGCACATAGCACGGCCATAAACCTATAGTTATACTTAAACCGACCCTTCATAGTTTGCGCTCCCTCCCGAGATGCGCTCATCGTCGTTGATGAGTTCGCGAAGTGTTCACCGGAACCATATCGTCATAGCGTCGAAGGGTCAAACGCATAATATCTATTTAGCGTATTGATAAAACTCAACCTACACATCGACTAGTAAGTGCTCCTTACAACTGCGATGAAAAAGGTGGAAGACACTTACTTACGTCTTCAAGTGCAGCCGCGAAAGCGAAGACGAAACCTTATGAAGAGTTCCGGCGGGGAAGCCTTTTTTCTTCTTCCGCCGGGGTCGCCGCTATGGGCGGCGCCCTACTCGCCCTCGCTGCCAAGAGGGCGTATTCTGAATTGGCGCGTGCGGAATTGCAGGAATGAGAAAAAGGAGATTTTTGCCATGCAACTGGGAATGATCGGGCTCGGCAGAATGGGCGCCAGCATGGTTCGCCGGCTGCTCCGCGGCGGGCATCAATGCGTCGTTTTTGACCGCGACACGGCCAATGTGGACCAGCTGGCCAAGGAGGGAGCCGCGGGAGCGCGCTCCATCGCCGACTTCATCGCCAAACTCGCCCCGCCTCGCGCCGTCTGGATGATGGTGCCGGCGGCGGTGGTCGATAGCGTCATCACGGAGGTTGCCCCCCGGATCGAGAAGGGCGATGCGCTCATCGACGGCGGCAATTCCTACTACATCGACGACATCCAGCGCGCCAAGCAACTGGCTCCCCGCGGCATTCATTACCTGGACGTCGGCACGAGCGGCGGCGTGTGGGGGCTCGAGCGCGGCTACTGTCAGATGATTGGCGGACCGGCCGTTGCCGTCGATCGCCTGGACCCGATTTTCAAGACGCTCGCCCCCGGCCGTGGCAGCCTGGAGCGAACCCCGGGCCGGGAAAAAGCCGGAGGCACGGCGGAAGAGGGCTATCTTCATTGCGGGGCGTCGGGCGCCGGACACTTCGTCAAGATGGTTCACAACGGCATCGAGTACGGGGTCATGGCTGCCTATGCCGAGGGATTGAACATCCTGCGGCACGCCAATGTGGGAAAGCAGAAACAGCTTTCCGACGCCGAAACGGCTCCCCTCCGCAATCCCGAGCACTATCAATATGATCTCGACCTCGCCGATGTCGCCGAGGTCTGGCGCCGGGGAAGCGTCATTGCCTCCTGGCTGCTCGACCTTTCTGCGGCGGCCTTGCTCCAATCGCCCAATCTGGAAAACTACGCCGGCCGCGTCTCCGATTCGGGGGAAGGGCGTTGGACCATCCTGGCGGCCGTCGAAGAATCGGTTCCCGCCAATGTGCTTGCCACGGCACTCTTCGAGCGTTTCAGTTCCCGCGGGGAAGGCGGTTTTGCCGACAAGATGCTTTCCGCGATGCGATTCGCCTTTGGCGGACACCTGGAGCGCAAAACCGGCGCTTAGTCGTTTCTCTCAGGCGCGCGGGAATCCAAAGACGCTGTCATTGCGAGGGTCTCCGTCCAGGATGTCCGTGGTATCCCGGTGTAATACCCTGCTTTCGCCTTGCCGGGACTGCGAAGCGCAACGGCGGCAGCGGGTAGCGAGCCATAATCAGGTAGGGGGTGGGCGGGGTCCGGCGGGATCAATATCAATGAGGGGGTGGCTCGGTGTATCGCGACAGTTTCACGTGGCTCCCCTCCGGCACGACGAGCCAGACGTCGCGGTTCTTGTAATACCGGATCAACTCGCGGTTCTTCTCCGGGCCCATATCCCACGCCCAGACCTCTCTTTCCCGATCGATATCGCCATTTTCGTTGTACACCCAGAGGCCTTTCGCCTTCACGTCGTGAACATAGCGCATCAGCACCAGATGATTGCCGGGATAGGCGTTCAGTTCGTGATTGATGCGGGTGAAATCGGTGATCTGGTTCACGGAGTTGTACGGCATGGGCGGCCATGCGGGCGTAATCGGCAGATGCAGGGTCGTTGCGCCGGCGCGCACAACGAGCATGAGCAGGCAGATGGCAGGCACAGCTCGCGTGATCAGGCGGCCCACCGGCCGGCCGTGCGGGCGCCAGGCGCGCACGCGGCGCAAGGCTTCGATCACGAGCGCCAGGATCAGGCATGTCATCGGGGCCGCGTAATGGTCGAAATAAAACACCTCGACCGCGAGGCCCCCCAGCGATACCGCCGTCGCTACAACCAGAAAGCGCATTCGCCAATCCCAACGCGCCCATACCGAATCACGCGGCACGATCACGATTGCCAGGAGCAACGGAAGCGTCAGCAGGGGGCCTAAGAAGAAACACCAGAAGTGCACGTATCGAACGATTTCAATTCCCAGGTCTCCCAGTACCGTCCGGCCCTCCCGATAAAATCCCATTTCGTTTCCCAGGTAGAAATCGCGCAGCGCCTGGTGGTGGTAAACAGGCGCCGGCCTGGGCGATTGCCAGAAAAAATAGGGCGCGACGGCGTAATGTTCCCGGTTCACCTCCTGCGGCATGTGGAAAGGGTTTCCGGTCACGCGCCAGAAGTAGTATCCCATCCCCGCCCCCGCCAGCAGCACGACCAGCGTCAATGGCGCAATAGCGCGGCGAATCGCCTGCCCGAGCGCCGCCCCTCTCTTCTTGGACAGCCAGGCAAACAGAACAACTGCCACGGGAAGGCTGAAAACGAGTCCTTCATAGGGCCGGCTGTTGGCCAGAATGGCCAACCCCAGCCCCATCCACACGGCGTCGGCGGGCCGCTCGAAGCGCAAAATCCGGGGCAACGCTCCCAAAACCAGCGCCCCGCCCAGCGCGGCCACCGTTCCGCCCCAATAGCTGTTCACCCAATAGCTGAAAACGCTAAACCGCATCACGGCAATCATCCCGCCGAGAAATGCCCATCCGGGCGAAAACCATCCTTGCAGCATCCAGGTGATGGCGGCGCACATCAGGCCCGCGCTCAGCAAAACGCCGGCAAACGGCAACCCCGTGGCCACTTTCCCCGCCGCCAGAAAAAGGCCCTGTGCGGGCGGATACATCGACATGAAGGTCGGCTTCATCAGCACGTGAAGCGTTTCGAAATGGATCCACATCGGATGCGCCGGATTGGTCAGCCGGCCGCTGGCGAACGTATTCGCGGCGAGCAGGAAACTGAATTCATCAGGGACGAAGGGGTGGGGAACCGGCAGGATGGGCAGAACGGCCAGCCGCGCCGCTATCGCCGCAAAGCCGGCCGTCAGAACCGCCAGGGGTTTCCTTCGAGCCAGGGGCGCCAGTTTCCGTTCCAGGAAACTAAACCAGCGCGCGCCCAGACGCGGGCGCCAGAAAGCGAAAGAAAGCGAAACCAGAACCAAGCCGAGTTCAATCCAGAGTAGGATAGGTTAGTCGACTCCCTGTCTTTGCCGACGGAAATGGACGAACGAATCTATATGCTTCCGGAAACCGGCTTGTCAAGGCTCGATGCGCCAATCGGGCCGTGCGGCGCTGAAATCGGCAATAGCGGCCTACCCGGTCCGCCGGCTGCCGGTGAAGAAATGATTCCTGGCCGCCATTTTCGCGCGCATCGCCATGCATCCGTATCCTGGTCCGGGAGCATCGAAGCATCCAGGGGGCAGAAGCGGAGGGCGTTTTGTCGTTATCCAGATCCAGGCTCGAAGCTGGTTGGAGGCCTCCGGCAGGAACGCTCGAGGCTCGAACGATACGCTCAAACGCGTATTCCCACACCTCTTTCAGGAGAATCCCGTGAAAAAGACGATCGCAACCTCTGTCCTTTGCTTCTGCGCGCTATTTTTGGTTCAGGTTCCCGCTCACGCGCAGCAGATCGACGTCGCCTATGGCGGCGGCACGATTTCAGCTCCAGCCCCCACGGTCAACGCCGAATCGCTTCGGGGCGGGTTCTATAACACCATCAGCGGCGACGTTCTCTTTTTTCACCATATGGGCGCCGGCGCGGAAGTCTCCTGGCGCGGGAGCAAAAACGACTACCCGACCGTCGGCGGCCCGCTGCCCTATCGGCCCCTGTTTTTCGACGTCAACGCCGTCTACGCGCCCCCGCTGCTTCCTAAGATTCAGCCGCAGTTCGAGGCGGGGATCGGCGCCGAGGACCTTCGCTTTTACAGCGCTTCCTTCTGCAATATTTATACGGGTTCCTGCTATCTCTCCAGCAAGCATTTCATGGGGCACCTGGGCATCGGCTTGAAAGTCTATGCATTCGGCAATTTCTTCGTGCGCCCCGAGGCCGATCTCTATCTGGTTCACAATAACGCCGAGTTCAGCGCCGCCCGCGCGACGCGCATCGGCATCTCCATCGGCTATACCCTCGGCTCTCACTGATCGCGTTTCCGCGCCGGAGCCCGGGATTTCGGTCGAGCGGCGAGCGGCGGTTCAGTTCCATAGCACGAGCCGCCCGCCCCCGGTCGTCAAGACGACCAGGCACATGGAGATCAACATCAGGTCGTAGTGCCAGCCGTAGCCGTTTTTTTTGCCCCAGAAGCCCGTGCGCCAGCCGAACGCCTTTTTCTGAATGGCGCCGAGCATGATCAGGATCAGGCCCAGGGCCGCCGGCCGCGCGAACACGCCCAAAACCAGTCCCACGCTGCCCAATATCTCCGCCGCGCCGAGAAATATCGTGAAGCCCTTGCTCTGTCCGATGCTCTGGCTGCGCGCTTCCGGATCGCGCAGGTCGTTCCATCCGCTGCTCGCGAAGACCACACCGGTCATCGCCCGCAGCAGTAGCAACGACAGGTCGGAGAATTCAGATGGTCGCAACGCCATGGCCGGATCTCCTTTCCCGTGATCGATCATTCCATAGCGGCAAACGCTACTGGTTACCGGATCAAACTCTACTGGCGCTGCCGGCGTTACTCGGCCAATAGAAGGTTTTCGGCGAACGGCCACTCCCTGTCGATCCACTGCGCGGCGCATGAGAAGCCGGTCGCCTGGGCCATCTGGGAGGGCTCCTCGGGCGAGTATTTGTGGCTGCTCTCGGTCCAGATCGTCTCGTCCTCGTCGATTGTCACGCGCAGCCCGGCTTTCGGAATGACGACTGTCTGCCGCCGCCGCGCGCGAAGGTGCATCTCCACGCGGCGTTCCTTTTCCTCGTACCGGGCCACGTGCTCGAATGCCTCGATGTCGAAATTGCCGCCGAGTTCGCGATTGATCCGGGCGAGCAGGTTCCGGTTGAAAGCGGCCGTAATGCCGAGCCGGTCGTTGTAGGCGTCGAGCAGTTGCCGAGTCGGCTTTTCCAGATCGGTTCCCAGCAGGAGGAAATCGCCCGGCTCGATGATCCGCCGCACCGCCCGGAGGAATTCCCGTCCGGCCGGGCGGTCAAAATTTCCAATCGTGCTGCCGAGAAAAAGGACCAGAATCCGCTGGCCGTCGCGCCGCCCTTTGGCTACCTCGTCGAGCCCGTCCAGATATTCGCGCTCGAAGCCGAGGATGCTGATGGAATCGATGTCGCTCAGTTGCCGCCGGCACATGACGAGCGCCGCGCGCGAGATTTCAATGGGAAAGTAGGATGTCGGCTGGCGGCGGCAGAGGGCCTGCAAGAGCCAGCGGGTTTTCTTTCCGGTCCCGCTGCCGAGTTCGGCCACCAGAAGCGGCGAGGGGACCCTCTCGACGATTTCGGCCGCGTGCACGCGCAGCAGCCGATCGTCGGCCCGCGTCACGCCGTATTCCGGCAGCAGGCTGATCGCCTCGAACAGGGCCGACCCGATTGCGTCATACAGGTATTTCGAGGGGAGTTCCTTCTGTCCCTTCCGGTCGAGTCCCTGGCGGACGTCGGCCGCGAATTCGCCGGCCGGTGCTCCCATTGCCGCCTGCGTTGCCATCCGGTTCGCCTCCATCTGTAAAATTCAGGCCGAAACGCAACGAAACCCGGCATAAACGTATTGGTAGTGGGGTTGAAACCAGTTGCGGAACGTGCGGCGCAGCATCGCCGCGGCGGTGCGCGGCGATCCGCCCTTCATCGTGAAATGCTTGCCGTCGAAAAAGTTGGCCGAATAGCCGGGATAGAAGGGAAAGCGCTCGAATCCCGGAAACGGCGCAAACACGCTCGAGGTCCACTCCCACCCGTTTCCCGGCATTCCGGAAACGCCCCATGCGCTCTCGCCCTCCGGATGGGCGTCAACCGCAACCGGGTCCCACCGGCCAAAATCGAAATTGCCGCGCCGCGCCGAAGGAAGCTCGTTGCCCCAGGGAAAAAGCCGCGCACTCCCCTTGGGCATTCCGTAGGCGGCGCGGTGCCACTGCGCTTCGCTCGGCAGAGCCTTGCCCGCCCAGCGCGCGTAGGCGCCGGCCTCGGCCAGGCTCACGTAAACGGGCCAGTCGCTCGGCAGCGGGAATTCGTCGAACATCCCGCGCCACAACCAGCGTCCGTCGTCGCGTTTCCAGAAGGCCGGATGCCGGATGCCCCTCGAGTTCTTCCATTGCCAGGCCGGCTCGGACCAGAGCGAGCGGTCGTCGTAACCGCCGGCCTCCAGGAATTTCAAGTACTCCCCGTTCGTCACCATGTACCGGTCGATCGAAAAGGCCGGCACGCTCGCATCGTGCGCTTCGAACTCGTTGTCCCAGCCGAACGCGTCCTCATTCCGCTCCAGGCCCAGCCTCGCTGTCCCCGCGGGAATCTCGATCATCCCCGCTTCGGGACGGCGCGCGCCGGCCGGCGCCGGGGCCTGCGGCTGCCACACTTTTTTCTCGTACGGCAGTTGATGCAGCATGTAGGAAAGCGTTTCTTCGTGCATCAGCCGGTGCTCGATGGCGACATTCAGCCGTTGCCGGAGCGAATCGTCCGAGCCTTCCCCGCGAGCCGCCTCGGCCAAACCCTCATCCAGAGCCTGGCGCACGGCGGCGTTGTAATCCCGCACCACCTCGATCGCAGGCCAGTCGCCGGGCTGGTCGGTGGGAAGCCCGCCGCCGACCGGATCGATGCCGAACGCGAAGAGCCGGTCTAATTCCGGGCGGCTTGGCGCAATGTCCCCGATCGGTTCGCGCAGCAGGTTCCAGTCGAAGGCTTCCAGATGCCCGATGTAAAAGACGATTCGATGGCGTTCCGGTATCGGCCGCTCGTAGATATGTTCGGGTTTCACCGCGCCGAACAGTGCGTCGGTGCGGAGCCGCACATCCGCCAGCCGTTCGAGCAGCGTGCGACGGGTTTCCAGGGATTGTCGAGCAGTAGCCATGTTTGCTCCTTTCCCGAATGGAATTTCAGCCGGGGTTGCCGCTTGTCCCGATTGGATGCGGCCGGCCGGCGGATCGCTTCAATTTCTTCATCGCCCGGCGGCGCGCGCATTTATATCCGCGCGCCGCGCTATTTCTCCCTTACGCGCAAAACCGCCGCGCCGGAAATGGCGTCGTTCTTGAGCGCGTTCAATGCGCGACCGGCTTCTTCGAGCGAAAACAGTTCGACGTGCGTCACGATGGGGATCTCCGCCGCGACGCGAAGGAAATCTTCGCCGTCCTTGCGCGTGTTGTTGGCGACGCTGCGAATCAGCCGCTCGCCGTAGAGCAGATCGTAGTCGAAGGAAGGGATCGGGCTCATGTGGATTCCGCCCAGCACGAGGCGGCCGCCCTTGCGCAGCGCGCCGAGCGCCGCGGGAACGATTTCGCCGGCGGGCGCGAAGACGATCGCCGCGTCCAGCTTTTCCGGCGGCTGCTCGAGCGTTCCGCCCGCCCAAACCGCACCGAGCTCCCGGGCCAGCCGCCGGTGCCGCTCGTCTCGCGTCGAAGCGTACACTTCCACGTTCCAGTGCCTGGCGACCTGGATGGCCACGTGCGCCGCCGCGCCGAAGCCGTAAAAACCGAGCCGTTCGCCCGGTTTGATTTCCGAAAGCCGGAGCGAGCGGAACCCGATGATTCCGGCGCAGAGCAGCGGCGCCGCCTGCTCGTCGCGGAACCCCGAGGGAATCGGATAAACGAAATCCTCCGGCGCCACGATCCGCTCCGCGTATCCGCCATCCACGCTGTAGCCGGTGAAGGAGGGGTCGTCACAGAGATTTTCCGCGCCCGAGCGGCAGTATTCGCATTTCCCGTCGGTGTGGTGCAGCCAGGCGATTCCCACGCGGGCGCCTTCGGCGAAACGCTTCGTGCCTATTCCGTTCCGCTCGACCACGCCGACCACCTGATGTCCGGGGATGACCGGCGATTTTCGCGGCTTGAGTTCCCCTTCGATGACGTGCAGATCGGTTCGGCAAACGCCGCAGCAATGGACACGCACCAGCACCTCGCCGACGCCGGGTTCCGGGTCGGCGACTTCGGTGAATTCCAGCGGACTCGTTTCGATGGGAGCCGGTGAGCGCAGCAGGCAGGCTTTCATTTCCCCATCTCTCCCTTCCCGTGCCGGGCGCGATATTGCGAGCGCGCCGGAGCTCTTCAGTCTGGTACGACGGCCAGCGCGCGCGAAACGATCTCGCGGGCTTCCTGCAAAATGGCCTCCAGGTGCGCGGCCCCCTGGAAGCTCTCGGCGTATATCTTCAAAATATTCTCCGTGCCCGACGGCCGCGCGGCGAACCAGCCGCTTTTGGTCACCACTTTCAATCCGCCGATGCTCGCCCCGTTGCCGGGCGCCCTGGTGAGCGCCGCGAGAATCGCCTCCCCGGCCATCTCTTTTTCCGTGATCGCTTCCGGTCCCAGCTTCTTCAGCAACTCTTTCTGCTCGCGGGTCGCGGGCAGATCGACGCGCCGGTATGCCGGTGTCCCGAATCGCGCGGTCAGTTCCTCGTAGTGCTTGCCCGGATCTTTCCCCGTCGTCGCGGTGATCTCCGCGGCCAGCAGATCCATCAGCGGACCGTCCTTGTCGGTCGTCCACACCGAGCCGTCCATTTGCAGGAAACTGGCGCCGGCGCTTTCCTCGCCGCCGAAGCACAAGCTCCCGTCGAAGAGTCCCTGCGCGAACCATTTGAATCCTACCGGCACCTCGCACAGGCGCCGCTTCTCGCTTTCGACGACCCGGTCGATCATGCCGCTGCTGACCAGCGTCTTGCCCACCGCGGCCTCGCGCATCCACGCCGGCCGGTGCGTCAGCAAATACCGGATCGCGGCCGCCAGATAATGATTGGGGTTCATCAGCCCCGCCGAAGGGGTCACGATGCCGTGGCGATCGGCGTCGGGATCGTTCCCGAAAGAGACGTCGAAGCGGTCTTTCCATTCCACCAGCTTCGCCATGGCGTACGGGCTCGAGCAATCCATCCGGATTTTTCCGTCGTGATCCACGGTCATGAACCCGAATGCCGGATCCAGCTTCGTGTTCACGACCTCGATGTTGAGCCCGTAGATTTCACGGATGGGCGCCCAGTAGTCGAGCGCCGCGCCGCCGAGGGGATCGGCGCCCAGCCGGAGTCCCGCGCTCCGGATCGCTTCCATGTCGATCGCCTGGCCCAGCTCCCGGACGTAGGGGATGACGAAGTCGTATTCGCGGGTGGTCGCTGCGCGTTTCGCGGCGGCCGGCGGCATCCGCTTCACCGCTCCGTTGCCCGCGCGCAGCAGCTCGTTGGCGCGCCCCTCGATCCACGCGGTGACGTCCGTATCCGCCGGACCTCCGTTCGGCGGGTTGTACTTGATGCCGCCATCGGCCGGGGGATTGTGCGAGGGGCTGATGATGATGCCGTCGGCATGCGCCTTCGGCCCCGAGTCGTTGTGGCTGGTGTTGTAACGTCCGTTATAGCGAATAATCGCTCGCGAAACGGCCGGAATTGGCGTCGCCCGGTCACCCGGCTGAATGCGCGTTTCCGTCTTATTTCCGGCCAGGACTTCAAGCACGGTTTCCTGGGCCGGTCCAGAGAGCGCGTGCGTATCCTTGCCCACGAAGACCGGACCGTCGATGGCGTGGCCGCGGCGGTAGTCACAAATCGCCTGTGCGATGGCGAGGATGTGGGCTTCGGTGAAGGTGCCGTCGTCCGGCGTGCCCCGATGCCCGCTGGTTCCGAAAACGACCTGCTGGCCGGGATCGCCGGGGTCGGGTCGGCAGTCGTAATATTCTTTCCGCAGCTTGGCGGGGTCGATCAGCAGATCTGCCGGAGCCGGTTTGCCGGCGAGTGGATGAATCGCCAAGGATTTCCTCTCAAAACTCGATTCTATCCCGGCCTGCCGCCGTTGCCGCCCCTAAAGTCAAATTTTGTCAGGCCGTTTGATTGAGCGGCGGCCGTCATTTGCCCCCGGCGCCTGCGCCAAATGCCTTGGCCACCCGCAACATGCGTGGCTCCTCCAGCCCAAGTGGTTGACACAGTGGAAGATGGAAAGGCCGCGCAATGGCCCGTCGTTTGCACCCCAAATCAATGGACGGGCGACGCCCGGCGCGCAACGTGTGCGTTCACGCGGCATTTGTGTTGGAAAAATCGACCGGAGGGGCGGCGCTTTCCTCCGTCTTGGGCTGGGGAAATCTCACTTGAACTGGGGAACTCAAAATGAAAATCTTGCTCGCGATTGATGGTTCTAAATTCTCCAAGGCAGCGGCAAGTTCCGTCATGGCTCTGGCCCCGCCACGTTCGCAGGTGCGTGTCCTCCACGTCGTCGAGCCGCCGTCGGCGCTGATCGCCCGTGAAATGACCGGCTACGACGCCGACCTAAGTGTCGTCTGGCGGGAACAACGAAAAACCGTTGAAGCGTTGGCAAAGAAAATAGCCGGCGAGCTCCGCTCAAAGAAACTGGAAGTGAAGTCGCAGGTCTTGGAAGGCGACCCGCGAAGCGAAATTGTCGACGTCGCCTCGAAATGGAAAGCCGACCTGATCGTCGTCGGTTCCCACGGCCGCAAGGGGCTCGAACGATTCCTCATGGGAAGCGTTTCCGATGCGGTCGTTCACCACGCTCCCTGCTCGGTCCTGGTCGTGCGCATGGGCCGCGCCCGCTAATTTCGGGGGCAGTACATGGCCGTGAAATCCAATTCATCCCCGCCTGCCGCCGCGGCCGCTGCTTCCGCCCAGGCCGGCAGGCCCGAGCCCGGCATCGAGGAGCTTTGCCGAACACTCAAGGCCTCGCCCGGCGGTCTCACGCAAGCCGAGGCGCAGAGCCGGCTTTCACGGTACGGCTTCAACGAGCCGCCCGAAGAAAAAGCCAACCCCGTTCTGAAATTCCTCTCCTATTTCTGGGGTCCGATTCCCTGGATGATCGAAGTGGCGGCGATTCTCTCCGTGGTCGTTCACCACTGGGAGGATTTCTACATCATTTCGGCGTTCTGATCTGGTTTCTGGTGAATGACCGGATCAAACTGGCCGCCTATCGCTGTTTCGAGAGCCGTCCGGATTCGACGCCGGGAAAAATTACACGGGCCGCGTTGCATGAAGCTTGAATTCCAAAGGAGGAGGAACGACGATGCCGTCTTCCATGACCGGTGAGGCCGGTGGCGCGGACGCGCCGCGCGGCCCCGCTGCCGCCGGCGGAACAGATCCAGGTACAGGTAAAGGAGGGGAGACGATGCGACTTTCGATGATCAGCGCGGCTATGGCCGGCAGCCTGCTGTGGGGCGGCACGATCCTGTTTGTCGGCCTGATTCATCGCGCGCTTCCCGCCTACGGCGGCGCATTTCTGCAGATGATCGCTTCCGTGTATCCTTGGTTTCATGTCGGGCGAAGCCTCGGCGACGTCGTAATCGGGGCGATGGACGGGCTGGTCGATGGAGCGACCGCGGGTTTTCTCTTCGCCTGGCTCTACAACGCCTTCGTCGGCCGTCCCGGCCAGAGCGGAATCTGAGGGGGAAGCCGCGCGCCTGGGCCGCCCGGGCCTTCGCGTGTTCCGCTTCGCAAGCTGGCATAACGCGCCATGTCCAACGACGATAGCACCCAATCCCCGCCGTCCGCCGGTCCCGAGCCGGCGCCCGAAGGCGCCGATGTTCACGGCGGCGCCCCGCTGCCGAGCGGCGCGTTCCCGCATGGCGACGGCGTCAATTTCTCGCTGTTCAGCCGCCATGCCACGCGCGTACGCCTGGAATTTTACGACCACATCGCCGACAGCCGGCCGGCTCGCGTGATCGATCTCGATCCCGCCCGTCACCGCACGGGCGACATGTGGCACGCGTGGATACGCGGCATCGCGCCAGGCCAGCTCTACGCCTATCGGGTCGAAGGGCCATACCAGCCCGCCGCCGGCCACCGGTTCAATCCGCGCAAACTCCTTCTCGATCCCTTCGCTAGCGCCATTGCCAGTCCCGAACCGTGGGATTTCGGCCCGGCCCGCGGCTTCGATGTTTCCTCTCCTGCAAAGGACGCCGCCCCATCGGATGTCGATGACGCCTCCGCGACGGCCCGCTGCGTGTTCACGCACGACCATTTCGACTGGGGCGCGATTGCTTCGCCCGGACACCGCGCCTCCGACATGGTGATCTACGAAACGCACGTGCGCGGCCTCACCATCCACCCCAGCTCCGGCGCGAAATACCCCGGCACGTATCGCGGCCTGGTCGAGAAAATTCCGTATCTGCAGGATTTGGGAATCACCACGGTCGAGCTGATGCCGGTTCAGGAGTTCAACGAAAACGAGCTTCTCCTTGTGAATCCGCTGACTGGCGAGCGGCTACGCAATTATTGGGGCTACAACCCGGTCTCTTTTTTCGCTCCCAAGGGCTCCTATTCGAGCCGGCGCGGCATCGGCGAGCAGGAACTCGAATTCCGGCAGATGATCCAGTCCTTCCACGGCGCCGGAATCGAAGTCATCATCGACATCGTTTTGAACCACACGGCGGAAGGAAACGAACTCGGTCCCACGATCTGCCTGCGCGGCATCGACAATCGGATCTACTACATGACCCAGGAAGGCGATCCCGGCCGCTACCAGGACTTCACCGGGACCGGCAACACGCTCAATGCGAATCATCCCGTCGTCCGGGAATTCATCAAGGACGCCCTGCGCTACTGGGTCACCGAAATGCACGTCGATGGATTCCGTTTCGATCTGGCTTCGGTGCTCGGCCGCGGCCAGGATGGCCGCCTGCTTCCGAATCCGCCGCTGCTCGAATCGATTGCCGAGGACCCGATTTTGCGCGACGTCAAGCTGATTGCCGAGGCGTGGGATGAAGGCGGCGCCTATCAGGTCGGCAGTTTTTCCGAGCGCCGCTGGGCGGAATGGAACGGGCGCTTTCGCGACGACGTTCGCCGCTTCTGGGCCGGCGCGCCCGGCGCGGCCGGCGCTTTCGCCAGCCGCCTCTGCGGCAGTTCCGATCTGTATCAGCCGTCGGGAAAAACTCCCGCATGCAGCGTCAATTTCATCACCTGCCACGACGGCTTCACGCTCAACGATCTGGTCAGCTATTCCAGAAAGCACAACGAGGCCAACGGGGAGACGAATCGCGACGGCGCCGATGTCAACTTCAGCGACAATTGCGGCGTCGAGGGCCCGAGCGACGATCCCGCCGTCGAATCCCTCCGCCGCCGCCAGATCAGGAATTTTCTGCTGACGCTGCTGGTCTCGCGCGGCGTGCCGATGCTGATGGGCGGGGACGAATTTCGCCGCACCCAGCGCGGCAACAACAACGCCTATGGCCAGGACAATGAAGTCAGCTGGTACGACTGGGCCCTGGTCGAGAAAAACCGCGACATCCATCGCTTTTGCCGCGGCATGATCGCCCTCCGCCGCGCCCATCCGGTTCTGCGCCAGGAGAGTTTTTACACCGCGGAAGATGTTCACTGGTTCAATCCCGAGGGCGCGACCCCCGATTGGCTGGATTCCGAAACGTGCGCGCTCGCCTGCCTGATTTTCGGCCGCGGGGAACCCGATCTTTGCCTCCTTTTCAATGGCGGCGAAGCGGCGACGTTCGCTCTGCCCACGCCCCGGCTGGGCCAGGGCTCCTGGCATTTGGCCGCCGACACCTTTCGAGACGCCCCGCAGGATCTTTTCGAAGACGGACGCGAACCGGTTCTCGAAAATCAAAAATTCTATTGCCTCGCGCCGCGATCATCGGCGATCCTGCTGTCTCGCCCGTAGTTTGTTGAGTCGTTCGCCCTGTGAGGACATGGTGTCATTCCGGGCGAAGCGGGGAATCTCTCCGGAAGGTTCCTCGTCGCCCCTCGCCATGACGACAGGCACGGGTCCGGCTTTTGACCGGGAGCACTAGGAGTCGCATGGCAATGACACAGGAGCCCGGTCGCAGCATTCGTTTCCCCTGGCTCCCCGAACGCATTCGCGGTCTGGAACCGATCGCCTGCAACCTCTGGTGGAGTTGGCATCGGAAGGCCGGGGACATGTTTCGCGCTCTCGACCTGCGCGCATGGCGGGAAAGCGACGAAAATCCGGTCCGGATGCTCGCGCTTCTGCCTAAGCCGGTCCTGGAATCGGCCGCGAGCGATGCCGAATTTCTTCATATCTACGACGCCGTCTGGGAAAGCTTCCGCGCCGGTGTGACTTCATCCGCGGGCTGGTTCCAGTCCGCGTTCCCCCGCCTGGCTTCGCCCATCGCCTATTTTTCCGCCGAATACGCCTTCCATTCTTCTTTGCCGCTCTATGCCGGGGGACTGGGCGTCCTCGCCGGGGATTACGTCAAGGAAGCCTGCGATCTGGCGATTCCAATTGTCGCCGTCGGGCTCATTTACTCGCGCGGCTACGTTTCGCAGAGGATTCGCGACGACGGCCGCCAGGAAGTGCAGGAACTGACCCTCGATCGTACCTACGATCCGATCACCGCCGTTCTCGATGCGAGCGGCGCACCGCTCCTCGTTCAAGTCCCGCTCTTCGATCCCCCGGTGCACGTGGCCGTTTGGCGGGCCGACGTCGGCTGTATTTCCGTCTACCTGCTCGATACCGACATCGAAAGCAATCAGCCTTGGGACCGCGCGATCGCCCAGCATCTCTACGCCACGAATCCCGAGCAGCGCCTGCGCCAGGAAATCGTTCTCGGCATCGGCGGTTTGCGGGTGCTCGAAGCCCTCGGCATTCATCCCGCGGCCGTTCACATCAACGAAGGCCATCCGGCCCTGGCCCTTCTCACGCGGCTTCGCCTCCGCGTCGAGCAGGGAGCGAGTTTCGCCGACGCCCTCGAATGGGTTCGCTCGACCTCGATTTTCACCACGCACACGCCGGTCGCCGCGGGCACCGATATTTTCCCGTTTTCCCTGATGGATAAATACATTTCTCCCATTTACGAAGCGCTGGGCGCTCGCCGCGACGCCCTGCTAAAGCTCGGCGTCGATCCCGCCAGACCCGGCGCGGGATTCAATATGACCGTTTTCGCGCTGCGCATGGCCCGCTACTCGAACGCCGTCAGCCACAAACACGCCGAAGTGGCCCGCCAGATGTGGGCCGGCGTCTGGCCGGGCAGGAAACCCGAGCAGGTCCCGATCGAAGCCATCACCAACGGCGTGCATCTGGCCACCTGGATCGATCCCATCGGCCTGCAGCCCCTGCTCGATCGCTACCTCGGTCCGGATTGGATCGAAAAGCAGGACCAGCCGGAAATCTGGCGCAAGATCGACGATATCCCCGACGACGTGTTCTGGCGGGCGCGCATGGATTTGCGGGCCACGCTCTGCGAAGAAATCAACGAACGCGCCCGCAAGCGCTGGCGCGACGATCGGGTGCGCGGCGAAAACGTTGTTGCCTTCGGCGCCCTGCTCGATCCCCAAATTTTCACGCTCGGCTTTGCCCGGCGCTTCACCGCGTACAAACGCCCCGATCTCATCCTCGAGGATCTCGAGCGCCTCAAGCGGCTTCTGCTGGATTCCTGGCACCCGATCCAGATCGTGTTCGCCGGCAAGGCCCACCCCTCCGACGACGAGGGCCAGCGGCTGATCCAGAAAGTTTTCCGCTACGCACAGGACCCCGAATTTGGCGCGCGCATCGCCTTCGTCGAGGACTACGATCAGGAGTTGGCGCTGGACATGGTTCGCGGCGTGGACGTCTGGCTCAACAATCCGCTGCCGCCGCTCGAGGCCAGCGGAACCAGCGGCATGAAGGCCAGCGTCAATGGTGTGCCGAATCTTTCGATCCTCGATGGCTGGTGGATCGAAGGGTACGACGGCAAAAACGGCTGGGCGTTCGGGGACGGATTGAACCCGGACGATCGGACGAAGGCCGATGCGGAATCCATCTATCGCCTGCTCGAGGAAACGATCGTTCCGCTCTATTACGGCCGCTCGGACGACGAGATTCCTCACGAATTCGTTCGCGTAATGAAGGAGGCGATCCGAACGGTCGCGCCGGCGTTCAGCACCCGCCGCATGGCGAAGGAATACACCACGCGGCTCTACGCGCGCGCCCTGGCGCCCGATCCGCCCAAGTGAATCAAGGGCCTACGAGAGCATATGTGATGATGTCATTTCGAGCGGAGCGAGAAATCTCTCCGGAGAGCGTCGAAGGGGCCGGAGATATCCCTCCCGCCTTTGCCGCTGCTTCGGCGGGCAGGCGTCGCCCCGAATCGTCGGAACTTCTCGGAATGACATGCCAAGCGGGTTTTCCGATAACGTTCTAGGCTGAGAAATTTTCCGAAGGAGCATGCCCATGGCTCAGCATTCGGTTGAAATCCATCGCATTCCCGATTCCGCCGCCCCCATCGCCGAGGACGAACTGCGCAAGATCGACGCCTACTGGCGCGCCGCCAATTACCTATCCATCGGGCAGATCTATCTCCGCGATAATCCCTTGCTTCGCCGGCCACTCGATCCCGCCGACGTCAAAACGCGCCTGCTCGGCCACTGGGGCACGACGCCGGGACTCAATTTCATCTACGTCCACATGAACCGGATGATCCGGCAGCTCGATCTGGACGCCATCTTCATCACCGGTCCCGGCCACGGCGGCCCGGGGCTGGTGGCCAATACCTATCTGGAAGGCACCTACAGCGAGCTCTACTCGAGCATTCCCCAGACCGAACGCGGGATGCAGCGCCTCTTCAAGCAGTTCTCCTTTCCCGGCGGCGTGCCCAGCCACGTCGCGCCGGAAACGCCCGGCTCGATCCACGAAGGGGGCGAGCTCGGCTATTCGATCGCCCACGCCTACGGCGCCGCCTTCGATAATCCCTGCCTGCTCGTTTGCTGCGTCGTCGGCGACGGCGAGGCGGAGACCGGGCCGCTGGCCACCAGTTGGCATTCGAATAAATTTCTGAATCCGGTGCGCGACGGCGCCGTTCTCCCGGTGCTCCATCTCAACGGCTACAAAATCGATAATCCGACCGTGCTGGGCCGCATGTCCGACGAGGAGTTGACCCATCTCTTTTCCGGCTACGGCTACAAGCCCGTTTTCGTCGAGGGCGACGAGCCCGATCGGATGCACCAGAAAATGGCGGCGGCCCTCGAAGCCGTGATCGGCGAAATCCGAACGATCCAGGGCGAGGCGCGCGCCGCCGGGTTTTCCCGCCGGCCCGTCTGGCCGATGATCATTCTGCGCTCACCGAAGGGATGGACTGGGCCCAAGGTAGTGGACGGGGTGCCTATCGAGGGCACCTGGCGGGCGCATCAGATTCCCATTGCCGAAGTAGCCACCAATCCCGGCCATCGCAAGGTGCTCGAG
>Ga0307373_10005066_pt1 | contig 21792 bp, 23 predicted proteins | sample OX2MG_FD_202534 | JGI IMG/M metagenome (GOLD analysis project Ga0307373, IMG submission 202534) | Soil microbial communities from Risofladan, Vaasa, Finland - OX-2 | ecosystem: Environmental > Terrestrial > Soil > Coastal area > Acid sulfate soil | place: Finland: Risofladan, Vaasa | collected...
GTGTCCTCGGTGGCGGCATCATGGGTGGCGGGATCGCACAGGTGACGGCCATCGCCGGCCTCGCCGTCGTCGTCCGCGACATCAACGACGAGGCGATCGCCTCCACGCGCACCGCTGTTTTCGATGGGAAGTGGGGCATTAAGCGCGCTGTCGAGCGGGCCAAGCTCAGCTTCGATGACGCCGTCGCCGCCATGGCCCGCGTCAGCTTCAGCGTCGATATCCAGGCGCTCGCCGACTGCGACGTCATCATCGAGGCAGTGCCCGAGAAGCTCGACCTCAAGCAGGCGGTTTTCGCCGAACTCGATCGAGTCGCGAAACCCGGCGCCATCTTCGCGTCCAACACCTCCGGCTTTGTCATCCAGGACGTCGCGCGCGATGTCTCGGAGGCGCGCAAGGCGCTCTTTGTGGGGATGCACTATTCCAACCCCGTGACCACGATGCGGATGTGCGAGGTCATCTACACCTCGCAGTCGTCGGAGGAATCGATCGCGACCGCCCGCCAGCTCGCCGAAGCGCAGGGCAAGGTCGTCTCCATGGTGCGGGATACACCCGGGACCTATGGCTTCCTGCTCAACCGCATCTTTGGCGCAGCGCGGCGGGAAGCGCTGGCGATCGCCGAGGCAGGCATAGCCACGAAGGAGGACATCGATAAGGCGATGATCACCGGCCGAAACTGGCCCGCGGGCTTCTTCGGCGGCCGCGGCGGCATCGGCAAGGAGTGGTAGCTGTGGAGCTGTAGGGGGCCGCGGAGCCCGCAATCCGGGGCTATCCGCGCAGGGCTGGCCTCGCCCGAAGCGACCTCGGTCGCCTGCAGCGAACGTGCTGACGACTAGTCCATCATCATGTACCGGGTTGGTCCTCTTGATCACCCTGCGGCCGCGCTACACTCGGAGCATCAATCGCGGAGGTGTGGCGTGCGGCGCTATTCCTGGACAGCGATCGGGTTGGCGGCGCTTCTCTGTGGTGCCGGTGCTCTTGTCACAGTGCGGGCGCTCACGGGCGGGAGCCCTGCGGCCGGGCAGCATAGCCTGCAGGCGGGGGCCGCGCAGGCGCAGGCCCCGCAGGGCAACACAACCCCGTTCGCCGACGCCCCCGGCACCGACGAGACGGCCAGCAGTGCCTTCGCCAACGACCTGGCACAGCCGCGCTTCTCGGGCACCCTCGCAGGGATCCGCTTCGACGGCGGCGGCCATCGAGGGCCGGAGTTCAACTGTGCGGCGAGACCCGTCCATGTTCCCTTCACGGCCGCGGCTGGCACGCCGCTCGACATTTTTGCTTCCGGACTTCCGGCGGGCCTGGCACCAGGGATCAACCAGCCCTCGGCAGTCGAATGCGGCGGAATGCTCATCGCCACGGGCAGGACCGTGGACGTTGCCGTCAACGGGTCGATTCAGGTCGTCAATATCGAACGAATCCTCAGGCCCGAGGCTTGGGTGGGGTCGAACTTCCCGGCGACCCGCGCTTCGACGGCGACGATTGGAGGACGTCCGGTGGTCACCGTGAAGCCGATAATGTCGGATGGCCGCGGCGGATCGTGGGTGATCTGGGCGGACCGCGTGAGCAATGGCTTCGTGGTATCCACGATCGAGGGGCCGAACGCCCCACTCAGCACGGTGCTCTCTCTCGCCCAGGAATTCCGATGATGAGGTGGCTGCGATGAAGAGACTTATGGCGACAATTGTGGCCAACTGCCCGGCTCCCGGTTGGCAGTCCGGCTTCTACTTCCCCTGCTTCGACCTCGGCTACAACTGGACTCCACCGCACAATCTCGGGGATTGGGCATACGTTAGCCAGTGGCAGACGCCTTCTTGAGCGCGGATGACGGAGCATGGCCCGGGCGGCACCACCAGCCCTGTCACTCGCCGGCGGCCCTTCACTTTTCCCAGGGGCATCGCTAACATCGCGGTCAGTGGGGCCGCAAAAGGAGCGGATGATGACCGCTGATGCGTGGGACAACTGGGAGTGGATAACAGCGCGCCGTGCAGAGGTCCTGCGCGAGCTCGCCGACGGCGCGACCGAAGCGGAGGTGGCCAGCCGTCTTGGGCTCTCCGAGCGCGGCGCCCATCGGCACGTCGAACGATTGCGGGCGGAGCTCGGGTGCCACTCGGGTCGCGAGCTCGGGCGATGGTGGCGAGCAAATCGCATGGAGTGGCTGGCGTTCATGCAACGCTGTGCTGGTGAATAGTCCCGGGCGCTTCGCTGCTTCGCTGGTGGTGTGATGCGCCGCACCTCCCGGCGCGGCACAGCGCCACTGGCGCGCCAACTGACGTAGAATCACCCCGAACAAGGCTCCGTCCCCGTGACGGCCACGCCCCAGCGTCTTCAGGAGAGCACATGCCGGACCCCAACGCCTTCAACCAGGGCATCATCGCCGAGTTTCGCGCCAACGCCGGCAAGGTCGGTGGCGGCTTTGCCGGTGCGCCCATGGTGCTGCTCACGACCACCGGCGCGAAATCGGGGAACCGCAACACGACCCCGCTCGTCTGCCTCGAAGACGGCGGGCGCATTATCGTCTTCGCTTCAAAGGGCGGCGCGCCCACCAACCCGGCCTGGTACCACAACCTGCGCGCACATCCCACCGTGACGGTCGAGTTCGGCGCGGAGACGTTCGAAGCACAGGCCGCAGAGGTGCTCGGCGACGAACGCGACGCCCTCTATCGCCGCCAGGCCGAACGCTTCCCCGGCTTCGCTGAATACGAAGCGAAGACCACCCGGCGCATCCCCGTCGTGGCGCTCATCCCAACGCGCTAAGGCACCCTCTTCGCCGATGACCGCCCTTGGGGGCTGCGTATCGGGCGCCTCGCGGCGGCCCGCGGCTGGCCGGGCTGCGTGGCGGAGACATCTTCGAATTCCGAATGAGAAAGCCGCCATCCCTCCATCCCCACTCCCGAAACGGCCGCCTTCCGCCGATAACCAAGGCGATGGAACCTCTATCGCTGCGATTCAGAGGTGCAGCGCTCCGTGTGCTTGTCATCGAGGACGACGAGCCGCTCGGGCGGCTCATCCAGCTCGTCCTCAGCCAGTACACCGAACACGTCTCCGTGGCGCGCTCCGGCAGCGCCGCCATCGCCGAGATCACCACGAAACCGTTCGACGCCATCGCCTGCGACATCAGTCTGCCAGACATGTCCGGCCTCGATGTCATCAACCGCGCCCGCACGCTCGCTCCCGCCAGTGGGATTGTTGCGATCACGGGCTTCGTCGATGTGGATGTCGCCGTGCGTTCGATGAAGGCAGGTGCGGATGACTTCCTCGGGAAGCCGTTCGACGCCGATATCCTCTGGCACATGTTGAATAAGGCGGTGGATAGCCGCGCGCGGCGGCTCGAAGCCGAACAGGCAGCAGCCTACCGGCAACTCGCCTATACCGACGCCCTCACCGGGTGTCCGAATCGCCGCTTCGTCGACGAATTCATCATCGCCGCCGTGGAAGACTCTGTTCGCCACCACACGCCGCTTGCCGTTGGCTACCTGGATATCGACAACTTCAAGTTGCTGAACGACTTTGTGGGACACGAACAGGGCGACCACGTCCTCAAACGCGTGGTCGCCGCACTCAGTACCCATATCATCGAACCCGCGTTCTTCGGTCGGTTCGGTGGCGACGAGTTTGTCGCGGTTTTCCCGAATGCGACCGAGATACAGGCCCGCGAAGCGCTGGACCAGGTGCGTGCGACGGTGGCTCGCATCGAGGTGGTGAATGGCGCGCAGGTCACAGTGCCGACACGCGTGAGCCTGGGAATCGCCGCCTACCGCGGCTCTGAGACGCCCCGCGACCTCATTGCCGAAGCGGAAGAGCGCATGTACCTCGATAAGGCCATGTCCCCCCTCGTTTCTGCCGGTGGCCGCCCCGAGATCGAGCCCGACGATGTCCTCCTCAAAGTCAGCAACCTCAAATCGCTCCGGAGCCTGGTGAAGGCGATCGACCGCCGGGACAGCTATACACGCTTCCACAGCGACCACGCCACGCGCCTCGCCTCGCAATTTGCGCAGCAACTCGGCCTCGGCGCCGACATGATGAACGCGATCACCATCGGCGGCCCCATCCACGACCTCGGGAAGATCGTCGTGCCCGATGAGATCCTCCGCAAACCGGGTCCGCTCACGCCCGAGGAGCGGCGCGCCATGGAAGATCACCCTGTCATGGGAGCCGCAATAACGGCGGCCGTCACAGACTACGACACCGTCGTCGCCCTGGTCCGCCACCACCACGAACGTTTCGATGGCACGGGCTATCCGGCCGGGCTCCAGCGCGAACAGATCACGCTGCCCACCCGCATCTTCTCGCTGGGTGACGCCTACAGCGCCATGACGACTGACCGGCCATACCGCAAGGGGCTCACCGTCGAACAGGCTATCGAGCAGGTAGTGCAGGGGAGCGGCAGCCAATTCGACCCCGACCTCACCTCCGCCTTCATCGCCATGATCGAACGCGAGTCGGGCAAGACGGCCGCCGCATGACGCACTGGACTGCCGCCCGCCTCCATGCCTATACCGCCTTCGCCATCCTCGCCTCGGCCGCGGCCATCTGGGTCGCTCTCGAAGTGGCGCTGCGGCTGGCGGTGGGCTATTTCGACGGCATCGGGCAGACGCTGGCCATCGGACTCTGCGCGCTGGGCGCGCTTCTCGCGCTGCGATGGCGCAGAGGCAGAGTGAGCGATGCTGCGGCACCACGCCCGGATAGCTCCGCGCTGCCCCGCTACGAGTAGACTTGGGCAAAATCGTCCGCCACGAGGATGCCCCGATGTCTCGACTGCCACTCGCAACCCGCTCGAATGTGCCCGAAGATCTGCTCTATGTCTGGGACCGCACGGCCACGGATGGGCGCGTCCCCAACATCTTCGGCGTGATGGCTAACAACCCCAAAGTCTGGCGCAGCTACCTTCGGCTTGGCAACGGGCTCTGGGCGGATTGCGGGCTCGACACGCCGACGCGGGAGCTCGCCATCCTGCGCACCGCGCTCCTTGCGCTCAGCCCTTATGAGTGGCATCAGCACGTCCGCATCGGGCGCGGAGTGGGCCTCACCGATGAACAGATCCTCGGCCTCCACCAATGGAAGACGAGCCCGCTCTTTTCCGATGCCGAGAAGGCGCTGTTCGAATACATCGACGCACTTGCGGCGAGCGACCACCCGCCGGCCGAAGTGCACAATGCCCTTGCCGCGCACTATCCGGCCGCGGCAATCGTCGGGATCAACCTTCTCGCTGGCTTCTACCTCATGACCGCCAGGTTCCTCGCCGCCATGGAGGTGGAGACCGAGGAGCCATTCATCGGCTGGCACCTGAAGCGCTGAGACAAGAGGCGGTCTCCTTTGCGAATCCGGTCTGTTCACGCCGGGGTGATAGGATGCGCTATCGCTTTTCGAGGCTGTTTTGTGACTGTATCCCCTGGAATCACGGCCCTGGAATCTGTTGGTCCGGAACGGTGCGGCGGTCAGGGACTCGACCCCCAACAGGAAGAGTCCGGAAATCGCGCAATCTTCGAACTGCTCGCAAGCGACGACGGCCGGGCATGGACGGATTTCGTCGCGACCGCACGACAATCGCCGGACGATACCTGGTCATATGAGGCGTGGGCGCTGCGGGGGATGGTGCGCTGGGTGCGCAGCTATAGCCCCGCGGGCTATGACTATCACGTGGTGGAAACGCATGGCGAAGACCCGCTCGTCCGGCAGGACGCCACCGCCCTCGCCACCCTCGCCGCAGAGTTAGCCGCCGCTGACAACCCGGTCGATATCCAACGGGCGTTCGTCGAAAGCGAGAAGCTCACTTATCCCTACGCCTGCGAACGGATCTCGCAGCTTTTCGACAGCCCCAACGCCCCGGACCTGATCGTGAACCCGAAGAGCTACGCGTTCGGCCGCCAGCCCGGCCAGCATGGCGCGCTGGATGTCATCCAATCGCGCTCGCCGTTGGTCTTCAGCGGGCCGGGAGTGCGCAAAGGTGAGGTCGTGGAAGCGGATGCCCGGCAGATCGATATCGCCCCCACCATCGCTCGCGTCCTCGGCTGGCCGCTCATCGAGGGCTCCGACGGGACCGGCCGCACAAGCGCTGAGCGTGGGTCGGGCCCCGACGTCTACTTTCGCCGCCAGGACGGACGGGTGATCGACGCCGTCATCGATGCCGGCGTGGCTGCTGTCCCAGAGCGGGTCTATATCTTGCTGTTGGACGGTCAGTCGCACACCGAGCTGATGCATCGCCTCGAATCAGAGCCAGCGTCGCTCCCGAACCTGCGGCGGCTGGTCGACGGTGGCGTGGTGCTCCGCAGCGGCAGCATCACGAACTTTCCCAGCATCACCTGGCCCAGCCACAACGCCATCGGTACGGGCTGCTGGAGCGGCCACCACGACATCGTCAACCCTGATTACTACCTCCGTGCGAGCCGCGAAACCGTTGCCCCGCAGGGCCAGCAGTTTGACACGGCGCGGTTCTTGAACGACGGCGTCGAGACGCTCTTCGAAGCCTTCCACCGCGTGTACGGCGCCTGGGACGGGGCGCAGGGAGGCGCCTTCGTCGCCTCCATCAACGAGCCCTGCACGCGCGGCGCCGACCACGCTTCACTTGAGCGGAAGCTGGTGGGAGATCGGGGAGAACTGATCCAGCTCACGAAGGAGACGGAGGGTGAGATAAACCCCCGCTGGTTCCATGAGCTCGACTCCGACGGACACAAGCTCATGGGACAGATCGACAACCGCGCGCTCGGCCAGGCGCGGCAGCTCCTTCGCGATCGCAGCCACCCCACTCCCCGGCTCATCTTCCACGAGTTCAGCCAGCCCGATTCAGCTGCGCACGATTATGGCCCGCACCACGAAGGCGCCAGGCAGGCGCTCGACGAGACCGACGTGCGCATCGGCCACATCCTCACCGACATGGACGAACTGGGACTGTTCCAATCGACGCTCTTTGTCGTCACCACCGACCACGGCATGGCGACCCAGGACATCTCGCTGAAGGCCAACCCGGCGCGCATCCCGGAGCGTTCCGGCATGGCGGCTATCACCTGTGAGCCGTGTGTATACCTCCGCGACCTCGACGTTACGCTCGAAGTCGCGCACGATGGCCGGACCGCACACATCACCGTCCTCGACAACGACCCCGATGCCTCAGGGGAGAAGCCGCCGGTCGCTGGCGCGCACATCACTGTCAGCGATTCGCGCGACCGGCACGCGGCGCGGGCAGCAACCGATGCAAACGGTGTGGCAGGAGTCGTCCTACCGGCTGAGCTGCATCCCGCGGAGATGGTAGCCGCCGTCACGGCTCAAGGCTTCAACCCGCGGCACATCCGTTTGGATGGGACGAACGTGACTGTGGACCTTCGGCGGGCGCTCTACGCCGGGCGCTGACGCGCTGGGCAGAGCTGTTACCATGTGCACATGAGCCTGCAGGTCAACGACGTCCGCGACCTCATCCGGCTACTCGCGGAACACCCCGAGTGGCGGGCAGAGCTGCGCCCGCTCATCCTGGGCGATGAGCTCGACCGCCTGCCGGCGATAGTCGCCGAACTCGCTGAGGCACAACGATCCACCGAAACCCGGGTCGGGACGTTGGCCGAGAAGATCGATCGCCTCGCCGACACAGTCATTGGCCTTCGCGACCGGCTGGACGAAGACATTGGTGCTCTCTACGAGATTCACTTCGAACGTAAGGCACCGTCGCTGTTCGGCCGATGGCTGCGGCGCCCGCGCGTCGTGACACTGACCGACCTTGTGCGGTTCGACGAAGCGGAGACATCCGGCAAGATCTCCGAACTCGACGCCGATGCTCTCCGGCAACTCGACCTGATAGTTTCCGGCGGCGATAAACAGGAACCCGGATACCCGGAAACGCTGCTTGCGGTGGAGATCTCCCGTACCACCGACGTGGCGGACCTCGACCGGGCAGAGGAACGCGCGGCTATCCTGCGGAGCATCGGCTATCGTGCGCGCGCGGCCGTGGGCGGACGATTCGCTCCCGAGCGTATTCGCGAACTCGCTGGGAAACGCGACATCATCGTTCGCGTCGTAGAACAGGTCCGCTAGCACCGGCGCAATTCTGACGCGGCTGCGCCGACGTCCGGTAACGCACGGTCCGAGCGGGTTGCTGCTTGGGGAGGCCCGAAACTTGCCCAACCCTCACGCACACGGTAGATATGGGGATGCAACTTGAGCCGGGACCCGGCGCGCCCGCGTATTGGCCCGGACTCCTCACGAAAGCAGGACCATTTCTTGGCGGAATACCGCAAACCCATCCCTCAGCCAACGCCCGAGACCCAGGACTTCTGGGACGGCACCAAGGCCGGCGAACTGCGCCTTCAACGTTGCAGCGCCTGCGCCAACGTCTACTTTCCGCCGCGCCCATTCTGCCCGAAGTGCGCGAGCCGGAAGGTGGAGTCGTTCAAGTCGAGCGGCAAGGGCCGGCTCTTCAGCTACGTCATCAACCACCGGCCCGCGCCCGGCTTCGAAGCCGATGCTCCCTATGCCATCGCCGTCGTTGAACTGGCGGAGGGGCCGCGCCTCATGACGAGTATCGTTGGCACCCCCCAGACGCCGGAGGCGCTGCCCATCGATGCCCCCGTCGAAGTCGCCTTCGAGCCCGTGAGCGACACCATCTCGCTGCCGAAGTTCCGCCTCGCAGGCGGTGCGAAGTGAAGCCCGGAAGCGTTGCCATCGTCGGCGCCGCCGAAACCACGCAGATGGGCGTGATCCCCGAAATGTCTGTCATCCAGCTGCACGCCGATGCAGCATTGAATGCGTTGGCGGACTGCGGACTCACCCCGAAGGACATCGATGGCGTGGCCACCGCCGGGGCGTCGCCGGTGGAGATCGCGCACTACCTGGGTATCACGCCGACATACGCCGATGGTACCTCGGTCGGCGGCTGCTCCTTCATGCTCCACGTGCGCCACGCGGCTGCCGCCATCAACGAGGGCCTCGCGAGCACCATCCTCATCACCCACGGCGAAAGCGGACGTTCCCGCATCGGGGCCGGGCGCTTCGGTGGCTCGCCAGCGAGCCTGCAGGGCCAGTTCGAAGCACCCTACGGCGCCTCCGGCCCGCCCAGCATGTTCACCATCCCCGTCCTGCGCTACATGCAGGACCTCGGCCTCACCCATGAACAGCTCGCAATGGTGGCGGTGGTGCAGCGCGAATGGGCCGGCATGAACCCGCGCGCGAGCTTCCGCGACCCCATCACAGTTGATGATGTCCTCAATTCGCGCATGATTGCCTATCCCTTCCACCTGCTGGAGTGCTGCCTCGTGACAGACGGCGGCGGGGCTCTCATCCTCACTTCCGCGGATCGCGCGAAAGATTTCCCCACGAAGCCTGTCTACGTCATCGGCACGGGCGAGAGCGTGGAAACGCCCATGGTCAGCCAGATGGAGGACTTCACCAGCTCGAAGGCGTTCCGCGTCTCGGGCAAGAAGGCGTTCGACGAGGCCGGCATCAAACACAGCGATGTCGACCACCTCATGATCTATGACGCCTTTGCCCACCTGCCGATCTACGGTCTGGAAGACCTCGGTTTTGTCGGCCGCGGCGAAGCGGCGCAGTTCATCTGGGAAGGCAACACGCGCCCCGGCGGGAAGCTCCCGCTCAACACCAACGGTGGCGGTCTGAGCTATATGCACTCCGGCATGTATGGCATGTATGCCCTGCAGGAGAGCGTCCGCCAGCTCCGCGGCGTGGCTCCAGCCCAGGTGCCCGATGCAAAGATCAGCATCGCTCATGGCGTCGGCGGCATGTTTGCCGCGTCAGGGACGATCATCATGTCCAACGAACGCCCCTAGCCGAATCCCGGCCCACAAACGCGAGAGCCCGGACTCAGGCGGTCCGGGCTCTCGCTTCCTGCCCGCTCCTTCTGGTTTCTGGTTTGGCGGCGTCGTAGGCCTTCTTCAGTGCTGCGATGTCGAGTTTTCGCATCTGCAGCATCGCCGCTATCATCCCCTGCACTTTCGCCGGGTCGTTGCCGCCCATCATGTCCTCGAACTCTTTCGGCACAATCTGCCACGACATGCCGAACCTGTCCTTCAACCAGCCGCACTGGCTTTCCTCGCCCCCGTCCGCCGTCAGCATCTGCCAGTAACGGTCTACCTCTGCCTGCCCTTCGCACTGAACGTAGAACGACACGGATTCGGTGAACGTGAACGGCTGTGGCCCGCCCTTAAGCAACATGAACCGCTGGCCCTCAATCTCGACGTGGGCGACGATGGCATCGCCGTCAGGCATCCGGTTCAGCGGCTCCACCCGCGTGTTCGCGAAGATGCCCGAGTAGTACGCAATAACCTCATCGAGATTGCCGGTCACCCACAAGCAGGGCGTAATGCTGGTCATAGTGTTACCTCCGTGTCAGGTGTATGGAAAGTATAGTTACTGTATTCACCTGTCAACGTTCACGATCTCAGCCCTCCCGGCTACTCCATCCCCTCGGTCGCGCGGGCCCTGCTTGCACGTCGCCGCCACCTGCGTCAGATTCTCAGCACACATCATCCAGGTCGTCTCATGCCAGAACAGACAACTCTTGAAGCCTCCCCGGGCCCCCTCGTGATCGGCCTCGCCGGCACCATCGCTGCCGGGAAGTCGACTGCCGGCCAGATTCTCGTCGCCATGGGTGCTCACCATTGCGACGCCGACAAGCTGGTCCATCGCCTCTACGACCCCGGCACACCGGGCTTCGACCGGGTTGTTGAGGCGTTTGGCCCCGAAATCGTCGGTGCCGATGGCTACGTCGACCGCAAGCTGCTCGGCGCGAAAGTCTTCGGAAAGCCAGAAGAGATGAACCGGCTCACGCGCGCGATGGGCTCCATCACCGAAGCGATCAAGGCAGAAATCGACCGCTGGCGCGCCGAACTGGACCGCGATGCCATCTGTGTGATGGAGGCCGTGAACCTCATGGAGCCCGGCTATGCGCGCTGGTGCGACCAGACCTGGCTCATCGGCGTCGACGACGAAATCGCCCTGAAACGCCTGAAAGAGACGCGTGGTATGAGCGAGGAGGAGGCGCACCAGCGGCTCGCTTCCATGCGCCCGTTCGAACAGCGCGCCCCCGGGGCTGACTGGGCCTACCGCAACAACGGCACCATGGACGAGCTCGAACAGGCCGTCTCGGCCGAGCTCGAGCGCATCGTCGCGCTGCACGACGCCCGCTCACTGCCGCCCTCAAGGTTTCTCCCCTGGTGGAAGGATCTCCTGGAGAAGAACCGGGCGAACCTGCAGAAGGCGGGAGTGACCATCCCCGAAGAGTGAACGCGCGCGACCGCAGGCGAATCGGCGTAGAATCGACACTCGCAACCCCACTCAGGAGGCCGAGATGGCCGATAGCTTCGAGTTTCCCGTCGATCGCACGCAGGTGATGCTCTTCGCCCGCTCGGTGCGCGATATCAACCCGGCCTTTTGGGACCCCGATGACCCCGAGACGAGAAAGCTCGGCGGGATCGTCGTGCCGCCTACCTTCGTACAGTGCAGCGCACACTGGCAGCCAGACTACCCCCTCGATCTCACCCGCCCGCGCTCCGGCCCAGCGCCCGCGCACCGGGGAGATGCGGGTGGTGGCGGTCTTGGCCGCGGCCTGCACGCCGAGCAGCACTACGAGTACCACCAGCCAATCCACGTTGGCGACACCCTCACCGTCACCACCCGTCCCGGCAACCGCTGGGAGAAGGAAGGGCGCCGCGGCGGCAAACTCCTCTTCAGCGAGTCCATCACCGAATATCGCAACCAGGACGGCGTCCTCTGCGTTACCGCCACCTCCGTAGGAGTCCAGACCGAACGCGCAGTGGACCAGTAGAGGGAAGACGATGAACTTGAAGGTTGGAGATACCCACGAAGCGGTCGTGATCGAAAACGTGAACCGCACGCACATCGTCAAATATGCCGGGGCAAGCGGCGATTTCAACCCGTTGCACCACGACGACACCGCCGCGAAAGCCCTCGCAGGCTACCCATCCGTGTTTGCGCACGGCATGCTCTCTATGGGCCTCACCGGCCACATGCTCACCGATTGGCTCGGCGCCGGTGCGCTCAAGAAGTTCGGCGTGCGCTTCACGAAGCAGGTCTGGCCCGGCGACACGCTGACCGCAAAGGGCGAGGTCACGAAGGTGGAGGCTGGGCTCGCCACGATCAAGGTCGTGACGGTCAACCAGGACGGCGAATCGGTGGTCGAAGGCGAGGCGGTAGCGCAGGTCTGACCGGCGCCGCCGGGCGGCTATTCGAGCCAGGGGGCGATCATCGCCTTCAACTGTGGCGTGGTGAGCCTGCCGCTGTGCACCTCGATGAAGTACGTCCGTTGGCCGATGAAGACCGTGTAGACGCCGTAGTTCGGCCACGCGTCATAGGACCAGACTTCCGCCTTCGGGTTACCGATGTCCACCCGGTGGTTCGGGTCGGATGCCGTACCGGTGTAGTTGGCGGGGTGCGCCGCGCGTTGATTTTGCTCAATCACCCGGATTGTGGCCTGGCTCGCGTCGGCCGTCCGGGCATAGCTGAGCGTCACCTCCGGCAGGGGCCCGGGATCCACGATCACGCCAAACAGGTGAAGCTGAGGGTCCGGCAGTTGGCCGACGGCCTCGACTGCGAATCCCACCTGCGCGCTGGCAGTGGCGAGTGCTGCGGCCTCTTTGCCCGGCTGGACGGCAGCGCCGGACGGCTGAGGCTGCTGGGGGACGGCGGGAGCAGCCGAAGACCCTGTGACTCGGGTGATAGCAACCCACGCGATCGCGATGCCAACGACAACCACAACCACAGCCAGCGCCGTGACTGGCAGCCGTGGACCGGCGGCCCGGGATTCTGTCATCGCCACTTGCTCTCCGACGCCGCGCACGCGCGGCCATTCCGATCCTTTAGCTCTCCGCTCGGCCAGCGCATCATTGCCCCGGAACTCCCGGGCTGAGCGCCTTCGTGTCCCGTTCATGCACCAGCTTCGCCACGATATCGTCGAGCGCCAGCGCGCCAAGGTCGGTCCCCCCGCGCACTCGCACGGCCGCCGCCCGCGCATCGGCCTCACGGTCGCCGACGACGAGCATATAGGGCACCTTCTTCAGCTGCGCTTCCCGGATCTTCGCGTTCATGCGCTCGTTTCGCACATCGACCTCGGCCCGGATATCGTGTTTGCGAAGCGCCGCCTGGACCTCCTTGCCGTAGCCGATGTGCCGGTCCGCGATCGGGATGATCGTCGCCTGCGTCGGCGCCAGCCACAGCGGAAAGTTGCCCTCGTACTCTTCGATCAGCAGCGCGACCATGCGCTCCATGGTCGAAAGCACACCGCGGTGGACGATGATCGGCTGCTTCCGTGAGCCGTCCTCGGCGATGTACTCCAGCCCGAACTGCGCCGGCAGGTGGAAGTCGACCTGGATGGTCACCAGCGTCTCCTCCTTGCCGGCAGCCGTCTTGAACTCGACGTCGATCTTCGGCCCATAGAACGCCGCCTCGCCCTTCTCCTCGTGGAAGTCCAGGCCAACACTCGTCAGGACACGGCGAAGCAGCGCCTCGCCCATCTCCCACATCGGCGGGTTGTCGACGTACTTTTCGCGGTCATCCGGGTCTCCCAACGACAGCCGGTAGCGGTAGTTCTTCAGCCCGAGGATGCCGTAGATCTCCTCCATTAAGTGCAGGACGCCAGCAACCTCCTGCTCGACCTGCGCCTCGTCCATGCAGAAGATGTGGGCGTCGTTGAGCGTCATGATCCGCACGCGGCTCATGCCCGTAAGCTGGCCCGACTTCTCCCAGCGGTGCATGTCTCCCAGCTCAGCAATACGGAGCGGTAGCTCCCGATAGGAGTGCTGCTCCGACTCGTACACCATGATGTGGCTCGGGCAGTTCATCGGCCGGAGGACGTATTCCTCGCCTTCGCGCTCCATCACCGGGTACATCGCCTCCTGGTAGTGGTCCCAGTGGCCCGAGCGTTTGTAGAGCTCGCTCTTCGCGACATTCGGTGTGATGACGTGCTGGTACCCCAGCGCGATTTCGCGGTCCGTGATCCAGCGCTCGAGCTCCCGCCGGATCGTCGCTCCCGCCGGCAGCCACACGACGTGGCCCGGCCCGATGGTGTCGATGAGGGTGAACAGCCCCAGCTCCCGCCCGATGCGCCGATGGTCGCGCCGCCGCGCTTCCTCGAGTTGGCGTTCGTACGCGTCGAGCTCTTCTTGCGTCTCGAATAGCGCACCATAAACGCGCTGCAACTGCGGGTTCTTCTCGCTCCCCCGCCAGTAAGCCCCCGCGATACTCATGAGTTTGAACGCCGGCACTTCGCCCGTGTGGTTGACATGGCCGCCCCGGCAGAGGTCCGTGAACCCGGCGTGCGTGCACTGCGTGATGCTGCCTTCTTCAAGGTCCGCAAGGAGGTCGAGCTTGAACGGCTGATCGGCCCAACGCTGTTCCGCTTCGGCTTTCGTCAGCGCGGACATAACGAACGGATGCCGACCCGCGATCGACTTCCGCATGCGCCCCTCGAGCCAGGCGAGATCGTCCTGGGTGAGCGCGCGCGGGAGGCGGAAGTCGTAGTAGAAGCCGGTGTCGATGGGCGGCCCGATGCCCAGTTCGGCATCAGGCATGAGTTCGACCATGGCCTCGGCGAGGATGTGCGCAGCCGAATGGCGCATGCGCTCGAGGCGCTCTGCCTTTGGCAGCGAGGCAAGATCGATGTGGGAATCGAGTGGGTCAGCCATTTTAGCAGTCCTCCGGGCGGGTTAGTTAAACGAAAAGAGCGCAACTCCATCGCAGGGACGGGAGCGCACTCCGTGGTTCCACCCGGCTTCTCCACCCCGCGCAGCCGCGCCAGGGGAAGACTCAATGCGGCCGCTAACGGGGCCAATCGTGCACGCCTGCGGTGTTGGGGGAATCCAACGCTTCGGGTGCAGGCTCGCGGGTGGTTTTCGTCCGCCTGGCGTCGCGCTTTCAGCCGGTGGCGCGACTCTCTGGATGCGGCGGGCTACTCGTCCCGGTCATCGCCGAACTATGCAATTGTTGGCGGCCATTGTACCACAGCGACGGGCTCGGCCGGTTTCCCGGCGGCTGACATGCGATGAGACATGGGACGAGAAGTGGAAGGTATGCAGCGGGGTTGATATCCTAGGCTGCCGCGTGGGCGGTTAGCTCAGTTGGTTAGAGCGCTGCGTTGACATCGCAGAGGTCACTGGTTCGAATCCAGTATCGCCCACCAGCTTATGCATGTTAGCATTTGCCGCGCCCGCCGTTCGAGCAGCTCACCAACTGCGAGCGTCGGCGAGTGCAATGCCGATACACTCGGAAATCATGGCATCGACGGCGGACTCAATCTTCGAGAAATCGTAGTCTCGCGCTCGGTGGCGGAGTCCAAGGAACGCTCTCGCGTAGCTCTGCTTGTCGATCAGAGATCCCTGGTAGGATCCGTCGCTCGTATAGTTAGTCCAGCGGACGGCCGGTGGCCCTGAACGCCCTCGCCGTAAATCGAGGTAGCACTCGATAGATGCCGCCCGCCCGTTGATGGGTGCCGTCCCCGGCCCTTCTGGCCCGACGGTGGCGAACGAGACAAACGAGGGATGATCGGGCAGATGCATCACCCGCATTGTCGGCGGCAAACGTAGTCGTGCCGTTTCAGCGAACTTCGCTAAACCCTCGGCATCGTTGTCGTAGACGATCAGCACTCGGTTCTCTATGGCGATGCTAACCAAGCCTTGGCTAAACCGGTGAAGGTTCCCTGTCCCGGTGAACGGATAGCCCTCCTCCATATCGACGAAGTAGAAGAAATCCGCAACATCCGACCGTAACAGCGCCAAAGCACGCCCCAGGATCGCTGCATCGGAACTGCCCTCGGTCACCGCGAGGAACTTCCTCTGGGCGCCCAGGCTACCGATGATGTGTTCTCGGGCTACCCAGCCATTCTCAACGACATCCGCGAAAGACCAAGTGACAGCACGAGATAGATTTCGAGGGTTCTCGGCGAACATCCTCAAGAGGGCGTACGGATGTAGGCTATCGACCGCTCTTACGAAGTCGAAGCGCGGATCATCAAGCTCGATACTATGCGACGTAGAATCAATTGGTCCAAATATGCGGTCTGCCAATAGTGCGGAGAAGTTGTAGTTCTTGTGGTAATCGATTGCGGCAGCGTCGAGATCCAGGTCGCGGAACAGGTCGGAAATGCCGTTGAAGCTAACGGGTGGAACGTTGAGTTCCTCCGCCGCGCAGCTCATATCGTACGCCTGCCCGATCCCTTCCATCGTGAACCCTAGCAATTCGAGCCGCGGCAACATCGTGGACAGGGGACGGGCAGCGCCTTCCTTCCATTCTGTAATCGGTTCACCCGCGTCGTCCACGTAAGCATATGGGACTTGGGTGACATCGCTCGGCTGGAAGAGCGCTCCGTGCATCGTGAACCCATCGTTCTTGCCCCAGTCGATTTTCAGAGGGCCGAGCGCCAAGTGAATCATCGAACCCATGGTTTCATGATCGCACCCGCTCGCTAGCGCGCCATCTGGTATGACCTGGCTCAGCCGCAACGAAGGCGGGGGCGAGTTTAGGTCTGCATGTGCCCGGTAGGCACCTGGCGGCAGGCCGTCACCAATGCGAAGGGCAGCGCAGTGTCCGGTTCGAACAACTCGTGGTATCGCCCACCAGTAACCGATTCCGTCGAACCAGACAGTCACCTGAGGGTTCCGGTTACCAGAACCCGGTCGTCCCGAGTGACGGCCACGTCCCTCACCAACTCCCACACCAGCTTTCGCCGTTCATCCTCGGTGCGCGCGGAGGAGTCGCTCTGGCAGGCTGGCGCTGGAGAGCGGGGAGTGACCTCGGCGACGTTCTAAACCCGGCTGCGCAACTACATGGGGCTTTCAGAAGAGTCTACCCGACCTCGCAGCCATGGATTGGGTCGATGAAGCGACTGTCAGGCTCCGCCAGCCAGCCGCCGCCCGGTTCCCAGCGTTGTCTTCAGGCGACTTGCAACCGACTTGCAGCCCAAGCGTGCCGTTCACGTTCGACTTCGCCGCCAACTCCCATCTCCGCGGAACACGAGGTCACGCACCGTTGAGCCGAACGTCAAGATCCCGGCGAAGGCGGGCCAACTCCTCGATTTGCTCCGAGAGCTTTAACGAAAATTCGGACTCTAGCTGGAGCAACAAGTACTCGAGGTCGTTCGCGGCGGACCAGATCGCCAGCTCGCGGTCCATCCAGTCGAGGGTCGGGGGCATGGCGTAACGAAGCAGCGCATGACTTCCGTGATGAATGAGATCCGAGCCCAGCCTGTAGACCAGGTCGTATCGCATGTTTTGGCCAATCTCGCTGGCCATCTCCCGTAGCGTCTTCGGCCACCAGCGTCGGCCGTTCTTCGTATAGCCGAACTTGTCATCAACGGTCTTTGCGTGCTGGTGGACAGCCTCATCGATGTCGAGAAGACTCAGACTCGTAGCTCGTTGACTGAGCCAGTACACCGAATACATCAAAAATGCTTCTGATCGCCGGTCCACCTCCGCTTGCAATTCCCGCTGGTCCAGAAGCAGATGGTTTGCGGGCAGGCCTTCTAAATAGACGAGACCACCGCTTGCAATGAACTCAACGCTCACTCTGAGCTCAAAGAGTCCACGCGCGTGGACTACTGCTGCTCGGTCGAACGAGCCGTCAAGGAGGAGTATCAGTGCCGCGTTCTCCTCGGCCGCCACTTCGTTCGCAAGGAGGACGACCTGTTTGAACGAACCACCGGGCACACGCATCCCAACGCCATTTATCGATCGGAGGATATCCTGCGCCTTGAGCAAGGCGTGAGCATCGGTTGGCGGAGACATCTCGCCTCTCGTCCTCATTCATTGGTTGGCCGGAATGCGCGGCAGACCGCTTCATTCCGCAGCTGTGACCGGGGCGGCTGGTCGTCTCGTAGGCCCGGGGGGACTCGAACCCCCGACCAATGGATTAAAAGTCCACTGCTCTTCCAACTGAGCTACAGGCCCATGGAAACCTTATTGCCCGCGCTCGCTGTCCGCTACCTCAATCGGCACCTCGCCCACCCCTCGGCGCTCGCCCACCCGTCCGCCCATGGCATCTCTGGTATCCTTCCCTCATGGATCACCTTCGCATCGATCTCGTCCCGGAACTCCGCGACCCCGTCGCCGTCGTGGCCTTTGGCGGTTGGAACGATGCAGCATCCGCGGCCACCAACGCTGCCCGGTTCGTCGTCCGCCGGCTCGGTGCGCGCCGCTTCGCCAGCATCGACCCCGAAGACTTCTATGACTTCCGCGAGACACGTCCGCAGGTACGGATCGATGCGTCCGGCCAGCGCGAAGTGATCTGGCCCTCCAACGAATTCTTCTACGCCCGTAACCCCACCGGTCCCCACGACATCGTGGTCGGCGTTGGTATCGAACCGAACCTCCACTGGCGCGCATTCAGCGACTCCTTCACCGACCTCTTTCGGGATGTCGGCGTCGGCCTTGCCGTTTCGCTCGGCGCCCTCATGGCGGATGTCCCGCACACCCGCGATGTGCGCGTCACCGGTTCCGCACCAGATCCGGCGGTCGCCGCCTCGCTGCAACTGACAGCCTCCCGTTACGAGGGGCCGACCGGCATCGTTGGTGTCCTTCACGATACCTTGCGGCACCATGGGACCGCGGCGGCGAGCCTCTGGGCGAACGTGCCGAACTACATCACTACCGCCCAAAACCCACTCGCGACAGTCGCACTCCTCAAGCGGCTCCAGCCCATCGTCGGGCTCGAATTCGATGTCCGCGACCTCGCCGCCGCGGGCGAGCGCTTTGTCGCCGAAGTGAACACGGCGATCAGCGGCAGCCCCGATATCCTTGACTACGTCCGCCGCCTTGAAGCCGCCGCCGATAGCGGGGCCGCTGCACCGCCCGGCGATGGGAGCGTGCTCCCGCCGGGCGAAGACCTCGTGCTCGACGTCGAAGAGTTCCTCCGCAGCAAGCGGGATGAGCAGTAGCCCTCAGATCGAGAACTGCAGCCCAAGCGAGCCCTTGATCGCGTTGATCTCGCCCAGGTGCATGAAGCCGTGCGTCATCACCACCTGCCGGAAGACGCGCCATTTCGGCATTTCGCCCAGCGGCTTGATCATCTGCACTTCTTCGAGCGTGGCCAGAGGCACCGTCTTCAGGAACGCCTGGCAGTTGGTTGCGACCGCCAGGCTGTATTCGCGCAGGAGCGCGGGGTCTGCGATCGTCACGGCGCGCGCATCATCCAGCCCCATGCCCGTCCCCTGGTCGATTTTGGGCAGGCCCATGCGCTCGAAATAGCCGCCTTCCATCCAGATCGGGTTCTTACGCTGGAACACAAAGTTCGTGATGTTGTCCTGCGTCCGCGCGATATGCCACGCGTTGAAGCCGATGCTCACGGTTTTGCCGGGCGGGAGGAAGTTCACCTGCTCGGCGGAAAGATCGCGGACGGCTTCGTCCGTCCAGTCGTTCATCTGGCCGATGCCATCGATCAATATGTCTCGGATGTCCATGGATACCCTCGAACGGTTTTGTGCGAAGCATACGCTGCTCCTCGCTCGCACTGCAGCCTTTCGGGAGTTGTGGCGAGGTCGCTTTGCCCGAGTGGCCGAAGCGAAGCGGTTTCTCCGCCGCGGGCGCCTCTCCGCGCTCAGCCGCGGGGGATGGCCACAATGACACCCTGCCGCCGGAGCTCTGCAGCGCGGACGAGCGAATAGAGTGTCGCGATGGTTGGCGCCGCGACCCCGAGTGCGGCCGCGCGCCGGAGCGGTTCACCGAGGATCGATTCCACTTCTAGCGGCCGCCCCGCGACATAATCGATGACCATACTCGTCCGGTAGTCGCCCATCGTATCGGTCTGCGCGAACATCCAGCCGACCACCGCGCCCTCCGTAAGGCGTGCGTCGCTGCCCGCGGCCGCCAGGTCGGCGTTGGCGATGGCTACCACCTCGCGCATGGCCCGCTCCGCCGTCGCGCGGAGTTCCGGGTCCTCGACAATCGCGCGGGTGCCGACTCCTCCCGCGGCAACGCTTAATCCGTTGAAGGGGATGTTCCAGCACAGCTTCTCCCAGCGTGCATAGCGCAGGTTTGGCGCCACCGTCACTTCGATCCCACCGGATTCGAGCAGTTGCGACAACAACGCGAGTTCGCCGGGGTCATCCTCGAAGTGCCCGATCGACACGCGGCCATACTCCAGGTGGTGGATAACTCCCGCTTCGCCGCGGTTGATGCAAACGAACGCCATCCCGCCGAACACTCGCCGGCCGCCTGCCCACTCTGCGAAGCTCTCTTCGATGCCCAGCCCGTTCATGAGCGCGAGGACGCGCGTACCCTCACCCACGCACGGCGCGAGGAGGGTCCGTGACTCATCCAGGGACGTTGCCTTGAGGGAACAGATCGCCCAATCGACCGGCCCAATTTCCTCCGCTGTGGCGAACGCCTGGACCGGGGCGACGTGGAAGTCGCCCCGGAAGCTGCGCACATCGAGCCCCCGTTCGCGCACCGCCGCAAGGTCGCTGCGCATGAGGAAGCGGACGTCGTGGCCCGCCCGCGCAAGCAGCGCCCCGTAGTACCCGCCGACCGCCCCGGCACCGATGACCGCGATGCTCGCCATGGCGCCAAGCATAGCCAATGCTGGCTCCGGGCGGAATGAACCGGGCAACCGGGGACGCTATAATGCGAACAAATGAGCGACCGCACGGCCTCTGTCCTGCACGTGGACCTCGATGCCTTCTTCGTCTCGATGGAGCTACTCCGCCGTCCCGAGCTGCGCGGACTGCCCGTGGTCGTCGCCGGGGGACTCGGCCCGCGCGGCGTCGTCAATACGTGCAGCTACGAGGCCCGCACATTCGGCGTCCGCTCCGCGATGCCCGTCAGCCGTGCCCGCCAACTTTGCCCCGCTGCAACCTTCCTTGAATCCGACTACCCCTACTACAGCGCGGCATCGAGGACCTTCCACGCGATCCTCCGCGACTACACGCCCCTCGTCGAACCCGCTGGCGCCGATGAGGCCTACCTCGATGTCGCCGGCAGCGAACGGCTCTTCGGTGATGCACCCACCATTGCCGCCGGCATCCGCCGCCGCATCCACGAGGAGATCGGCATCACCGGCTCGGTCGGCGTCTCCATCAACAAGCTCGTCTCCAAGGTCGCCAGCGACGCCGGCAAACCCGATGGCCTCGTCGTCGTCACGGCGGGCGAAGAGGCCGCATTCTTCGCCCCGCGGCCCATCCGTGAATTGCCAATGGTTGGCCCGAAAACCGCCGAAGCGCTCCGCGGCCTCGGCGTGCATACGCTCGGGGAGCTGGCGCGATTCCCGATCGGTGCACTCGAAGCGCGCTTCGGCCACCACGGCCGTGAACTCCACGCGCGCGCACTCGGCATCTTCGATGCACCCGTCCTCGCCGGCCACGGCGCAGCCAAATCCATCAGCCGCGAAACCACCTTCGACAACGACGAGCCCTCCCGTGAGCGTCTGCGCGCCATCCTCCGCGGGCAGTGTGAGCGCGTCGCCGCCGACCTTTCCCGCCAGGACCGCGCGTCCCGCACGATCACCCTCAAGCTCCGCTTTCCGCCGTTCGAGACCCTCACACGCTCGGCGAGCCCGGGCCGCCCGATCGACCTTGCCGACGAGCTCTTCGAAGCCGCGGGCGACCTGTTCGAACGAGCCTGGAGCGAGCACGCCTGCCGTCCTGTCCGGCTCATCGGCATGGGCGCCACGAACCTCCAGGAACGTGCGCGCCAACTCCGTCTCGGCGAATCCATGGATGCGAACGTCCTCTTCGAGACGGTCGCCGGCCTGCGCGACCGCTTCGGCGACGCAGTCATCCAGCGCGGCGCGGAGATCGGCCATTCGCGGGATCACCACGGCCCGCACCATTGACAGGCCGGACGCCGGAAGTCCATG
>Ga0307373_10005070_pt1 | contig 21784 bp, 26 predicted proteins | sample OX2MG_FD_202534 | JGI IMG/M metagenome (GOLD analysis project Ga0307373, IMG submission 202534) | Soil microbial communities from Risofladan, Vaasa, Finland - OX-2 | ecosystem: Environmental > Terrestrial > Soil > Coastal area > Acid sulfate soil | place: Finland: Risofladan, Vaasa | collected...
GTATATATACGAAATTGTATATATTGCAACTTCATTTAATTACAAACCAGCTAAAATACAGATATAATTTCCGAGTCATGGGTTCTGGCCCGGGGGTTACCGCCAGAACAGTTGTAGTGTGCACCGTCCCAATTTTTTTCATCCGAATTTCAGCCTATAAAAGATGATTAATGACGTAACACCCATCAACAAAACTGGAATTGCAAATGGAAATTCTGGAACCGTCGAATCTGTAAATAAAGGTGCTTGATCGTTTAGATAGTAATAACGCCATACGTCATAATTGGATTGATTGTAACTCACCCAATCTTGCAAGGTATCATTTTTTATTGCACTCTCCATTTTTGTCTTCATCATTTCCATCCATATTGCACCCTTGTATTGATAATATGGTGTCCAATCTTCACGTTGTTTTTCTATTGATGGAGTGCACATTGCACAACCGTAACATGGTGCGGATGGCCAGTCAGAATTTGGCATACATATTGCATTTACTGAATGAAATATCATTGGAGAAATTAATAACAGCATGAAAATTATTGAAAGATGAAGAATTTTCATAATGATAATATTGTTCATTAAACCAGTTTAAAAAAATTGCTGCAACATTGTTCTAGTTTAATGATTTTTAATTTCAATATATAAGCTACATGAAGTTTTTATCAGAATAAAGTTTAAAATTAGTTATAAGACAAATTTTTTTATAACATTCACAACTCTATGACATTAACAATCTAGAAAATATTTGTGTAATCTAAGTTGTAATTAAAAAATAAAAAGGTAATCTAACTAGCATGCATGAGCTACATTAGATAGGTATGTCCAATAGGCATTCTGATCTGAAGCCAAGCTCCCAGTCATGACAGTGGATTGGTAAAGATTACTGCTACAATCCAGATCGACATTATTAGAGGTAGACCAATAATATGCCGTGTTTGTATTGTCATACTCTTCAGCGCTTGTTCCAAGAACAGATCCTGTCACATCTCCTGACCAGTTTGATGAACTTCCGGTGTTGTGGTTCTCAAAGAATACTGAATTATCCAATGTATCACTTTGTTTTTGTGCTGTTCCACAAGGTACCTTTGTTGTCCAATTGAATGTGCTAGTGCCATAGGATATGTGGATTTTATAATACGTGCTACCTGACGGACAACTGATTTGAGCTTGTTCCGTGGTACCACTAGACCATGAAATTCCAGTGTTGTATCCTTGCTGGGTACCTGTTGAAGACTGATCAACATATACAACATCAGTTGAATTTGCACTTATACCACAAGCAGTGCAGGCAAAGGGTGTTATTTCCCAACCGGCTTGCGTAAAGCATGGTCCACCACTACACAGCGTAGTATCCCACCAATCATTCAATATCTGTGCAATTAATCCGGTGATGTGATTGTATATTGTTCCACTATATGATGGAGTTTCGATAACGGCATAGTTTCCATACCAGTTTGTGCCATTCACATCATTCTGTGTTCCAATTGAAAATCCTGGCGGATCAGTTGGAGATTTCTTCCCATTCATAGACGACATTCCCAATTCATTTGCATCACATTGGTTTGAGGATCGAGTTGGATAAGTCGCTTCTAGTACTTGTTTAGTACTAAGATCAACTTTTGCCCAAGCTGTCCATCCAACATTACACGAAACCGGTGCAGATGCATTAGCTGGTAATCGTAGAACGACTATCGCATCATTCCATGTAACAGAATTTCCAGATTTTGTTCCTAGGTATCCCATGCCAGCAACTTGCCATTGATCAGACCAAGCCCTGACTCCAGATATGTTTAACACAGCATTTGCTATGTCTTTTTTATCTGTATCTGATAGAGTAGGATCAGCAGGAGGCGCTTGTGATTGTTGTATGCTATCTGGAACTCGTAATGATGAATTTGTGGTAGCAGCCCAACTCAACTGTGGTAGAAGCATTGTCGGAGATAAAACTATCATTGCTATAACTAGGATAGCAATTGTTGTATCACTGATTTTTGTGTTTTTGAAGTTAATTTTTGTCATTGTCCTGTACACTACAAAAATAATTTAGATACCTGTCATAGATTTCTCTTGTTGTCTCAGTCTTTATACCAGCATTAAATTTTATCAGGCTTCTGTCGTGCATACCATATTATGGCATACAGATATTTTAAACCCTAATGTTCACTGCCGTAAAGACTTCTTAAACCATACTTTTTGTGGCTTAAAATTTTAAATCAGTATCTAGTCCTAGCCCTGTCAAACGGTCAAAGACGGTCAATTTTGATAAAACAGCCTGTAAGTTGTTCGGTGTAAATCCAAAGTCTATCTAAAAACCAAAACCTATCCCTCACATTCAAGGAAAGGGTCTCGTGAAATGAGAGGGAAAAAGTAGTTTTCCCCCCTGCCAAGCGTAGACTTCGTCAGAAGTCGAAGTGCGGAGTCATCGTCAAATGACGGAGTCCCTCCCTCAACGGCGAACGAATGAGGGCGAGGGTCGCAAAGCGACCCGAGAGGTGACCTACGGTCACCGTCCCGAGTGAGTGAGAGCGGAAGCGGTCAGTCGTAAAGACTGACCGTATTTGCGAAGCAAATATGAGACCTTGAAGGAAAAAAGAGGGTGGCTGAGCGTAGCGAAGACGGGTGAATTTTTTTTTTGAAAGGACGATACTTGTGCTCTCACTCACTAAGTTCGTCCCGTAGACTCAAAAGTCGGGGCTGGGCGACCTGAGGAGCGAAGCGACGATTGTCGATACCCAGAGAACTCATTCGTGAGCCGTTCAAACAAGTGGAGTGCAGAGAGGGTGGCTGAGCGTAGCGAAGACGGGTGAATCGGCACGGAGTGGAAATGAGCACATCTTTGTATAAAAATACAAAACCTGAAATATTTGCTATGCCATAACATAGTGAAGATAACATGCAAGTAGTCAAGAAAAAACCTGTAATTGATGCAAATGGTTATGAACTTTCAAAAAAGGTTATGAAAAAGCTCATAGCTAAAGAAAAAAGTGCTTAAGACAGAAATCTGTTTTGAATTTATTAGCGTCTCATAAATACGGCTATAATCATTAAGAAAAGAGTTGCCTAAAATAGAAATTCGTTTTGAACCATGTACAATAGTTCATGTTAGCGGTGAAAATTTTCCAGGTCAGGAAGCAAAGGATCGTTATTATCTGATAATTTCAGAATATTCTAGAAATCCAGCAAATGAAACCTTCATGTGTTTACCAATAACATCATGGGAAGGTGATGATCCATTCATGATTAAAATAAACGCTCAAGATTTAGAAAAAGGAAGTTTTGCAAAACCCAGCCAAGTTGTATGTGATAATATTTTTACCTTCCTGAAAACAGATGCCGATTCTGAAAAAGGTAAAGTTACAAGTTTGTTTTATACCAAAGTCACAAAATTGCTCAAGGAAAAAATATTAAAAATTTAATCCAGTTCGCCTTTAACTCATGATTCTACAATGTGAATGAACAGTAGATATCAAGATGAGAAAATGTCACGAATCGTTTAAAGGTTAATTTATCTGTGTTGTACTTGTCATCCGTATTGGTGAAATTTTGGAAAAAGAAACCCAAAGAGTTGAGTGAGCCAAATGAGATTGACTCATTAATAGATAAAGGAGGGGCTCTTTACAAGTTAGGCAATTATAATCAAGCCATAGAATTTTTTGACGAAGTATTAAAAATAGAACCAAATAATTTTTTTGCATTATACAATAAGGGGCTTTCACTTTCACAACTAGGCAAGAAAGAAGAAGCCTTATTTTTTTATGATGAATCATTGAAAATCAAACCAGAAAACGTTTTAGCTTTAGTCAATAAGGGTCTTGAACTTTGTTATCTAGATAAATTTGAAGAGGGATTGTCATATATGGATAAAGCATTAGAAATACAACCAGAAAACGTTTATGCATTATATCAGAAAGGAGCAACACTTGCTGAACTGGGTAAGTATGATGAAGCAATAATTTGTTATGATAAAGCATTGAAAATAAATCCACACTATATTTTCGCTTTAAGAGGGAAAGGCGATGCACTTTCTAAATTAGGTAAAGATGTTGAAGCTAAATCGTATTATGATGAGATATTAAAAATAGCACCAAATTTTAAAAATTGGAGTAATGAGAGACTGAAAAAAAATTCAATGGAAAAAGGAGAAATCCTATGCAATGGTATGACTTTTAGCTTCATAATAAAACCTCAAGTACCTGAAGACGGTCGGGGTGAAATAGGTCATTATCTCATAAATGAGAGCGGAATGTTGGAACATTTTGAAGACTCGACTCAAAAATATCAAGACGAACAAGATAGAACAGTAGTGACAATACGCTTTTTGAAAAGTAAAATTTATTCTTCTATTGATGATCCTTTCGTTAAAGAAATTAATGAATACTACACTAAATGGGTCATTGATTTAGTCCAGCAGACCAGCTATACTTGTAAACTTTTAGAATCAGGAGTCTTGGTGGATATGCCACATAATCAGAAATTGGCAATTTATAATTTGGATAACAGGATTACACCAACAGTATATAGAGAATTGAAAGATAGCATATTGAAACAGCAAATAGAAGCGGAACGAGCACCTCCAATCATATCCAAACCTGAAGCAGTAAAAGCAATGAAAGAACTTCAAAAACTTAGCGAAGATGCACCATTACATTCTATGGAACAGATAAAACAAAATGCCAAAAAATTTCCTAATGATAAATTTTGGCAAGACGTAAAAAATCCTGAAGAATTTGATTTTAGAGGACGTGCTAACAGTGCTTTTCTTTTGGGTGAATATGAAAAGTCCATAGAATTTTGTAATGCAGGATTGCAAGTTAATCCGAAAAGTCCATTCCTGTTTTATATGAAAGGTAGGTGTAAAGGTAATCTTGGAAATTTTAAGGAAGGTATAGAAGATTTACAAAAAGCTATAGAATTAAGACCTGATTTTGAAGACGCTTATGCTGATTTGGGCATTATTCATCAAAACATGGGTCTACATAAAGAGGCGATAGTGTATTATGACAAGGCATTGCAGATAGAACCCGATAATGTTGAGATATTCTATAACAAAGGCGTAGCATTAACTAAGTTAAAAAACTATGATGAGGCTATAGCATATTTTAACGAGGTAATAAAAAAAATACCGCATCATGTTGGCGCCTTAGTTAACAAAGGTCAAATCCTCTCAGAATTGGGCAATTATGAAAAATCAATAACTTGTTTTGACATGGCATTACAAATAGAACCGGATAATGCGGTTGCATTATATGACAAAGCTATTGCATTAGAAAAGATAGGAAAACATGATCAAGCCAAATTTTTTTATGATAAAGCATCACAAATAGGACAAAATGCATAGAAACAAGAATTTCAACAACTAATTTCTTTCTAATCTACCTGATGCAGAATCTCTTTCATATTTTTCAACTAATGATTTTATTTAGGCTAAACGGAGAGTTTATGGATAGAGAGAAGGTAGATAGAGGATTAAAGATTGAGGACTCATCTTTGATAAACGGTTATCAAATATTTCATAATTACATTAGGCAACATCAATCATTAGACGGCAAGACACCAATGAAGTTTGTGAGATAATAATTCAAGGTCAAGATAAATGGAAAACCTTAATTCAAAATGCAAGTCTGATAAAATAGATGGGTTGTAGGTTTGGCAAGCATAACTATCGGTATACGCAAGGTGTTTTTCGTTGTAAAAAGTGTGGTCATGTAACGTACAAATCTCATAACAGAAAAAAGAATAAAACAACAACGATTCTAATTCCCGTTATTATTGTAATTGCAATAGCCGGATATTTTGTCTATCAAACTTACGGAACGCCTCAATCGATACAAAATGAAGTGAATAATATAATTTCGAATACAGGTAATACTATTCAACAAATATCTTCACAGAGCAAGCAATCAATTTCGAATTTGCAAACTACTGTGGCATCCTCCCCAAATGAAGATAACCGTATACCAATTGCAGTATATGATAATTGTCAATCAACGGTTCGTACAGATTTGAAGAGTGTCGAAACATTCTGTTACCCTTCGTATAAACAATTCAAATTTCCTATACCCGCAGCCTTAGAACAAGGGTTACAATCTGGTGAAGCCTTAACCCTAGTGAAAACTACAGTATACCAATATAGCACTACAGATTTCAAAATTGGATTATACGATCAAGTTGGAGAAAAAAATTATACTGTAACGCTTTGGCAATTGCCCCAATAATTCCTCCCTGCGAATGTTTTTGATAAATATGTCCCGACCAAAAACTAGTCAAATTATGTCTCCATAGATTGTACAGAACCCATATGGCACTAAATTTGCAGATAAGTTAAAGTGTAAGATTATGCATAATATGACGTCCAATGGACAAAGGATTGAAAACAATGGATAACGAAGAATATGAAGAAATAGCGGAAATTGTAAAGGCAGGTCTTGAGAGCGGAACATCTATGCAGATCATAAAGGAGTGCATAGGTCAAGTAACTCTTAGGAGATGGGTTTTGGAGTTGCCTAAAAGAACGCAACGAAAGCAAAACCTAATCCCGCTAAGAAGAAAGTAGTTACTCTATGTGTGTGGTGAAATTTAGTAGCCCACACTACCACATTATCCAAGCCAATTATTGAAAGACCGGATCGCTTTTCGTTTCAACTTATCGCATCAAATGCATTTATTTTCTTTTTAATAATTTTAATTTTATTTTTAATTTTTCTCGTTCCATTAGTTTTAATTCAGCATCAATTTCTTCATCATTTTCAATATCACCAAGTAGCCCAAGCAAGAAATCAAATATTTTATTGATCATTTTTTCAATTGTTTTCTGTTCTTCTTGAAAGTGTAGTAAAACAAACCCTCTAAAAAAACAGGTATGCTGATACTCTCACTTTCTGATAAAATTTCCAAGTAGGTTATGACTGAAGCAAAAGAGACCTCATTAAGTAAAAACAAAATGGAAGCGTAAATCCCGCTTACGAGGAAAAACGCTACCGCTAAAACTAAAACCTGTCCAACAACAATCCATTTTTTATTTCGCATTTATCCAAACTTCTTTTGTGCCTTATCCTGTTCGATCCTTGCGAAATCCATCACTTTTTCGCTGATAGTGACCACTAATTCCGAATTGTTAGGTATTGCAAAGGCATTAGAAGTTAGTTCTGAAATGAGCAAGTGAACAATGTTCATGTCTACACTTTTTGCAAACACTCTCTTACTTGACATATTACCGCTAACAGAATCCTTTTGCCCGTTCCATATTTCTAAGGTCGCTTTTGACATAGTTTCATCTTCAACTACAAAAGCAAAAACAGATGTATTGCAACCTTCCGCAATAGTTTTTGTCTGTACAGTCGTAACTCTTTTGTATTTTGGCTTGAGAATCATGAACAAATCATATTCGATTTTGTTCTCCTTGTCGTGATACTGCCTTACAACTCTGTATGTTTTCTCTTTTTCTATATTTTGGTTTTGCATTTTATTACCAATATACTATTGTACCGTACATTCTAAATACCCATCACACAGAATCTTTTACTTTTATCCAAACTTCTTTTTCAATTTATTCAAAACTGCATCATTGGGATCCATTTTTTCTTTTCTACTATGCCAATAAAGAATTATTCCTAATACTAATGCAATAATACCAATACTCAAAAATGTTAATTGTATTTCACTTAATTTTGATATTAAAAACAAGATAGCAATACCCGAAAAAGGTACAAAAATAAAAGCAAGGGCTTGTAGTAATGCCTTGGAGCCACCATGCTTCCCTATTACTGCATCATTAACCGCTCGCATTTCCGCATAATTATTTTCTTCAAAAGATTTATTCTTTTTATAATTTTCATACGCCCCTTTGTAAATATGTGCAACACAGCCAAGCACCAATACAATAATACCAATAGGAATTATTACAAATAATAATTTAAAATTAACAATCCCTGCAACTAATGAAACAATCACAAGACCGAAAGTGTAGACTGCCAGTATTTTCTGAAAAGTACTAAATCCCTGTTTTATCACAAGTCCACTATTTTTCAACTTCTCCCAAGAATTGACCTGCTCTCGTGTCCAGCCTTTCGGTATTTCTCGAAAATATTTGAATCTGAAAAACAAAGGTGTACCGATAAACAACAATATCAGCACCCCAAACAGCCAAGTATAATTTTGTGCATTTTGTCCTTCAATTCCTAAAAGACTCATCGTTCCAATTGCAAAGATTAAACCCAGAAAAACCCACGCTTTACTTGAAGTAAAGTGAAACAAATGTGAGAAAAAATTATCTTTAATTTCTCCATAGTCCTTTCTTGGCTTTGGTAATTTCTCCAATTAGGTCTCCGAGAGAACTTTGGCAATTTCTGGTATAAGGCACATTTTTGCCGTGCCGTTCTTCACATTTGCCAAAACAGAATACCTCTGCTTCATTTTTTGAGTCGGTAAAACCAGAAGGACTCTACCAGAATATTTTCCAAGCCTATCATCGAATAATTTGAGTGATTCTTTACGCCCTGTCTCTACTTCAACAATCCATTCAATTCCTCCCTTAGATATTTTAAAATCTGGCATTTCCGTCCCCCTGCTTGCTCTCTCATCTACCTTCCACCCTGCTTCTACAATTTCATCTTCAGTTTTCTCTAACATTAAATTATGAAATTGTTCTGTACCTGGTATAGAATAAAACAACACCTCAATTTTTTTATACACTAAATAATCTGTAATAATTTCCTCTGTTGATACAAGTTTTCTTAAAGGATTTCTTACATTAATTGCATCTTCAGAATTAAAACCAAGTGCTTTTCCAATACCATAGCCGTGTAAAGAAATAGGTGACTTTGTCAACACCTCAATTATTTTCGCATCCAAGTGCAAATCTTCTGTAACTTTAGCATCTTCAAAAATTTCCTCTTTCTTGATTTCATTAGGAATATTTTGTAAAGCAAGATGATTCTCCCAAGCCTCTTTCCTGACTTTATCTAATCTTGTCATATCTAATTCAAAAACATAGCAGTTATCGAGTGCGTGTTCTTGCGTCAAGTCAATAAATTTATGACCTCTTATTAATTCCCAAAATTGCCTGAGGAACTTGTCCGCAAATCCTTCTATGTCTTCCTCGTTTTGTGTTTCGTGAGCAAATATAGTTCCAAATTGTTTATTCTTGGGTGGAACATCAGAGTAGTTTTGAGTTGCCAAGTAAAGAATCAGCCTAGTGCGACCCTCTCTTAGTACGGTTGATAGGTGGCTTGTTTGTGCTAGGTTGACTAGACGAAAACTTTCATCAATGGCTAAAATCGAATTTTTATTTTTACATTTTGAAAAAATATCTCTAACAATATATTCTAAAAAAAATACCTTCGCAATTTCGTTATCACCAAACGTTCCAAAATCAAGAACATAGTTGGATTTTAAATCAGTCCAGTCAATATCCAAACTCCCTTCTTTTCCAGCATTTTTAAGAAATTGTACATCCCCTTTTATCGCATCTAAAACAGCCCTATCAAAATTCCCCCTGCCTTTCATAGCCTTCTCTATTGTATCTTCAAAATCTTTCCAAGTCTTGATCTCTCCATAGGTAGTTAACAGTCTGTAAAGTTGTGTCATGACAGTATGTGCCATCATACCTCTTGCTGTTAAATCCGAGTAGAGTGCTGTCAAAATAGAACCTACAAAAGCATGGTGATTAGCAAAGATATTACTTGGTAGTTTTTTCGTCATGTCAATTATAGAAAAATTAGGAAGTGCAAAGTCGTGAATAACTCCTTCTTCCATAGTTTTTGGGCTACACACTACGGCAAACTTTGGCTCTCTGCTAAATTTAGCACATTCTTCTTTATCCGTCTGTAACCATAAAAGTTCAGCAAAAAGCGAACTTTTTCCAGACCCTACCTTTCCAACATCAAGTATGGAAGGTGCAGTTTTTTTATTAATCCACGCTATGATGTCTATTGCTTGTTTTACAGGATCAATCTGCGGTACTTCCTTCTTAATACCATTATTTTCTTTTACGACATAATGACCTATTCCAACAATATCAGCATCTGATTTTGGTTTATTATTCTTGAATATTTTCCAAAAACCCAAACTACCAACCACCAACGCTAAAATTAAAAATTGTTTCAGCATCACCAAAAGTAACAATGCCGACAATATGCTGACAATTAAAACATAATGTACGTCCTTTTGAAGATGTATTATTCAATAACCCGTATATGATATGTACCGTACATTCTAAATATCTATGCGAAGGAATCATTTTCTTCCTCTTTTCGTAAAATGTAATCTAATTCTTCAAATTCTGAATAATTTACAAATTTTTTCAAAGAGACCTGTTTCAATCTTCCCACAAAAACATTTGGTTTGCTACGAATTTTGATTAGAAATTGACGGATTTCTGCCTTGATATTATTATCTCTGTTCTCTGCTTGAACTTTAGCAAAAGCAAGGTCAATATCGCCAGTCCTTTTTAAATCACCAAAGAAAGTGTAAATCGAATTAACATCAACTTTACCGCTACCATTCAAAGACTTTATCGCTACTGCTAATGGCTCAAAGCCACCTTCTTGATGATGTTTTTTTGAGAACCATGTTTTGTATGATGCAATGGTAGTTGGATAGACTAGCCCTTCATACCACTTTTTCTTTCCGTGAAATTTTTCATCTTTATTTGGACAAAGATGTCCAAAATTGTCGGGAAGATTTTTCTGTAACAGTGATGCAATCAATGACATATTTTCCACGTCCCGTTCTTTGAAATTATTATTTACAGACTTGGATTCTACCGAAACCATTGTTTCAAATAGATTTGCTTTATCCAAGTAGGAAATTAATTTCTGATATATTTCAGAACTTCTTTTTTCGCTGTCTTCTGGTTTTACTATTACCGCCACAGTATGCGAAAAACTATAATTTTTCATCAACTCTTTTGCGACAGCAATTCCAGCAATAGAATGACCGCCAGAAGAAAGTATCATTATCAATACAGAACCCTTTCGAGCAGATATTTTCTCTAAAATAGATGGCATGACCTCTTTTACCTTTGGAAACCAATCATAGACTAAATCTAGGACTTTACTTAGATCCTTCTCAAATTCTGAGCCATTTATTAGATTCCTCAGAGTATGACAAAAGTAACCACGCTTACTTGACAATTTTCTAAATAATTTACCTCGTTTGTAGACATCTACATCATCTCTTTCAAAATGCACATTGATTGCAATGTTTTGCATTTTTGCCGTCTTTAGAATTTTTAATAACTCAAGGTGATTATTTCCAGCTGAATCGCCCACGGAAACAATTACTAAAGGACTTTGCAAAACTCTGCCTTTCAATCTTTTTGTAGCTCTTGCAATATAACCAAAAACTGCGTTCATTTTCTAATCCTCAGAGCCCTCAGAGTGTCTTCGGTATAGGAAAAATCCAACTATGCCACATACCGCAATTCCTATAATTATCCAAGCAACTATCGGCACTTCAAAGTCATTTGTTGGTGGAATAACTTTCTCGGTTTGTGTAGCCTCAATTATCAAAGAATAAACCGAGTTTCCCTGCTGAATTACATTTATTGTGGAACTTGAATTTTGCATTACGGCTGAAAATTCAATAACAAAATTTCCTCCTGCTATACGATGTTCAGAATAGATGAAATTATGAAGATTACTAACAACTTGATCAGGCTCAGATTCAATAGAAATTTTTCCGTATAGATAGGAATTATTTTCAATACCAGTAATGATACTGGGCGAGCCACTTGGAATTTCAATAACTCTATCGTTTGCTGTGAGTTCTACCCCTGTAACACCCTGAGCATATGCAGGAATAATTAATCCAAAAATAAAAAATGAAATTATTCCTGAGAGATATGTAATCCTCTTATCTCCTATACTCATGTTTGTTCTCTAAGCTCCTCGAGATGATCTTCCAATTCTTGTCTTGTATGCTGTCTTAACGGATTTCCGCAAGATGCACATCGAATCTCTTTTTGCATGCACCACATTCAGCAAAGTGTATTAAAGGATTGTTCCCGTTTACTACACTTACAGTGTAGTTAGTCATAACAGCATTATATCAGAACCGACTACTCTTCAGTCGTGTCAAAATCTCTTGGAATATCTGATGATCGAGTAGAACAACAAACACTTTTGTTATATATTTTTCTTGAAAAACCAAAACACGGCTTCAAATTTTCAGAGTTACGTGATGAAATGTCAAAAGCGATGAACAAAATAATAAGAGATGGAACACTTGCCGAATATCTACAGGATTTTGAATCAAAAGAATACATTACTAAATCAGATGGAAAATATCAATTAGCAATTGATTCTTCTCAAATTGATTCTGTTGTCAACAAATATGATGAAGTATTAGGTTCAGACATTCCACTTGAGCAGAAAGTAAATATCATTCTTCCTCGTTATCAGGCTGACGCACTTTTGCTCTTTAACACATTAATCACGACCGACATATCTGCCAACCATAATTTTGCGGATCTTGCAAAGCTTGTCAGAAAGACATTTTTTAAGACCGTATCTTATTTGCCAGAGAAGGATCGTCAAGCTTTTTGTTCACACATAAGCGACAAACTAACCGTTACAGAAAATCAACTCATACAACAAATTTCACAAAACCGCATAAAATATCTTCGAGAAGATAACTACAATAAACTAGGAATTTCAGAAAATAAATCTAATTCTTCTTCAACTCAGCCAGAATCCCGAAAACAGTTTTAAGTTTAGACTCTAACTCAAGCATTTTCATAGTCTGTTGCTCACTCATAGTTTCCACTTTCTTTTCTGCCTCAACTCTTCTAAGTCGTTCTCTCTCAGAATTATCTAAAGTCAAATCTGGGATCGCTTTTTTGAATTCCTCAAATAAAATATTTGGCGACGGATTATGATATGTAGTATCCGTAGGAATTAATTTATTAAAATGTCCCATTAGTCGCTCTGCTAAAGAAATGTTAATTTCTCTGTTATTTTTTAAGATCGTATTAAAACGGTGACGGAAGGCATGAAACATTGATTTTTCGTATCTGAGACCATCTCCTTTACCTCTTACTTTTTTCATTATCTCATGTAGCATAGATTTGTAGCCTTTGAGACTCATGGGTTTAGCTTTACCTATTGCCACACGGTAAGTATTCCTAAATAATGGACTTTCAGGCGTTAGATACTCACCTGCTTTACGACGTTCCTCTAAATACATGTCTAAAACATGGCTTGACTCACTAGTGCAAAAACTAAAGTATTCTTCAGTTGAATTTTCGTAAAAACTGACACTCTTACAATTTTCTGGCATATCCGAGATGTGTTTTATCTTTAGGTTTTCTAGTGCCCCAATCCTGCAACCCGTAGAGGCTATCAAATGAATAATAGCCTTATTCCTTAGAGACGTAGTTAAACTAAGAAAATGTGTGATTTCGTCATTTGTCCAAGCCTTTCCACCAAGTGTCTTTAGTCTTTGAGGTGACATTTTGCGTATTTTCTTAAAATTCAAAATTTTATCATTCATTGAAAAAAATAACTCTAACGCACAAATCTGTCCATCAATAGACGATTTTCTTAGACCCCGTGATTTTAGATGAATAATGTAATCCTCTGTTAGTTCTTGCAGATAGTTGTCTTTTAGTTGAAGTAAGCCATTAGCTTCTTTAATCTTGACAAAACGTAAAAAATAGTTATAGCCTTTGGGTGTACCTTATCGGATAAAGTGTGGTAATGTGTTACAAGTGAATAATTTGCAATCAAAAAATGATACGATCATGTATTATATCACGATTCCACATGGTTCAGAATTTTTTTGATTTTGAAAACTAGTGATAGTCTACAATTACCTTCTGTTTTGGTGCAATGGTAAACACGACTACATTGTTGTCAACATGGCAGTCAAGCTTGTTGCTTACCTTTTCCAATACCACTTGGTTGTACCCTGCAATAAACTGAGACCATTTCAGGCCTCTTGTATGCTGGAACGTCAGTCTGTACAGATTGTTGACGCGTTCGCAACTAAAGGAGTACCATCCACTATACTTGCCAAACTTCTCATAGTATGAATCTATGATGGATGTAATGTCGAGATTCCCATGGAAGAGGGCCAACAGCGCCCCAAAGTTGCGTGTTGCCTGTTCTCGTGCTATCTCCCTCAGATAATCTGTATCCATGTCTGATATCATTGCTATAAAGCACGGGTCTGCAAATGTTATAGCGCCGATCTTGCCAAGTGGGGAGTCAAAAGAGAGCCACTTTCGAAGTATCTTGTTGAGCAAAGCGCTTGGATTAGAGTCATGTGCGACAGACTCTCTTTCCAACCCGTCTAAAATATCTTCATATACACTAAACGTTCTCTTGGCTGTCTTGTGTTTTCTTGGATTATACATATCTACTAATCAACTGCACAGGACAGTTTACAGGACATTTTCCTATTTAAGAGATCCGCATCATTATACCATAACATACAGGGAAATTATAGAAAAAATTCCCAATAAATTGTTACCAACAATTTATCAATGATACAATGAAAAACTCAATCATTGCCAAGGGGAGACTATAACACACTTACGCTGCGAAACGAGACATATGATAGAATCATTGCAGCTATTCACAAGGTAAAGAAGAAGAACCGCAGGATGTACACAAGCGATTTCCTAGAGATGCTGCTTGATCTGTACGAGAAGAAATCAAAATAGAAAAGACTTGCAAAACTTGATTATGATACCTATATACAGAGAGTGATATTTTTGGTTAAATCTAGATTGAATCAAAACTTAATTACCAGCTTTTGAACCGGACATTAATTCCCTATCAACATTTGAGTAAATATCATTATTTTTTTCTTCCATAGTTATTATACGTACGGTACACAAAGTATTAGACAAGTTTTACTGAAATTTAAATTTCACTTACCAATTTAATAACAAGAGGAACGTAAGAAATTGGTTTTTGATTTATAAAAGATCAACGGTGAAAACATGGACACAAATTCAAGATCGCATATCGTGATTCCTGATGCAAACGTATGCCTTGCATACTCGGTAAATCACAAGTACAGGACACATAACAAGAAGACGGTTCATGTACGCACTATATACTCTGAGGCAGTCGAGTACTATCTTGCTTCTGAGATACCAAAGAGATCCATCTATGTAATAAGAGCAATAGAGCTTGAGACTCGCAGAATGATGGATAAAGTACTCAGGGAGGCAGTACGCAGGGCAGGACTTTTGGTAAGAACTAGAAAGAGCCTGATGGCACCGTCATTTTCAAGGTTTTACAACCTGTATGACATCATATCTCCAAGCTATTATGAATTGATTCCTGACGCTTGTCTGTTTTACATCGATATCTGGAAGGACCCAACAAAAGATTCCAAGAAGAAGACTTGGGAGTCCATTAAGAAGAGACAGTTAAAGGATGGACCTCCAACAGGCAACGACCTGGTAATACTTGCAACTGCTGCAAAATTAGCAGAGCGATATGAGGTAGAGATTTTTACCTTTGATCATGATTTCATTGTTTTTTCAGATGAGATCAAGAAAGTCTTCAATGTCAATATAGTCAATGCTGGAATGATACCGCATTAAGATCATTTCATAGTTAACGATGCACATTGAATGGGTTTTGATATTTCACAAGTGTGACATGAATAATTCTGAGCATAAATGTAGAGGAGATGACATCAGATTGATAGAAAACAGGATGAAGATGATACAAGTTAAATTCTAAAACTAAAAAAGAATTCAAATGAAGATTAAGAATATAATAAATCAGAAATAAGATTCTGATCAAAATAAAAAAATTACAATGAATTCAAATGTTAAAACCTGAAAAAGATGATAATCTGAAAACTATAGGGTTTTCAAGGAACAGAAAATAGGAAAAGAAAGTTTGTAAAAAGAAAAGAAAAAATATAGAAGTATTTAATGCCAGCCTCTTTGTTTTAGTATGAAATAAGTACCCAGTTTAACGCATGCATTAGTTGAAAAATCCGGTTTTGCTACTGGATTGTATGCAGGATCTTTGCATTCACCATTAAAATTCACGGCTTTACTAAAATCTCCCAGTACAATAAAAGGATGACTTTTCACCGAATGAAAATCTCCTGAATTGGGTGCAATACCGTTTGAAATTTCAAAAATACCCGTCCTATCAGGAGTGAAAGAGAACGTAAAGTTTTTAGGATCTTCCTTTCCGGTAAAGTTTTCTGAATCAGTTATAGAATTATTTCCCTCAATGATGCTGTAAAAGGCATATCCACTAAAGTTTTTACTGTCAATATTGTAGGTAAACATGATGTTGACTTTCTCATGCAATTTTAGTGCGGCTAATGCCGTCCCGTTTGTGGAGTAAAAACGGGATTCAGTTAACTCTGCAAAGTTATCGGCAAACGCACTTGGGACGACTATGATTATAAAAATAGATGTGAACAAAAAGAAAAATTTGTTCATTAAAATAAAAAGGGTGTGGAGATATTTAAGATGTCCACGCGTAGTTTGTTGCTGTCACGGTCCATTGGTATGGAGCGTCATTGCCTAAGTCGTAATTGTTACTATTTATTGCACAAGAGGCACCTGGGTTGTTGTTAACGTCGAAGTTCCAAGTAGAACCTTCATCTACTGTTCCCGTGATCTCTGTGGACGCTCCGCTAGTAGTGGTACAAGATGAACCATAGACAGACAAGGCACCATAAGCGTGACCATCGTTGCCGCCGCCGTCATAGAAAATTGATGTATCAACGGGGGCTGTTCCACTTTCGGTATCCGATGAATAACAAATACCATAATCGCAGCTTTGTGGATCTGCATACAAATATGCCTCATCATCGACGTAGGTAATTGCGTATGCTTTTGGTAGCAATAAGCTGGATATATCCATAGCTGGTATTGTGGTCGATCCTCCTTTGTATAATCCCTTGTTGAGTATATGCTCCATGCCTGTGTGATCACAGTTTATGTCATATTTACAGACAGCAACATTGGCTACCATAGTCCAATATGACGGTTCTTGCTGGTGTAATTCGGGAGCCACGCTTCCTTGTGCCGCCATTTCATCAAATGTGGCTACATCTTGTGGAACCAATTGGAGATAGTTTGCGGGCACAATTGCCGCCATTCTTGCATCAATTCCTTCTATTGACGTAGGCACCGTATATTTTGACAGAACCCAATCATGGAATTTTGCAAGAGGTCCAGTTGCATTGTATGTTCCCAGCAATTTTTCTTTTGCCATTGACAATGCCACTAGTTCGTATCCGTAGCCCATCTTTCCGATCATTGTATCAAAATTATGAATACGGATATTGTCCTTCTGCATAACTTGATTCCATCCATTGTTTTGGAGTTTTGCGTTCACGTAATCATTTATTGTGTTTTGATTCATTGTGAACTCTTCTGGATTCTTGTATTGGCCTTCCCACTGAGCTGCTGGTCTATCCATGAGTTTGTAGTCAGGTATTTTGTCTTGTACAGTTGCAGATACATTAATTGCAGTAGCTGGAACTAACAGTATCATAACAAGTGCTGTGATTGCCATAATAGTTTTGGACTTGTTGTTTTGTATTTTCATTTTATCATTTTCTCCTTTTGCTTTTTGTGTGTATAAAGTGGCCTGTCTTCATACCGCACGATCGATTGGCCATGCCATGTATTTTACACGACATATCGCGGTTATGGTAAAGCATGTTCTTGCTGTTTCACGATATTCTAGATAAGCAGGATGTCTACAAAGTTCGACAATGTTCTACATTGTGAAACAAAACATACTATATCTCAAAAGAAAATGTTACAACATTTGGTGTTACTTCGATGAATTTTACAGGCTTTGCAATTATGGATTCTATCAATGCAGTCAGAAATTCCCTCAAATGAATTGAGAATTTCATGTTGATGTCATGATTTACTGCAAACCAGTGAAACCTGTCATTTACAATCTTGTGCTGGTGAGGACCCAGTCTGCCAAGCCACAAGTTTAGAAATTCTATCAGTGTATCATTGTTGCAGTCTTGAAAAAAATATGATATATACTCTCTTGCTATGACAGAACCCAACTCTGTTGCATCGCTAGAGAGACTTTTTTCGTTTATCCTAGGTAACCACTTTCTGAGAAAATCCTTGGGAACAGGTACAAAGCCCAGATCCTCAAAATATTTGAATCGCCTAGTGTATGCTTCCAGTACTTCATTTACCAAATTGCTTGTAGAGACGCCTTTCTTTCCAGACTCTTCCTCGAGCTCTGTTAGTACCTTGCTATTAATCCTAAATGAATAATGCACTGTTTTACGCTTGTTTAGCATGGTCATGGTACAGTATATTTTGTGTACCGGACAGGTCATACTTAAGGGATCCGTACGTATGTTAAGCAAGAATCTTAGTAGATATAAAAAAAATTATGGCTTACAATTGTTAATCAATATTTATTTAATTGATCATGTATACTGTACCCAATGCCAAGAAAAGAGTACAAGACTATTACAATAAAAAATGCTACGTATGAAAGATTCCTAAAAATCATTCAGGAACAAAAAAGAAAGACACCCAGAATACATCATACAGAATTTCTGAAATTACTATTTGACATGTATCAGAAAAAATCATCAGAATGGCATCATAAAGAAATTGACAAGATAAGGAAAAGCAAGTAACAAGCAAGATGAAAGGTCACAGTATGTACACAAGCAAGTTTGTAGGAATGTTGTTTGATCATTCAAGTTTCACTAGAGGATAAAGAGTTTGACAGAGATAAATCACTCAGATGATTGCACATGCAATACCTGCCTTGCTATAGATACGGGTGTCATGTTAGGAGTATTATATCTTGAAAGCAAGGACCAGGTAGGTCTGACTGACTCATTTAGGGACATGGTATTTCAAAAGTTAAAGCATGTAATTAAGCTATCAAAAAATTTGAATGGTTTAATCATAGATCCAGATGACGAGATACTTGGAAGGACAGTTGTTTCTGTACTTTCTGAGGATTATGGCATATCCAACATTAAAGAACTCTACAACATGACTGATGCGGTCATCAGGATATTGAAGATTAAAAAATAATTAGATTACAGTGAACAGGTATTGTAAATGGTAAAAATTAGGATTGAAGATATAATAGAATGAAGATTAACAAAGATCAACTGTAACGGATGTTAACAAGTACTAGACAATCTAAAAAATCATAAAAACAAAAAAGAAATGCAGGAATCAAATGTTAAAAACCAGCAGAAAAGGATAATCTGAAAACTATATGGTTTTCAAGTACAGAAAACTAGAAGGAAAGTAAGATACTGAAACTACAAAAAGAAAAATAAAATAAAAAATAATATACGTATAATATGGCGGAAGGTAGCTTTTTGATCAAAAACAAGGAAATTTTTACGAGTGTGTCATTCGTGAGTATCAAATTTCCTTACTTTTTTTGGCTACACAGCAGTGTTTTTGTTTCAAAAGATACATGCATCCAGCCAACGAGGTGCAAAACAAATCAATAACACCCTATGGTTTTCACATACAATTCCACATGCTTTTCATTTTTAATTTTTCATCGTTATATCGTTATACCATGATACCAAAAATTTATTCAAGAAGAGTCATGAAGATGGGCCGTGAGCCGGAGCACTCGCTTATGGTCACAATCCCCAAAAAGATCTACGAGAAACTACAGATAGAAAAAGGCACCAAACTCTACTTTAAGCTTGAAGACTGCAGGTTTGTCGTATCAAAAGATATCAAGTCTCTTGATAATGATGGTATAAACAACAATGATGATACCACAATAATTGAATCCATAAAACAAACAAAAGAAGAAAGTCATCTAGACAAAAAAGAAGAGGATGTCATTGTTGACGGTGTGTCACTTGCTGAACTCCAGTACTAGATATCATTTGGCCAAGCTTGTAGAGCCCTGTTGCGTTAGAGTATACAGGATCCTTGACTAGTACAAGATTATCTGGTACCTTTCCCTGCAAGGATTCGTATAGTCCAGGGACGAGTGCTCCTCCACCGGATAGATAGATCTTGTATGGTTTATTCAATCTGGTCTTAAAAGCTGCCAGCTTGTTGGATAAGATGCTAGTCAATGAATCTATCTTCTTTTTGTCTATGGTATTTTTTTCCCAGTCAATATATGCAAGATCGTCTTCGTCGTACAGATAGTCACAGGCCTGCGGAATTGATACCCCGGAGACTGGCTTGAGATTCTCAAAGAGTGCAAGCTCTGTCGTACCCTGACCTATTGATAATACCATTCCAGTCCTTGTATCTTCTGCCAACAAAGTACCAATTGATTGTGGAATGACAAGTACCCTCTTTGGCTTCAAGGTCCGCTCGACAAGCTTTTCAAGTTGCTGTCTTTGCAGTGCAGCACCATATGGAAGGCCCATTACAACAAGAAGCAAACCTGTGTCCCTCTCGTAGCCAAGTTGTCTTGTTGCCTCCCTGATTATAGATACAAAGGCCTTCTCCTCTGCCATTTTACCTTCAAGTACTGCCCTTACCAGGACAGTATCAGGGTAGCTTGACATCTTTCTTGCTTCGTATCCTACTGCATCGACTGTCCCTTCTTTGTTATTCTCCCACCTGGTCAATCTTCGGGTTCCATAAATGGATGGGAACGACTTTTTCAGATGGGCCGAGACACACTTGACAAAGCCAGTTCCTGCATCTATTGCTATTACATTGTTCTTGGTTTCGTATGCCATGATGATATAATAGAATGATACAAAATTAAAAAAAAATCAATTTTCGCCTGGATTGTCAAGATTGTTTTCGTAATATGCATCCGAATTGTTGCTATTTTTCCTGCCAAATCTGACTAGATCCTTTCTGTAATGCCATGTTGCTTTGCTGCCATATCTTCGTGACATGAATTCACGTCTCTTTCTTTTTCTCTCTCTTTCCTTCTGTGAACGAAGCTTTACAAAATCATTGTATGAAATTGAGACAAGATTCATCTCAACTAATCCATTCCATACAATTCTATGTATCTGTTTTCTGACTGAATTTATCCTGGTTATCATCAGATCATAGGTAGCATAGTTGTTGCGGTAAGTCCAGTATGAGTCACTTTCTTCCTTTGCGAGATCTATCTTTTTCTTTGCCAACATCTTCCCATAGATCTTCTTCATGTCGTGATACCTTTGAAATTTTATGACACAGACCTGTGATTGTTGCTGTAAGTTATTTTTTACAAAGCGACCATTATTCCCATAGATACTTTCGTGTACAAACCTGTCTATCTGATAGTCCAATCCTATCACAAGCTCGGTATCTGCACCCCATCCATACTTGTTACAGATCTTCTTTGGTATCAACACGTACCTGCTAGACTTGCCGCTTTTTTGTATTGTTGTAGTAATTTTTTTGTCATGTATCGAGTTTGGTGGCAACTCGTTGCTCCATAGGCTTAACAGAAAGCATCTAGAGTCTTCAGCATCATCGTAGAAATAACGATATCTTGTAAAGTTTGCAAGCCTTTTTGCCATCTCGCTATTCTGTGATTCAATCTTTCTCTGTAACTTTTTTGGAAGCGATATGATAAAGGAGCTCTTGCCCAGTTTCTTTTTTGTCTTCTTTATCTTCCTGATAAAATACATAATATACTTGAAAGAGTTTATTAGAAATTAAAAACAGAATTTCATAGCTTTAACGTAATGCATTTGTAAAATATTGTAATATTACGGATTTTGAATCACGTAATTAATGAATTATAAACAAGAAAAGAGAGTAAACTGGTAACAATCATGCGTATTTTTGATGAAAATATGCGATCAAATTTTATTCATTAAGAACCAGAAACTATAAGTGCTTCCTTTAAAT
>Ga0307373_10005075_pt1 | contig 21771 bp, 15 predicted proteins | sample OX2MG_FD_202534 | JGI IMG/M metagenome (GOLD analysis project Ga0307373, IMG submission 202534) | Soil microbial communities from Risofladan, Vaasa, Finland - OX-2 | ecosystem: Environmental > Terrestrial > Soil > Coastal area > Acid sulfate soil | place: Finland: Risofladan, Vaasa | collected...
CCTCTTCTGCAAATCGGCCCGGGTTGGCAGTTCCCCGTGTCCGGGAACATAGGTGACGGCCTTTAGAGCCAGCAATCCCCTCATGTTGATAATCCAACCTGCGGACGATCCGTGCTTGGCCAGATGGATCAGCGGGTAAGGAAACTGCAGGGTCAGGATATCGCCCGTAAACACGATCTTCTGGGCCGGGAGGTACACAAGCAGATCGCCGCTGGTGTGCGCTGGGGCGAAATGGAGCAAGCGGAGACGCACGCCGTCGATGGTGACGGTTTCGCTTTTTGTCACCGTGCGATTGGGAAGATAATCCTTTGGAGCGGCCATCGCCGGGTTCGGCCCATTTTCGGATTCTTCCATTTCCTTCTTGCAATTCGCGGTGGCGATGATCGTCAAGCCCTTGGGGAAACCGGCAAGCCCGTTAACATGATCCCCATCACTGTGCGTGAGGATTACCGTGGTCACGGGCTTGGGCGTTACTTTGGCAATGTCGGCGAGCATTTCCTTCGCCGAGTCCGCAGTCATCTTTGCGTCAACGACAATGACTCCATTGGTTCCAACAATAAATCCCGTATTCGCGCCCGCCCCTCCCGACGTCCAGTAGACACCTCCGGTCAGGTGCATCACCTTCAGCGGCGGGGGCTGCATTTGCGCCGCTGCCGCCGTAGCGAACACGGCCAAACCGATGGTCATTACAATTCCCAAAAACAGATTTTTTCGACTATTCATAATGGCATTCTCCTCGTGCGCCGGTTGGGCCGGCGGTGAACAGCGTAGGTAGTACCGGGGTTTTCATTTAGAGCTACAGAGCGAAATCTTTTTCGGACTTCCGTTCGGCGGGGAGCACGGCCCTTGGCTTCTTCTCGCGTTTCTCCCCTGACGGATCATACGACTCCGACGAGTCAACTTCAAGCTAAGCCATCTGGGTTTAAGCGCTCCATCTGTGCGGTTTGCGCGGGGGCAGGTGCTTTCGGATTCTCCATTTTCACGCTCGCAGTCGGGACGAAATTGAACCCTCCCGCATTCTGAAAATCGCCAGGCGCGGGGCGCCGGACAATTCCAGATGAGTCGCCGAACCACCCGTGGAACTGCGATCAGGTTGCGGCGGCAATGCGAAAATGAAAGCGGGAACCGTGTCCGACGGCGCTATCGACCCAGATGCGGCCACCGTGTGCGTCCACGATGTGCCGGGCGATGGCCAGACCGAGGCCCGTGCCGCCGGCCTCGCGAGATCTGGCGGCGTCGACGCGGTAAAAGCGCTCGAAGATGCGCTCCAGATCGGATTCAGGAATCCCGATTCCGGTGTCGGCGACCGTGAACGTGACGCCGTCCGCGTTCGCCGTGGCGCTCACCGTGATTTGACCGCCTGGGGGAGTGTACTGGGTTGCGTTATCGAGCAGGTTCTGCAGGACTTCGCCCAGCTGCGCGCCATCGCCCCGAACCGGGGGCAGGCCCTCGGGCAAATCGACAAGGATGCGCAGCCCCTTTGCCTCCGCTTTAAATCGCGAGGTTTCGACGCAGCCGTTCACCAGCGCCTGCACGCGGACCGGTCGCAATTCGAGTTCGAGCCGCCCGGCCTCAATGCGTGAAAGTTTCAACAAATCGTCGGTGAGGCGGGCCAACCGCTGCGCGTGTTCGCGGATAATTTCGACGAAGCGCGTCCGATTGTCTTTGTCATCCAGCGCGCCGCCGAGAAGGGTTTCGGCAAATCCTTGAATGGCCGTCAAAGGCGTTTTGAATTCGTGCGAAACGTTGGCCACGAAATCGCGCCGCACCCGCTCCAACCGGCGCAATTCCGTTATGTCATGCAGCACGAGCACGGCGCTCTTGGTCTCGACGGCGTGTACGGGAGCAGCCGTCACGCTGAAACTGCGCCGCCGCACCGTGCCGACTTCCACTTCGCCGGTTACTTCTTCTCCTCCCGGCAGGGCCTGCCGGACTGCGTTTACCAGTTCCACCTGCCTCAGGGCTTCCACCAGTTTCCTGCCCTGCGAGCTTCCCTCCGGCAGTTCGAGGATTTGTTCGAACGCATGATTGCAATACACAATTCGTTCGTCCCCGGTCACCACGGCCACTCCCTCCACCATGCTGCCCAGGATTGCCGCCGAGCGATTGCGTTCATCGGTCAGCGTGTGAATCGTTCGCCCGAATTGCGCGACGGTCTGGCCCAATGCCTCGGCCAGATCCGCAATTTCGTCCCGGCCATAATCCCGGCCGAGCGGGGCGAAATCACCGGACGCGGCGCGGTCCGCGAATTTCCTCAGGCGGTGGATGCGCTTAGAGATGGAACGCAAATACAGGATGGAAGCGAGTCCCGCAACCAGCAGAATGGCCACCAGGGCGGGCCAAATCCTCCGCAGGGTTCCCGGCAAGGTCACTTCGACCGCAATGGGAATTGCGGCCACCAGCGCCAGGTAAATCAGGCCCAGCCGCCAGAATAGGCTTACGCGCAAGAAGGGGTTACTCCTGTTTTGCAGATTGGGCCGCGCTTTCGAACATATAACCGGCGCCACGCACAGTTTTCAGAAAGGCAGGATGGTCGGCATCGGTCTCCACCTTCTCGCGAAGCCGGCGAATATAGACATCCACGCTGCGCGGCGTCACGAAACGCTCCGTACCCCAGACGGCATCCAGCAACTGATCGCGCGAAAACACACGGTTCGGGCGCGCGGCCAGATAATACAGCAGGCGGAACTCCAACGTCGAGAGCGTTACCGGATTGCCATCATGCGCCACGCGGTAGGACGAAGGATCGATGGTCAGGCCGCGCGTTTCAATCACGCGCAGCGTCTCTCCCGCCGGCTCGGTGCGCCGCAGCAGGGCCTTCACGCGAGCCCCCAATTCGCGCGGGCTGAACGGCTTGGTCACATAGTCGTCCGCCCCCATTTCCAGGCCTACGACGCGATCGGCTTCCTCGCCGCGCGCCGTCAGCATCAGGATCGGCAAGCGATTGAGCGCCTGATCGCGGCGAATTTCCCGGCAGATTTCAAGGCCGGATAATTTCGGCAACATCAGGTCGAGCAGCAGAATGTCAGGCGGCGTCTTGCGAACCTGCGCCAGGCCAATCGCTCCATCGGTCGCCGCGGCCACTTGAAACCCCTCGCGCTCGAGGTTGTAGCGAACCAGTTCGACTATGTCACGATCATCCTCGATCAGTAGGACTCGTTTCATCGATTTACTTTCTCATTGCGATGGCGATTCAATGCAAGCCGCTTGCCGCTGAATCATTCATTTTACACGCCGGGAACGCAGGCCAATGTTACGGATGGATTAAAATGCGCGAATGCATTCGCCCCCGCCCAGCCTGACCAGTGATGTCCCGGCAGCCTCTAGCGCGCCGGAAGCGGGCGCCGCAGTCGTTTCTGCCATGGCGATGGGGGGTTCCTCCACTGGCGGGGATAGTACAGCAGCGTGAAAAATGCCGCAACGGCGCGACTGCGGAACCCTGTCTTGTATGGCTTGTAAACTGAATAGCAACCATCTCGTAAATGTGCTTTGCGGGTCGCGGCTTCAGCCGCGACATTAGAACCACAACAGGAGCCGGGCTTTAGCCCCTGAATCGTGGAGCATGCACCATCTGCGGACATTTATGAGATAGCTTCTAGCAAAAAACATGGCCAGGATGGAGATCCTGGCCACGCTTTTCTCAGAGGGAAGAAACCGTTGCGTCTGCCCGGTACGGCGTACGCGACTACTGAATACTCAGATTGTGCGCCCCGCAAAACAGCGAGGAGACGAAGCTCGCGCCCTGCGGAACCCACCACAGCCGGCGCACCCAGGCGTGCCTGCTATACATCATTTTCCTGCCCGCATAATCCATCAGTGCCGGACCAATCTGAATTACGGCATACAAGGACGCGTTGCCGGCAAACGGCCTGAGCATGGGATTTAATTCTTGGGCCCCATGCGCGGTGATGGCGTGGCGCGTGGACCAGGCGTCAAACGTGGCTGCGCCGTGCGAAGCAATAGCCAGCCCTCTCCACATGCGCAGTTTCCGGCGATTCTCATACCGCAGTTCATCTACCGATACGGTTATGGAATTGCCGGATTTTATGAACGGCATCGGAGTGGAAGCATCCTCCACCGAGTCCCCCGCCGAGACTCGCACGGGAGCATCGGGCAAATCAGCCAAATTGCGCTCGGCAACGGGCTGGGCGGATGTCCCGGCGGTTACTGGAGCGGGCGGCAGAGCGGTCACGGTAGCCGCCAGGGCGCTGGTTTCGGAATTTGCCGGTAGAACGCGGGCGACATTCTTTGCGGAGACGAATGGCTGTGGAGCAAACTGCAATTGAATCAAAAGTGCGGCAACGGTAAAAAACAATTCAATCACCTCAGTGCGCTGCGGGGTTTGCGGTGGTGCGGCTGCCCTGCAACGTGAGGCAATAGTAGTGGTGGGGACAAGGACTGGCTATGGCTCAGTAGTTCTGAAATCCTTGGGACGAAAGTCCTAGAACTTAATCCACCCGGCAAAACCACAAGTCTTTTCTTTTCCATGGCCTTGCCGCCCAGGACGGAAATGCATGCCGCCCGGACGATTTATGGCTCGGGCAAACCAGGGGCGTCTGGCGGCCACTGGAGAATTTCAATTTTGCCGTCCGGCATGCGCCCCAGCGTCGGGGCATATAATCCTATCTGCTTGCGGCGCCACCAGAGCCCCTGCTCGCGCTTCTCGGCCCAGTCGCTGAACCAGTATTGCCAGAGCACGACGCGAACCTGCTCGGGCGGGCGTCCGGCAAACGGATTCCCCGCAAACAGCTGCAGCACATCCGGCTCACCGGCCAGCAGGCGCTGCTCGACCTGCAATACGAACGAATTCTGGCGCCAGTTTCCCAGCGAAGCGAACCAGAGATTCCAGTCGAATCGGGGCTGATAGGGAGCATAAATCCGGGGAGGCGCGTGCACATCTTGCGGCTTGTAACGATAGGGATAGGCCGTCCACGTTCGGCCGTCGTAGGATCCCTGAAATTCAATTTCATAGCGTTCGCGGGTCATCACGCCAAACAGCCCGAACTGGTTGGCGATGCGGTAGGGGTCCAGGACGCGGACCGGATAGCGCGGCAAAGGCGCGCTCGGGCTCACCATGAAAATCAGGAGCGCCGAAGTGGCGTAGAAAATCCACGTCAAAACAATCGCCTGCACCCACAGACGGAAATGGTAGTGCCAGCCGCGCTGGTTCGCCAATGTTTCCGGCAAGACCTGGTTTGCAGGGGCGAAGATTTGCGCGGGGCGCAGGCGCTGCGGGAAAAATCGCGCCAGAAATTTATCGTCCAGCAACAGGAATCCCAGAATTAAAACGAGATAGTTCAGGAAGGCGTAATTGCTGGTCAGGATGATTCCAATCTGCCACGGCGTAATTATAAAAAACAGCACGATGCGCGAACGCCGCGGCAGAAACACGGCGAAGATCAGCACCAGTTCGAGTGCCAGCGTGAATGCGGCCGTGGCCACATGAAAGCCGTGCGGCAGATGTTGCGCGTACCAGGCGATCCATGTGGGCAGCGGGCCATTTTGATAATAGTGGTCCATGGCGGTGAAGTTGCGCCATTCCGGGTCGTGCCCCAGGATTTTCGCCATCCCCGATTCGAAATAGATTCGGAACACCAGCCAGATCAGAAGAAACCGGCTGGCGCGCGAAGGCGGTTCGGACTCTCCCCAGCCGGGGCGCCATCCGGAGGGCGCAAAAAGCAGGCTGAGGAAGCCCGCCGCCAGCAGCATCCCGTCGGACTGGTAATACGCAAAATCCTGAGCCGCGGCGATGAAAGAAAGGTATCCAATCAGGCAGATCACCAGCGCGCCCCGCGGACACAGGTTCAGGGTTAACAGCAGGGACGCGATCATGCCAATGATGCAAACCGCCAGCAGCGTGCGGTCGCTTGCCGACCACCAGAGCACCGTGGGCGCATACCAAAAACGCGCGCTGCCCAAAGCGCGCGCAACCTGCTGAAGATACTCCTGAGCCGGCAGGATTCCCCGCGGGCCGATGAGCCCGCGAATCTGGAAGACGAGCGAATAAAACGCCGAGAAAAAAATCAAACCCAGAGCGCGCAGAAACAGCCATCGCGCATACAGGTACCCGGGAGAGCTTGTATTGGGAGCAAACCAGCGTTCCGGCAAGGCCCTGAAATCGATGTCCATTGCCGGACATTATACAGACAGATAGCCCATGCGCCGGAAAGAGTGCTTGCCCAAAGTCAGAGCGAGGCCAGGACCTGCAGCGCGTGGTGGCGCAGCCTGCCCAAATTGCGATTGATGGCGTGCTGCCGGGGAAGAAATAACAGCACGGGCGGCCGGCGCATTGCCAGACGCTCCAAAGCCGATTTCAAGCGCACATCGTGCGGCGCGCTGCGCAGTCCCCGGGCGAGGGTATCGGCCGCGTCCTGTTTGCGGTCCGCGGCAACGTACACTTCGGCAAGGTTCAGGTAGAGTTGGGCCTGGCGGCGGCCCTTGCGCATTGCGGAACGGCAAAGTTTTTCCGCCTCCGCCCACTTCTGCTCCGCAGCCGCAAGGGCCACACCCATGTAGGAGATATAGAATGGATTGTCCGGCTCCTGGCAGAGAGCGGAGCGCAGATGCGGAAGTGCCTTTTGCGCGTCGCCACCGCGCAAAAACGTGAGGCCTGCGCGAAATTCCTGGAATGCCTCAATCTGGATCATGCTGAAACCCTCCGCGATGAGATGGGAACCCGCGCAAACCGCGCGCAGCTGAAATTCGCTAAAACGATGTGAAGAAGGCTAGAATCAAGAAGCGGGAAAGCCAACTGGTCGAACGGACAGAAATGGAACAGCTCGCCTTGAGACCTACGGACGTGGAAGGTTCTGCCGCTGTGTTACAATCTTTGTTTTTCCTGCACCTTTTAGGAACTTAGGAACTGCTTGATGCAAAAAGTCTCAATCCGCTCGCGATGGATGGCGTTAGGCCTGCTCGTGCTTTCCGTCGGACTCTATATTTGCACGGCGTCAAAGCCGGCGCTGGACGACGAGGACGTGGACGCGGCGCACGCCATGGTGTCGCAGGAAATATTGCTGCGTCACGACTACGTGATCATGTACATGGACGGCATCCGGTACCTGATTCGTCCCCCGATGCATTTCTGGCTGGTGGCCGCCAGCTACAAAATTTTTGGAGAAACGGAATTCGCCACAAGGCTTCCGATCGGCCTGGCCGTGGTGGGCATCGTTCTGCTGAGCTTCGAATTCGGGCGCAGGTTTTTCGGGCAACGCGCGGGGCTGTACGGCGCTCTGGCCGCAGCCACCAGTGTGGGCATGTTTATTTATACGCGGAACATGATTCCCGAGGCCATCTATGCGCTGGCGTTTGAGGGGATTTTCTATTTATTTTTGCGCTCGTGGACCGGCAGCCTGGATCCGCGAATCGGCTACTGGGGCGCCGCGGCGCTTTGCGCCGTCGCCGTCCTGACCCGTGCGCTGATCGGCCTGCTTTTCCCCGGGGCGGCCATTGTGGCGTTTTTGACGATCACGCACGGCTGGCGCCGCTGGCGGGAACTGCGGCTGTTTTCCAGCTCGGCGATTTTTTTAGCCCTCGCCGCGCCGTGGCACATTCTGGCGGCCCTGCGCGCGCCGGGTTTTTTGTGGGCGTTTTTCATCAACGAGCACATCAACCGCGCCCTGGGAACGCGCCTGCCGCATGATTACGGCGCCGTGCCGCTCTGGGCATGGTGGAGCGAGCACCTGATATGGCTGTTTCCGTGGAGTTTCTTTTTGCCGCTCGCGCTTCGCGAATTGCCTCTACCCATGAGCAGGTGGAAAGAGGATAAGGATCCGGCCACCCAGGCGCGAATCATGCTGTTTGTGTGGGCGGCAGTGATCCTATTGTTCTTTACGATTGAAAGCGGATCGCGCCTGGAGTACTACAGCTTCGGCGCGTGGCCCGCAATGTTCATTCTTCTGGGGCTCGGCATCGCCGATTCGGAGGAATCCGACCAGAAATGGCTGCTGCCGGTGCAGCGCATCCTGGCGGGACTGTCCGTGGTACTGGCCGCTGTGGCGGGCTATTTCCTGATCGCCTCGATGCACATTCGCGCGGCCAAGGATGTTTCCAGCCACCTGGACTTGCGCAGCCCGGAAGATTATCTGACCGGCATGGTCCACCTGATGGACCTGACTTCCGCGTCGGTGGCCGACCTGCGAGTCCCCATCATCCTTTCCTCGGTTTCAGTATTGATCGCGTTCGTTGTCGCATGGATATTGCGCGAGCGCAAAGTGCAGTGGCTGCCGACGATCGCGATGGCGATCGGAATGGTTGGATTCATTCTTGCGGCTCACATTGCGCACATCGTGCTGAACCCGACGCTTTCTTCCAAGGTGCTGGCGCAGGACATCTCCCGCACACTGAAGCCGGACGACAAGATCGCCCTGTTTGGAGATATTCGCGTTGCTCCGGGCGTCGCATTTTATACGCACCGGCACGTCCTGCTGTATGACGCGACCGGAAGCAACCTTACATTCGGCTCGCATTATCCCGATGCCCCCAAGGTGTTTTACACCGACCAGGATTTTCCCAAGCTCTGGGAAGGCAGCGGCCGAGTTTTTCTGGTGGCGGCGGACGAAGACATTCCAACGATGCGCAAAAAGCTTCCCGGAAATTCCGTGTGGATTTATGCGGAGAACGGGGGAAAGACGGTATTTGTAAACCACGCGCCGGCGCCCGGGCGCTTGCCGATCGGACCCCTGGAAGGAAATTTGAAGCTGCAAACCTCGCCCTAGTTCGTTTTCGCGGCGCGCTTACCGAAAATTTATTGCATCCGCCAGGGTGACTGCTCGGGCCAGTGCCGGATCGCTTCGGCGGCCCAGACGGTGGTCTTATCGGTATGGCAGGACGTGCAGGGATTGGGAATCTTGTATTTGCCCGTCATCGCCGGCGTGATGAACCGAAACGTGTGGGCATGCACATAAGTGTTGGCAGGCCCTTCCGTTTGAATTGCCGGCATGTGGCAGGCAACGCACTGGCTTCCGGGGCTGCCATCCTTATGATGTGTGTGCTGTTCCAGCGTAGCCTCGCGCGGGCCGTTCCGCGAGCCGGGCCCGTGACAGTCCATGCAAATTTCGTTCGCGGGCTTTTTCAGCTGCGCATAATTTTTCGTGCCGTGCACGTCGTGGCAGTCGAAACACGTGATGCCGCGGCGGTACATCACGCTCTGCACAAAATCGTTTCCCTGCATGCGGTTCTTGTGAGCGGTACCGTCGGGATAATAGAAAAAATTTACCGGCTCGCCGAGCGTATGCCCCTCCAGTTTCCAGAAATCCTGAAGCTTTAGCCCCACGCGGTAGCCGACCGGCCAATCGTAATATTTTCCTTCAATGGGATTCGCGAGCGGCTGTCCCTGCGAGTGGCACTGGATGCAGGTGTCGCTGGCCGCGACATAATCCATGTGGGCAGGATTGAGGATGTTGCCGCGCACTGGTTTCGCGACATGCTCGCTTCCGGGGCCGTGGCAGCGCTCGCAGCCGACGTTCCATTCCGCCACTTGCTTGGTGTGAATGTTATAGCCGACCGAGTGGCAGCCGTCGCATAGGGGGCCGGTGGGCCGATGCATATTGTCACCAGGATAGTACGGCGCCCACCAGTCGGCTCCCGTGGCGGGCACTACATATTTGCTCCATCTGTGGTTAGCGACTTCCCATTGGACCGGCAATGGAAAATAGTCGTCACCGATTTTCGTGAAATAGCGCTGCTTCCAGAGGCTGCCGTACACGAAGGCGACCTGATCCCTGGTGAATTTCGGGCCGACGTTGTTGGTGGCCAAATCGGGAATGATGGCGTCTGGATGGTGGCGCGGATCGCGCACGACGTTGGCCATGGGCGTTTTTTTCCAGCGGTCGTAAATCTCCGCATGGCATTTCTGGCAGGCGGCGGAGCCCACGTAGTGCGCCGAAGCAGACGCGACGCCCTGCTCGATATTTTCCTTCGCCGTCGTCCGCGCCAGGGAACGGACAAAAAGGACCAGCTTCCAGGCGCGGTTGTCGTCCTGTCCGGCGTGCGGATTGCCCAGCGCGGGCATGCCCGTAAGGCGCACTCCATTTAAAATGATGTAGTGGATTTCGCCGTCGGTAAGGTTTTGCGTTGCGGCCAGATGCAAATCGGGCGCGCGGGGATAGAGGTTCCGGCCAACCCCCGATTGCCCGTCGCCCTTCTCGCCGTGGCAGCCCGCGCAATGGTTGGTGAAGTTTTCCCGGGCTTCCCGCAGCGTATCGGGAGTCGCGGTCCAGGGATTTTTTGCCATTCGCGCGCTTCGAGGAATCCCCAGGTTCCGCACGGTCCGTGCCAGCACGCTCTCGACGGCCGACGGCTGATCGGCGGCGCTGAATCCACGGCGGATTACGGACGCCCCATAGACCACTACAAGCGCGACGATCGCGACGAAGCTGAGGAGAAATACGCGCCCGCGTTTCATTGTTTCTCCAACCGTTTTCTCCAAACATTTTCTCCAAACAGGGCGGCCGGACCGTTTCACAATCTCCGCCAAGGGGCAGATGCGTTGCAGGTTACCAGACCTGTGTCGGAACGAAAGCTGAAACTTTCACATTCCTCGAACGGTATTTGCAGACCGTTCCGCGCCGATTTTCTCCACGTTCTCTGCACGCGCGGCGGGGAAAGGCCTCAAATAATAACGCAGGGGGATTCATCCATTTTCAGGTTACAATGCTCCAACTAAATCTGTGAAAAACGACATTTTTGATTTTTTTCGCATCCTGTGGCGCGGCGCGCTTCTTCTGATCCTGTTTTCCCTTTTTCCAAGCGCCAGCGCCTGGCCCGCCGCGCAAACTTCCGCCTCGCCTCCGCAGCAAGGCCCGCCCGTGGCTGAAGCGGTGCGTGTCTCCCGCAAGCCTGCCCTGGATGGAACACTGAACGACCCGCTATGGCAGCGCGCCAAGCCCATTGCCGGCTTTCGCCAGCGCGAACCCAACACTGGAGAGCCCGCAACGAAAAAAACCGAGATTCGCATTCTCTACACGCGGACGGCCGTCTATTTTGGGATTCATTGCTATGATTCCCAACCCTCCCGAATCGTCGCATCGGAGTTGCGGCGCGACGCGGACCAGAGCTTGGACGATCACTTCGAAATTCTGATCGACGAAACCCACGATCGCCGCGACGGCTACGTTTTTGAGATCAATCCGCTGGGCACCCAGAACGACGGCCTGATCGTGAATGAGCAAGGGCCCGGCGGGCCTTACGGCCGGGAATTAGAGTTTGACTCAGGTTGGGACGGCGTATGGACTTCGCAAGCCCGCATTGGCGCGGACGGCTGGACGGCAACGGTGGGAATTCCCTTCTCCACGCTGAACTTCACCAAGTCCACGGATGTGGTCTGGGGCCTGAATTTCGTTCGATTCATTCGCAGCAAAAATGAAGAGACCTTGTGGAGCGCCTATCAGAGAACCTTTGGTATCACAAAGGTTTCTCAGGCCGGGGAACTCCGCGGCATTACCGACATCGGAAGCGGCAGGCTTTTCGTCGTGAAACCCTACGCGCTGGCGTCCTATGACAGGCTGTCCGGACAACCCCTGAAAACCCCGTTCACCGGAGGCGTGGACATCAAGTACGGGTTGCGTTCCGACATGGTATTGAATCTCACGGCAAACACGGACTTCGCCGACGCCGACGTGGACCTGCAGCAATTCAATCTGACGCCGTTCAAGATTTTCATTCCGGAGAAGCGCCAGTTCTTCCTGGAGAACGCGGGCATCTTCAATTTCGATATCGGCGACAAGGACCAGTTGTTTTTCACGCGCCAGATCGGGATCGATTCCGTGACCGGACAGCAGGTTCCCATCAACGGCGGCGCGAAACTCACCGGAAGTCTGGGCGGATTTCAACTGGGCGTTCTGGAGGTGGAGACCCGGCCGAGCGGATCCAATCCCTACGGCAACTACGCGGTCGTGCGGGTCAAGCGTTCCCTGTTCGGCGATTCGTACATCGGCGTGATGGGAATCGACAAACGCTCAGGCAGCACTCTGGACCCCTACAACCAAACCGGCGGCATTGATACCCGGCTGGTCTTTTTCAAGAACCTGTTTGTGGACGCGCACCTCGCAGGCACCCGGTCGCCGGGAAATCCCAGCGGGAGCAGCGATGTGGGCGCCTCGCTGAGCTACAAATCCAACTGGCTGGACGGCACATTCGAACGCAGGAAAATAGGTCCGAACTTCAATCCGGAAGCGGGATTCATCGAGCGCACCGACTCCAATGAAACGCTCGGCGTGCTGACGATGAAGGTCCGGCCGGGGGCGGGCAACATCCGCGAGATGCAATTTGAGGGACAGATTCTGCACGCCCCGGACACGCTGAATCGCGTGTCGACGCAGGAATGGTTCGGCACTTTCCGCATCATGCTCAACAACGGGGCCTACGCCGATAATGATATTATGGATGTGACCACGCAGCGGCTCGCCACGCCCCTGCGCATTTACAAAGACGTGATCGTTCCGGCGGGCGTGTACCACTTCTCACGCCACCAGGTATCGCTCAATTCCCCGCCGGACCACCGCGTTACGTTCAATCTGTACGACCAGTTCGGCGGCTACTACGGCGGAACACTGAATGTGTCTCGCGTGTCGGCTACCTACCGCCCGAACCCACAACTCTCGTTTGCCGTTTCCCAGACCTGGAACCGGTTCCGGTTGCCGGTGGCAAATTTTTCCGTGGATCTGGCGAGCCTGCAGACGAGCTACTCCTTTTCACGATTCCTGACGCTCAGCAGCGTAATTCAAATGAATACCGCGAATAATCAGGCCCTCAGCGCCAACTTCCGGCTGCGGTATAACTACCGGCCTGACAGCGACCTGTACATCATCTATAACGTGGGCACGCAATTCGCCAGCCTTGCCGCGACCAACCTCCAGCAAACCCGCGAAAACCGGTTCGCCGTCAAATATACGTACTCCTTCAACAAATGGTAGAAAGGGCCTAGAATAAGCACACAGGCCGTTTCAGCCCATTTTCAGATTCCAATGTTTCCATAGGAGTATGTCGTCTATGCATGTCCTGATCGTGGAAGACGAGAAGAAGATGGCAGAGCTGTTGAAGAAGGGGCTGGAGGAGGACAACCACTCCGTCAACCTGGCATTTGATGGCCGCGAAGCCCTGGAAATGGCCAAGGCGCTGGAATTCGACGCCATTGTATTGGACCTGATGCTTCCGGGAGTCGACGGCTTTGAAGTCGTGCGACGCCTGCGGAAAAGCGGAAATGAAACGCCGATTCTGGTTCTTACCGCGCGCGACACGGTGTCGGACGTGGTGGAAGGGCTCGATACCGGGGCCGACGACTACATGACCAAGCCGTTTTCCTTCCGGGAATTCCTCGCGCGCCTCCGATCGGTCTCGCGGCGCGGGGCATCCCGCCGCCCCACGCTGCTGCAGGTGGGGGACCTGATCTTGAACCCCGCCACGCACGAGGCCACGCGCAGCGGAGGGGAAATTTATCTGAGTCCAACCGAATTCCGGCTGCTGGAGTTTTTGATGCGGCGTGCGGGCCGCGTGGTCACCCGCAGCACGCTGGTTCAATCGGTCTGGAATGAGGACGACGACGTCGAGGAGAATACGCTCGACGCCTTTATCAGTTTATTGCGCAACAAAGTGGATCGCGACCACAGACAAAAGCTGATCCAGACGGTTCGCGGAATGGGCTACACCATACGGGATCCCGCAAAGGCATCATGACGCTTCCCATCCGGCTTCGGCTGACCGCGTGGTATTTTGCAATTCTCGCCCTCATCCTGTCCGTGTTCGGCCTTGGCGCTTACTTCGAGATGCGCCACAGCATTCATCGAACCATCGACGAGGAGCTGCAGTTACGCGCCGACGGAGTCCGCCAGTTCATCGAGCGAACCGTTCAATCCGGCGGCAAGGCTGCATTGCCGGAGGAGTTTCAAAAACATTCCGAACCCCGCGCGGGAGGGGCCTTGCTGCAAGTGTCCGACGAGCAAGGCCGCTGGCTGTACCGTTCGGCGGTCATGACCAATTATAAAGTTCCCAGGATGGCGGACGCCCGGGCGAACATCTCCAATGTGATGGGCGGGGATGTTCCACTGCGCGTGTTGAGCCAGAGAATCAGCGCGGGGGGGCGGTTGTATCTGGTTCAAGTCGCGTTTGAAATGGATGATTTCTACGAAGCCTTGCACCGCTTCGCCGTGCTGCTGCTCGTCTCCATCCCCTTGCTGCTGGTGTGCGCCGCCGCCGGAGGGTACTGGATCAGCAGCCGCGCGCTGGCTCCAGTCGACCAGATCACGCTGACCGCAAGGAGCATCAGCGCGCAGAATCTGTCGAGCCGGCTGGCCGTGCCGAAAACCGGCGACGAGTTGCAGCGGCTGTCGGAAACGCTCAACGGAATGCTGGAGCGTCTGGAAAACGCGTTTCGGAGAATCACGCAATTCACCGCGGACGCCTCACACGAATTGCGCACGCCGGTGGCGGTGATGCGAACACGGGCGGAACTCTCCCTGAGAAAACCCCGGACCTCGGAAGAATATCAGGACACCATCCTGCAGATGCATGCCGAACTGGAAAAAACTTCGGACTTGATCGAGCAACTGATGTTTCTTGCCAGGACCGATTGCGGCGTGGAATCACTTGAGTTCACTGCCACGAACCTAGGGTCCATACTCCGCGAGGCCTGCCATCAGGGAAACGCCCTGGCGGAAGCCAAACAGGTCGCCTTTCACGAGCAAATTTCGGAAAAACCCGTATGGATTCAGGGAGACGCCGTCTCGTTGCATCGCCTGTTTTTGATCCTGATCGATAACGCGGTGAAATACACGGCCGCGAATGGCCGCGTCGAAGTGTCTTTGCGGGAAAGCGATGGCTATGCGGTGGCGGAGGTGCGCGACACGGGCATTGGCATCGCGGCAGGCGATTTGACAAATGTATTTGAGCGGTTCTACCGGGCCGATAAAGCGCGAACCCGCGAATCCGGAGGCGTCGGATTAGGACTGTCCATCGGGCACTGGATCGTGGAAACTCATGCGGGCAAAATTGAAGTGGAAAGCTCGCCCGGGCGAGGGTCAACCTTCCGTGTTCGCCTGCCGCTCGCACGCGGCAAGGAATCGGAGGAACTCTCCGTTTGAAACATTCTCATCAAAAACTCCGCATCCAAAAATTTGCAAACCGTCTGGAGTAATTACTTCAACAACGACGCCCTCCCGGCACATTCAATACGGCCCGAAGCTGCTATGGTATGGGCGAGTTCCGCACCCGAGGTTGAATTTCCCTTAGGCCTGGGACCCGGCATCGCCCGGCGCGGCAACCGGTGCGATGCCGGGGCAACAGTCTGATAGAATGGGAATTGGTCAGAGGCGCGGTCGCCAAGTGGTAAGGCAAAGGTCTGCAAAACCTTTATCGGCGGTTCGATCCCGCCCCGCGCCTCCAATTTTTTGGCCTTTGGCAAACTGCTTGATTCGGTTCCCTTCCGCACCAGCCAATTCACCCGTGAACCCGGGGACGGATGGCGCGTTGACTTCACCGACCCCATTCTGTACCTTTGTCACATGATTTCTGACGTCCAGAAGACCATGCAGGCTTGCCTCTGTTGCACCTGTTGTATGTGTGTGTCTTCTGGCGCCGAGGGTAAAATACTCTAGAGTAGAATCATACCGGGCAATTCTAGAATCCCACCGCCAGGAGCACCCTGACGGTGGGATTTTTATTTTCAGGGACACCGCGCCCGGGAAACGGAATGGAAAGCACGAATTGGAGATTACGGCAACCAGGCGGCAGCCCGCATGCGCGATTTTTATGGTTCCGAAAACGGATTGATCATGGTGAAAAGAACATTCATAGCGCGGCCGATTTTTCGGAAATGGATCGGAAAGCCGTGGCAGTCCGGCGTCTTGCTGACGATCTTATTCGCCGCCTCGACGGCCGGCGCCCAGCAAAAACCCATCCTCCTCCGCGTGGGCTATTTCCCGAACATCACGCATGCCCAGGCCCTGGTGGGGCGCGCCAACGGCCAGTTTCAGAAGGCCGTTGGCACGGGCGTCCGAATCGAGTGGAAAGCGTTCCACGCCGGGCCGTCCGCGATGGAAGCGATGTTTGCCAATGCCATCGACATGACTTACATCGGCCCCAATCCGGCGGTGACGGGATACGTGCGCTCGCAAGGCAAAGCGGTGCGCGTGATTTCCGGAGCCTCCAGCGGCGGTGCTTCTCTGGTTGTGCGGCAGCGCTCGGGAATTCGGAAAATATCCGATTTCCACGGCAAAACAGTTGCGACCCCGCGATATGCAAATAGCCAGGACGTTGCGCTGCGCGCCTGGTTGCGGGTCAACGGCATGAAAGCACGCGAAAAAGGCGGCGATGTTCGCGTCCTTCCGATGAACAGCGCGAACCAGCTCACGCTGTTTTTGAAGGGGCAACTCGATGCGTCCTGGGCGCCGGAGCCCTGGGCGGCGCGGCTGGTGCACGAAGGCGGCGGCCGAATTTTTCTGGACGAGCGCGATCTGTGGCCGAATCGTGAATTCGCCGTCACCACCCTGATCGCCAGGCCCCAGTTTCTGAAGGAGCATCCGGACGTCGTGAAAAATTTCCTCCGCGCCCACGTGGAGATCACGAACTGGATCGCGGGCAACGCAGCGCAGGCAAAACAGATCCTGAACCGGCAGCTGCAAAAAGATTCCGGCGAGCCGCTTGCCACGGACGTTCTGGACGACGCGTTTTCCCGGATGCAGGTGACCTACGATCCGATTCGCCCGTCCCTGCTGCAATCCGCGCGGCAGGCGTTTGCAGAGGGTTTTTTGGGAAGAGCGCAGCCGGATCTTTCCGGCCTGTGCGACCTGAGGCTATTGAATGAAGTCCTTCAAGAAGAAAAATTGAGGCCCGTGCAATGACCCATTACGTTGTAGACCTGATTCAGCGTTCCATCGGCGGAGGCCGCGTGCCGCCCGAACCGGAAGCGCCGCGAGGAAGCGGCACGCTCAGGAGTGGTGCATCGATCGCCCTGGAAATACCGCAGCCGCTGCCGCCCGCTCGAAAAGAAAGCATCTGCCTGAGCGGGGTTTTCCGGAGCTACACGAATTCGCGCGGCATGTTCACCCCCGCGCTGCAGAACATCGACCTGGAAATCGCACAGGGGGAATTCGTCTGCATTGTCGGGCCGTCGGGATGCGGGAAATCGACGCTGCTGCACCTGCTGGCGGGCCTCGATCGCCCCACCACCGGAGAAATCACCGTCGACGGCAATCCCGTGAAGGGGCCCGGCACGGACCGGATCCTGCTGTTCCAGGAATTGGGGCTGTTCCCCTGGCTGACGGTCCGGCAAAACGTGGAATTCGGACTGAAAATGGGCGGTGTGCCGCGCGGCGAGCGGCGGGACCGCGCACGCGTGTTCCTGCGCATGGTTCATCTCTCCCATTTTGAAGATCATTACATTCACCAGCTCTCCGGGGGAATGAAACAGCGTGTGGCCTTGGCGCGATCGCTGGCGCTGCGGCCGAAAATCCTTCTGATGGACGAGCCGTTTGCGGCGCTCGATGCCCAGACGCGCGACATGCTGCATGACGAACTGGAACGCATCTGGAAAGAGGCTGCTCCGACGATTGTGTTTGTCACCCACAACGTCCGCGAGGCAGTGCGCCTGGGCGAGCGCGTGCTCCTGATGAGTTTCCGGCCCGGGCGCATCAAGAGCCAGTTTCAGATCCGTCTGCCCCGGCCCAGGCACGTCGAGGATTCCGACGTCGCCCAAATGTCCAAGGAAATTCTCGGCCAGCTTCGGGAAGAGATTGACCGATCCTTTAATGCGGAGTATCCGCGTGAAGAGAAGTCTTAACCAGCTGATTTTTGCCGCCGGCGTATTCGTAGGGTGGGAAGGGCTGGCCTTGGCAAAATTCTGGCCAGCCTATCTGTTTCCCACGCCGCAGGGAGTCGCGGAATCGCTTTGGGCCGGCTTCCGGGATCACAGCCTGTGGATCGGCATTGCAGTGAGCCTGCGGCGGGTGGTGATCGGGTATGCCATCTCCGTGGTTCTGGGAATTATTCTGGGAATATTGCTGGCGTCGAACAAATTCCTGGAGGACACTGCGGGACGTGTGGTTATGAGCCTGCAAAGCCTGCCCAGCGCCTGCTGGGTGCCCATTGCGCTGCTATGGTTCGGCTTGAGCGAAACGGCAATTATTTTCGTGACCATTACCGGTTCGCTGCTCGCCGTCACGCAGGCAACGAAAGCGGGATTCGACAACGTGCCGCGGATTCTCTCCATGGCGGGGCGCAACCTGGGCGCGAAAGGGCCGCAACTGTTCTGGCACGTTCTGCTGCCCGCGAGCCTGCCGTACTTAATGGATGGCCTGAGGCAGGGCTGGGCGTTTGCGTGGCGCTCCCTGATTACCGGAGAAATGATTTACATATCGCTCGGCCTGGGGCAGATCCTGATGGCCGGGCGGGATTTGAACGACATCAATCTGGTTGTCGCCGTCATGGCGCTGATCGCGATGATTGGTTACGTTGTGGATGGCGTGCTGTTCCGGCGGCTGGATGCTTCGATCCGCAAACGCTGGGGAATGTCCACAGCCGCTTCCAGTTGAGCCCGGGAAGTGACGAACGCGCCGGGCAAGGAACGCGCGCGATTCTCAAAACGCCCCGCGCTTCACGCGGCATCCCTGAATGGGAAAGGGCGGGAAGAATTTAAGGCGCGCCGGTCGGCATTGACCAGCAGAATCCCCGCCAGCCCGAAAATCAGGGAAAAAACAATATTCCCAATCCAGATCCTTCGCCCGCTCACCATGGCCAGGAGAATTTCCAGCAGCACCGCTGGAAGGATCAGGCCGAAGCCAAGCATCCATCGGCGAAAAAGGCTGAGTGAATAGCGCTTGCGCAACAAAATCCCGATCAACAGTCCCGCCGGCAGGAACAGGAGTGTTTCGTATGTGCGAACGTATCCGCCAAGATCCAGGGTTCGAATGAAGGTGAAATGGTGCGCGAGACTCGCGCCCGGATTCAGGCGATAGGTCCGCGGGACCGGCTTCCCATCCAGATACAGAAACGCATCCGATCCATCGTAATCCGCCACAATGTCCAACACTTTCCCGGCCTCAAATGCACGGGGCACGCGCCAGGCAAGGTTCGAGTGCGTCTCCGACAGCGGATTCCGAAAATAGAAAACCAGACTTGTTCCCTGCTGCCGCAAGTGAAAGTTTACATTTTCCTTCGATTGCGATAGCGAAACGATGCGGCCACTCGCGTTTTGTGTTGCCGCAGGCGCACACACAATGTGGACCGAAAATTGGCTCGACTTCCGTATCTCTCGATTTAGATTTTCCACAGGAGCCTTCGTGCTCAGCCAGGACATGGCGTCCACCCGGACTACCCGAGCGTTGGCCTCGACCGGCGGATGCGGAGTCCAGCCCAGCGCCGGCAGAAATTTTGTCCGGTCCTGATACGGGGCCAAACCGGTGAAGTCATAGGATCCAAGCAAGCCCGTATCCGCATCGGCGGACGATTTCCGGCCGACCATCCGGCGAATCGCTTTTTCCGGAAGCGCGCGATCCCAGATTTGCAGGAGCAACACTTGCCCGCGCCAGGGATTTCCGCCAGAGGCGTCATTGCCGACAAGCAGAGTGCATTGCGAATCCCAGTTGCTGAGGCGCGTTTCCCTTTGCAGGAGGACGGAAATTCCAAAGGCAATTCCGAAATAAACCAGCAGCAGCAAAACGCCCCGGCGCGGTGAAAACCAGGCTTCCACGGCGTCTTCGTATTTTTGCGCCTCCTGCAGGATCGCCCCGCCATAAAACTCGAACAGGAAATAACCCGCCACCGATCCCGTCGAATTCGTAATCACGTCATTCCATCCGGAGTCGCGCATCGGAATGAACAACTGCAGCAATTCCACCGTGTAGGAGGCCGCCACCCCCGCGGCCAGCGCCAGGATAACGCAGCGCCATCGGCTGTCTCTCCACTTACGCACACGCGTCGACAGGCCAAAGCCAAAGGGAACAAATAAAAGGATGTTCAGAAAAGCATCCAAAGCAGAGGAATAGCCTTTGTGCGAGTTTCCCAAAAGAAAAACGGCAGCATGAAGCCTATGCCAGGGAGCAGAAGTAAAACGAAAGGGGAAAAGGGTCAGATAAACAATTCCCAGCAAGGAAAGTATGAGGATGCGGTTGGCCCAGCGGGAAGTTGGATTCGTCATGAGTCCGGCGCTGCATCACCTTGAAAAACGATAATTTTAGCATACCCCGCGTGCCGCACGTTTCGAAGCCCGCGCAGGCCGTGCCCTGATCAGGGCGCTGCCCGGTGCGATGAGAGATGGGCGGGCAAAAAGGTATACCGCAAATCGCCCCCCAGTCCCGATACATGCGCGGGATTGCGCCGCCAATGCCAGCCCGCGATGTATTCAAATTCAAGATGCCCATCTGTACAGCGAAAAACACTGTCCTTCCTTTGTTCCCCTGACCAGTAGAGAGCATCCCGTAACGCTTTCTAAACTGTATGTATCATGAAATTACATACGTACGATCGCGCGCACGACATAGCCATTCCGATTCAACGCAAACCCTTTCTTTTACTGACGATTCTTCTTACTCTAATCGTTGCCGTATCTCTTTCGGGTTGCGTTGGCGTGGCCGGCGCGGGAACGCCCGCCAAAACGTCAAATTCGAGCTCCTCCGGAACACTCGCGGCAAACGCGACAAGCTTCAGCTTTGGTAACGTGGCCGTCGGTTCCAACGCCGCCCAGACCTTGACCCTGACCAATACCGGCACTGCGACGATTACGGTTTCCGGGGCGTCCGTAACCGGAACAGGATTCAGCGTCGTGGGGGGATCGACTTCGGTCTCCATCGCGGCCGGACAGAACCACTCCTTTCAAATTCAATTCGCTCCTCAAGCAGTCGGACCCGTAACTGGCAGTATTTCCGTGATCAGCAACGCGACGAATTCTACTCTCGGCGTTTCACTCTCAGGAACGGGCATATCCTCGCTTTCGATCACCACACAGCCGGCCAACCAGAGCGTTACCTCTGGGCAAACAGCCAATTTTACGGTGGCTGCGACCGGGGGAGGGACTCTCACGTATCAATGGAAGGGGAACGGAACACCCATCGTTGGCGCAACTTCTTCGTCCTATACTTCGCCCAATACCACGGTTTCCGACAACGGCAAGCAGTTCATGGTCGCCGTAACCGACAGTAATGGAATTGTGATGAGCAACAACGCGACCCTTACGGTGACTGCCTCGCCTGTGGCGCCATCGATCACCACGCAACCGGCCAGCCAGAGCATTACCGCGGGGCAAACAGCAACTTTCAGCGTCGCGGCAAATGGCTCGGCAACGCTTGCGTATCAGTGGAAGAAGAACGGAACGCCGATCAGCGGGGCCACCGCGGCGTTGTATACCACTCCGGCCACAACGACTTCGGATAACAGCGCACTGTTTACTGTCACCGTGACCAACAGCGCGGGCAGCGTGACCAGCAATGCCGCCACGTTGACCGTGAATGCCGCGACATTCGTTCTCAACTCCAGCAAGACGAGTTTGAGCTACTCCAGCTTCAATATCGGCAGCACCAGCAACCAGAGCGTGACGTTCTCCAATACCGGCAACTCGAATGTTACCGTCTCGAACGTCTCCATCGCGGGCGCGGGATTCACCGCCAGCGGCGTCTCCTCCGGTCTAATCTTAACGCCGGGGCAATCCACGACTTTAAATGTGAGTTTTACCCCATCATCGACCACAAGCGTCACCGGAAGCGTCACCGTCACCAGCAACGCCAAAAACTCTCCGGCAACGATCTCTCTGTCCGGGACGGGTGTCCAGCAGGTTTCGCACTCGGT